>Ga0182021_10004847_pt1 | contig 15866 bp, 16 predicted proteins | sample 612E3MmetaG_FD_120493 | JGI IMG/M metagenome (GOLD analysis project Ga0182021, IMG submission 120493) | Permafrost microbial communities from Stordalen Mire, Sweden - 612E3M metaG (Illumina Assembly) | ecosystem: Environmental > Terrestrial > Soil > Wetlands > Permafrost | place: Sweden... | reverse complement strand
TCTCAAGCCGGTCGAGATCATATCCCTACTTCGGCGCGCAAGGTACGGCGGAACCATATCAGGGGCTAAGGTCAATGCCTTGGTGCCTTGCTATCGCTTGGACATATTGCACCCGGTGGACATAATTGAAGATCTAGCGATAGCCTACGGGTTCGACCGCATACAGCCGAAATGGCCTTCGGATGCAACGATCGGCGGCCTATCATCTTTGGGAGAGTTCTCGGATGGCGTTAGAGAATTGATGATGGGACTCGGATTTCAAGAGGTTTTGACTTTCATCATGACAAATCTGGAAAAACTCTTTGCGAGAATGAACCAAGAACCCTCTCAGATCGTTGAGATCGCTAATCCAAAGGTAACGACGCTGACAAGTCTGCGGTCGTGGCTATTGCCAAGCCTGATGGAATTCTTAGCGGGCAATACGCATGTGGAGTATCCGCAAAGATTGTACGAGGTCGGTGATTGCATGGTTTGGAACCTCTCCCTGCCCAATCGAATTAAGGATGTGCGCAAGTTGGCGTGTGTTTCAACCCACTCCCGTGCCAATTTTACGGAGATCAAATCGGTTCTAGAGCCTTTAATGGTGAACTTGGGAGTCCAATTCTCTCTCAAGCCAATCAATCATCCTAGCTTTCTGGAGGGTCGAACGGGCAGTATTCTTATTGGAGACCGCGAGGTTGGGATAATAGGAGAGGTCCACCCGCAGGTAATCGAGAACTGGAAACTCGAGAATCCAATAGCGGCCATGGAGCTTGATCTTGATCAGCTATTTGAGATACAGCATGGGAAAGCTGGGGAGTCACCAGAGCAGCCCACCTCCGAGAGAGCCAACTGAGTGGGGCGAAGCCCTCCAGTGAAGTTTGCGTGTTAGTGTCGTGGGCGAAAGGGGCTGAGGCATCGGCAATGTCGATGTCCCAGCTCTGCGGCGAAACCCCCTCCAGCAAAAAGAAGAAGTACACCGCAATTGGTACCTGAGGAATAGTGGCGCACTGAACCTAAGGACGAACGAGCAATCTTGGATCTTGAAACACGACTCAACTTGGTGGCTAGAGGGGCAGAAGAGATCATCACCCGCGAAGAACTAAGATCAATTCTCGAAACCATGTCGCGCCCCAGAGCTTACTGGGGTTTTGAAGCGAGCGGGATGATGCACATTGGAATGGGCTTGGTCTGCGGCCGAAAGATCATGGACATGGTTGAAGCTGGCTTTGACTACACCATATTTCTCGCAGACTGGCACTCTTGGATTAACAACAAACTCGGTGGCATAATGGAGAACATTCACCTGTGTGGCGAATACTTCAAACAATGCTTCACGGCGATCGGGATAGAGCCGAATAAGGTAACCTACTTATGGGCTTCAGATCTTGCCTCGGAGAGGGAGTATTGGGAGAAGGTTGTTCGGATAGCGAAATCCGTGAACGTGAGCCGAATCTGGCGCGCTCTTCCCATTATGGGTAGAGGTATGGATAGCAAGGACCTTGAAGCAGCCGCAACATTCTATCCCTGCATGCAAGCCGCAGACATTTTCCAAATGCAACTTGACGTTGCCTGTGCAGGGATGGACCAGAGGAAAGCTCACGTGCTCGCGCGTGATGTGGCTGAGAAACTCGGATGGCACAAGCCAACAAGCTTGCACACTCACTTGCTCATGGGTTTGGTGGGGTCAGGCCGGATGGATTCGACGCAATATGATGAAAACCCAGAGGTTAGTTCCAAGATCTCTCTCAAAATGTCCAAGAGCATACCTGAAAGCAGCATAATCATACACGATGAACCCGAAGTGATCAGAAGTAAGCTACGCAATGCTTACTGCCCCCCCAAAGAAAGCAAGGATAATCCAATCATCGACATGGCGAAGCATATTTTGCTGCCCTGGACTGGCGCAATTGAAATCGATCGACCGCAGAAATACGGTGGCCCATTAAGATTCACACGCATTGAAGAATTGGAAATGCAATACCAAGAAGGGAAGGTCCATCCACTAGACTTGAAAAATACGGTCGCAGAACAACTGATCACGATCCTCGCACCAGTTCGAGAAGAGTTCCAAAAACGACCCGAGCTATTGCGCAAGATGGAACAATTGCAGACCACAAGGTAGCCGTTGAAGATGCGCGCCCCCATTGAAGTGAGGCTCGAAAAACTTCAGAAATTGATAGACCGAATCAGTTACGAATCTCAAGAAGGCGGAGTGATAGTCGTGGAGGGAATTCGAGACCGAGACTCGCTAAGGAAGATTGGGATTACCGGACGAATTCTCTGCCTCCAGAACAGTAGAAAGAATGCCCTTGGATTCGTGGAAGACCTCCATGACGTGAACGAGGTAATCATCCTAACTGATTTTGACCGCGAAGGAGTCTTCTTGGCCAAGCGTTTGGCTCGCATTCTCAACGCCGAGAGCATACGGAACAACCTCACTCTCTGGCGCGACCTCCGCCGATTAGCGCGGTCCGACATTCGAAGCATAGAAGAACTGCCGAAATACTACCAGCGACTTCAGGTCAAGAGCCTCTTGAAACTTCCAACACGTTCTTGGCAACCACAAGAGGTTATGTAAAGAAAGCCGCGGCAGGCTCTTGAGAGAGGACGGTGCCGCCTAATGACTGAAGAGCTAGTGGCCATGTCGCCTAAATCTCGTCACAGATAGTTCGACATTGTCTGAACCATGTCGACGAGCCTATTCGAGTATCCCCACTCATTGTCGTACCAAGCGAACACTTTGACGAGTCTGTTCTCTAAGACCATCGTGGAAAGCGAGTCAAACACGGCTGAATGCGGATTGCCGATTACGTCACTTGAGACCAGCGGATCCTCTGTGTACTCAAGAATCCCTCGCATCGGCCCACTCGCGGCTTTCTGGAAGGCCTGGTTCACGGAGTCAACCGTGACATCTCGTTCGACCTCGGTGACCAAGTCAACAATCGAACCGTCCGGGACTGGAACACGCAGTGCCACCCCGTGCAGCTTGCCTTTCAGTTCCGGTAGCACTTCTGTCGTCGCGATCGCAGCACCCGTAGAGGTCGGAATGATAGATAGCGCGGCTGCTCTCGCGCGTCTCAGGTCGTGATGAGGCATATCTTGAATTCGTTGATCGTTTGTGTAGGCGTGTGCGGTGGTCATGAAGCCGTGCTTTATTGTGCACAGGTCATGAAGTACCTTGGCGAGCGGGGTCACGCAGTTGGTTGTACATGATGCCAACGAGACTAGGTTGTGAGCCTTAGGATCATACTTATCCAAGTTTACTCCGGGAACGATCGTTATGTCTGGATTCTTGGCAGGTGCCGAGATTAGGACCTTCTTTGCGCCTCCTTTCAGATGCTTCACCGCTGCCTCGCGATTGGTGAAGAGCCCTGTGGATTCAACAACGATGTCAACACCGTAATTGGACCATGGGATTTCGGCGGGGTCTCGAACGGCCATTACACGGATTTCCTTACCGTCCACTACAAAACCATCCGACTTTGCTTGGACGGAACCCTCAAATTTCCTGAACACCGAATCATACTTGAGAAGATGTGCGAGGGTCTTCGGGTCGGTCACGTCATTAACCGCGACCACAGTGACATCCGCTTTTCTGGAAGCTCTAAAGAAGCATCGTCCGATTCTACCGAAACCGTTGATTCCAACATTGACCAAAGGAGTAAGGCTCCTTCATCGCAGTCATTGAGTATCAAAATATGAGACTTTCTTTGAGGGACGCCGGCCGTGCTGTCAGTACACAGCGTTTATATTATGAACACCTTAAGCTAGCTTTCGAATGCTCATGTCTCATGCTTTAACAAACGTGAGCACGATAGGAGGTTCACTGGTAGTTGGGATTGAATTCGCAATATACAGTCACTACGAAGTATATGATTGTCGCCCGATTCGAAGTGGAGGGCGTCGTCGAAAAACCTGACGTAGTTGGAGCGATCTTCGGCCAAACGGAAGGCCTCTTCGGCCCCGATCTGGATCTGAGAGAGCTTCAGAAGTCAGGCAGAGTTGGTCGTATAGAGATTCAACTGGAGTCCAAGCAGGACAAAACGACCGGAGTAATCACAATACCATCCAGTCTGGACAAGACATCAACCGCTATCATTGCAGCTGCAGTAGAGAGCGTCGACCGCATAGGCCCGTGCCTCGCTAAGGTCACTCTGGACAAACTGGCGGACATCCGGGAAGACAAGCGCAAACAAATCTTGGACAAAGCTAAGGAAATTCTGCGGACTTGGGTAATCGAGGAATCACCAAGTACCGACGAAATGGTGAAGCAGGTCTCGGGCGTCATTCGTTCCGCTGATGTCGCCGAATACGGTCCACAACATCTGCCCGCAGGTCCTGATGTCGCGAACAGTAGCTCTATCATCTTTGTGGAGGGTAGAGCGGATATCGTAAATCTGCTACGATGCGGGATAAGGAACGCAATAGCAATAGAAGGTACAAAGATACCCCAGACAATCATCGACCTGAGCAAGACGAAGGAAACCACGGCATTTCTAGATGGCGACAGAGGAGGAGACCTCATCTTCAAAGAGTTGATGCAAGTCGCGCCCGTCGACTTCATTGCGCGGGCCCCTCTAGGCAAGGAGGTTGAAGACCTAACGCCAAAGGAGATCATGAAAGGTCTCCGTGAGAAGGTACCGGTTGCGCAAAGCAGACCACCAGCTCCAAGGCCCGAACCTGTTCTTGCTCCTAGACCCCCGCCAATCCAACTCCCAGAGAATGTGATTGCAAAAGCACGAGAGTTGAGAGGTACACTCGAAGGGACCCTCTTGGACCAAAACATGGCTGAAATGGCAAGACTCCCAGTTAGCGAACTCGCAGGCAAACTAACCAACTATCAAGGAGTGAATACCATAGTCTTCGACGGAGTCGTGACCCAAAGGCTCCTAGACTTGGCTGAAGAGCGCGGCGTGAAATTGATAATCGGAGACCGTATTGCCGAATTGACGCGCAGACCAAGCTCAATCAAGATCATGACTTTGCCAGAGGTTGCAGGACCCCTAGCTCCCTAAACAGAAAGCTGCTTTTCATTTACGCCGAAACGTTCGAGTACCCTCATTGCGGCGGGTTTGATCTGGTTCTCCTAGTAGTCAATATCAACTTCACCAGGTCTTCTTCGAAAGTCCAGCCTCTCCCCAGGAACGCGCGGATATTTCTCGCGTACTACGTGAGCACTTGAGAATTTGAACACGTCACCTTCAGAACGATCCGCGTATGTCCAACGAGCTTCTTGGTTTCGGCATATTCACAGCCTATTTTCGGGAATTCTCTTCGAGCGTTCATCAGCCGGTCTCTTATCGAATCAGGGTTGTCTTTCTCGTCGGGTAGATAGTAGAAGTATGGCGCGATCTGACCCGCCAGAATGTCCACGCGCCTTCCATTGTCGTCTATCCCCCAGTCGCATGGTCGGTTGGCTTGCTAATCGACCCTTGTCCAAGCCCAAGAGGAAGAAACGGCATTTCAAATTCGTCGATTAGCTCCCACCATTGACAGGGTTAGGAGGCTCTCATAGTCAAACGCATCCTGATCGCATCCGATCCGTCTGAATAATATCCCTTCAACACCTCTATTATCTCGAAACCCAGCTTCGAATAGAGACTTACTGCGTCCACATTCTTCAGGTTGACCTCAAGCCGTAGTTCTACTATACTCTGCTCTATCAGAGATTCAATTGCTCTGTGCAGAAGCGTTGTTGCAACTCGTCTCCTACGGTAGTCAGTCTGCACTGCGATAGAGATTAGATGAGCTGACTCGCGGCTCAATGAGCATACACAATAACCGACCAGTTTCCCTACAGGGTCAGTTGCCACGAAGAAACTCTCAGGACAGTCCTCCAAGAGGCGCTCCAAGAGTGATGGTGGGTAAGGGATAGGGAAGGAATTATCTTCGATGACGCAAATCGCAGGCAAATCGGACAGTAACGCTAGCCGAATGTGGAATTGATTCAAGGGAGGAGCAACTTACATTTGTGAATTGTCAATGTGTTTGAAGAAGGTTAAATATAGCGAAAGGCGTGTTGGCCTCCTTCAAATATGCGCCGAGGACCTGAAGAATGTCTGAGAAGAAAGCTATTCAACGTTGGGGTGTTGCAAACATCTACTCGTCATTCAACAATACTTTGGTCCATATTACCGATTTGAGCGGCGCCGAGACTATATCCCGTAGTGCCGGGGGACAGCACGTGAAGGCTGATCGCCTCCAAGGTTCTCCGTATGCTGCGATGCAGGCTGCTGCAGCAGCCGCGCGAGTTGCCAAGGATAGGGGAATAACCTCCTTGCACATTCGAGTCAGAGCCCCTGGTGGGCACAAGGCGAGGACTCCTGGTCCTGGGGCTCAGGCCGCAATTCGAATGCTTGCGCGTTCCGGTTTCAGAATCGGAAGAATAGAGGACGTTACACCGATCCCTCACGATGGAACCAGACGCCCCGGTGGCAGACGAGGCCGACGAGTCTAACTCAAACCTGCGCCTCCTCTCCCAGAAGCATTTCTTGTGAGAGATTTTGCTTTCCATATTCTCAAGTCACGTGGAGCACTTTCGACGCACACTCATTGCGGGAGGATTCCGAGACGTGGGCTTTTTTCAGATTCTCAAAAGGAGTCAAATATTTGGCTACGCGCGTCTCCTCAGAACCAACTTAGAGTGGCATGTGCGAGCATTTGTGGACGAGACACTTGAATCAGAGCTTGAGGCCTCACGGACAACAATTCAACATCTGCTGAAACCCACGTACGTCTCGGATGGTTTACTTGCGCAACTTCTCACACGACATCGGATCCCATTCTCGAATGTACTAAATCCGTATACGCGGCAAAACTCTTCTACGATACGCTGACAAAAGTCGGAGAGTTTTGGAGGAAGCGCAGTCTCAGTATCAGGGAGAGAGCGGTCGAAGTCAGCAGGAACGTACTACGAACAACCCGCGAATTCTCATCAATTCATTTCTACTGGGCAGCTTTGTAGCGCAGAATCGCGACAATTCCACCGAAAGAATCCTTTAGCATTACTCCTTCGTCCGTTTCAGTCGAAATGACTGCGACGTTGGCGTTTTGCTTCTCCGCTAGATCGATCAGCTCGTCAACCAGATCCTTACTCTCATCAACATACAATGCTGCTGCGTTGCATTTCTTGCAGGGGGTGGACATGAGATCCTGTTCGAATTTTACGAGGTTGGCTTGGGGAATTAGAGCATCCTCGATCGCTCCGCAGTTCTTGCACTTTGTATATACGTGCAGCGTGTTCATCTTTTCTGAGACGAGCAGGAGGTTGACGACGTTAGCGTTCAGGTATTTTCTTACTTGAGTTTCACCGTAAACTCCCAGTCCAGTTTCGTGCCCAATCTCGTATAGGAATTTCTGGACCATCTGCTTCTCCTCAAGGTATCTCACGCCCTTCATTACGTCCTGACTCTTGGACACTATTTCCTCGACCCCTTGCTCACTGGTATAGGACGTGTCGACGGTTGCGAGAATTTTCTCTTTCAGCATATAGTTGAGGTAATCGCCTTCAACAAAATCGTGCTTAGTTGGACCTGGTCCGCCAATTATGAGGCCCTTCAACCCAGGTTCATTTGCAAGTAGCTTGTAAGTGTGTGCTCCGATTCTGTGAAAGTAATCATTCATTGCTTGCTCTCTTATTCGTTCGAATCGTCTTGCGGACTGCCCTCCCGCTCGGTGTTTCCCTGGAATTCCAGAGCTGAACTCCTGCAAGACATCCATTCTTTGGCCCCTGACGATCGCCACGACTGTGTCGCTAGAATCGATAACAACAACCCCGTATGCATCTCGCTCCCTAACCATCGCTAACAGCGGTTCCAAGTGGAATCGGGCATCACAACGGTAGAAATACACGTTGATCTGCTCAGGTGGCTCAAGGACGTAGGTTTCCATTTTCTCGGTGCCCGCACCGTCTCTGGGGATGGCTCCGCAGAAGATTACTAAGCCATTCTTCGGCGGTTCTTTGAAGAGTTTGAGTCTCTGTGTCGTCTTGTCAATAGCCTCTTGCACGTTCTTTCTGGTAGTTCGTGATTTGATGTTGGACGCTGTGCCATACTCTTCCCGAAGGTTCGCCATAACCTCGTGGATCTTCCGCTCAGGCGGGACGTAAAGACTGATGAGCTCAGTGCCCCGGCCTTCTTTCGCTGCCAGCGTTTCCAATGTCCGCTTTAGCTTGAACCGAGCGATTGAATTCGCATTGGTCGTAGACATTGGAGGTTCCTGGCGCATGGTATCTTTTCGCATTTTAAATAGGTTCGTTCGAGCCGGTTTTGTTTCGATTTGAGAAATCAAATAACGCAGCAGGGCCATTATGAGTCAAGGCGTTGCTGTTGAAAGCCGTGGTCAAACTAGGTGGATTTGCATTCTCAAATGATGATCGACCGCCACTGGTCGAAGAGTACGTGAAACTCTTCAAAGGCTTGGTCGACGAATATCAGCTGGTTGTCGTGGCGGGGGGTGGGCGAATTGCCCGCTACTACATCCAGGCCGCACGCGAGATGGATGTTCCAGAATCCCTATGCGATCATCTAGGAATCCTGGCTAGCAGGCTCAACGCGCGATTACTCGTGGATGGGCTCGGCGATTATGCTTTCCCACAAGTCCCTACGAGCATAGATGAATTGAAGCACTACTTTGCCTCCGGGAAAATTGTCGGAATGGGCGGTCTGACTCCCGGACATTCAACGAATGCAGTGGCGGCGATCGCTGCAGAAACAATCAAGGCGGACCTCTTCGTCAACGCGACCGACGTTGACGGAGTCTACACGAGTGATCCGCGCAAAGATTCGAAGGCAACTAAGCTAGACGAGGTCACCGTGGACCAGCTTAGCGAGATTCTCTCAAAGACGAATATCACCGCTGGGGCATACGACCTGATGGACCCCTTAGCTCTTCGGATAATACAACGCTCACGGATCCCGACGACCATCTTGGATGGCCGTACACCCACCAATGTCCTCAAAGCCCTACAGAACGAACGCGCTGGTACGCGCGTAGTGCATCGCTAGGGGATTACGCTGACCAAGTTGAGTGACGTTTTCCAATCCAAAGCTCAGGTAAGGCTTCTAGAGTACCTTCTAGAGCATGCTGGTTCCCAGCGCGTCTTTAGTCAAGCGACGCTGGCAAATTTTCTCGGCATGTCTCCTTCAACAATTGCTCGGATTGTTGAACCCTTAGTCAAAGAGAAGATAATTCTTTTTGAACGGTTCGAGCAGGGAATGAAAATCTTCACGCTCAATGAGGCTGATGAGAAGACCAAACTTCTAATTGAATTCCTCAAACGATTTAAGGAACTCTAAGAGCGGAGTCTCATTTTTGCTCTTGGTTGGCTATAGTGCGAAACTTATCCGAGAGAGATTCGCATATGAGGGAGCACACGCGCCACTGACGCAGGTTGTAGTTTATTCTAAGTTCCTCCAGCGCTTCGACCACTTTGTCTTCTTCTTCCGGTGTCAAAGTGTTTTCCCGACCGAGCGACCGCGATTTGATGAGGCGGCCTATTAAGGGTTCCCCGGGACTTTTCAGTCACTAGAGAAATTGTTCGTTGAGAACCTTACACCATGGTGTGGGGATGAAATTTCATTTGCGCACTTCATCGTCTATCCAGTCAAGATATTTCTTGTAGCCATCTTCAACTCTCAAAGACACTATCTCTGGCAAATGATAGCTGTGGAGTGCTAGGATTCTGCTTTTCAATTTCGTGAAGAGTTCTGATCTAGTCTTTGCGATGATGAGATATTCACGATCAACTCTGACCTTACCCTTCCATCGGTAATAGGATCTTACGGGCAGAATGTTCACGCATGCCGCGAGTCTTCGCTCCACGACGTCTCGTGCTATTTTCTCAGCTTCCTTCCGATTTGCGCAGGTTGAGAGAACGACCGTATGCATGTTTCATCCGAGAAAGGTTTTAGTTGAACACCCTAATTTCACTGCCGAAGATTCGGAATGGATTCTATCTATTATTTCTGGACGACATACGTGGCAGTTTGGATAGTCATTTCAGTTGCTTGGTGGGCGTTTAGGGCGCAAAGATTTGGTGTTTCTGGACTTCCGTTTTACCTGCTGTACAGAACGACGCGATTGAACAATCTGATCGAACGAATCTCAGCAATGTCACCAAAGGCTTGGCGCATTATCTGGAATATCGGTATCGCCATTGGAGCCGGTTCGATGGCATTCATATTCTACGAACTTATTCTGAATCTCTTGAACCTAGTCTTCAGAAGTGAACAGGCCGCTGCGATTCAACCAATAGTTCCTTTGCCCGGCCTGTTTGTCAGCTTCGAAACGTTTCCATATCTAGTGTTAGCACTCTCCATCGTGGTTGCATCGCATGAACTCTCGCACGGCATCGCTAGCCTTGGTGATCATGTACCACTCAAATCCGCAGGCCTCTTCTTCGCTCACGTCTTGATGGGCGGATTCGTTGAACCTGACGAGGAGAAGCTAAATCAAGCGAAGAATGTAGCCAAACTTCGCATTTTCGCCGCTGGATCATCGACCAATATCTTACTTGGAATTTGCTTCATAGTCCTGCTCTCCAACTTCCCAGCAACAATTGCTCCCTTCTACAATGTCGTCGCGACGGGTGTGCAGATCGGAAGCGTTCCCGACAACCTGCCCGCATATTCGTCCGGCCTAAAGGCGGGTGACACTGTCACAAGTATTAACGGTACTACTGTCTCTGGGATCGCAGATCTCAGAAATGTCATGTCGAAAGTCAGCCCTGGGCAGGTGATTGTTGTAGGTACCAAGACAGGAAGCTATACAGTCAGGACCGGAGTCGACCAGAACAATGCGAGCCACGCCATGATAGGCATTAGTGGGTTAACTGACCTAATCGTTTATGATCCTAAACTGCCATTTCTATCGAGCGACTTCCCGAACATTCTCCTCCACTCAGAGTACTGGTTATCCGTTGTATTGGTCAGTGTTGCCTTGATCAACATGCTGCCAATGTACCCATTTGATGGGGACAAGTTTATCGAGACCGCGTTGAATCTTCTCGGCCTTCGGAGAACGAAGGTAATCAGATCTGCTCTCAATGTTACAGCATACGCACTGCTCTTCCTGAACATTGGCCTATCGCTGTTCAGATTTGGGTTTCTGAGGTACTGACAACTTGCCCAGCGCGACGTGCACCTATTGCTCAGCTACTGCAATCTATGCGCGCGACTATGAGGGCGTGTCTTTTTGTTCCAAATGCTTTGAACAAGCCCTGGAGGAAAAAATCCGACGTACAATCGTGAGGCATGGAATGCTGGAATTTAACGACCATGTCGCAGTGGCAGTGTCTGGTGGCAAGGACAGTCTTACCCTGCTCAACGTCTTAGTCAAACTTGAGACCCGTTTTCCCAGAAGCAAGATCACCGCGATCAGCGTTGACGAAGGAATCGAAGGTTACCGGGACGAGGCGCTCGAAATCGCTCGAGAAGCGTGTGAGAAACTCGGCGTCGAACAGGCGGTCGTATCATACCGTGATATGTTTGGAGCAACGATCGACGAATTGACGGAAATGCATCTGGGCCAGACACCCTGTTCCTACTGCGGAGTCTTCCGTAGGAAAGCGATCAACAGGGCTGCCGCAATGGTTGGAGCGACAAAGATAGCTACAGGACACAACCTTGACGATGAAGTTCAAACCGTCCTTCTCAACATGTTACATGGAGACCCGTGGAGGGTACAGCGCTCGAGCCCGGTTCTTCGCGACCCTCGAGGCAAGTTCCTGTCCAGAATCAAACCTCTATGTGAGATTCCGGAGAAGGAGATTGTTCTTTACGCGTACTTGAATGGGTTTGATTTTCAGAGCGTTGCTTGTCCGCATGGGAACGAAGCGCTCAGAAACGACATCCGCAACTTCTTGAATCAGATGGAACAGAAGCATGCGGGTACCAAATTCACACTTCAAAAAACAACGGAGAGACTCCGGGAATTACTGGAGCGTACAAGGACGGTATCGCAACTTAATGAGTGTGCCAAGTGTGGAGACCCTACTTCACATGAACTCTGCGAGGCTTGTTTAATGCTAGACGCCATCGCGGCGTGATTTCGTCAGAGTTCACTGCGGCATTTATATGACAACTGCACGCTGAGAATTGGCTGGCGATGGCAGGAGGATCGGGGAGCCAGCCGTTCCCTGTGACCCGAAATCGGCTACACGCGGGGATTCGTTAACCCGAGGGAGAGGTAGCTCTGGACCTCAGTAGGCTTTCAGGCTCAACGATGAGACTCTGCCCCATCGGGCCAGCGTAAGTGAGGATCCTTCTGAAGGGAAGGATCCATCTCTTCATCGTCGAAACCGATGAGGCTCGGAAGAGAGCAGTCGTAAGGCGGGCGCCAAGGCGCTGATGAGATAACAGGGTATAGAAGAGTCTGGAGAAACCGCTGGGGCGAGGAATGCCAATTCAGCGGGGATGCTGCCATCGCCATTTTCTATCCTTGGAGTCTAGCTCGAAACTTCCTCAGGGTATCATAGAAATGCCCATTATGAGTCAGGCGATCAAACTAGGTAAATGTTCCCCGTAGCCTGATCATACTGAATCGGGATTCTTTGCAATGGAGAAGGTGCAGGTCCCGCGACCACTTGGGCATTGTTGTAGGGGTCGAAGACTGCTCCGTGGCAAGGACACGCGATGTCCCTGCCGTAAGGGTCGAATTGGACTTGGCATCCTGCGTGTGTGCATATCGAACTGTAAGCAACGAATTGTCCGTTGTCCAAGTGAATTAGCAAGAACGGCCCCATGCTTGGATCGTCTATCGAGATCGATTGGTTGACAGGTATACTCGACGCTTTCGCCAACAGTCTCCCTCCTGCTTGGGAACCGGGGTTTGAAACGTAAGATGGCAGCTGCGTTTGAGGCGTAAAGAAAGCTACTTTCAGCCAAATCAAGAATGGAACAGAAACGGCAACCATGCCCAGCATATTCCGCAGAAAATTCCTTCGTTCCCTCTGCACGGTAACGCGTCTATCAGTTCGAACTGCGTCTGCTCGGAATGTTGAGCGGGAGAGCAAGACGCGGAGCTTGGGCTTTCCAGAATAAATTGACGTAACTACGTCCTCCGGGACCTTCAGCGCGTATTCATGGGTCAGCCTTCTGGCGAACTCTAGAGATTCCTGCTCGTCTACCAACTCTAATCAAACCTATGTATGCGCCTCCTCCCAAGCATTCCTTCCGATTATGTTTTCGATACCCTGAAGTATCTTTGCAGCATCCTTGCGATCCACTCCCAGACTCAACACAAACACTCGAACGAATTCAAGGATAGTGCGAGTTTCTTCATGCGAGACGAACTGTTGTTCGATGCGATCGAATGCCCTGTTGACCTCGCCGACTTGCTTGGGATACAATCTCGCTCCCTCAGGGAGGGGTGGACCATGCTCGCTGACTTGCCTCTGGCTTTTCTGGACGCGATCTACTGAAGCTGGCGGTTGAAATGATTTTGGCACCAGCCATTGTAAGGCATAGGACCGACCTGCAATTACACTGTCAATACTCAAGCCTGCCTGGGGACCGGTTAGCAGCAACGTCAGCCAGCACATTACGAATACTATGTCCGAACCAAAATAGAACGGGAACGCGTTCCAAGTTGCCGAGAAAAAGAAAGTGAGATTTAGCAACAACCCTGCAAGTGCTGCTGGTCTGAATAGGAAACCGAGCAGGGCGGCAATCCCAATAAGCGATTCCCCGATCGCGACGACGTACCCGAAGGAGACTGCATTAGGAGCGACTGTACTCAGTAAGAAATCGTGAATCGGAGATCCGACGGCATATTGCGAGATTAGATGACCAATATAGCCGGGTTTGGAAGGATCAAAGTAGGCTGGATCCGTGAGATGTTGTACTCCGGCATAAATGAAAGTCATGCCCATAAATATGCGCAGAGGCAACAGAAGATTCTGGGATAATAGCGCCTGACGAGAATTCTTACTTTTATCCTGCGACAAGGTTTCCAAACTCCAACCAACCCGTGCCTAACATTAAACTGGTGGCTTGGAAGACTCTGGAATAAACTCGACGCAGATACTGCAATTTCCATTTGATGACTGCATCGAATCCACAGAGGCGGGTTAACGCTTAATACGACGAACCTTCGTAGGCTAGCGAAATCCCTCGAGAAAAGGTTCGTCAAGATGAGTCGGAAACCCCCCGAGATCAAGGTCTTCCAGAAATGGGAAACTGAAGGCATTGGCGTAGCAGACCCTGGTCTAGAGAAGTATCTCTCAGTAAGGCCGACGCTCTACCCCCACAGCGGTGGAAGACATGAGCACAAGCGATTCCGCAAATCTACGCTGAACATTGTCGAACGTCTTGTTAACAACATGATGCGCCCAGGAAGAGTCGGGGGCAAGAAAACCAAAGCGGTCGGCATTGTTCGGAACGCCCTTGAAATTGTCAATCTGAAGACGGGCAAGAATCCGGTTGAGTTGTTGGTCAAGGCTGTGGAGAATGCTGCTCCAGCAGAAGACGTCACAAGGATAGCCTACGGTGGCATCGTCTACCCAATCTCAATTGACATAGCACCTCTGAGACGCATCGATATAGCGCTCCGTTTCATGACCAACGGTGCGCGACAAGCCGCCTTCAGCAATCCCAAAACGATTGATGAGTGTCTCGCCGAAGAGATCATGTATGCTGCTCAACGCGACAACCGGAGTTTCGCGGTCCGTAAACGCGACGAAATGGAACGTGTCGCTCTAGCTTCACGGTAGACTTCTTTCAGACAGGATTTCATTCCACTCCTCAGTGTTGGCGAGTTTCGATTTTATTCAGAAACTTGTTCTAACCCTTAAATACTGGGTGTCTGTTTGACTAACGAAATGTGAGACAGTCTCTGGAAAGATGATTCATGTCAGCCTCTAAGAAACCACATCTGAATCTGATAATCATCGGCCATGTTGACCATGGGAAGAGTACCATGACAGGTCACCTTCTTTTCGATACGGGTAACGTGGACGAGAAGACTATTGCAAAATATGCTGAAGAGTCTAACAAGCTAGGAGCCGGTGAGACCTTCAAGTTCGCATGGGTCCTTGACACGCTTAAGGAAGAAAGGGAGCGTGGAGTCACGATTGACCTGAGATTTGAGAAGTTTGAGACTGACAAAGTCTTCTTTACAATAATTGACGCCCCAGGCCACCGCGACTTCATCAAGAACATGATCACAGGCACTAGTCAAGCCGATGCCGCAATCCTTGTGGTATCAGGAAAGAAAGGGGAATTTGAGGTCGGCGTAGGACCAGGAGGCCAGACGCGGGAACACGCCTACTTGGCGAGAACTCTGGGTGTTGGCCAGCTCGCGGTCGCAATCAACAAGATGGACGACCAAACCGTGAACTTTGGAGAAGAAAGATACAAGGAATGCAAGAAGGAAATGGAGTCCTTGCTGAAAGTCGTGGGTTATGACACGTCCAAGATTCAATTCGTCCCGGTTTCAGGCTGGCTTGGAGATAACCTGGTCAAACCCTCACCTAAGATGCCATGGTACAAGGGCCCAACAATGATCGACACCCTGAACAGCTTCCAGGAACCACCTAAACCAACAGACAAACCCTTGCGAGTTCCAGTGCAAGACGTTTACTCGATCACCGGCATTGGAACGGTTCCAGTTGGCAGAGTTGAAACGGGTGTGCTGAAGGTTGGAGATAGCATAATCTTCATGCCTGCTAACTCCAAAGGCGAATGCAAGGATATCGAGACGCACCACACAAAGATCAACCAGGCCATCCCAGGAGACAACATTGGCTTCAACGTACGTGGAATCGCAAAAACTGACGTACACCGCGGCGACGTCGCTGGTCACAGTGACAAACCGCCGACAGTTGCAAACGAATTCATCGGCCAAATAATCGTAGTCTTCCATCCTACTGCAATAGCCGCCGGGTA
>Ga0182021_10004846_pt1 | contig 15868 bp, 14 predicted proteins | sample 612E3MmetaG_FD_120493 | JGI IMG/M metagenome (GOLD analysis project Ga0182021, IMG submission 120493) | Permafrost microbial communities from Stordalen Mire, Sweden - 612E3M metaG (Illumina Assembly) | ecosystem: Environmental > Terrestrial > Soil > Wetlands > Permafrost | place: Sweden... | reverse complement strand
CGGCGTTCACCGGGCCGGGTCCGCGCGATGGCCGAGTCGTCCGCAGGGTCGGCTCGCGGCTCGACGGGCCCTGTGCAACGAGAGGCGTCCGGGCGCGCCACGATGGTGCGCCGTGGCCGCAGTTTATCCTCGGTCCTGTGTCGTGCATGACCCGGCGACCCATCCAGGTCGGTCACGGTCGCAGCGTCGGGCGGCCGAATGGCTTGGCGAAGTCGCGACTGTGACAGGGCTTTTGGGGTAGTCCCTGTAACCCTAGTACAAGCACTTCCGTTACCTTTGCGCTCGTCCAACATTCCCCAGGGAGACTGTCCATGAAGTTTGCAACCGGTTCGACCACCCGCCGCGTGTTCCAACTCACCGCCGGGGCCGCGTTGATCCTGTGTGCGGGGGGCGCGATGGCGCAGGCCAAGCCGCTGGCCGGACAGACCGTCAAGATCATGTGGATCGATCCGCTGACCGGCCTGATGGGTCCGGTCGGGACCAACCAGCTGAAGACCCAGCAGTTCCTTGCCGAACGCTTCAGCGCCACGAACCCGGCCGGCGTGAAGTTCGAAGTCATCGGCGTGGACAACAAGCTCAGTCCCACGGAAAGCCTCAACGCGCTGAAGTCGGCGATCGACCAGGGCATCCGCTACGTCATCCAGGGCAACGGATCGTCGGTGGCCGTTCCGCTGATCGATGCGATCAACAAGCACAACGAGCGCAATCCCGGCAAGGAAATCATCTTCCTCAACGAAGCCGCGGTGGACCCGGACCTCACCAACAGCAAGTGCAGCTTCTGGCACTTCCGGTTCGACGCCGACACCACGATGAAGCTGGAGGCCATGACGACCTTCATCAAGGACCAGCCGGACATCCACAAAGTATTCATTCTCGGGCAGAACTATTCGCACGGCGTGCAGGTATCTCGCTACGCGAAGGAAGACCTCAAGCGCAAGCGCCCGGACATCGAAATCGTGGGCGACGATCTGCACCCGCTGGCCCAGGTGCGCGACTTCGCGCCGTACATCGCGAAGATCAAGGCCTCCGGCGCCGACACGGTGATCACCGGCAATTGGGGCTCGGACCTGGCGTTGCTGGTCAAAGCGGCCAACGAGGGTGGCTACAACGGCAAGTTCTTCACGTACTACACCGGCGTGACCGGCACGCCAACGGCGCTGGGTACGGCAGGCGCCGGCAAGGTCTACCAAGTGGCGTATGCGCACTACAACATGGGTGGTCAGATGGACGGCATCATGAAGGACTTCAAGGCCAAGTACAACGACGACCTGTACACCGGGGCGGCCGTTCGCCAGTTCGAATTGCTCGGCGCGGCGATGGCCAAGGTCAAGTCGACCGACCCGGTCAAAGTGGCGTTCGCGATGGAAGGCATGAAGGTCAAGAGCGCGTTCGGCGGCGAGGTCGAGATGCGCAAGACCGACCACCAACTGCAGCAAACGCTGTACATGACGGTGTGGCAGAAGGCCGATGCAAAGTACCCGTATTCACCTGAGAACACGGGCATGACGCTGGCGCCGGTGGCCACCTACGAGCCGTACGTGTCCAGCACGCCCACGAGTTGCCAGATGACGCGACCGTCGGCGTCCTGATCCTCGACACCCACGCTCAGGGCCCGATCGGGGAGTACCCGTCGGGCCTTGTTCGTGCGTGACCCGTGTGTCCGTGTTAACTTCGCCACCCCACCGACAGAGCCGCACTGCACCACGATGGAGTTCTTCACGATCTCGATGCTCAACGGCCTGAGCTATGGCCTGTTGCTGTTCATGTTGAGCTCCGGGCTGACGCTGATCTTCAGCATGATGGGGGTCCTGAACTTCGCGCATGCTAGTTTCTACATGGTGGGGGCCTACGTCGCCTACGCCATCGCCAGCGTGCTGGGGTTCTGGCCCGGGCTGTTCGTCGCGCCGCTGGTGGTGGCGGTGCTGGGCGCCGCGTTTGAGCGATATTGCCTGCGACGCGTGCACAAGTACGGACACGTGCCGGAGCTGCTGATCACATTCGGCCTGTCGTTCGTGATCCTGGAGCTCGTTCAGCTCATCTGGGGACGCACGGCGGTGGAGTTCCTGCCGCCGGTGGCGCTGCGCGGACCGGCCTTCACGCTGGTGAATTCGTCGGTGGACGGCATGCACTTCTTGCTCGGCGCCGCGCCGGCGGCGATGTGCCAGGCGGCCGACGCCACGGTGCGGATCGTCTGCTCGCCGTTCCCGGCCACGCGCGGCTTCATGATGCTGATCGCGCTGGTGATGCTGGTGGCGCTGTGGCTGATGCTCACGCGTACGCGCGTCGGGCTGGTCATCCAAAGCGCGCTGACCCACCCCGAAATGGTCGAGGCGCTGGGTCACAACGTGCCGCGGGTGTTCATGATGGTCTTCGGTGCGGGTGCCGGCCTGGCCGGGCTGGCGGGCGTGATCGGCGGCAGCACGTTCGTGACCGAACCGTCGATGGCCGCCACCGTGGGCTCCATCATCTTCGTGGTCGTCGTGGTCGGCGGCATGGGCTCGCTGGCCGGTGCGTTCGTCGCGTCGATCCTGATCGGCGTGATCCAGACCTTCGCGGTTGCGCTGGACTATTCGGTGCTCAGCGCGCTTGCGGCTGTGGGCGTGCGCCTGGGACCGCAGGCGGCGGACCACTCGCTGCTGAAGATGACACTGTCGCAGGTCGCGCCGATCTTGCCGTACCTGTTCCTCGTATTGATCCTGATCTTCCGGCCCAAGGGTCTGATGGGCACGCGCGAAGGCTGAAAGCGGACATGGCAAGCACGACAGCCTCACGATTCGGCGCGCTCGGCCCGAAGGACCTGGTGGTTTGGTTCGCCGCTGCGGCGGTGATGGTGGTGGCGCCGCTGGTGTTCCACAGCGGGCTGGCCGTGACGATGCTGTCACAGATCGGCATCGCCATCGTCGCCTGTCTGTCCTACAACATGCTGCTGGGTCAGGGCGGCATGCTCAGTTTCGGCCACGCCGTCTACAGCGGACTGGGCTCGTACATCTCGATCCACGCCCTCAAGGCCATCGGCGGGGGCACGCTGCCGATCCCGGTGAGCCTCGTCCCGGTGGTCGGCGGCCTGGCCGGCATGGGCTTCGCGGTCCTGCTGGGTTTCGTGACGACCAAGAAGTCGGGTACCACGTTCGCCATGATCACGCTGGGCATCAGCGAACTGGTCGGGGCGATGGCCTTCATGGTGCCGGAGTTCTTCGGCGGCGAGGCCGGCATCGCCGCCAACCGGGTGGTGGGCAAGCCGGTGCTGGGCATCAGCTTCGGGCCGCAGATCCAGGTCTACTACCTGATCGCGGTGTATACGCTGCTGTGCACGGCCGGCATGTATGCGTTCACGCGCACGCCGCTGGGGCGCATGCTCAACGCGGTGCGCGACAACCCCGAGCGGGTCGAATTCATCGGCTACAACACGCAGCGCGTGCGGTACTTCTCGTTCATCATCGCCGGATTCTTCGCCGGCGTCTCCGGTGGCATGTACGCGCTGAATTTCGAAATCGCCACGGGCGAGGTGGTGGGGGCGTTCCGCTCGGGCCTGTACCTGTTCTTCACTTTCTTGGGCGGGGCGACGTTCTTCTTCGGGCCGATCATCGGTGCGATCCTGATGGTGGTGGCGTTCGTGCTGATGTCTGAAATGACCAAGGCCTGGCTGCTGTACCTGGGGCTGGTGTTCTTGCTGATGGTGATCTATGCGCCCGGTGGCATTGCCAGTCTGATCATGATGAACCTGCGCATGGCCAAGCACGGCAGGCTGGGTGGGCTGCTGGTGTGGTACGTGGCGCTGGCGCTCACCGGCGTGGTGATGTTCTTCGGGGCGGCCGCATTGATCGAGATGATCTATCACCTGCAGTTCGACGCTGGGCTCGGCCCGACGCTGAACTTCCTCGGACTCACGCTCGACGTGCAGTCGGTCGCGAGTTGGTTGGGTGCGGCGGTGGTGGCAGCCGTGGGCGCCGTGCTGTTCGAACTCGTCCGGCGACGCTTCGCGGCGCGCTGGGGCGACGCGCAGGGCGACATCGAGGCAGCTGCACGCGCCAGGGAGATGGCATGAGCGCAGGCTACGCGGTGCAGCTCAAGGGGCTGCGCAAGTCGTTCGGAAAGACCGAAATCATTCGCGGGGCGGACCTGGCGGTGGCGCCCGGCGAGCGTGTGGCCATCATCGGCCCCAACGGGGCGGGCAAGTCCACGCTGTTCAACCTGATCAGCGGACGCTTCGGGCCCACGAGCGGGGAGATCTGGCTCAACGACCAGCGCATCGACGGGCTGCGCCCTTTCGAAATCGCGCGGCTCGGACTGGCCCGCAGCTTCCAGATCACCAACATCTTCGGTCGTCTGTCGGTGTTCGAGAACCTGCGCTGCGGGGTGTTGTGGTCGTTGGGCTACAAATACTCCTTTTGGAAGTTCCTCGCCGGGTTGACCGACGCGAACGAGCGGGCCGAGGCGCTGATGCACCGCATCAAGCTGGACCGCAAGCGCGACACGCTGGCCATGAACCTCACCTATGCCGAACAGCGCGCGCTGGAGATCGGCATCACCATCGCCGGCGGGGCGAGCGTGGTGCTGCTGGACGAGCCCACGGCCGGCATGAGCAAGAGCGAAACGAGCCGCTTCATCGAACTGATCCGTGAGGTGACGGTGGGCAAGACGCTGCTGACCGTGGAGCACGACATGGGCGTGGTGTTTGGGCTGGCCGACAAGATCGCGGTGCTGGTGTACGGTGAGGTCATCGCCTTCGACACGCCGCCGGCCGTGCGCGCCGACGCACGTGTGCAGGAGGCCTATCTCGGCTCGGTGCTGGCCGACCAGCAAGCGGCCCAAGCGGGCCATTGAGGCAGGTGCGACGCGACATGCTCGAACTCAACGACCTGCACGCCTATTACGGCAAGAGCCACATCCTGCACGGTGTCCACATGCGCGTGGGCGAGGGCGAAATCGTCAGTCTGCTCGGGCGCAACGGTTCGGGTCGCTCCACGACCGTCAAGACCATCATGGGACTGGTCCGCGGGGAGGGTTCGGTGCGCTGGCGCGATCAGGAAATCCTGGGCCAGCCGGCGTTCGCGATCGCGCAGCGGGGCGTGGGCTACGTTCCGGAGAATCGCGACATCTTTCCGAAGCTGACGGTTCACCAGAACCTGTTGCTGGGCGAAAAGCGCGGCGCGAAGACGCCGCGCTGGACGTATGCCGACATGTATCGGATGTTTCCGCGGCTGCAGGAACGCGAGCACACGGAGGCCGGCGTGCTGTCGGGCGGAGAGCAGCAGATGCTCACGCTGTGCCGCACGCTGATGGGCGATCCGGACCTGATCATGATCGACGAGCCCACCGAGGGCCTGGCGCCCAAGATCGTCGAACTCGTCGCGCAATATCTGAAGACCCTGAAGGACCGGGGGGTGTCGGTGCTGCTGGTCGAGCAGAAGCTGACGATCGCACTGGAAATCTCCGAACGCTGCTACGTGATGGGCCACGGCAGCATCGTCTTCGAAGGCACGCCCGCGCAGTTGCGCGCCGCCGGTGATGTCCGCAAGGAGTGGCTGGAGGTCTGAGCGCGCTGCGGACCTGTCGTCGGGGTCTTGTCGCTGTCGAGACAGTGCGCTCGGGCCGGCCCGGCCTAGAATCGCACGATCGTTCTATTTTGTGATTTTGACGACCACTTCTGGGGACAACGCATGAGTGCCAATTACGAACTTCGCGGCGATGTCGCGGTCATCACGCTGAACAATCCGCCGGTCAACGGGCTGGGCTACGACACCCGGGTGGGCATCGCCCAGGGGCTGGAGCGGGCGCAGGCGGATGCTGCCGTGCAGGCCATCGTGATCACCGGGGCGGGCAAGGCGTTTTCCGGCGGCGCCGACATCCGCGAGTTCGGCTCGCCCAAGGCGGTGGCCGAACCGAATTTGCTCAGCCTGATCGCCGCGCTCGAGTCCAGCACCAAGCCGACCGTGGCGGCCGTGCACAGCGTGTGCATGGGCGGCGGTCTGGAACTCGCGCTGGGGTGCCACTACCGCGTGGCGGCGCCCGGCGCCCAGGTCGCCCTGCCCGAGGTCAAGATCGGCCTGATTCCCGGAGCCGGAGGCACACAGCGACTGCCGCGCGTGCTCGGGGTGGAGACGGCGCTGAACATGATCGTCAGCGGCGAGCCCGTCAAGAGCGAACTGCTCGCGGCGGTGCCTGGCCAGCGCCTGTTTGACCGGATCGTGGACGCCGACCTGCTGGCCGGCGCGGTGGCGTTCGCCCGCGAGGTCGCTGCGCGTCGCCCGCTGCCACGGGTGCGCGACCTGCCGGTCAGCCACCCCAGTGCCGACGCCTACTTCCAGTTCGCGCGCAACATGGTGGGCGGGATGTCGAAGAATTTCCCGGCCCCGTTGAAGTGCGTCGAAGCGGTCGCGGCCAGCGCGCGGATGCGTTTCGACGACGGCATGAAATACGAGCGCGAGGTCTTCACCGCGCTGATGATGACCCCGGAATGCCGGGCGCTGCGGCACGCGTTCGTGGCCGAACGCGCCACCACCAAGATTCCCGACGTGCCGGCGGACACGCCGGTGCGCGACGTGCGCAGGCTCGCAGTCATCGGCGCAGGCACGATGGGCGGCGGCATCGCGATGAACTTCCTGAACGCCGGCATCCCGGTCACGATTCTGGAGATGAAGCAAGAGGCGCTGGACAAGGGCGTGGGCATCATCCGGAAGAACTACGAGGCCCAGGTCAAAAAGGGCAAGCTCAAGCAGGACAAGCTCGACGCGCGCATGGGACTGCTCACCACGACGCTGCGCTACGACGACCTGAAGGACGCCGACATGGTCATCGAGGCGGTGTTCGAGGACCTGGGCGTCAAGGAGCAGGTGTTCAAGACACTGGACGAGGTGATGAAGCCCGGCGCGATCCTGGCCAGCAACACTTCGACGCTGGACGTGGACAAGATCGCCGCGTTCACGCGTCGCCCGCAGGACGTGATCGGCACGCACTTCTTCAGTCCGGCCAACGTGATGAAGCTGCTCGAGGTGGTGCGCGGCAAGCAAACCGCCAAGGACGTGCTGGCCACGGTGATGGCTCTGGGCAAGAAGATCAAGAAGACCTGTGTGGTCTCGGGCGTGTGCGATGGCTTCATCGGCAACCGCATGATCGAGCAGTACTCGCGCCAGGCCGGCTTCCTGCTCGAGGAGGGCTGCACGCCCGCCCAGGTGGACAGGGCCATGGAGAAGTTCGGCATGGCCATGGGACCGTTTCGCATGGGCGACCTGGCCGGCAACGATGTGGGCTGGTACATCCGCAAGCGCCGCTATCTGGAAAAACCCAACCTGCGCTACAGCAAGACCGCGGACTTGCTGTGCGAGCTCGGCCGCTTTGGTCAGAAGACCGGCGCCGGCTGGTACGACTACGTGCCGGGCAAGCGCGACGCGATCCCCAGCAAGCTGGTCGAGGACATGATCGCCAAGCACCGCTCCGAGCTGGGCATCACCGCGCGCAAGATCACCGACGAGGAGATCGTCCAGCGCCTGGTCTACGCGCTGGTCAACGAGGGGGCCAAGATCGTCGACGAGGGCATCGCGCTGCGCGCCTCGGACATCGACATGGTGTACCTGACGGGCTATGGGTTCCCGCTGTTCCGCGGCGGGCCGATGAACTACGCCGACACCGTTGGGCTGTACAACGTGGTGGGCGCGATGCGGCGTTTCGCGGCCAACCCGCTGGACGACGGGGCGTTCTGGCAGCCCGCACCGTTGCTGGCGCGTCTGGCGGCCGAAGGCAAGACGTTCAGCTGATCGAGCGAGCCGAGTCGCTGCCGTGCGTGCGTTGGTCGTCTTTCTGGGCCTGGTCGTCGTCGTGCTCGCGGCCGTCCTGGGCGTGAGGACGGCGGCGCTGGGCTCACGTTTGATGCCGGTGGCCGCGGTCGTGCCCCAGGCCGTGGATGCCGCCGGCGCGGCCGCGCGGCTGGCGTCGGCGGTGCGCTACAAGACGATCGCCTCGCCCAACGACGAGCAGGCCAACGCCGCTCAGTTTGCGGGACTGCAGGCGCTCCTGGTGGCGAGCTTTCCGAAGGCGCACGCCACGCTGCGCCGGGAGGTGGTAGGGTCCAACGCGCTGCTTTACACGTGGGCCGGCAGCGACCCGAAGGCAGCGCCGATCGGACTGATGGCGCATCAGGACGTCGTGCCGGTGGCCAGCGGGACCGAGGGCGACTGGCAGCAGCCGCCGTTTTCCGGCGCCGTGCTCGACGGATTCGTCTGGGGTCGCGGTGCCTGGGACGACAAGGGCAACCTGATGTCGATCATGGAGGCGGTCGAGCTGCTGGTGGGCTCGGGCTACGTGCCGCGCCAGACCGTCTACCTGATGTTCGGCGCCGACGAGGAGCTCGGTGGCCAGCGCGGGGCCGCGCGCATCGCAGAGCTGCTGCGCGGGCGCGGCGTGCGACTGCAGTTCGTGATGGACGAGGGCTTGCTGATCACGCAGGGCTTGATCCACGGGATGGATCGTCCGGCCGCCCTGGTGGGCGTCGCCGAAAAGGGCCACCTGTCGGTGCAGCTCACGGCCTCGGCCGCGCCGGGCCACTCGTCGATGCCGCCGCCGCACCCCGGCCAGTCGGCCATCGGCATGCTCAGCGCCGCGCTGCAGCGACTCGAGGCCCGCCAGATGCCCGCCTCGATGGACGGACTCACCCGCCAGACCTTCGAGTCGCTCGCCCCGCAAATGACCCTGCTGCAGCGGGTCGTGCTGTCCAACCTGTGGCTGTTTGCGCCGTTGGTCGAGCGTCAGCTCGAGCAGACCGCCTCCACGAACGCGACGCTGCGCACGACGACGGCGCTGACCATCGTGCAGGCCGGCAACGCCGAGAACGTGCTGCCCGGACGTGCGACGGCCATTGTCAATTTCCGGTTGCTCCCCGGGGACAGCATCGAGCAGGTGCTGGCCCATGTCGGTCAGGTGGTGGCCAACCCGTCCATCAGCGTGCAGGCCATGCCCGGCGCGTCCGAGGCATCGCGCGTGGCCGCTATCGAGGCGCCGGGCTACCGCCTGATCCAGACGACGCTGCGCCAACTGGCGCCCGACGTCGTCGTCGCCCCCGGCCTGATGCTCGGGGGCACCGATTCGCGCCATTTCGAGGCACTGTCCGACAACATCTACAAGTTCTCGCCGGTGCGCGCGGGGCCGCAGGACTTGCCGCGTTTCCACGGCACGAACGAACGCATCTCGATCGCCAACTATGTCGAGATGATCCAGTTCTACTGTCAGCTGCTGCGCGGCGCGCAGTCTTTGGGCTGAGAGCCCCCTGGAGCAGCACACCATGAGCGAGCGCGCCACCTTCGACTGCATGCAAGCCAGTACCGCCGATGACTGGCGCAAGATCGGCGCGCAGTTCGCCCCGTTTGCGCAGAAGCTCCCGGACCGGCTGATGGCGCACCTGCGGCTGCTCGAGGGCGACGACGGTGGCTTTCCGATCGACCGCTACGCGCATTCGCTGCAAACGGCTACGCGTGCGCTGCGCGACGGGCGCGACGAGGAGTACGTCGTGTGCGCGTTGCTGCACGACATCGGCGACACGCTGGGCACCTACAACCACTTCGACATCGGCGCGGCCATCGTGCAGCCGTTCGTGAGCCCGGCCAACGCGTGGATGGTGCGTCACCACGGCATCTTTCAAGGCTACTACTTCTTTCACCACGTCGGGCTGGACCGCAACCTGCGCGATCAGTTTCTCGGGCATGAGCACTTCGATCGCACGGCCGAGTTCTGCGAGCTGTACGACAACCCGGCCTTCGATGCCCATGCCACGACGCTGCCGCTGAGCGAGTTCGAGCCCCTGTTGCGGCGCGTCTTCACCGCGCCGCGCAACAGCATCTACCAAGCGGCCGCGCCGATGGCCGGCCGCGCCGCCACCCCAGCGAACGACTGAACTACCCGAGGAGAACTGTCCATGACCAGCGCCGTGATCGTTTCCACCGCCCGCACACCGCTCGCCAAGAGCTGGAAGGGTGCCTTCAACATGACCCATGGCGCCACGCTCGGGGGCTTTGCCGTGAAGGCGGCGGTCGAGCGCTCCGGCATCGAGCCGGGCGAGGTCGACGACGTGATCATGGGCTGCGCGACGCCCGAGGGGGCCACCGGTAGCAACATCGCGCGCCAGATCGCGCTTCGAGCCGGGCTGCCCGTCACCACCAGTGGCATGACGGTCAACCGCTTCTGCTCCAGCGGGCTGCAGACCATCGCGATGGCCGCGCAGCGCATCATCTCCGGCGAGTCCGAGGTGCTGGTGGCCGGCGGCGTGGAGAGCATCTCGTGCGTGCAAAACGAGGCCAACCGTCACATGATCACCGATCCGTGGCTGGTCGAGCACAAGCCCGAAATCTACTGGAGCATGTTGCAAACCGCCGAGCAGGTGGCCAAGCGCTACAAGATCGAGCGCGAACGCATGGACCGCTATGGGGCGCAAAGCCAACAACGGGCCGCAGCTGCGCAGGAGGCCGGCAAATTCAACGACGAGATGGTGGCCTGTACGGTGATCGCTGGTGTGGCCGACGCCACGCTGGGCCTGCGGACCAAGGAGGTCACGATCCGTGCCGACGAGGGCATCCGTCCGGGCACCACCTACGAAGGCATCATGGGGATCAAGCCGGCGCTGCCCGGCGGGGTAATCTCCGCGGGCAATGCCAGTCAGTTCAGCGACGGTGCGGGCGCTTGCGTGCTGATGAGCGAATCGCTGGCCTCGCGCCGCGGCTTCAAGCCACTCGGGCGTTTCCTGGGCTTCGCCGTGGCCGGCTGCGAGCCCGACGAAATGGGCATCGGTCCGGTGTTCGCGGTGCCGAAGGTGCTCAAGCGGCTCGGGCTCACCGTAGCCGACATCGACCTGTGGGAATTGAACGAGGCGTTTGCGGTGCAGGTCCTGTATTGCGCCGACACCCTGGGCATTCCGATGGATCGACTCAATGTCAACGGCGGGGCGATCGCCGTGGGTCATCCTTATGGCGTCAGCGGTCAGCGCCTGACGGGTCACGCGTTGATCGAAGGCAAGCGCCGGGGTGCCAAGCGGGTGCTGGTCACGATGTGCATCGGCGGGGGCATGGGCGCGGCCGGCGTCTTCGAGGTCCTGTGAACGCGCGAGCGATGTTGCGCGGCCGCGCCGTGTCGGAGCCCCGTCTTGGGTGAGGCGTCCGCCGGTGCGTGCGCAGCGGCGATGCTGCCGCTGGCCCCTGGCGCCGTGCGCACGCCCGACGAGCACTTCCGGGACCTGCCTGCGCACGTGGTCACGCCGCACTACTGGGCGCACGAGGCGTTGCGCGTGCACTACGTCGACGAAGGGCCGCGAGACGCACCGGTCGTGGCGCTGTGCCTGCACGGCAACCCGACGTGGAGTTATCTGTATCGCCACATGTGCGCTGTCTTCGTCGCTGCGGGCGTGCGCGTGGTGGCGCCGGATCTGCTCGGATTTGGTCGATCGGACAAGCCGCTCGACCCGCAGTGGCACGGTTTTGAGAGGCATCGCGCGATGCTGCAGGCCTTTGTCAGACACCTCGACCTGCGCGGCGTGATGCTGGTGTGCCAGGACTGGGGCGGCTTGCTGGGCTTGACGTTGCCGATGGACGATCCGGCGCGCTACACACGCTTGCTGGCCATGAACACGTCCTTGCCGCTGGGAGAGCTCGGCGAGGGGTTCCGCCGCTGGCGCGACTACTCGAACGCGCAGAGCGATCTGCGCGTGGGTGCACTCATGCGCCGCGGCAAGGCGGACATGACGCAGGCCGAAGCGCACGCCTACGACGCGCCGTTTCCGGACGCCCGCTACAAGGCGGCCTTGCGGGCCTTTCCGAACATGGTTCCCGACGGGCCGCACGCACCGGGCGCCGCGCTCGGGCGCGCGGCCCGGTCGTTCTGGCGTGAGCGCTGGTCGGGCGCCAGCTTCATGGCCGTGGGGTGTCAAGATCCGGTCTTGGGGCGCGAGCCGATGCGCGCGCTGCGCGCCGACATCCGAGGCTGTCCGCCGGCGCTTGAGATCGAGCACGGCGGCCACTTCCTGCCGGAGTGGGGCGTCGACGTCGCGCGCGCCGCGCTGGGTACCTTCGGCGCGCTCGCATGAGCGCCTTGCGCCGGCGTGGCCCGTCCTGTGTTGCTGTACTGAGATGGATGCGATGAACTACCGACAGACCGTGGATTTCCTGCTGCAGGACTGGCTGGCCGTGCAGACCCTGCAGCAGCGTGGCCGCTTCGCCGATCACAGCCTGGAGACGTTCGCGTCGGTGCTGGACACCTGCGAGCGCATTGCGCGCGAGAAGTACGCGCCGTTCAATCGTCTGGTGGACACCGAGGAGCCGTGGTTCGACGGCCAACAAGTGCATCTGCCGGCGGCCAGCCATGAGGCGGCCGCGGCGTATGCCGAGTCCGGCATGCTGGCCGCTGCGCAGGACTATGACATCGGCGGCATGCAGCTGCCGTGCGTCGTCGAAATGGCGGCCAACAGCTTCTTCTCGAAGGCCGGCATCGGCATCGGCGGCGGCTCCATGCTCACCAGCGGCAACGCCAACTTGCTGATGGTGCACGGCACGCCGATGCAGCGCACCGTGTTCGCGCGCCAGGAGTTCGCGGGTCGGTTCTCGGGCACGATGTGCCTGAGCGAGCCGCAGGCCGGCTCCAGCTTGTCGGATGTGGCCACTCGTGCCACGCCCGACGGGGCAGACCACGAGAGCGATCCGCTGGGGCCGCGCTACCGGCTGCGCGGCAACAAGATGTGGATCTCCAACGGCGAGCACGAGCTGTCGGACAACATCATCCATCTCGTATTGGCCAAGATCCCCGGGCCCGACGGCCGGCTGATTCCGGGCACCCGGGGCATCTCGCTGTTTGTCGTGCCGAAGAAGCTCGTGGCCACCGACGGCTCGCTCACCGGCGAGCGCAACGATGTGGCGCTGGCCGGTCTGAACCATAAGCTGGGCTACCGCGGCATCCCCAATACGCTGCTCAATTTTGGCGAAGGCAAGTACCCGGTGCGCGGTGGCGCCGGGGCGATCGGCTACCTCGTCGGCCGGCCCCACGAGGGGCTGCGCTGCATGTTTCACATGATGAACGAGGCGCGCATTGCCGTCGGACTGGGCGCGACGATGCTGGGCATGGCCGGCTACGAAGCGTCGTTGGAGTATGCGCGCAGTCGCCCGCAGGGCCGCCCCGCCGGGCTTGGCGGCAAGGACGCATCGACGCCGCAGGTGCCCATCATCGAGCATGCCGACGTCAAGCGCATGCTGCTGGCGCAGAAGAGCTACTGCGAAGGCTCCTTGGCCCTGGCGCTGTACTGCGCGCGGCTGGTCGACGAGCAGCACACCGGCAGCGGCACCGACGCCGCGCAAGCGGCGCTGCTGCTGGAAATGCTCACGCCGATCGCCAAGAGCTGGCCGAGCGAATGGTGCCTGGAGGCCAACAGCCTGGCCATCCAGGTGCTGGGCGGCTACGGTTACACGCGCGACTTCCCGGTCGAACAGTACTGGCGCGACAACCGCCTGAACATGATCCACGAGGGCACGCACGGCATCCAGGCGCTGGACCTGCTCGGACGCAAGGTCTTGATGCAGGACGGGGCGGGCCTGGACTTGCTCGCCCGCCGCGTGCAGGCCACGGTCGACCGTGCGCACGGGGCGGGCGAACTGGACGAATTCGCCACGGCGCTGTCCCGCGCGTTCGAGTCGGTGCGTGCGGCCACGCGCGACGCCTGGGCGACCCGGGACCCGCAGGAGGCGCTGGCCAACGCGACGCCGTACCTGCAGGCCTTCGGCCACACCGTCCTGGCCTGGATCTGGCTGGACGTGGCACTGTGCGCGCGCCCACTGGCCCAGGGTGTCGGCCCCGCCGCCGTGCAACATCGCGGCACGCTGGGCGCGTGCACCTATTTCTTCCGCTACGAGCTGCCCCGCATCCAGCCGTGGCTGAACGTGGTGAGCAGCCGCGACGCGACCTGCCGCACGATGCCTGAAAGCTCGTTCTGATGAAAACACAACGCGTCGAATTTTGGGCCTGGGCACTGATCTACGGCGGCCTGATCGGGCTGGGAGCCGGGCTGGCGCTGCGGCAAGTCGGAGCGACGTGGGGCGCCTGCGTGATCGTGCTCGGCGCGCTCGCCATGGCCGTGGGCGTCATACTGATCTGGGCGCGTTCGCGCATGAAGTCTGCGCCCTGAGCGTGGCGCAGCGCGCAGCCGCGGCATCAAACTTTCTCATTCTTCGAGTCCGACCATGAGCACGACGATCCAATCTCTGTTCGACCTGACCGGCAAGACGGCCTTGGTGACTGGCGGCTCCCGTGGGCTGGGGCTGCAAATCGCCGAGGCACTGGGCGAGGCCGGCGCACGCGTGCTGCTGACCTCGCGCAAGGCCTCCGACCTCGAGGAGGCGGCGTCGCGCCTGTGCGCCCGTGGCATCGACGCCCAGTGGATCTCGGCCGACGTGAGCCAGCCCAGCGAGATCGAACGGCTCACCCACGAGGCGCTGCTGCGCCTGGGCTGCATCGACGTGCTGGTGAACAATGCCGGGGCGACCTGGGGCGCGCCGACCGAGGACTACCCGCTGCAGGCCTGGGACAAGGTGATGAACCTGAATATCCGCAGCATCTTCCTGATGAGCCAGGCCGTGGGCAAGCACAGCATGATCCCGCGCGCTCAGGGCCAGGGCCCGGCGGGCTACACCGGCGGTCGCATCATCAACCTGGCCTCGATCGCAGGACTCGGTGGCAACGGGCCGGAACTCACGATGGTCGCCTACAACACCAGCAAGGCCGCCGTCATCAATTTCACCCGTACGCTGGCCGCCGAATGGGGCAAGTACCGCATCAACGTGAACGCGCTGGCGCCCGGCATGTTCCTCAGCAAGATGACGCAAGGCACCTTCGATCGGCTCGGCGCCGCTGCGCTGGCCGCCCATGCCCCGCTGCGCCGGGTCGGCGACGACGACGACATCAAAGGCGCGGCGGTGCTGTTCGCCTCGCAGGCCGGCAAGCACATCACCGGGCAGACGCTGGCCGTGGACGGCGGCGTCTCGGCGGTGGTCGGGGACTGAGGGCGCGCCGGCCATGCAATTCGCCGCGCTGATCCCGTTCGTCCAGACCCTGGGCATGGAGCTGATCGCCTGGGACGCCGGGCAGGCCGAACTTGCGCTCACGCTGCGCGAGGAGTTGACCAATTCGTGGAGCGTGGCGCACGGCGGCGTGTCGATGACGCTGCTGGACGTGGCCATGGCCCATGCCGCGCGCAGTCCGAACCAACCTGGATTTCCGCACTCCTCGGGCGTGGTGACGGTGGAGATGAAGACCACCTTCCTGCGGCCGGGCTTGGGCCGCTTGGTCGCCAAGGGACTGCTGCTGCACCGAACGGCGTCGATGGCGTTTTGCGAAGGATCCATCCTGGACGACCAGGGCCAGCTCGTGGCGCGCGCCAGCGGCACGTTCAAGTACCTCAAGGGCCTGCCTGCAGGCGGCAAGAAAATCCAACGTCTGAATGCATCGGACTGAAAGCCCACACCATGACCATCAACCAGCAAATCCATCTCGTCTCGCGCCCCACCGGAGAAGCCCAGCTCGACAACTTCCGACTGGTCGAGGCGACCGTTCCGGACCTGGCCGATGGCCAGGTGCTGGTTCGCAATCACTTTCTCAGCCTGGACCCCTACATGCGCGGCCGCATGAACGACGCCAAGAGCTACGCCGCGCCGCAGCCGTTGAACGCGGTCATGCAGGGCGGCACGGTGGGCGAAGTGGTCGCGTCCAGGCACCCGAACTACCGCGCCGGCGATCACGTCGTGGGCTTCGGCGGCTGGCAGCAGTACCACGTCGTGGACGCCGGTGTGCCGGGTGTGCTGCGCAAGGTCGACACCAGCCGCATCGCGCTGTCGGCCTACCTCGGCGCGGT
>Ga0182021_10004844_pt1 | contig 15869 bp, 17 predicted proteins | sample 612E3MmetaG_FD_120493 | JGI IMG/M metagenome (GOLD analysis project Ga0182021, IMG submission 120493) | Permafrost microbial communities from Stordalen Mire, Sweden - 612E3M metaG (Illumina Assembly) | ecosystem: Environmental > Terrestrial > Soil > Wetlands > Permafrost | place: Sweden... | reverse complement strand
GCGCGTCTTCCAGGTGGACGGTTCGGAAATCGCCTTGCGCCGCGACACGGCGCGCCGCTTGAAGGTCCGCCCCGATGAGCATGCCAGGCATGCCAGGCATGTCGAGCATGGCGGGCACGCCAGGCACGACAATTCCCATAAGTCCCCGAGGACTCCGAGTATCCCGTGAGCGAATGCGGCGATTGCCATGGTTGCGGTAGTGCGACGGCTGGTCAAGCGGTAGCGGAACCGCCGCGCCCGGCGGCAGTGCGCACCGTGGCGCTGGTGGGGCCGCCCAACTCCGGCAAGACCACCCTGTTCAATCGTCTCACCGGGCTGCGCCAGAAGGTGGCCAATTTTCCCGGCGTCACGGTGGAACAGCACACCGGAACCGCCGAACTCCCCGACGGGCGCAGCGTCGGCATCGTGGACCTTCCCGGCATCTATAGCCTCAACCCGCGCTCCGAAGACGAGCAGGTGGCGTACGACGTGCTTCACGGCAACAGCGTCGGCACGGCCAAGCCGGAAGCCGTGCTGCTGGTTCTGGATTCCACCAATCTGGCGCGCCATCTCATGCTGGCCGCGCCCATCCTGGCGCTCGGCCTGCCCACGCTGATCATTTTGAACATGGCGGACGACCTGCGCAACCGGGGCGGCAAACTCGATCTGCGCAAGCTGGCCCACGAACTGGGCGCCCCGGTGACGCTGATCAGCGCCCGCGCCGGCGAAGGCGTCGACGAGGTCTTCGATTTTCTGGCCGGCGCCATGGCCAAACCGCTGCCCACGCTGCTACCGGTGCTGCACGACGTGCCCAAGTGCCGCGAGTGGGCCGGCGGGGTCGGCACCAAAGCCGGCTATCTGCCGCCGATCGCGCCCAAATGGACGCGCCGCCTCGACGCGGTTTTTCTGCACCCCGTGGCCGGCCCGCTGCTCTTCCTGGTGGTGGTGGTGGGCGTCATCCGCACCATCTTCATGGCGGCCCTCCCGCTCTCCAACGCCGCCCAGGCGGCCATCGCCATCAGCGGCAAGTGGATTGCGGCGACTCTGGCGCCGTCCTTACTGACTTCCCTGATTGTGGACGGCGTGTGGAAGGGCGTCGGCAGCGTGCTGGTGTTCCTGCCGCAAGTGCTGTTGCTGTTTCTTTTCATCGGGATTCTGGAAGATTCCGGATACCTGGCGCGCGCCGCGCTGATCGCCGACCGCACCATGGCGCGCGTCGGCTTGCAGGGCAAGAGTTTCATTCCGCTGCTCTCCGCTTACGGTTGCGCCGTGCCGGCCATCCTGGCGACGCGCACCATTGAGAACAAACGCGACCGCATCGCCACCATCCTGATCGCGCCGTTCATGACGTGCTCGGCGCGCCTGCCGGTTTACGCGCTGCTGATTGCGGCGTTCATTCCGGACCGCCGCTTCATCGGTTCCATCATCACCGCGCAAGTGGCGGCCCTGCTGGGCCTGTATCTGATCGGCTTCCTGGCCGCCGTAGTCACCGCGCGGCTGCTCAAATCGAGCGTGCTCAAGAGCGCGCAGGCGCCCTTCCTGCTAGAGATGCCCAGTTACCGCTGGCCCACGGCGCGCTCGCTCGGTTTGCGACTGCTGGATCGCGCCAAGGTATTCCTGCAACGCGCCGGGACCATCATCCTGCTGGTCACGGTGATCCTTTGGGTGATGGCGCACGTGCCCTACGCCGGCGGGCAAGTGCCCATCGAACACAGCCTGGCCGGTACCATGGGCCGTACCATCGAACCGTTGATCAAGCCGCTGGGCTTCAACTGGAAGATCGGCATCGGGCTGATCACGTCGCTGGCCGCGCGAGAGACCATCATCAGTACGCTGGGCACGATTTACGGCATGGACCCGGCTTCGCACGGCCTCGATCTGCAAAAGGCGCTGCGGCAGGATCTCACGCTGGGCGGCGCCGTCGCGCTGCTGATTTTCTTCGCCTTCGCCATGCAGTGCATGTCCACGGTGGCGGTGGTGCGGCGGGAGACGGGCGGATGGAAGTGGCCCATCCTACAGTTCGCCTATATGGGCGCGCTGGCCTATGCGGGCGCATTCCTCGCTTTTCACGCGATCGGGTGAGGATGCAGGGCGCAAACCCGGCGCTCCGGGGCGGACGGGCTACCGGAAGAAGATTGTGTCGTTGCGGATCTCGTCGCCGGTAAACAGGCAGGGTCCGCAACGAAAGCGGTAGTCCGGCGCAATTTGCATGACGGCCGCCTTTATGGACGCGGGATCCTCCGGGGCTTCCTCCACCGAAACGACGATCCGCGGATGGAAGGCGCGGATGGTATTACGGGCGCCGGTAACCATGCGTGTCCCCGCGCCTTTTATGTCGGCCTTGATCAGGTCTACGCGCGGCAGAGCGAGTTCGGCGACGATCCTGTCCACGGTGGTTACGGGAACATCGGCGATCGTCTTCGAACCCGGCCCTTGTTCGACGAAGCTGTCACCGGCGGCCCCGTTTCCGTTGGAATAGAAGACGAGCCGCTTTTCTTCATCCCATATTCCTTTCGGGTAGACAATGACACGACCCGATGCGACCTCCCGGGCAAAGTTGCGGCGCAGGCAGACAAGTGCTTCGGGTGACGGCTCGATGGCGATCACTGTTGCAGCTCCGGCATCCAAGGCGGTTCTGACGTAGGTTCCCACGTGCGCTCCGCCATCCAGCACGATATCCCCGGTCCTGACTCCTCCGCTTTCGGCGTCGCCGTAGATTTTCCGTTTTTGCTGGGCGAGCAGCACCGCGATGATTTCGTCACTTGTGTCCGGAACCCAGAACTGGCCGTTGGGTGTGGACCAAAGCTTACAGCCGGCTTCTGTTCGAATCACCCGGCAATGCGCGCGTATTTCCTTCACCAGTTCTCCCTGCCTGCCCTTCACGGCGGCATCCCGGACAGCCTGCCACGTGGAGCAAAAGGGACTGGTCCTGACGCGGCGGGCAAACGGGAGAATCGCCAGGCCCGGACAGAAATACAGGACGGTCCACAGCGTCGCAAAAGCCATGCAGAGGAAGATCGCCGTTCGCAGCGCGAACTGTGCCAGCCGGCTCAGGGGTTTCGATCGCCTTGGTTCCATTAACGCTACTATCGGCACCAAGCCACGATATCCTTAGGCTCGGGATCGTGAGTGCTGTACGGGGCTTCTCGATGTCGTCTTGGCGGCCTCATTCGCCGTGCAGCTCATGTCCTGGCACCTGCATGGCGGCCAGATCCTCATTCGTCCGGCGGAGTTGAGAAACGGTGAGTGGGTACCGGTCTTGCATCCGGATTCGGAGTCTGCAGCCACCGGCGGCCGGCTGCAAGAATCGTCACCGGCCAGTTCTGTCGCCGGCCTTGGCGATCCCGGTGAAGGCGCCCCATTGTCGCGCGCGCGGGCCCGGACTTTAGACCGCGGCCAGCGTGGCCCCACGCTCCGGCAGGTAGAGCGCGTCGTCTTCGAAATCGTGCGTCACCTGATGCTGGAACCACAGGTGGATACTGAGCGTCGCCTGGTGAATTTCTTCATCGTGCGCGGCGTAGCAGACTCTGCACTCCTTCTCGGGCTTTTTTTCCAAATCCTTGGACATCGTCTTCCTCCCGCACTGGTACCGGAAACAAGAGTATCCCCTAGTGCAATCCGCTGCAAGGCTGGCACCGGTGAATGCCTGAATGGCAACCTTGGGTATACACGGCGCTGTTGACCGGAGTAAACGAGGTGCACCCCGCGATTGCGGCACGGAGGGGGCAGGAAGCGAAGCAGAGTGGACGGAGCAGGCGCCAAAGGACGGCGGCGCCAACCCCGCCCCCGGTTAAGTTACGTGAACGGTGATGATGGAACCGATCTTGGTGAAGACGTTGCTGACGACGGTGCTCAGCGCGGGCATGCAAGCCACCGCCGCCACCGCGACCATACCGGCCGCCAGCGCGTATTCCACCAGGTCCTGCCCGCTGGTGTCCTTCCAAACCTGTAGTTTCAAAAAGCAATTGTTAATCCGTTTCATGTTGAAATATCCTCTCTAAGTGACGTTTACTGTGATGATGGAACCAATCTTGGTGAAGACGTTGGCGACGACGGTGCTCAGCGCGGGCATACAGGCGACCGCCGCGACGGCAACCATACCGGCCGCCAGCGCGTATTCCACCAGGTCCTGCCCTTGCGTGTCCCGCCAGAAGTTCCTGCAGAAGCTTTTCATGATGATGGCTCCCTTCCTATTTCACACTAACATCAGAGTTACAGATCTGACATTCGTTTAAACACTTAGGCGGCAAAATTTTGTCACTCACTTAGTGGCCTACTTATGGTGGAGCAGGGAGGTAAGCCACGATGCATTTTTCCTTTCCGGAGCGCTCGGATGCGACAGTTGCCGGCACAGCGCCTGCACGCTGGCGCCGAAACGGGAGCCTGGCGGCGCCGGCTTGCCGTCGAGCAGCGCGGCCTGGATCACTTCGTAGTCGTTGGAGAGGACGGCGAAGGGCTGTAGCGCCAGGGCGGTTTTGACGTCTTCGCGATTAAGGCCGGTCGCCGGCGTGTAGCGGTTGAGGATGAGGCGAAGTTTGCCGCGGTCGCCAGAGCCCGCGTCCAGGTAGCGCAGGCCGCGGCCGGCGGCCTGCAAAGCCGCCAGTTCGTTGGTGGTGACCAGGAGAACGATATCGGACAGCGCGGCAAAGCCGCAATCCACCGCCGCGCGCACGTCCGGCAGGTCCAGGACCACCGCCTCGTAGCGTTCGCGCCAAAACGCGCACAGCTCGGCGCAGAACTGGCGGCTGACCTCGGTGCGGGTGGTGGGGTCTTCGGGCGCGGCCAGCACGTCCAGACCGAAAGCCGGGACGGTGAGCCGCGACCACAGGTCGTCATCCATGCGCGCCCAGTCGCGCAGCACGTCCTCCAGGTGAAACTCGGGCTTCAGTTTGAGCATGAACGCGATGCTGGCCGTCAGGTAGTCGCCGTCCACCAGCAGCACCGGGTTGGCGCCATCGCCGCGCAACTGAATCGCCAGGTGAGCGGCCAGCGTGCTGGCGCCGCAGCCGGGTTTGCCGGGCACCACGCAGTACACCGCGCCGGGCGCGTGCCGCGTGGCTTCGAAACGCGTCCTGGCCAGCCTCTCGAAGACGCCGCGCACGGCGTCGGCCGTGGGGTCGGCAACGAACTCACAGGCGCCGCGGCGCAGGCAGCGCAGAATAAGATCCGCATCGTTGCGCGGGTGCAGCGCCACCACGGGCACCGCGGGGGCGAGCTCGGAGATCAGCAGTTGCGCCTCCTCGGAGTTGGTGGCCGCGTCCAGAAAGCAGATGTTGCAGGCGTGGCGCTCCACCAGGGCGGCGATGGTGCCGGCGCGGGGGTACTCGGTCAGCGTGCACGGCTGTTCCACGGCGAGTTCGGTGAGCACGGCATGCAGGCGCCGCTGGAAATCCGGCTGCGGGCACACCACCAGCGGTTTCCAGACGACGGTCCGGGCGCGGGTGGGTGGCGGCATAATCCCTCTCTTCTCTGATCGGCATGAACCTATGAAACCTGAGGCGGTGAAGTTGGGAGCGGACATTCCCCGCGGAGACGCAGTGGCGCGGAGATAAGCGCAGAGAAAACAAGAACAAATTAAGCGGAGAAGAGCAGAGCAGGAGTTGCCATTTCCCGGGTCGCCACCGGGTTATGCCTTCCTTGGTGTTCTCCGCGCTTATCTCCGCGTTTTTGCGTCTCCGCGGGGAATAGCATGCCACTAAGTCGGAATGCCGCCAAATTCCAGGCGATTTTCCGCCGCCAAAGGGCGGTGCGGGCTCAAGAATGCCTGCCGCGGGTCGATACGAGAGCCAGAAATGCGCGGACACAAGCCTGCAAAGTCGTTCCGGCGGGGCAGCACCATGGTGGAAGGAGCCTTCACGATAGTGCCCCTGCTGGCGGTACTGTTTGGGGTGCTGGACTTATCAATCGCGATTTTCGTCAAGAACACCGTGCAGTTCGCGGTGTGCCAGGGCGTGCGCTATGCGGTTACCAGCCAGACGATGACGGGGAAGGGGCAGGACGATTCCATCAAAACGCTGGTGCAAGGCTACACCCTGGGGCTGCTGGACGCTTTAAGTCCGGATCACGTGGGGAAGAACCGGCTCTCCATTACCTATTACGATCCGCTGGCACTAACAGCGGTCACTGGCGTGGGCAGCAACTCGGGCGGCAATATCGTGGTGGTGTCGGCCAGCGGTCTATCCTGGGCGTGGATGGTGCCGTTGGTGCGCAGCGCGGCGCCGCTCCAGTTCTCCGTCTCGTCGGCGGACATCATGGAGGCGACACCCGTTGCCGGCGCACCCGCACGCTAGGACCGCGCGCCAGCGCGGCTCCGTCATGATCGAGCTTGCCCTGGCGCTGAGCCTGGCGTTTCCGCTGCTGCTCGGCGTGGGGGCAATCGGCATACGCCTCGGCCGCACGCTGCAGGCCACGCAACTCACCCGGGACGTCGCCCATATGTACGCCTGGGGCACCGACTTCTCCCTGGCGGGCACGCAGGCGATCGCCAGGACGCTCAGCCAGGACTTCACCCTGACGGGCACGGGCGAGTCGGTGCTGCTGTTCTCGACCGTCTACGTGGTCCAGCAGACCGACTGCAACGCCGCCGGGCTGCATACCTGTCCCAACCTCAACCTGGCGGTATTCACGCAGCGCGTCGCGATCGGCAACCCGGCGCTCAGGGCCAGCCAGTTCGGTACCCCGCCGGCGAATTACATCGGCAGCGGGGGAAACATCGCGCTGGCCGACTACTGCCAGCAGACGTCGCTGCTCGCCACCGGCTTCAGTTCCGTGCTGGCGCTCGGCGCCGGGCAGTACTCGACGGTGGTGGAAGGGTACTTCGCCATGCCCGACATCAACTTTCTCGGCTTCCCCGATTCGGGTGGAGGATACTATGTCCGGTTCCTGTTTTGATGCCGCCTCTTTCGATGCCCGCCGGGCGCGCCCCGGAACCGGGCGGGCACGGCGCGGTTTTGTGCTGATCACCACCTGCGCCATGGTGCTGTTGGTGCTGTTGCCGGCCATCGGCCTGGCCATCGACGCGGGCATGATTTACATGGTGCAAGGGGTGCTGTCGGCGGCCTCCGACGCGGCATCGCTGGCCGGGGCGCGGGCGCTCGCCAGGGGCACCGACGACACCGCGCAGCGCGCCAACGCGGAGTCCACGGCGGGCACCTATTTCCGCGCCAACTTTCCCGCCGGGTACTTCGGCACCACCAACCTACAGGTGACCAACGTGGCCGCCACCGACTCCACCTACATGCGGTCCATCACCACCACCGCCAGCGTCGACCTGCCGTTCATCTTCATGCGTGCGCTGGGGAAGGACCACATCACGCTCTCGACCACGGCCAAGGCGACGCGGCGCGATGTCAACATCATGATCGTGATGGACCGCTCGACTTCGCTCACCACCAGCGGTTCCTGCGCGCCGCTGAAAGCCGCGGCGGTAAGTTTCGTGGAGAAGTTCGCCGAAAGCCGGGACAACGTGGGGTTGCTCACGTTCGCCACCAGTTCGCGCGTCGACGTCCATCTGACCACCACGTTCAAGGCGCCGGTGGAAGCCACGCTCAACAGCGTGATCTGCAGCGGCGGCACCAGCTCCGCGCAGGCCTTGTGGCAGAGCTACCAGGAGTTGTCAGGTGTCGCCCAGACCGGCGCGCTCAATGTCATCGTCTTCTTCACCGACGGCCGCCCGACGGCGGTCACCGAGAGTTTCCCGTACAAGGCCAACTGCACCGTGCACGCCGCCAAGCTGGGCGTGCTCACCCCGGGATACAGCACCACCACCGGGCTGGTCACCAACACCATCTACGGCCTGTACAACCAGGTCGCCACCGCCCAGCCGATGGCGACGGACCTGACGGTAATCGCGGACAACGCCGGTTGCGCCTTCAGGAACGACCAGACCAAGGTGACATCGGATGTCTCTTACGCGCCCCTGACCGACATTTGGGGGAACTCTCTCACCGCGACTGCCTACCGGAGCGTGACCACCTCCGGCGCCGGGCTCAGCATCACGGTGGGGCAAAATGTGGAGAACTTTTCCAGCAATGCGGCCGACCATGCGGCGCTGCGCATCCGCCGCGGCGACCCGGACCCGCTGAATGGCAACCGCACGCTCCCCGGCGTGACCATCTTCAGCATCGGCCTGGGCGCGGTGGACGACGTGCTGCTCAGACGCATCGCCAACGACCCGTCGCTCACGCCCAACCCGGTGGCAGCCGGCAACCCCGGGCGCTACGTCTATGCGGCCGACGCCACGCAACTCAACCTGGCGTTCACCCAGGTGGCGTCGGAAATGCTCCGTCTGGCGCGTTGATTGGTCGCTGTCGCAAAACGGACGTGCGGCAAAGAAGCAACCGCTCCCTCAGGAGCTGAGAAAAAATCGGTTGACAGGCGAAAGCGCCTGTCCCACAAAGCCGCAGGTTGTTTGTCTGCAATGGTGGGGCATGCTTCAGCTTGCCAACGCCCGCTTGCGGGCGCATTTTTTCTCGGCTTCTCGCGGTCGTGCCCGCGGAAAACCGATTCATAGGGTCTGTGGGGTGAGCCGCTCAGGCGCGCGCGATAGCCAGCAGGTTCCAGGCCACGCACGCGGCGAAGAAGAGATTGGCGCGCCACAGCAGGCGGGTTCGCCGGCTTTTCCAGGCGTACAACGCCAGTCCGCAGCCGGCCGCTTTGACCAGCAGGACGGCCACGGCGGGTTGGGCCCAGACACGCAGCAACGCCGCCACCAGAGGATTGGCTTCACCCACGCCGTGTTGCAGGAACACCAGGGTAGTCGCCAGATCGCACAACTGAAGGGCCACGAAGACTAAGAGGATCGCCATATTTTGCCTGCTGGTGTCAGCTTAGCGGGAGCCGCTCCGGCGCGCCAATAGTACCAGTTCCAGTACGCACTTTCAGAAATCGTGGCGGCCGGCCGATGTGTATAACTGGATTCCATGTCACCCAGCGTTCCATCAGAGGCGCCGCGCGGCCTGTTTCGCCGCTTGCTTACTCCATCGCTGCTGGATGTGTTTTTTGCCGCCTTGTTGCTATCGGCATTCGCCCATCCGCGGGGTTTAAGGTCGCTGCTGGGCGATGGCGACACCGGTTGGCACATACGCACCGGCGAACTGGTGTTGGCGGCCGGGCGGGCGCCGGTGGTGGATCCATTCTCCTTCAGCCGCCCTCACGAGGCGTGGTTCGCCTGGGAATGGCTGGCCGACGTGGTATTCGCGGCCACCTGGCGTTGGCGCGGCCTGGGGGGCGTAGCCACGCTCTCTGGCGTGGTACTGGCGTTAGCGGCCACCCTGCTATTGGCGCGCATTCTGCGCCGGGGCTCGGGACTGTGGATCGGCCTGGGGGCGACGATGGCGGCGGTGAGCGCTTCGAGCATACACTACCTGGCGCGGCCGCACGTCTTTTCGATCCTGTTCTTCACGCTCGGGTTGTGGATTCTGGGCGAAGATCGCGGTCTCTCCCGGCGGCTGCTGTGGCTGCTGGCGCCCATGACCGCGCTGTGGGCGAATCTGCACGCCGGTTTTGTGGCGTGGCTGGCCACGCTGGGGCTTCTCGTGATGCTCTCGGTGGCGCGGCGCGAGTGGCCGCAGGTCCGCCGCTACGGCTGTCTGGCGGCGCTGTGTACGCTAGCGAGTCTGCTGAATCCGTACGGCTGGCAACTGCACCTGCACATTGCGCGCTATCTGAATTCGTCGTGGATTCTGGACAACGTGCAGGAGTTTCAGTCTCCCCACATACGCGCCGAGGGCACGATTGTGTTCGCCCTGCTGCTTTTGTCGGCGGCGGCGCTAGCGCCTCAAGCCGGCCGTTTCGAGGCGCTGCTGGTGATGGTTTGGGGATTTCTGGCGCTGCGCTCGGCGCGCCATGTGCCGTTCTTCGCCATTGCGGCCGCTCCCGTCCTGGCGGCGGCCGCGGCGGCGTACTGGGCGCGGGTGGCAGCGCGCTCCAGGGAGCGCTCCGCGGTGCGCATCTTCTGGGAACTGGGGCGGGAATTCGGACGGCGTCCACGCGCCAGCCTATGGCTGCCGCTCACGGCCGCGGTGGCGATGGCGGCCGCGCCCGCCGCCGGCTTCCCGGACACGGTCTTTCCGGTGCGGGCGGTGGAGGGGAACCTGTCACTGCTGGCGCCCGCCGCCGCCATGCCACGCATCCTGACCAGCGACCAATGGGGCGACTACCTGATTTACCGCCTGTATCCGCGGCAACGCGTCTTCTTCGACGGGCGCAGCGATTTCTTCGGTCCGGCGATCGGCAGGGATTACCAGCAGCTTCTGGCTGGCGGGAGTCCGTGGCGGGAACTGCTGGAGCGCTACCATTTCGACCTGGCGCTGTTGCCGCGCGACTGGGCGCTGAGCACGATGCTCGACCTGGTACCCGGATGGCGGAAGGTGTATGAGGATCCGGTGGCGGTGCTGTATGCGCGCAGCGGTGTGGCAACGGTGGGGTGGACCCCCTGGTCCGCGGCCGACGCCCCCGTCGGCCTGCATGCGCCTTTCAGGATGCCGATCGGGTTGGGCCGGCAGCGGGACGAGGGCGTCCCGCGCGGACCAGGGGGTCCGCCCCACCAGAGGAGCCTGCCATGACCCCCGTCGTCCTGGTGGCTGCCGGCCTGGGAGTGGCCGCGGTAGTAGAGGACCTGCGCCGCCGGCGGGTGCCGAACTGGTTGACGGCGGCAGGGTTGGCCGGGGGCTTGGGGTGCGCGGCATGGGGCGGCTGGCACGGCCTGGGAATGGCCGCGGCCGGCACGCTGGTGGGATTCCTGATTCTGCTGCCCTTCCATTGGTGGGGCGCCATGGGCGGCGGCGACGTCAAGCTGATGGCCGCCTACGGAGCCTTGCTGGGTCCTTCGGGGATCCTGCTGGCGGCGCTGTTCGCGGCGGTGTTGGGCGGACTGTCGGCGGCCGGCACGCTGCTTTGGAAGCCGCGCACGGCGGCCATTCCGTACGCGCCCGCCATCGTGCTGGGAGCCTGGATCAGCCTGTTGGGTGGAGGGGTGTGATGCATTTCGATCGGCGATTTGTGCTGGTGATCTCGATGAGTCTGGCCTGGGCACTGGTGGTGTCCTTCGCGTTCTACCGGCTGGCCGGCGGCTCTGGCGGGCGGGCCCGCGCCGCCTCCGGGAAACAAGTGGTGGTAGCCACCCGCCCGCTGGTGGTGGGAAGCACGGTGGATCGCGGCTCCGTCAAACTGCGCGGCGTGCCGGAGGGCATGTTTCCGGCGGGAGCTTTCTCGCGGGTGGAGGATGTGCTGGAACGGCCGGTGATCAGCGCCATAGAAGCGGACGAGCCGGTGGTGGAAGCGCGCCTGGCGGCCAAGGGCAGCGGCATGGGCCTGGGCCCCATGATTCCGCCTGGAATGCGCGCCATCTCGGTGCGCGTCAACGACGTGGTGGGGGTATCCGGCTTCGTGCTGCCGGGTATGCGGGTGGACGTGCTGGTCACCGGTAAGCCGCCCAATCGCGCCGACACCGAGACCCAGACGGTGCTGCAGAATATCACCGTGCTCTCCGCCGGGCAGACCATGCAGGCCGACAGCAGAAGCCAGCCGATCGTGGTGCCGGTGGTGACATTGCTGGTGAATCCGGCGGAAGCCGAGGCGCTGACGCTATCCAACAATGAGGGCCGCATCCAACTGGTGCTGCGCAATTCCACCGACCGGGCGACGGTGGCCACGCACGGGCGGCGGTTGCACGAACTCTACGGGACGGCGCCGCCGGCGGTTGCGGTGGCGGATGCCGCGCCGCCGGCAGTGCGCCGGACGGCGGCCCGGCCGGTGGCTCCGCCAGCGCCGGCAGCCGCGGCTGCGCCGCCCGCCGCGTCCGCACAGGCGCCCGCGCCCGAACAGATGATGGTGATTCGCGGAGGCGTCAAAAAACTCGAAGTCTTCGGCAAAGAGCAGGAAGCCAAATGACGGCCGCCGGCCCCGCCCACGCCGTGGAATCGAACTGGGATCAACGCCTGCCGCACAGCCCGGCCGACCCCGCCGTTTTCAAGCCCGAGTACCAGGAGCTGAAATTCACCCTGCACCGCAAGCTGCTGGAGCGCATCAATCTGGACGCGCTCTCCGGCATCGACGACGACCGCATACGCGCCGAAGTGCGGCAAGCCGTGCTGGCCATCGTGGAGGAGGAACCCAACCTGCTCACGGCCGCCGAGAAGCAGCGCATCAGCCATGAGGTGCTGCACGAAGTGTTCGGCCTGGGACCGCTCGAGCCGCTGCTGCAGGATCCCACCATCTCCGACATCCTGGTGAACGGCTACCGGCAAGTCTATGTGGAGCGCAGGGGACTGCTGGAACTCACCAACGTGCGGTTCCACGACGAAGGGCACCTCCTGCGCATCATCGACAAGATCGTCTCCCAGGTGGGGCGCCGGGTGGACGAGAGCAACCCCATGGTGGATGCGCGGCTGAGCGACGGTTCGCGCGTCAACGCCATCATCCCGCCGCTGGCGGTGGATGGGGCGGTGCTGTCGATCCGGCGGTTCGGCACCGATAAGCTGATGCCGGACGACCTGGTGGCCAAGGGCGCCATGACGCGCGGCATGATGCGCCTGCTGGAGGCCGCCGTGAAGGCCAAGCTGAACATCATCGTCTCAGGCGGAACCGGCGCCGGGAAGACCACGCTGCTGAACGCGCTGTCGTTTTTCATTTCTCCCAAAGAGCGCATTCTGACCATTGAGGACGCCGCCGAATTGCAGTTGAAGCAGCCGCACGTGGTGCGCCTGGAAACCCGTCCCGACAACCTGGAAGGCCACGGCGCGGTGCGCCAGCGGCAACTGCTGATCAACAGCCTGCGCATGCGGCCGGACCGCATCATCGTGGGCGAGGTGCGCGGCGAGGAGGCGCTCGACATGTTGCAGGCCATGAACACCGGGCACGACGGTTCGCTGACCACGGTGCACGCCAATACGCCGCGCGACGCCGTCTCGCGCCTGGAAGTCATGGTGACGATGGCCAGCGCCAACATGCACCTGACCGCCATACGCCAGCAGATCACCTCGGCGGTGCAGATTCTGGTGCAGTGCTCGCGCATGAGCGATGGCACGCGCCGCGTGACCAGCATCACGGAAATCACCGGCATGGAAGGCGACATCGTGACTCTGCAGGACATCTTCGTATTTGAGAAGCGCGGGCTGGGCCCCGACGGCCGGGTGCGCGGCCGCTTCGCGGCCACCGGGATTCTGCCCAAGTTTTACGAGAAGCTGCTGGCCGCCGGCATACACCTTCCCAACGACATCTTCGACGAGATGGTGGACGTGGGAGGCCTGTGATGCTCACCCTCTTTCTGCTGGCGGCGGTTACGGGCGTGGTGACCTATCGCCTGCTGTGGCAGCGTTTGGAACGCCGGGACACGGCTCTGGCGGTGCGGCGTTTGTCGGCTCCAGCGGTGGAAAAAGGGAGCGCGCGCCGCGGCCGTCCGCGCCTGATCGAAGCCTCTGGCGAGGTGCGCAGTCTGTTCACGGGACGGCTGCTGGACGGTCTGCGGCTGCGCGAAGCGGCCGGGCGTCTGCTCGAAACGGCGGCCCTCAAGTGGGGGCCCTCGGGACTGCTGCAACGCTCGCTCGCCCTGTTTCTGGCCGGATTCGGGACGGTCACGGTGTTTACCTACAATACGAAACCGCTGATAGCCCTGGCGGCGGGCGCGGCGCTCGGGATGCTTCCCTTGTGGTACGCGCGGGGCAAGGCGCGGCGCAGGGTCAACGCCTTCGAGGAGCAGTTCCCGGATTGCCTGGAATTCGTCTCGCGCTCCATGCGCGCCGGGCACGCCTTCTCGGTGGCCATTGAAATGGCGCACCGCGAATTCAGCGACCCGCTGTCGGGCGAGTTGCGCCGCGCCTTCGAGGAGCAAAACCTGGGGCAGCCGCTGGAGATCGTGCTGCGCAAACTCTCCCAGCGCATGCCCTCGATGGACGTGCAATTCTTCGTTTCCGCCGTGCTGCTGCAAAAACGCACCGGCGGGAATCTGGCGGAGCTGCTGGACAAGCTGGCGAACCTGATCCGCGAACGCTTCAAACTGCGCGCGCGGATCCGCGCGGTGAGCGCGCAGGGGCTGATGAGCGGGCGCATCCTGTCGGCCATCCCGGCCGGCGTGATGGTGATGATGTTCGTGGTCAATCCGCAATACGCGCGCTTCTTCATTGACGACCCCATGGGACACGAGTTGCTGGCCTTCGGCCTGGGGCTGCAACTGGTGGGCTATCTGATCATCAAGAAGATTGTGACCTTCGAGGTATAGACATGCTGCTATTACTGACCGCGCTTCTGTTCCTGTTGGTAGCCGGCGGGACGGCGTGGGCGGGGTTGCGGGCGGGGGCGTGGCGGGCGCGCGGGGTGCATCGCCTGGCGCCGATGCCGGATCCCGGCGCGGACCCGTTTCCCTCCGTCGCCACGCTGTGGCGCGAACTGGTCGGCCGCCTCGGTTCCTTCGTGCCGGCGCCGGCGCGAAACCTGCCGCAGCTCAAGCGCCGCCTGGTGCGCGCTGGGCTACGCAGCCCCAACGCGGCGCGCTACTTCCAGGGCATACGCCTGGTCACTACTCTGCTGTTCGGCGCCGCGGCGCTGGTGTGGCAGTGGCGGTCGCAATCGGCGCCCGGCAACCTGCTGCTGGGCACGGGCGCGGCGGGGGTCCTCGGGTACGTGGCGCCCATGCAGTACGTGCTGCTGCGCATACGCCGCCGGCAGCGCCAGATCGCCCGCGGGCTGCCCAACGCCCTGGACCTGATGGTGGTGTGCGTGGAATCCGGCCTGGGAATCGACCAGACCATGCTGCAGGTGGCCAAAGAGCTGCAATCGGCGCACCCGGAGATTTGCGCCGAGTTCACGGTGATGAACCTCGAACTGCGCGCCGGCACACGCCGCGCCGATGCGCTGCACAACCTGGCGGATCGCTGCGGCGTGGAGGACGTGAAGAAGCTGGTGGCGGTGCTGGTGCAGACCGACCGCTTCGGAACCAGCATTGCCCAGTGCCTGCGCGGGCACGCCGACTACTTGCGCACGATGGCCCGGCAGAGGGCCGAAGAGCGCGCGGCCAAGCTGGCGGTGAAGCTGGTTTTCCCGATTTTTTTCTGCGTGCTGCCCTCGCTGTTCGTGGTAACCATCGGTCCGGTGATGACGCACCTGGTGCGCGATCTGATGCCCATGATTGAAAACATGTAATCGGCCGATAAGGAGGGGGAAGGAGAGTTTGTCTATGGATACGACCACATTACGCATAATCTGCGGGGTTATCGTTGTCTTGTTCGCTGCGGTGATGTTCATGCGCCGCCGCAGCAGCAAAGCCGACTGACACCGCTCGCCAGGCGGCGTACCGGGCCCAGCGTCCACCACCGGGGGATCCCATGGCTGTTTCGTCGTGGGATTCCACGCTCCCGCGGGAAAGGCGGGATTTCCGCGCCCCAAATCCTGCTGTTTTTCTACCCGCCGCGGCGGCGAAAAGCGCCCATTTCCCGGCGCGGCGAGTGCCGGAAACGCAGACAGTAGCCGGGTGTTAACTATTGGGGTATTTATCCGCCAACCATCGGGGTATTTACCAGCGCGGGGGATTTGTCACATTGTTAGTTCATGGAACAGCTCAAATTCTTTCTGGTAGACGAGACGGGCCAGGATTTGATCGAGTACACCCTTCTGATGTCCTTCGTTGCTTTGGCCTCGGCGGCTCTCTTCATCGGCGGGGGCAAGAGTGTGAAGGGTATCTGGGTGAAAACCAGCTCCCAGTTGTCGGCGGCCAACGCCGCGATCTAGCAGGCGAATTCGATTCCCGCCGGAAGCGCGGTCCGCGCACCCTCACCCGCCAATGGAATACATGGGCCGCGGCGGGGCCACGAATTTCGCCGAATTGATCTCGTGGCCTGCCCACTTGCCCGCCACGTTGCGGCGCACCAGCGTGGCGATCTCTTCGTCACCCGCGC
>Ga0182021_10004843_pt1 | contig 15869 bp, 13 predicted proteins | sample 612E3MmetaG_FD_120493 | JGI IMG/M metagenome (GOLD analysis project Ga0182021, IMG submission 120493) | Permafrost microbial communities from Stordalen Mire, Sweden - 612E3M metaG (Illumina Assembly) | ecosystem: Environmental > Terrestrial > Soil > Wetlands > Permafrost | place: Sweden... | reverse complement strand
TAAGGTTCGCTGGTCGGCGCAATTCCGATATCGAACAAAAATTTATAGATGAAGCGCGAATACAAAAGATGCAATGTGGTATGTTCCATGCCACCGTTATACCAATCAACCGGCAGCCAATACTTCAGTTTATCGGGCGCGGCCAACCCTTTATCATTATGCGGATCGCAGTAACGCATATAATACCAGTTTGAGCCGGCCCAATTGGGCATGGTATCGGTTTCCCGCTTAGCCGGCCCGCCGCAATTCGGACAAGTGGTATTGACCCACTCGGTGATCGCCGACAGCGGCGATTCACCGGTCCCGGTCGGCTGGTATTTTTCAACGTAAGGCAATTTTATCGGCAGTTGCTCTTCGGGCACTGCTACCGGCCCGCATTTTAGGCAATGGACGATCGGGATCGGCTCGCCCCAATAGTGCTGGCGTGAAAAGATCCAGTCGCGCAATTTATAATGGACAACGTTCCTGGCCTTGCCCGATTTGGCAAGCCACTCGGTAATTTGGGTTTTGGCAACCTCCGATTCAAGCCCGTCAAACTTCCCGGAATTCATTAACGTGCCATATTCCGTAAACGCCTCCTTGGCAATATTGCCGCCTTTGATAACTTCAATCATCGGCAAATCGTAAATCTTGGCAAAATCGTAATCGCGCCGGTCGTGGGCCGGCACCATCATCACCGCTCCCCCGCCATAAGTTCCGATAACATAGTCTCCCAGCCAGACCTCGATCTTTTGGCCGTTGGACGGATTGATTGCAAAAATGCCGTCGAGTTTTACACCGGTGCGTTCTTTTTCCAGATTGGAACGTTCAAATTCCGATTTGGCGCGCGTTTTTTCGATGTAATTTTCAACTTCCTTAAAATTTTTAATTTTATCTTTAAGTTCGCCAACGAGTTTATGTTCGGGCGCCAACACGATGGCAGTCACGCCAAAAACCGTATCGATGCGCGTGGTAAAAATTTTAACGGGATTGTCACAGCCATCGACAGCAAAGTCAATTTCGGCACCCAGACTCTTGCCGATCCACTCCTTTTGCTGGATCTTGATCTTTTCTAAATAATCAACGGTGTCCAGATCTTCGATCAAGCGGTCGGCGTATGCGGTAATGCGGATAACCCATTGTTTAAGCTCTTTCTTTGAGACCAGCGTTCCGCAACGCTCGCAATTGCCGCCAACCACCTCTTCGTTGGCCAAACCAATCTTACAGGATGGGCACCAGTTGACCGGGATCTGCGCCTGGTAGGCCAGGCCCTTTTTAAACAGCTGGATAAAGATCCATTGCGTCCATTTATAATATTCCGGATCAGTGGTGTTGACCTGGCGGCTCCAATCAAAAGAAAGCCCCAGGCTTTTTAACTGCCGGGTGAAATTGGCAATATTATTTTTCGTGGCAACCTCGGGCTGGATGCCGTGTTTGATCGCGAAATTTTCCGTGGGCAGGCCAAAAGCGTCCCAACCGATGGGAAATAAAACATTCTCGCCCTGCATGCGTCGCTTGCGCGCGATAGCATCCATGGCCGAATACGAACGGCAATGCCCGACATGCAACCCTTCGCCGGAAGGATAAGGAAACTCAACCAATAAGTAGGTTTTCTTTTTACCCCCGTCAAAATCGGCAGCGTGAAACATGTTTTCGTCCACCCATCTTTCTTGCCATTTCTTTTCAATGGCCTGTGGTTTGTATGATTCTTTTCCGTCCATATATTTTAAACAAACGCCTCAATTTTTGAAGCTGAAATATTTCGCCGCCATTTCTTCAAACCGGCCCAGCTGGGCCAAATCTATTTCAAAATCCTTGTCTTTTTGCAAAGACCGCCAATGCACGACCGGAATCGGCCACCCGTCGCGCTTTTCATTGGAAAAATACGGAGGTACCAGCACCCGAAAGTAGGGTTTTTCTTTTAAGGTCACTAAAATGATTTTGACCTTCCAGTATTTTTCGCGCACTTCCTTTTCCAGAAGCAATTCTTCTTCCAGCGATCCCGGGTCGGTCCGGAATTTAACTTCAACAAAAACGGGCCGCTTAGTCCCAAAAACAATATAATCCGGGATCAACGTGATCTTAGCCCCAAGGCCGCTGTCTTTATCGAATTCCTCCTCGCGCTGAATAATATTCTCTAAAACAATGTCGGTGCCCAAATTATAAACCCGGCGGCCTGAAGCTTTGAGCAGCTCTTCGACCAGGGTTTTGGCAATCTTGCCTTTGATGATATTTTCTGAATCGGGCATTGGTATTCAACTAAAAGCTTAAAACGAAAAACGTAAAATAAGCTTCGAATTTTTGTTTTAAGCTTTTCGCTTTACGCTTTACGCTTCAAAGCCATTCTATACAAAAACGGTCCCTTTTTCAAGGAACCGCGCGGAAATTCCACCCTAGTACTAGGCTAAAAGCTATTGATTGTTGGGGGTTGGCTGCACCGGAACGGGTTGAATGTTGCCGTTTTGGTCATTTGTCCGGGGAGTATTTGTATTTTTGGGGGCGTTCAATTGGACCGATTGCGACATCGCCATTGTTTGCGCTATCGTCTGGTTGATATACATCACCGAACCGCCGCCGGCGGCCCCGGCGATAACCGCCACAACAACAATCATGATCCAATTTGTTTTTCCTTTTTTAACAAGAATATTTTTCATATATTTTATTATAGCTTAAATCAATATATATTTTCCACCGGTTATTTCTTTTGGCAGTCGACACAAAGGTCGGCTTCCGGAAAAATCTCCAAACGTTCCGGCGGAATCGCTTTGCCGCAATTCGAACATAACCCATAGGTTCCTTTTTCAATCTTTTTTAAAGCCAAGTTGACCGCGGCCAGCCGACCCTCCAGTTTGCGTTCCATCGGCAAGCGAGTGGTATATTCCTCCACCTCATCAGCTTGGCGCTCCAGCGACGCAGTCCCCGAATCGCTGTTGCCGTAAGGGAATTTGCTTTGCCAGTCGCCGGGAATTTTTTCGTTTGGCACGGCGATTTTTTTTAAATCCTCTTCTATCTGGTTTTTTTCCGATTCAAGTTTTTGCTTGATATCTTCAACTACGCTTTGCGGGATCTTGCTGGTTTTTGCGTTATTTTTCATGATATTTTTGGTTACTGCGGCAACTGGCTAAAAATTTGGGTTAAACTGTTGGCGGATGAAGCAAAAATAAGATAGTTTTTGTAGGTAGTGTAGCAAATGCCAAGGTTCGCCGAGTCGGGCTGGAAAAAATTATAGCGGTACACAACCTGCTGGGTGCCGGCGGTAGCATTCTGGAAATTGCCGGGCGTCTTTGACGGCAATTTTTTGCCTAAAAACTTGAAAAGACCGTCGGTATCCTGCTCCATAGTATTCTCCCACCCTTTCATGATTTGCGCAACATCCGCGGTACTGGAGGTTGAAGCAATAAAACCGAAGCGGTTCTGCCCCTGGTTGGAATACAAAAATATCGTTGCGTCATTGTTAAGGTCGTTAAGCAGACCGGATGGTGCCTTGATCTTGAAAATGTCGAACAACTGCCGCAAGCCCACATATGTTCCGTCTTTTTTGTCCTGTATCAAAAGACGGTAATACCCGTCAACGTCGCGGTTTGTCGTAAGATAGGGCGAAATAAGCGATGGGACCGAATCAAGGTTATCGGTAATTATCGTGACATTGGAAACTATCCCGATCAACGATTGCGGAGCTCCTCCCGGAGTTTGCGCCGGAGTTTGCGCGCTGCCGTTTGATACCACTGGATTGGATTTCGGGGAATTATTGTTTGTCTGGGACGGAGTTGTTGTCTTTTTGGTCACAACGGGCACCGTCTTGATTACCGGCTGCTGTTTTTTTGTCAATATTATAAATGCCGCGATCCCGCCGATAACGGCCGGGATAAGTATAGCTATTAAAATTTGAATGATCAGTTTTCGGTTGTTCTTCGCCCTCTTGGGGACGCGCAAAGGTTCCAACCCCGGTCCTGCCCCCTCCTGCCTGGACACGACCGCGTCATTGGCATTGGCAATCGCGGTCCACCGGTTTTCCAAGTCCCCCTCCGCCGGCTGGAATTCTTTTGTTTCTTGGATCTCGGGAATACCCAAATTCCCGGCAGGAATCGCAAATTCGCCCGGCTCTTTTGCCGGTCCGGCATTGTCATTATTTTCGACAACCACGCCACTGTCCGATACCGGATTGGCAGATTGATCGGGAAAAACCGGGACATTCATCGGCGAAACCGGTTGATCGTCGATCGGTTCACGGAACATTCCGGGCAGAACCTTAGGCAATATCACAGCGGATTTTTTCTCACCTGTCTGGATTTTTGGCGTGGCAACCGCCTTCGCTTCTGTTTTTTCCGGTAAATCAGTTTTTGCGGCCGCCGGCTCTACTTCAACTTCGGGTTCGGGTTCGGTTTTTTCTGTGACTGGTAATTCCGCAACGACCGCCGGCTCGGCTTCTTTAACCGCCGGCTCGGCCGCCGGCGTTGCCTGCACCGGCTCGGCCGTTTCTACCGCTGGTTCCGCTGCCGGCTCCGCAGTCACCTGTTTAGCGTCCTCCCGGACAGGCTCTGCTACATCAGCTTGATCCGCAATGGTTTCTACCGGTTCGGGCGATTTTTTTTGATCGAGTTCGATGTTCTCCTGGACCGGCAAAGCAACGGGTGCGGGCACAAACACCGATTCCTCGATCTGCGTGATATCTTCAAGGATCATCGGATCGACTTCAAGCTCGTTGGCCGCGAGCATCGCCGAAACCTGGTCGCGCAACCGCTTGGGCGAAATCTTTACTTTTGCCAAGATCGATTCCTGGGCGGATATTTTATCTTCCAAGGCGTTATGCTTGGCATTGATTTTATCAAGCTTCAGCTGTTGCTCTTTTTCAAAAATTTTAGCATCGTCAAGCTGTTTTTCGCATTCCCATTTTTCCTGAGTAGTTTTCCGGATATCATTGCCGATATCCCAGCGCGATTGTTCGGTTGTCCGTTTCAATTCCGGGTCCCGCTCCTCCTTTTCCTTGGCTTCAATCACCCTTAAATTTTCTTCGGCCGACCGCTGACGCTCGCTGATCTGGTCAAGGGCGGCCTGCGCGGCTTCTTTTTCGTTGCGGGCGCGCTCAAGAACCGGAGCCAGCGAATCCCTCTCCTCTTCAACGGCAAGGATCTCTTCCTCAACTCCTTTTTTCCATTCGGCGAAATCCACCAGCTTTTCCTGCGCCACCAGGGTTTTGATCTGTTCCCGAACGCGCTCCCGGTTCTTTTTTTCCTGTTCGATTTGGACATCCACCTCCCCGATCTGCGCCTTTATTTTTTTGACCCGGTCTTCAATGTCCCAGCGGGTTTTTTCCGCGATCTTGCGCCTGTCTTCGATCTCCCATATCCTCTGACTAACGATCTTTTCCTGCTCCAGGGAAGATTGTTTATGTTTGGTTGATTTTAAAAATTCCTCTTCTTTTGCCTCAATCTCCTGTTCCGACAAGATCGCGTCTTTCAATTCGCCATTGGCAATAACCGAAACCTTGCTTTCCAACTGGACTTTTTGGTCATTTAACGGCGCTTCTTTTGAAGCCAGCGCGACCGCCTCTTTTTCCAATTCGGACCGGTGGACGCGAATCCTTTTTTTAAGTTCGCGCAAAACAACCGGCAAAGTCCTTTGCCGCTGCCGCTCCAAAAGCTCCATCTCGCTTTGCAGTTGCTGCGTTTTAAGCCTGTTGGCTTCTTCTTCGGCGCGCTGTTTTTTTAACGCTTCTTCCTTTTCCTGTTTTTTTGTCTTTTCCCTTTCGAGCCTCTGACGCTCCGCTTCTTCGAAAATGCGCCGGCGCTGTTCTTCTTTCTTACGACGCTCTTCTTCCCTTTGCCGGCGTTCGATCTCTAATTTCTGCCGCATTTCTGCCCGTTTCTTCTCCTCTGAAACGCGCAGCTGTTCTTGGGCGGCACGCGCCCGGTCATCTTCTTCCTTTTTTTGTTTTTCCGTATCGGCTATTTCGGCCGCCTTTATCGAAGGGGCCGGCTCAATTTCAATTTTTATCTGGTCAACGGCCGGCGTTTCGGCCGCTTCAACCTCTGACTCGTCCGCGGACGGCGGGAGTGGCGGCGCCATTTGCAATCCCATGCCAGACCCGGAAATTGGCGCCAGCCCGTCGGATCCGGCATGCCTTGGGCCGGCCGCAGTTTTTTCTTTTGCTGTTCCCACCAAAGGTTTTGCGGCAAAACTGGCGTTGGCCAATTTCAGTTCAATTTCCTTCAACAAGTCCGAAGAACCGGCCTCGGGCAAAACAACCCCTTTGGTCGCATTGCGCGCCGAATTCATGTCCCCCTCCATTGTCTTGATATTCGTCTTATCGCCAGCCATTAAATATCGTAAATTAATTTTAACAAAATAATCCAGCTCAAAAGCTATCCCGACTTTTTTTATTGTACCATAAGAAATTAACGCAAAAAAGCGCGGTATTACACATTCGCTATCCGAATTATCGCCATACAAAAAGAGGGCGCCGGCAAGCGCCCTCTTCCCAAAAATATTTATTATTTTTTGTTTTCTTTTTCCATCTCTTTCAACCCGTCGCGCAGCGACAGGTCGATGCGGCCCATGTCATCGATCTTGATGACTTTGACCGGGACCATGTCGCCGATCTTGACCACATCTTCCACTTTATCGACGTGATGGTCGGCCAGGCGCGAGATATGGATCATCCCCTCCTGCCCGGGCAAAATTTCGACGAACGCTCCGAAGGCCATGATCCGTTTTACCTTGCCCTGGAATATCTCGCCCACTTTGACTTCGCGGGTAATGTTTTCGATCCACTCCACGGCCTTGGCGCCCGCCTCCGGCTTTTCGGCCGTCACAAAGATCGTGCCATCTTCCTCGATATCGATCAAGACGCCGGTCTGCATGATGATCTCATTGATCACTTTGCCGCCTGGTCCAATCACTTCGCGGATTTTTTCGGGATTAATGTGGATGATCAAAATACGCGGCGCGTACGGCGAAAGTTCTGCTCGTGGTTTGGCGATCACCTGCTCGATGGCATCCAAAATGTGGTTGCGCGCCAAACGGCCCCGCTCTAAGACATCGGCCAGTATTTTTTCGGTAATGCCTTCGATCTTAACGTCCATCTGGATCATGTTGACGCCCTCGCGCGTACCGGAAACCTTAAAATCCATGTCACCGTGATGATCTTCCGGACCTTGGATATCGGTCAAAATTTTGTAGGCGCCATCGCCCGTGATCAATCCCAGCGAAATGCCGGTTGCCGGGCGTTTAAGTGGTATTCCCGCGTCCATAATCGCCATTGTGGCGGCCGACAACGCCGCCATCGACGTTGACCCGTTGGAAGATAAAATTTCGCTCGTCACGCGGATCGTGTAGGGAAAATCCTCCACCGAAGGAATCAATGGCAACAATGTTTTTTCCGCCAGCATCCCATGTCCGATCTCCCGGCGGCTCGGCGCGCGCAAAAACTTAACTTCGCCGGTGGAATACGGCGGGAAATTGTAGTGGTGCAAAAACCTTTTTTTGCCGGTGATCTCCATACCGTCCATCAATTGTGAATCGCCCGGAGCTCCCAACGTCGCCACCGACAGCGCCTTGGTCTCGCCGCGGGAAAAGAAACCGGAACCGTGCGCGCGGGGGATCAGGCCGACTTCACCGTAAAGCGGACGGATCTCGTCTAACTTTCTCCCATCGGGACGCCGGTCGTGCTTTAAAACGTTTTCGTGCAACACGCGGTCGGTCATTTCGTCGAAGATCTCGCCGGCCAAAACCAGTTTTTGCCCGTCTTCGGGATATTTTTGGGCAACGCTCTCGGCCAGTTCGGCGCGCAAAACATCCATTGCCTCCTGGCGCTGGGTTTTCAGCGGCTTATAGAGGGCCTCGCCCAGGTCTTTTAATTGTTTTTCCACGAATTCCGCGAACTCCTTGTCGGCAACCCTTGACGGCAATTCGAATTTCTTCTTGCCCTGCGCCGATACGATCTGCTCTTCAAAATTTATGATCTGTTCAAGATAAGGTTTGGCGTACTTATAGGCTTCGACGATCGACTGCTCGCTGGTTTCGTTGAACCCTCCCTCGATCATGTTGATGAGCAATTCTCCTTTTTTCCTCATCACCGAGAAAACAACATCCAGCGGGCTTTTTAAGCGCTGTTCGTAGGTCGGATTTACAATATACTGCCCGTCGATCAAACCGACACGCACGGCCGCCACCGGACCGTTCCAGGGAATATCCGAGATCGACAGGGCTGTTGAAATAGCGATCAAAGCCAAAATGTCGGGCTCGTTTATCGCGTCCCACGACAGGACCGTGGCAATCGTTTGCACTTCGTGTCTCATGCCGTTTGGGAAAAGCGGCCGTATGGTGCGGTCGATCAGGCGCGAATTGCAAACGGCTTCGTCGGTCGGACGGCCTTCACGCTTGATATAGCGCGGCCCCTTGATTTTGCCGGCGGCGTAATATTTTTCTTCGTAATCGACCATCAGCGGGAAAAATCCCAGATTTTCTTTCTCGTTTTTCGACATGACCGCCGTGGCATGCACCATCGTGTCGCCAAAGCGCGCCAAAACCGAACCGTTGGCCTGCTCGGCCAGGTTTCGGATCTGGATCGACAGGGTCTTGTCCCCTATCGGAAGCGTATAAGTTGCCTGCGTTCGTGGATCCATAAATTTTTTTGCGCCAGGCGATAAATTCTAAACAAATCAAAAGTTAAAACATTGTTTCTACTTTGGATTTGTTTATATTTTTGCCTGGCGCGTGGTTAAATATCTTGAATTGCGAGATTAATCGCAGTCCCGCCTTGGCGGGACAAGAGCTAATTTCGCAGTTCAAGGCAATTACTAATTATTGGTTTTCAAAAGGAATTTGTCGGTGGCCCGTTCAAGATCGATGAATTCGTCGGCGACTTCCTTTAACTTGGAGGAGGCCGAACGCCCGAAAGCGATCACTTCGACGCGCTTTCCCTGGTTTTCCAGGTACTCGATCAGCTGCAGAAAATCGCCGTCGCCGGAACACAAAACGATCGTGTCCACCGACGGGGCGATGCGGATGGCATCAACCGTGATACCCACGTCCCAGTCGGCTTTTTTGAGCCCGTCGAAATATTCCTGCAGGTCGCGGATGCGGGTTTCTATGCCCAGTTTTGTCAGCGCGTCAAAAAACGGTTTTTCTTCTCCGGTCTTGGTGCGCACCACATAGCCAAACGCCCGGATAAGGATCCGGCCGCGCACCGCTGTACGCAATATCTCGCGGAAATTCACCCGCGCCTGGTAAAGGTTGCGGGCCGAATGGTACAGGTTCTGGACATCGATCAAGATCGCGACACGCTGGCCTACTTGTGAAATAGCGGACGTTGCCATAGTGGTTTTATCAAGCTTCATCCCGCCGATCGCGGGATGTAAAATTACTTCTTTAAGCCGATCTTTTTTACGATGGTCGCGTACTGGCTGACGTTTAAATCGCGCAGGTAGTTTAAAAACTTGCGGCGTTTTGACACCATTTTCAGCAAGCCGCGCTTTGAACTGACGTCCTTGCCATGGCGTTTTAAGTGGGCCTGCAGGCGGTCGATCTCCTCTGACAGCAACGCGATCTGCACCGAAGGCGATCCGGTGTCTTCGCCGTTTAACTGGTATTTCGCTATCAATTTCGCTTTTTCCTGTGTAGTTAACATCTTGTTTAAATTTTTCTGCGGAAAAATTCGTTATTATCAGAAGTCACACATTTACCCCATTTTCGTCGTTAATGCGTTCGGGTACTGGTCGCCGTACAAATCGTACGGCTCCGGCGCACCCTCTCGCATTGCCTAGAATCTGTGACAAATGTGTAACTTCTGAATTATTTGTATTTTTATCTATTTCTTTTAGGTTTTGAAATTATGATTTTGGAAAGGATCCGCAGGCAAATTGCCTGGTCCCGAGCAACGCGAGGGAATTTGCCGAGTAGTAGCCCTGAGCGCGCTAGCGCGAAGGGCGTTTTCCAAAATCATAATTTCAAAACCGCTTCCCCTGTGCCCCCAACAGGATTCGAACCTGTAACGAACTGCTTAAGAGGCAGCTACTCTACCGTTGAGTCATGGGGGCAATCCTCTACCCTTTCTAGACACCCTGGCCGAATATGCCCATTGCCATCGTTGCCGCCGGGGGTTGAATCATGGACGACGAGCAAGGGACATTATACCACTTGACATTGGCATTGTAACTCATCTTCTGCATGAACGTATCCACCATCACCCAGCCGCCATAGATAATGACCAAGCCGACGATCGCCACCGTGATGATCGCTTTTGCCTGCGTCGCCGCGTCGACATTGCCGGGACTGACGATCATTTTAAACCCGCCATAAGCGATAAGCAGGGCCGCGGTCAACGGGATCAATATTTTAATGCAGAAATTAATCACGCGCAGGATCGTCTGGAACAATTCGCACAAAGTACAACTGTCGCCGGCGCACCTGACAATGCCCTTGGTTTCGGTATCGTCCGCCGGGGCCGCCCAAACGCTGAACGCCACGCCCGAGACGAACACAAAAAGGAGCAACGCAGATATTAATACGATTTTGTTCATTTGTGCTTATGTAAAATTGTACGCGGTGACACGTACAAATCGCTTTGCGATTTTACATGTCTACAACGTAAAATTTTCTTTTGCGAAAATTTGTACGTTGTGCCTCTGGGAGGAATCGAACCTCCGTCACCGGTTCCGAAGACCGGTACTTTATCCGCTAAGCTACAGAGGCTTAGAATCCGGCCCCAGAAGCAAATACGTCTAATTTATACCAGATTTTTAAGAAAAAAGCAAACTCCGGTTTTCCAAAATAAAAAATCGCAGGAAAATGATCCTACGAACTGATGGTCCAATTATCGTCGTTCCCGTGAGTTATTTGGGAATAACCATCGTCAGGCCGAATACCTCTAGGTGCCCAGGAGGCGCCTCTTTCGGGAACATCGCCACTCGTGTGATATATCCATATGCCTCCCTTGGAAACGCTGTCACTGTTATTCACTTCGATCGAAATGTGATTAATTTCGCCCCCGTTATAGGTCAAACTCGCCGGGAACAAAAAGCTGGCGTAATATGTCTGGCCGAGAACCAAATGCCTTGGACCCCTTGCGTCTTGGAAATAATGGGGCGACAGGTCAATGGGCAGCAAACCTCCATTGCACAAGTTACATTCTGTCGGCGGCTCATTTATTTTCGGCGAATCTATCAGGGCGGTTTTGTTAATATCCGTTATCTTGCCGTTCAAGCTATCAATGTAATCGGCATTCATCTGGATATCGCTTGCGTTTAGCATACTTGTGACCCTTATCCCGACGATAACAGCCGTTTTGTATGTGACGAATTGTTTATCGAACCAATCGCCATGGGCCACCGTAATGCTTACTACCTCAACTGGCAAACCCGTAGTCTCGTTCAACACCTTTATGGTATCCTTTGCTACCATTGCTTGCGTGCATGCCGCGGCCGCAAATATAACCAACGCGGTTAAGATTAATACAAACCCTTTCATATACTTTCACCTAGTTTACAATTTTTGACTGTCAAAATATTAACAGTATTTATTGAGTTTGTCAATGGCCAAACGGCTCTTAATTATTGAAAAAAAGCAAATTGTAGGATAATGTTGATTTATGGCTGAATTAATCGACAAAATTCCCCAAGAAGTCCAAGGCGTGTTGGAATCCCTCCAGGGCAGCGGGTTTGAGGCCTATATCGTCGGCGGCTGCGTGCGCGACCTTTTGCGCGGCGTCGAGCCGGCCGACTGGGACGTCACTACCAACGCCGATCCCGGACAGATCCAAAAAGTATTTCCCGACAGCTATTGCGACAATAAATTCGGCACCGTCGCCGTCCGCGCCGGAAAGGACCTAAAGACGCCAATGGAGATCGAAGTCACTCCCTATCGCATCGAATCTAAATACACCGACAAGCGCCATCCTGACGAAGTGGAGTGGGCAAAGGATGTCAACGAAGACCTGGGCCGCCGCGATTTTACCATCAACGCCATCGCCCTAAGCTACTCAAAGAAAGAAAGCAAGGTTGAGATCAGTGTCATTGACCCTTATGACGGACAAAAAGATTTAAAGGACAAGATCATCCGCGCGGTCCGCAACCCCAACGAAAGATTTCTGGAAGATGCCCTGCGCATGATGCGCGCGGTGCGTTTCGCGGCTACTTTGGGCAAGGACTGGGTCATCGAGACCAAAACCGAAGAGGCCGTCAAAACCAATGCCAAATGGCTTAAGGTGATCTCGGGCGAACGGATCCGCGACGAACTGCTGAAGATGGTCGCGTCGCCCCTGGGACACGCCGGCATCGAACGCCTGCGCCTGCTGGGTCTTCTGGAATATATCATGCCAGAGCTCGCGTCCAGCTACAATGTCGGACAAAACAAACACCACATTTACGACGTCTACCAGCATTCGGTCAAGTCTCTGGAATATGCCGATAAGAAAAATTTTGCCGTTGAAGTAAAACTGGCTACCCTGCTCCACGATATCGGCAAGCCCGCGGTAAAACAAGGCGACGGCCTGAATTCCACTTTTTATAACCACGAGATCGTGGGCGCGCGCGTAGCGCGAAAAATGCTGGAACGCCTAAAATTCCCCAAAAAAGAAGCCGAACACATCGTACTTTTGGTACGCTACCACTTGTTTTACTATAACGTGGGTGAAGTCGGCGAATCGTCGGTCCGCCGCCTGGTCCGCAAGGTGGGCCAGGAAAACATCGAAGAACTGATGCAAGTGCGTCAGGCCGACCGCATCGGCTCGGGCTGTCCCAAAGCCGAACCATACAAACTGCGACATTTGCGCTATCTGATGGAAAAAACCGCACTAGACCCGATCTCGGCCAAGATGTTAAAAATCAACGGCAACGAATTAATGAAATTGTTAGACATTACGCCCGGTCCCAAAGTCGGCAAAATCCTGGACGTTTTGCTTGGTTATGTCCTGGAAGACCCGGCTAAAAACAACAAAGAATTCCTCGAAGCCCAATCCCTGGTCCTTGGCACCTTAACCGAAAAAGAACTCGAATCCATCGCCAAAAAAGCGGAAGTCGAAAAAGAAACCGTCGAAACCAAAAGAGACGAGATGACCAAAGCCAAATACTGGGTAACCTAGGAAGTGTAAAACGTAAAGCGAAAAGCGAAAAGCGTAAAACAAAAATTATTGTATCTGGTTTGGGGAGGTCTATCCTCTTCCCGAGAGGTTAGTCCTCCCCAAACACCCGGATTTAAACAACGAACTTACAAACAATGGAAAGATGCAAAAAGAAAAGCGAGGCTTGTGACACTCGCAAAAAACTATACTAGCAACTAGCTGGCATTTCAACCCGCCAAATGCCGACCTTAAAGATGTCGCCGTCGGAAGCTGGCGTTCTCGCCTCTACCTTAATTCCAATCATGCCGTAACTCTCGATCACATAGGCAGCCTTATCAGGCGAACAGTCTAATATCCATCCCTTTTGTTTTAAAAGATTTTCCTCTTTCTCATTCATAGGCTCACCACGATGATTATAACATAATTTATTTTATATTGTCAATAGTTAGCAATTAACAAACCATATGGAAAATTGCATATTTTGTAAAATTGTCGGCGGTGAAATCCCATCAGTTAAGATTTGGGAGGATGAAAAATTCCTGGCGGTGCTGGATGTGTTTCCCAATACCAAGGGGATGACTTTGGTCATGCCAAAGAAACATTACGATTCGTATGTGTTCGATATGCCCTACGATGTTTATTGCGAATTTTTCAAAGCCGCCAAGAAAGTGGTTAAAATATTGGAAACCGGGCTGGATGTAAAACGCGTGGCGCTCGTCATGGAAGGTATGGGTGTTAACCACGCCCATTTGAAGCTCTATCCCCTCTTTGGCCTGGAAGACAAATTCAAAGAAACCTGGGCCAAGGATAAAATTTATTTTGATAATTACCAAGGCTACATTTCCACCCAGCTAGGCCCGCAAGCCGATCCGGCTGCCCTTAGGCAACTGGCCGAGGAAATCAAAAAGCAAAACAACGCCGCAGGGAACTGTTCCCTGTAAAGCTTCGCAGGGGTCCAACCCCTGCGGATTTGCACTTATGGACAAGATACCCTTTGTGCCAAAACCGGGACAGATCGATTACACCACCGCGCGCTACGCGCCGGTGATCAATTGTTTAGTGACACACAGGGGAAAGATCCTGATCGTTAAACGCAGTAAAGACTCCGAATATTATCCCGACCGCTGGGCCGGCATTTCGGGTTTTTTGGACGACGCCAAAACACTAGGCGAAAAAGTAAAAGAGGAGCTGTCCGAAGAGTTGGGCATCAAATCTTCGCAGGTTGTTAGAATCAAAACCGCGCCGGTTTTTGAGTACGAGGGCCGCAATTACAAAAAAGTCTGGATCGCCCATCCAGTACTTGTTGAAATTTCCACCGACAAATTAACGCTTGACTGGGAAGCCGAGGAATATAAATGGATACCACCCGGTGAGGTAAAAAACTTTACCTTTGGTCCCGGATTCATGACGATTTTTAAAATCTTCTTTTCTAAATACCAATGATTCTCGATCTTAATTTTTAAGCGATAGTAAAAAATTATACTGCTCCTGGGGTTGCTAAATCCAGCGTAAGTGGCCACATGCGATCACCCACGCAAAAGGCGTCCACCATATCACAGTCATAATACCTTGCCGTGAAACGGCAAGGTATTTCCTCCGCTCCGGAACTTGACAAAACCAATCAGATGTATATTATAGTGCCAGTAAAATAAGAAAAATTAAAGGAGGCGGAATAACGAAATTTTTGTTGTTTTTGGTGATTGTAATGGTCTGCCTTTGCTCGCAGGCTATAGCAACAATTGAAATTACTAGTCCCCAACGTCTCGATAAAGTTTCGTGGCGCACGAAAATTGATGGACAAATTACGCCGTTTCAAAACGATACAAATGTTTACGTTTTGATCTGGTCCACATATGACAAAGGCCCATACTACGTTTATGAGGCAGATCTCTTGCCTAATGGTTCCTGGATGGCCGATGCAAAAGTTGGACGAGATCCGAGGCAATTTCCCGAAGACATAGGAGGGACATACAGAATCATTGCCATAGAAACGAACGAAACAATCAGCTACGGACAGATCGATGAAATCCCGGGAAACGCCATAGAATCAAAAAAAATTGACGTTGACCGTTCATCAGACCTCTATCCAGAAGGCTATTGAGAACCTTGCAAGTTCTCTTCTTTTTTTAAAAAGCGCCCGCAATACAATAGTCTTTAATCAAAATACAACTGATTATTGGCGGTTCTTGTTGTATTTCTTATTGGCCTAAGCCTATTTATGACTTTCTAAAGATATCGAACCGCCTGCTCCTCCAATTAGGTCGACTGCGCGGGTTTTGCTTCCGGTTTCAGCCCCGACCAGCGGCCGCAACGGTCGCCCCAGCGGGCGACGACTTCGTTATCGATCCGGGCTTCGATCACTTCACAGTGATTCGGGCAGCCGTTGCAGTTAAATGATGTACAACGGATTTCGCGCTCGGCGATCGAAAAACCCAGGAATTTGCTGTGCTCCAATTTCTTGTCGCGCGCGATCAGGGCGCTACCGATTGCGCCCATAACCGTATTGTAAGGCGGAATGGTTACTTCTTGTTGTAAAGCTTCTTCAAAGGCTTTTTTTATGCCGACATTTTCCGAAACCCCGCCCTGGAAAACGATCTTGGGCATTATGGTTTTGCCCTTGGCCAGGCCGGCCAAAAAATTGCGCACCAATCCCTGGCACAGGCCGGCGACAATATCCTCGGTGGCGTGGCCGATCTGTTGTTTGTGGATCATATCCGACGCGCAAAACACCGTGCACCGCGCGCCCAGCTGCGTCGGTTTTTTTGACGTTAACGCGATCGTTCCGAATTGTTCTATCGGGATCTTCAGGCGATTGGCCTGCGCGTCCAAAAAC
>Ga0182021_10004842_pt1 | contig 15870 bp, 12 predicted proteins | sample 612E3MmetaG_FD_120493 | JGI IMG/M metagenome (GOLD analysis project Ga0182021, IMG submission 120493) | Permafrost microbial communities from Stordalen Mire, Sweden - 612E3M metaG (Illumina Assembly) | ecosystem: Environmental > Terrestrial > Soil > Wetlands > Permafrost | place: Sweden... | reverse complement strand
TGTTGCCTGCCCTATAATGACCGATAAGGAATCTCAGCTACGTGATGATCTAATCCATGACCTTGAGAAAATCTCCCTACTCTCCGGCAACTATAAATACACAGATAACTTCATTGACAAGTGGACTGAGTTCTACCACGTCAACGATGATACACCGCCTGATCTCGGCAAATACTTTGATGGCTACCTCGGCCGCCGTGCTGTTCACGTCATGAAACTAGCCATGATCTCATGTGCTGCCAGGGACAAACCACTAGGTCAAAATTTAACCATAGATTCACGTGACCTAGCTTGGGCGATAGCTTCTATTGAGGAAGTAGAAGTAAACATGAGGTATGTGTTTAAGGGTGTTGGCAAGAACCCCTATGCAGACGTAATGCATCAGGCTATTACCTGGCTATGTGGGCTAGGGAGAAATGAAGTGTCTATTAAAGAATTCCATAATCGCTACCAAGATGATGTAGATGTGCTGGCATTAGATCGGCTCATCAAGTCACTAGAAATCGCAGGCAAGGTAAAGCGAAATCATAAGCCTGGATGCCCAGACTCACTTCTTATCCTTCCGTCTGATCCTACCTAATTCAGGAAAGAACTTCTCACCTACAAACCCTGCAGCCATTAACCTTCCGAGTTCTCTCCTAAGGCTCTTCTGTTCCTCGGGAGAGGACTCTACCTTTAACCTTTCATTAAAGTCCATAGCCTTGAGCTCATCACTCTTACCAAGCATCCCTCTCCACATATCCTTATGTTCCATCTTTTCTATCATAGCAAGCTTCGTACTATCATCTATAAATCTCTGCATAGCCTCAGGGTCTTCCTTACCTACGCTACGATAAAAGGTTCTTAACTTATCCTTAACATCACCTCCTCTTGCCTTCTCTTCCATGATTAGATCAAACTCAGATTTACGAAGATAGTTCCTCATCTCTACTTTCTCTTCCTGTATTCCTCTAGAAGTATCTCCCGTTTGACGATAAGCATCTGGGGTATTAAGACTAAACAATCTATTAACTCCAGGAGTCTTAGTAATAGTCTCTTGCCATGTACGCTCTTGAATCTTCTCAGGGACTCCACTAAACAATCCTTCATAAGTCTTCCCAAATAGCCACATGAACTCATTATTCTTAGGTATCAATTCACCTACAGCACCCTGCAATCTAGTAGGTGAAAGTCCCGTTGCTCCACCTACAGTCTTAGCCAACTGTGCCACATTAGGATCATTTATTCCTTCAGCCTTACTCTGTGGCCATGAGAAGGTTTTTCCTCCTAACTTAGTAAACAGATTACGATCCTGCCAGATTGAATAGTTGGTAACATAACTAGTCAATGCACTAATTACAGGAGGAGCCATTGTTTGTATCGGAGCATTCTGACCAAGAGCCAATATTATAGACTCATAACTAGGTGGTATATTAGTCATCCCTGCTTCGTACATAAACTTATGTGTCAATCCTGCGAATAGATTATAAAAGAACATCGGTCCACCAGTGCCAGGAATCTTCATATTCCAGGTACGCTCTTCACCTTTTGAATCTTTGAACTTCAGGTAATCAGGAAGGAATGGAATAACTATATTCCTTTCCTTATCAGTATCAGAGATTTCTCTATATGCCTTAGGATTATATAGTAAACTCAATGCTGTGATTCCTACTGCAGTCGCTCCAATATTAGCAACCCTTGCTGAGAAATCAGCTGGACGTTCCACTGCAGCTCTCCAAAAAGTCTTACCTGCCACATAGTTAGCTCCAGCAAAGGGAATGAATCTATCCAACACCTTCACCATCCAGCCGGTCTGACCATAAGGCATATTTTCTCTAGCCACGTGAGCAGCTAGACGAAGTATCTCTGATTCAGATTTAGCATTCTCCCTTTTCCATAACTCATCCTTAGTCATACCTAGCTCATCAGCCTTCTGATCAACTACCCTATCCATAATCCCTATACGAGTCAGTAATTCAGTATTCCTTCCATGAGCAGACAGAATATCCAGTAACTGATCAAACTTTCCAGGCCTCTGCATATGACCAGTGATGTGTGACTGACGCTGTGTAAGGAACTGAAGTAGCCCACCGTACTTTGCATAAGCATCATACTTAGGTCCTCTATTCCATACATCAGAGGCTACATCAATGTAGTTGCTTCCTAACTCAGCAAGGTATTTGGGAAAGAAAGGACTATAGATAGCCTCTGCACCAGACACTCCTACTTCCTTTCCATCTTTGAATATCCTCGGCGAGAAAAAGGTATGCATAATATCAATAGGAAGGTTTACCACCGTTGCCCAAACAGCTGAAGTTCCTACCGCAAGTGAACGGACTAGATCAGTACCTAACAACTTCGTAGCCCAAGCAAATCTGTAACTCATGTCAGCACCAACAGTGGCTACCTGTCTCGCAAAGTCAGGATGTAACCATATAGGCTGACGACTGGGATAACTAGTCTCCACACTCTCTACTGGAGTCTCAAAGTCCCAGACATAATCCTTCACCCACCCCTTAGGTTTCTTACCTTCCATTCCCTTATGCCAGATCATTCCATTATCAGGGAATTGAGTAGCAAATTCTCTCATGGCCTGTCGAGAACGTTGATTAGCTGCTCGGCCAGCCATACGTCTGGCTATCTCGTTATAAACTATTCTCTGATCTGTTTCAGCAATCGAAGCACCGCCATGACCTAAGGGATCAACTCCAGAGTCATAGTTACTCACCTTTACATCGCCAACTTTGCTGGTTGTACTCCTATCAAACACATCAGCGTAGGTTGCTAAGTATTTCATCTTAGAATAATCATGACTCTTTAATGCCTTAGCTTCCTCTGGTCCTATAATTCCTGTATCAAGTAGGAATTCATCTACCCAACCCCTAGCGTGATTGAACATGAGTTCGCTGCGTTCCTGGATCAACTTAAAGTCTGCATCGGATAGGTTATTTCTCTCCTTGAAGTGCAGAACATTAAGCATAGTCTCATCTCTCTTAATCCCATTAGGAGCCTTCCACTCAGGATTATAACTCCATATGTCAGCGAACCTCTTATACATATGAAAGCGGTCCAGCACTTCAGTTAAATTTTTACTTAGATCATCATATACTTCCTTTGTCATCTGGCGGAATTTCTCCTCACCATATCTAGGGCCACCAGGAGCAGATTCAATATAGGACAGTAGCCTCTGCCCACTCTCACCAAAGTGTTTCAGCAATGCACTACGAACTCTCCCCGCTTGGTCATGAATAGCCTCACCCCAGAACTTCTTCTGCGAATCCCACCACTTGGAGAAATCACCTTCCTTAAACGCCTTCATTTCATCATAGCGGCGATCGGTACGTTCGGCTTTCTTAAGAGCTATTGCCTGCTCAGGCTGCATCAAGGGATCATTGAGTTTATCTCTGTATGTCTTCGTCCACTCAACCGAGGCATCTACTCCTCTCTGAATCGAATTAGTCCTAGCCTCCTTCTTCGTATCAAACACACTCAACTCATCCCACACACCTGTCTTAGAATTAAGACCTAGCACCCTCCACTGATACTTCCCATCAGGTTTCTTAGCTCCCATGGCTAACTTAAAGTCCTCGTGGCTAGGAAGTTCTTCTTTATCTTTGCGGAAGATATTCTTGATGGCCTTGCCGAGGAGGTGAACCGGAATCCCACTATATAACTCCGTCCCTCCTCCCTTCCCCAACAACTCCTTATTCATATAACTAATAACCTCAGCATCACTGAGTTCATCTAACCCCTTACCATAATACTTCTCTATCGCTCCTTGCGTGAGTGCAGTGTCCTCAGCTACCTTGGCATCTACCTCAGCCTGTTTCCAAGCTTCATTATCCGCAAGTTCCTTTACCTTCCCCTCAGCAACTCCCGGTGCCTCAAGTTTCTGTTCGATACTGGGTAAATTATTTACTTTAGGAACAGGTTCCTCTACCACAACCTCAGGAACAACTTCCTCAACCTTCGAAGCCTTCCCTCCCTTCTCTCTCTCAACCCTCCTTGCCCATGTAGCACTTTCCTTACTAATCTTCTTAAACATCTCTACTTCACGAGGAGTCCCTAGCATGTCTAACATTGTTCTATCATTCGCTGGGTCTTCTACCTTCGCTGCTAGGTCACTAAGTAATCTTCTCACTGGATCAATAGAAACTTCTGGGTCGCCGTCCAACCATCTATTCACATCATTAAGGGCCTTAGCATGAATGGATAGGAGATCACGTGGAGCTCTCTCATCAAATGCTTGAGTACGAACTCTGGTTACCTCAGGGTCTTGACGAAGGGAGCTGGTCTGAGGATCGGTTTCGACCACTGTGCGTTCAGGAGGAGTAGGGACTACCTTGGGTTTGGGAGTAGGTTTAGGTTCAGGAGTTGGCTCAGGTACTACCTCACCCTCAACCTTTACTTCCTTATCCTTCTTAGCCCTAGCCCTTTCAACTGCAGTAAGAGGTTTAGGTTTCTCAACAACTGGGACTTCCTCAACTCCCTCAGCCTTCTTAATAGCTTCCTCTCCAGCTACCTGAACATCATCTATGATCGGCCGGTTAGGATCAAACTCTTTTGCAATCTCAGTCGCAGTGGCCTCTACCTCTCCTGCCTTTGCTTCAGCAAGTCTTGCCCAAGCTGCATCCATATCTGGGCCACGGTATCGAGAGGTATTATAATATCTCCAGTCAGTGATTTCCTTCCCTAACAAATCCATTCCTTTCTTTAATCCTCTAATCCCTCCTTGGTGAAACTTAGCCATTACAAAGAAGCCAGTCCCCTCACCCATGAACCTAATCAAACCTTCAGTGTTAGGCATAGGATAATCAGAGTTATGAATCTCGTCTGCTATACCCTGGAACCAGGCATTAGTCATGGTCAGTGGTAGCATGACTGCTTCGCCTACAGCTTCACTAGGACCTTTCTCCAACGGAGTCCCGCCAAAAGCTCTCACCAAACTATCAGCTGCTTCCGCTGGCAAACCCAGAGCCTTCTTCATCCACTGCTTACCTGGATCAGTCATCTCCGCCATACTCTGAAACTGATCCTTCATCACATTATAAGCATCTAATAACGTATTCTCACCACTCCCTAACTTACTAATAACATTAGGAAGTCTCTCAATTCCAGCGGCAGTAGCACCTACCAATCCAAGGCCAAACGTACCTATGTCCCAGGCTAATTCCCCAGCACCAATTACTGCACTCCCAGGATCTTTCATTACCTTAGTAATTTTTTTACCTAAGGTCTCAAGGCCATCCACTGCCTGAGTCCACTGGGTGTCAGGTCTGGTAGGAGTAAAACTTCTTCCTTCAGCATCCAGTCTATTCCCCATCTCATCATACCCACCAGGAGGTGGAGGTCCGAGGGAAGGTACTCCAGGGATACTACTGACCAGCCCAAGCATACTCTCATGATATTGAGTAGCAAGATCCTTTGGCTTTGCATGAAGTTGCTTAAGAAGTCTCTTACTATCCTTATCAACACCAAAAGGATCTTTAGGAATAGATAAATTAGCCTGCATCTCAATAGGTTGAAGCGTAGGATCCTGACCATAGAGCATGCTATTGTAATCAGAATCAGGTACAACTGATTTTGTAGGGACAGGAACAACTGGAGCAGGAGCTACCTTAGCCTCCTCTCCGTAAAGTTGATTGGTAAGTTTTGTCGCCAAGTCTTCTTGCCCAGGCTCTTCTCCATACAACTGATTAGTGAGCCTAGTAGCTAGATCATCTTGACCTTGACTACCTTTAGGTAATCCTTCTGCATGAGCAGCAGATGGGCCTAAGAGATTCCCAGTCTTAGCCAGCCATCCACCTCCCGGATTAACAGGGTTAGTCGCAGTAATCTGTGCCGGCAGTCTATCTATAAACCTCTGATCAATAGCCTCATTCCTCCACCCTTTGCCTGCTGTGAAGGACTTAAACATCTTATTACCCTGCTCATCCTCATCAACGATTCCTATATGAGTACTCCCATACTCATAGTTCCTATCTCCTGGCTGCCTAGTCATATGAATCACGGTGCCAGGGGTTAGATTATCCAAGGACAAATCTCCCCTTCCAAGCACAGACGCACCTCTGGCTTTTCCTACTCCAGCTAAATCCCCAGGCCCAACTCCACCCCTAGGCAAAGCCAATCCTGTATCCTTCAGCGGACCTGAGTTTAGGAAATTAGCTAAGGCATCCCCGCAGTTATCCCCTGAGCAGGACTCCACAGGCAGAGTGCCCTTACTCTGTTTTCCATAGAGTTGATCCATTAACTTATCTGATAGGGCGTCTAATGACATCTTTGTCTCCAGTCTTTGTGATTACTGGGATTACAAGTTCGTTACCTTCGATCCTAGCATCTTTCTCAAGTACTGTAACACCAGTACCTTTTACCAAAGAAAGAGCCTTATTAATCTTAAACTTAGTCAAGGCCTTATCATAAGAAGGATCACCAGGAATACCATTCTCCATGATGAGCTTAGAATTCTCATCCTTCGTAGGCTCAAAGAGTTTAGCGTGTTCTGGCTTCTTCAATGAATCAAAGTTATTGATAGCATTTGTCTGCTCTTGCTTAGTCCCTAAATCTCCAAGATTCATAGCCCCTGCCTGTTTAACCTTAACCAAGTCAGCCATAAACTTTGGATCGGAACCAGCTCTTTCAATTAACCTTATCATAGCATCAGGACTAGCCTCACGCTTAAATTGCTCAGGAGAAATCATTCCCTGGCCATTCTGCTGACGTAAGTGCATAGCATAGGCATAGGCCTTAGTTTCAGTTGGCATAGCTTTAAATTGCTCAAGGGGTATCTGTCCTACTCCAGGTACATTAACTGGCGCTAAAACATCCTTAGCTCCTCGAGCTGCTATTTTCTCATTCACTAGTGCCTGATGATAAGCATTAACATATAGATCACTAACCTTCTTCCTTTCCAAATCAGCCCCTGTCAAGCCTAAAGTAATAGCCTTATTAATATCCTCCGGTTTCAGGCCTGCTAGGCTAAGACCACTGAGATCACCTGGCAGACCAACGGAAGGGTTTATGATACCTTGTTGACCTCCTGAGGGAGGAGTAGCAGTAGGAGTAGGACTAGGACTACCTCCACCAAAACCTTCAAAGGCTCCTACAGGCCCAGTAAATGTAGCAGTCTTTCCATCAGAGCTTATCTTGGTAGTAGGATCAGCTCCGAGGAATTGCTTGGATATCTTGTCATAGCCAGAACCTATAGATTCCCCAGTCTTAGCTACCCCACCCTGACCTAACAAGGCCATTAGAAGTTTCTTCTGATTCTGTGCTGCAATCCCTTGCTGAGTCATATTGCCAGCAGCTACCGCAAAGGGATTATCCTTACCAATAGCACCACCTAACCCTGCCATCATGTATTGAACATCAGGATTGGCTAAAAGTCCTGCGATATCAAAGTCCATGATATACCTCCGGTAAATTTTTTACGTAGATTATTTAAGAAAGCCTGAAGCCAGGCCTATTACTCCACCTGCAACAGCTCCAACAGCAGTACCTATTCCAGGTACTACCGATCCCATCATAGCTCCAGCAGCCGCACCAGAAAGTGCTCCACCTATTGCTGAGCCTACCTGTGATCCACCACCCATCTTAGTACCCTGATTAGTTGCAGTACCAGCAATCGAACCTAGTACATTACTTCCATACTTAAACACCTCAAGGTCCCAGGTAGCATCTACTTCCACGAGTTTTAGGTTCGTATCAGCCTCCTCTTTCTTCGCAACTATCTTCAAACGATTAGCTTCAATAGTTAGCGCTGAAAGCTGATACTGATATTGAAGTTTAAGCTGCACAATTGCTATAGCAGACTCATTAAACATCTTAGTATGCATATCTGCAGCAAACTTTGCAAGCTGTAACCTAAGTTCTCCTGAATACTTCCCTGTCTGAAGAGCAATATCTGCAGCAAGTTTAGCAGTTTGATCTACCACTGTCTTATCAATAATGCTTTTCCCGATAGGAAATGCTGAACTTACCACCGCTCCTATATCCCTCATCCCTGCCTCAAACATCGGGACTTGATTGACAGCTACTGCATTAACCAGTTCGATATTACTCTGATTAATAACAGCGCCTATATCTGCGTTATGATCGACTATGATATCGTCTATCACAGTATCAAAGTCTGCTATTGCAGTAGCTATCCGACTATCATCTAGGATACTACTTATCAATGCATCTAGGCCCGTCCCCTGACTAAGTAAAGTTACTAAGTCATCTAGGTCCTGAGACGCAGTTAAGATAGCAGCAACTTCCGCATCAGGATCATAAGCAGTCTCACCTGTAAAAGGAGAGTTCCCAAAAGCTGCATTCATAGCATCAGTTACTGATAGAGTAGGAAGATCAGTAGTATGATTTAAAACATCCTGATGCCATCCCATCATATATGCAGGATAGCTAACTTGGCCTGAGGAGCCTCCACCACTAGACCCACTTCCACCAAGAGAAGGGAGCTTAGCTAAATATTTATCAAACTTATCAAAGAAGTTCATGACTTCTCCTCCATGATCGAGATGGAGATAAAGGTAGATACACCTCCACCAAATTGAAGAACTTTATTAACTATAAGTTTATTATCTGTGTAGCCTACTATAGACTTACACCCTTGCCTAACTCCCCACTTAGCTAATGCAACTAAGCCTTCTCTCCAACTACGATTACTAATGTTATCTCCATAGAGGGAATAAATTAAGAGATTCCTAACTCCCATTATGTTATCTCTTATTACCTCCGTTATCACTACGCCCTCAAATTTTCTAACATTATCTACTTTCTCATATACTATCCAACACTGAGCTTTTCCACTAAGTAATGCAGATAGTACTTGATTAGAATCATAAGTCCCTTTATTAGGAGGAATAGATTCCTCAAACGCAAACTTAATATAGTCCCAGAGTGCCGCAATCTGATCGGGTAATAGTTGAGTAATCATCCTACTTGACCTATCGGTGGGGGAGCGTAGACTCCTCTAATTGATCTTAGATCAGTCATTTTATATCTGACCTTTATGTAACTAATAATAGTATCCGAGGTTACTCCAGTAAGTTTTAACTTTACCTTAAACGTCACACCAGCGATTATTAAATTAACTACTCCCTGAGTATTCTCACCTACCCAAATTGTAGAGCCAAAGATATTCCTGCCCATCACCCAGTCTATTGCTACTAATGCCTGATCATAGTTAGTAATCCCTAACTCGAGCACAAAGATAGTTTTACTTCCCCTAAATCCAAAGTCTATTGATTCAGTAATCAGATAAGGATCTCTCCCATCATCTGTATCAGGAATCATATGCTGTGAGTTTTCACTATACCATACCGAGGAAGGGTGTTGAGAAACTTCTGTTAGTCCCTGAGGTGAATAGAGAAAAGTAATAGTTCCGTTGCTAATATAGAAATCCTTAGATGTTTGATTATAACTAACTATTATATCTTTGTCAGCAAGTCTAGCAATATACTCCTGATATCCTATAACCTTCACACCTTTATCAGTTACCTCACAGAGCTCATAGTTAGAATTAACAAATAGATGATATAGTACATTTCCACCAATAGCTCCTTTGTTAACTATTCCTACTTCATATATCTCCTTGAATCCAAAGGTAGCAGCAGGCTCTCTAACAGGAATCATAGCTGTTAGACCCTCACTTCCGTAGACTATTACTAAATCACCTAGCCGCTTAGTATGCTGTACTATCCCTCCCCAAGGATCACGGCGGAAGCCTGAGGTATTCTTCTCATCAGGGATGAAGTCTAACTCACCTATCTTCGACCAGATAATATGATGCTCATCACAGTCATACCAAGGACTAGTTATTCCTCCTCCTACTGCCTGCCCTTTGAAATTACATATAGTTCCCATCAAAGGAATCTTTGCCTGTGCTAAGGCTAATACCCAGGTATCTGTTATAGTCTCTCTATAGATCGTAACCTTCCCATTTACCATAAGAGCATACTTACCAAAGTCAGCGAGTTCCATTCTAGAGCCTTGACCATAGGCTATAAAGTCAAGATAGTGGAGTAGTATGATAGTATCATGATCCTTGCTGACCTCATAGACTCTATCCTCAGCAAGGATTGAGTCTCTGATTACTAGTATATTATATTTCTCGTCAGATATAAATACAGGAAAAGGCCAAGTGATAGGGATATCTAAAATCAGTGGGTTACTAAGCTGATCATACCCCTCAAGCCATAACTTCCCACACCTGAACCCAAGGCACTCTGTTAATACCTGAGCACCAGTAGGAACTTTTTCAGGCCTAAGGCCATTCTTTAACATTTCACTGATAGATAATTCTAACTCTCTCATTTCTTCGCCTTTTACTTTTTAGTTTCAACAGGAGCTAGAGTGGTCGGAGCCAAGGTTCTTATAGCCCCAGTCACTGGAGCCTTGGTAGTTACAGCCTCAGTCGTCACTGCTTCAAAAACTAACTTCTTCACATCAATGATAGATATATCAGGAATCCACAGGAAGGCTATCCAGATACTACTAGGCTCAGGCTCTTCCTTCACAACATTTTCGAACTTAATCTCTACCCTGTCCTTAGCATTAGTAACAAAGTCAAGGGTAGTAGTTACTGACTGTTTCTTAACAACCACAGATCTAGCCATTTTATCTAGGCCAGAGTAAATAGCTGTATCAATAGATATCCCACTTTTAGGAGGATTATCTATATAAATATAGAGATCAGATATCCTTCCTTTTCCAGCAAACATAAACCTCAGTGGAATATCAGGGCTGTCAGTAAACGCTGATATAGGAATAGGAGATATCAATCCTATCTTGTTTGAGTGCCTAGGCAATCTAAGGCGCTTAAGAATAACGTCAATAGATGAAATCTGCTCCTCAATAGTCTTGCCTTTTACTATCTTCCGTTCCATCTCACCCCTCCATATCATCAACTTCGGCAACTAGTTCTTCAACCAGGTCGAAGCTGATAGAATTCATATCCCTTTGGATAACAGCCTCCCAGTCATTGACACCCTGGGTGTTTCTATTGATTACTTCTAATTGTCTCATCGCAGCCATAATCAGTAGGAACGAATGAGCTACTGACCAATAGTTTTCGTCGATGTCTGCAATTAGTTCTTTGTTATAGAATAGACCTACTATCTCTACCGACACTAACTCCGCAGATGGAGGAGCAATCAAGATTGAATTATATAAGTGAGCATTACCTGATGGGATATCTACAAAACCTACGAAGGCTTCTATACTCCCTACTTTAGCATCCTCAGGAATATAGCGAGTATAGGTAGGTGAATAATAGAGTGGATCACCTATGCCACGAGCAGATGGAAGATCACTCATGTATTCTGATTTGAGGTCTTGGATTCTTTTCTTCTCCAGCTGCCAGCGTTCAGTAGCAACAGAAACCCATACTTCCTTTATCGCCCTACAGTGTTCAAACTGTACTCCCCAAAGACCTGCCTGGAGCCAACAGAATCTAGACGCCCAGGATTTCTGATTTTCACCAAGGCGATCTAGGTACTTTATCCCCTCATTAATATAAAAGTTCGCTCCATTATCTGAGCCATCTAGATTGACTAAATCATGCCGGCCAGATATAGTACGAAATTGATGACGGAGTTGGAGTAAGTTCATTTCCTATCCTATGTAAAAATTTAACCATAGAGGCAGGGCAAAGGAGGAAATCCCTGCCCCTATGGGCTAAGGTTAGACTACTTAGGGAAGTACGCTATCCAGCCCCACACCGTTAAGTACAGCATCCTTAACAGCATGATGGTATTCAAGGCCACACTCAGTCAGCCACTCCTCCTCCGTGCCATCCACACGCCGGGAGTTGTTACCCTCCCCGACGGTTTTCCCGCTCTCACCATAGAACGTAGTATCATCGATGTACCGATACTTAAGGTCCTTAGGTTCGAACAGCACCATCATATTACGGGTGGTAGGATCGAAGGAAAACAACGGATGAGTCTTGAAGTTGATCGTCCCAAAGGGAGTCACAAGCTTCCGCACATCCATGCCGTAGGCATTGGGCACATCCTGGATGGTATACTGAGCATTAGCATTAACCATCTCATTAATGCCCATTAGAGCGCCAGACCCACAGACTGCCAGACGCTCGCTCCCACCATAACGGAACATTTGCTCCAGCATGGTAATGAGCCAGATTCTACCACTAGTATTCCAGGTGGTGCCGGCGTAGGCAGGGTTAGTAGTAAAATCATCACAGTTTGCCGCAGCATTCTGGCGGATGAAGTTAATCAAGCCCATGGTAGTACGCTCAGGCTTGCCATTATCGCCGACGTTTTCGGTCCTCACGCCCCACCAGAATGCCAGCTCCATTTCAATGCCGTGCATTTCAAGAGCCTCACGTTTGGCCTTCTGATAATCATCACCAGTGCGGAGCTTAGTCTTGCGAGCCGTCCGGGTGATGGCCAGGGAGGTGCGGAAGATCTGGGTATAGTTAAAGTGAGACGTGGGGTTGAGTGCCACAGGATCAGGCATCACTCCACCTTCAGGATTAACATTCCCCATGATCAGGTAGTTGTCGCAGTTGCTGAGGTCATTAGCAGGAACCATGTTGCTATTATCATCGTCCTCCAGGAGTTTAACAGCTAAGGTTCCGATGATCCCGATGGTTACGTTAGTGACTTTGGCAATAACGTCTACAGACCAGTCACTAGCATCACGCAGGAGAATCTGATGCCCGATGCGGATACGAGCAGCATTGGCAGCAGAGATGGCTACGTAGAGGGTTTGACCAGCAATGCCACCAGATACATAGGCATTGAGCAGATCAGGAGTAGTAAACACTCCAGTCACTGCACCCTGTGCCGTGGTGAATGTATAAGTCCACCAATTGTAGCGTGGATCATCGACAGATTCAGTACCCATAAGGGCAGTGAGTGCAGTCAACGGCATCATGCCATTAGGATACAGGTACATAATCTGCTGCCGCCAGTTCAACGGCCGCTGATTTGCTACCCAGTCGTTAGTGCCTCTCATTCCAAGAAACATGGTTTATACCTCCGGTAAAAAATTTACGTAGATTAAGCGCCAGTCGTGGTCGGAGCCAAAGACGTCGATACCAGAGTAGGCGCCTGAGTAGCTGGGTTAGTAGTCTGAGGATGCACAGTATGAGGAACACCAGGCCAGAAACTCGGTAATGCTATCCAGGCCAGTCCATCACTGTACATCAGTACTCCATCACAAGGACGATTGAGCACAATATCAGCCTTCCAACATTCACTGTCATTTTGGTCGGTGATAGTGATAGTGTTCACCGCATCGGCATCACGAGCAATAATGCTATAGAACCTACCCTTAGCCTCAGTTACAGGAGGCAAGGTAAGAACGAAAAGATGAGTAGCATTATTAGCCCTCGGACGCATCACATAGTCACGAGTAGTCATTGTGTAAGCAGCAACAGGATCATGAAACTTATCCACTACCTGCTGATCATGCTGACGTGCCTTATCTTCCAACATGAGTTAGTCCTCCAGAGCATTCATGGCTTCGATCTCAGCCATCATGCCAGATAGTTTTGGTGTTTCCTTAGGACCGCTCTTCTTCTTAGTCCCACCAGGGAGAGTAGGAGCGGGAGTCTTAGCCACTTTTTGGAGTTTCAGAACGCTTCTCACTTTATCTCCAAGTTCATTAAATAGTTCCTGCACTGGCTTATCCATGTTCTCAGCAGCAAAGGATTCGTAGACTTCAGCGACCTTAGCTGCATGAGCCTTTAGATCAGGATTGTCTACGTAGAATTGCCTGGTAGCCTCAGTCAGTGCGACGTAGGTACTGACATTGTTCTTCACTACATCTGGAAGTTTTCTAAAAACTGACTCAGTAGCCTGACTCCGAGCAGTCTTTACTCCTGCCTCATATACAGCGTTGAGGATCTTATTGAGTTTATCTCTTGGGATATCTCCTAAATCCTCATCCTCAAGTCCAGCTACAAAGTCCTGCAACTCAATAGGAGCCTCTGTTGAGGGAGCCTCAGTGGCAGGTTTTTTCTTAGTTGCTTTCTCCAGTCTCTCCTCAAGTTCAGCTAAGCGCTTAGTCATAACCTCATAAGGATCAAGAGGAGCCTCTGTAGTAGGAGCTTCTGTTGAGCCGCTCTCCGTTACAGGACTAGACGTCCCTGGAGATTCTGTAGAAGGAGCATTAGTACTCACTTCCTTAGGCTCCAACTCATTCATCGCTTTAATTTCATCTGCTAATCCGTCCATAAATTCTCCTTTTTATTTAACAGAAATTTGCCGCCAGAGTTCCTTCCAATATCCGTGAGTAGTAGCCCCACCATCACCGTTGATGTTTACTAATGCCAGAACATCATCAATAGCAGCTTCGAGACTAGTACCAACTGGAAGTTGATTAAGGTAGAAGTTACCATTAGCATCCTTCAAACCATCTACTATGTTAATGTTATTATCCTTAAAGATGAAGATCTTAATCTGCCCATGAACTCCGTTCTGGATAGTAGCTATATTACTTATGCCTGTTGAATCTATAGTCACTACCTCAATAAGAGCCACAGTCAGATGTGTAGGGATTATTAAGCCAGTAGTTCCAGCCAATAGAGGTACATCAGTAACTTCGATGTTACTATCTAATGCCTGGATAGCATTTAATGCAACTCTAGTCTGCCTAATCCAATAAGGCAGCTGAGCTACATGCTCCTGATCAGTCGGTTTCGTCACGTCTAGCATCGTTTATCTCCTGTAGGAAGATATCAGGAACTTCTAACATATAGTCTATGGCTTCCATCCTTCCACCAATTCGAGCTATGCTAGTCAGATCCTTTATATCAGAGCAGTCATTTGCTAGGAATACAAGTTCATCCTTAGCCATCTTTTTCCATACTCCGAGTTCCCTCTTAATATCTTTCCATAGAACAGAGTTCTTAAATTCCTCAATGGAGTCTTTAGTAGCCCTAAGTTTCATCTCTTTATATTTCATTAGAAGGCCTCATTAGTAGGAATTATGTTACCTGCTTGGACTTCCTTAGCAACCTGCTCGTCAGGCATGACAGTTGGATTTATCCTATTCACATTACGCTTGAAGTCTTCTACATTCTTCGCTCCAAGTTGTTGAGCTATGTACATAAAGATTCTCGTAACATCAAATTGCTGATTGAGCTCTGGGCTGGTTCCTATAGTCTGAAATAACTGTAACCAGGCATCACTAAAGTTACCTCCAGGTATTGAGCCATCCCTTACTATAGTATCATAATCAATAGCTAAGTCATAAATTGACACAGGAATTCGATTTTTCTGTCCAAAGGTATTAATCAAAGATTCAGCATTTCTACCTACAGCCTTCACATATACTTCCTTAGACATAAACTGCTGCGTATGCACAGCAAACATTGTCCCTATGTCCTGCATATACTGCATACCTATAATCATAGCAAGACGTTGTAGGCGACTAATAGCACTACCACGAGTACCTTGGAATTCACCCTTAGTCAATCGCTCCGGCCCACCTTGACGTTGAGCACCAGACATAGACTGATCAGCGCCAGAGATACGATCCATCCACTGGGTGATGTAGGCTGAGTCAGCAATATTTTGCCGAGTTATATCAGTTACAGGAAACTGCTGGACTACTTTATCAACTCCCTTTCCCCATGCAGGGCGACGTAGACGAATGAGTTTACCTGGTTTAGGATCTTTGATATCCTCTATGTTTACAAGGTAAGGATCAACTACAAACATATCGTTGATAGCCTTGCGGACGTTAGCTGTATGTGAGTTAAATAGCCAGTCCAAGGTTTCCTGTAGCCCAGACAGAATCTCAATTCTTCCGATAGGAGTAGGACTATATCCATCAAACTCAGGACTAGATACGCTCACAGGATACATTCCGTGAGCAAGATTAGACTTTTGAGCTTGAAGGATTATCTCATCAGACGCAAGA
>Ga0182021_10004841_pt1 | contig 15870 bp, 9 predicted proteins | sample 612E3MmetaG_FD_120493 | JGI IMG/M metagenome (GOLD analysis project Ga0182021, IMG submission 120493) | Permafrost microbial communities from Stordalen Mire, Sweden - 612E3M metaG (Illumina Assembly) | ecosystem: Environmental > Terrestrial > Soil > Wetlands > Permafrost | place: Sweden... | reverse complement strand
CCTTGACCCGGGCATAGGCGGCCGCCGCATTCACCAGCCTGTCCGCCCCCACGTCCGAGGGGGGTTTGTAAAGGTTCCGGACGCCGGTTCGGACACCGGGCCCCACGAGAAGCGGCCGAACCCCGACATGGCGGGAAACGGCCTCGCGCAGGGGAGCGTCCAGGGAAGGAACGACGCTGGCGACCGCGGCGGCCTTTACGCGAGAAACGGGAAGGTTGGAAGACTGAAAGAGGGATAGGAGTTGGACGCCGAGTTCGTCGCCGGTGGCGTCTCGGCGGGTGGGGAGGCGCCAGAAATGGTCGGGCGCCGGCCCGGGAGAGGGCCTGTCCGATGGGTAAACCCCAACGGCGATATTGGTATTTCCTACGTCGAGAACGAGGATCATGGCGACGGAGTGGTAAGCTCCGCTTGGAAGTCTACCAAATCCCGGCGCTCAGACGAGCGCGGGCTGCGCCTCGTTCGGGATCGGCTCTCCCTGCGCAACTCTTTCCAGGGCTTCGCGAAAGATGTCGAAATGGTCGTTGAACACCATGACCTTGGAAAGCCGTCCGAAGCTCTTTTCCGTGATCATGATGTATTTGTGGCCGTTCTTGGTGATCCGGCATTCGAGGATGTAGGTGCGCTTGCCGCATTGAATCGTTTCCATGCTCATCGTCGACTCCTTCTCGGCCGCCGCTCCCCGAACGACTAGGCGGCGACGACCGCGGACTTCCTCAAAATGGCTACCAACTCCTCCACCGCGGCGGCCGACTTCCGCAGGGCGGCCTTTTCTTCCTCGGTCAGGCGAAGCTCGATGACCTGCTCGATTCCGCGCGCCCCCAGCTTCACCGGAACGCCCAGGAAGAGCCCGCGCACGCCGTATTCTCCTTCCAAGTAGGCCGAGCAGGGGAAGATGCGTTTTTGATCCCTGAGGATCGCCTCGACCATCGCCGCGGCGGCCGCGGAAGGCGCGTAATAGGCGGAACCCGTTTTCAGGAGCTTCACGATCTCGGCCCCGCCGTCGCGGGTCCTTTGAACGACGGCTTCCAGAAGCTCCTTGGACAAGAGGTCGCTCACCGGAACGCCCGCGCAGGTCGTGTAGCGGATCAGGGGCACCATCGTGTCCCCATGGCCGCCCAGGACCATGGGGCGGATGTCCTGAACGGAAACATCCAGCGCCTCGGCGAGGAAAACGGCCATCCGGGCGGAGTCCAGCGCGCCGGCCATTCCGACCACCCGGTTCTTCGGGAAACCGGTCGTCTTCAGCGCCACGTGGGCCATGGCGTCCAACGGGTTCGATACGACGACGACGATGGCTTGGGGGGACGTTTCGGCAATCCGCTCCGACACCGACTTCACGATGCCGGCGTTGATGTTCAAAAGATCGTCCCGGCTCATGCCGGGCTTGCGGGGAACTCCCGCCGTGATGACGACGACGTCGGACCCGGCCGTGGGCCCGTATTCGGCGGCGCCCGTCACCCGGCCGCCGCAGCCGCAAAGAGGCCCCGCTTGCCGGATGTCCAGGGCCTTGCCGGCCGGCATCCCCTCCGTCTGAGGAACGTCCACCAGCACGACGTCCCCCAAGTCCTTCTCGGCCAGCCGCTGCGCCAGGGTCGCCCCGACGTTTCCGGCTCCCACCACCGTGATTTTCTTGGTCATCACGCCCTCGACTTTCCCCGCGCACGCCGTTTTCACCAAAAGACGCAAATGGCGAGAAACAACGGTTTGTGGAGTTTACTAATTTTTGGAATTTATGGCAAGAACCGCGCCGAGGCCCCCCGCCGCCATGAGGAGGCAGAGGACCTGGCCCATCGTGAAGGGCCCCAGGACGAACCCAAGCTGAACGTCGGGCTCCCGGAACCACTCCAAAATAAACCGGACCGTCCCGTAACCGGCGACGTAGGCCGCCAGGATCGTCCCCCGAGGCCGGGGCCGCCGAGCCAACCATCGCAGGAAAAGCCCAAGCACGACCCCTTCCAGAAGGGCTTCGTAGAGCTGCGAAGGGTGCCGCCGGAGGCCGGAAGGATCGTCCGGGAAGACCATCCCCCAGGGGACCGAGGTGGCCCGGCCGTAGAGTTCTCCGTTCAGGAAATTCCCCAAACGGCCGAACGTGTATCCGAAGGGCGTCGCCTCCGCCAGAACGTCCGCTAGGCGCCACGCGTCCAGCTTCTTCCGGCGGCAGAAGATCACGGCGGCCAGAAGGCCCCCGATCAGGCCCCCGTGGTAGGAAAGCCCCCGAATGCCCGTGAAGACGAATCCCCCCTCCCACCGGAAGGGGAGGATGATCTCCCACGGATGGGCACGGAAATAGGAAAAATCATAAAACAGGACATAACCCGCCCGGGCCCCAACCACGAGGCCCAGGATGATCCAAGGGATGACGGCCTCAAACGCCTCCGGCGAAAAGAGTGAAGGATCCCGCTTCAACCGACGCCGGGCCAACCCGTAAGCCGTGGCGATGGCGGCCGCGTACATGAGGCTGTACCAATGAAGGGAAATCGGCCCGAGCTTGAGCAGGACGGGGTTGATCATCGAAGGAAGACTTTGCCAAAACGAGGCGGCGTTCAAGACGCCGCCTCCTGCCGGCCCAAGGCTTTGATCCGTTCCATCATGGAAAAGAACCCGTTTCGGCGGTTGGGCGTGATATGGTTCTCCAAATCCAGCCGTCGGAATACCGAGACGGCGTCAACTTGTGGGATCGCGGAAGCCGGACGGCCCGCGTAAAGGAGCCGCAAAATGGCGGCCAAGCCTTTCACGAGCGAGGAATCGCTGTCCACCCAGAAGTCGAAGGGGTCCACGGACTTGACGGACATCCAGACTTGGCTCATGCATCCCTTGACCTTTCTTTCCTCCGTCTTCAGGGCTTCCGGCATGGGCGGCAGGGACCGTCCCAGGTCGATGATCGTCCGGTAACGCTCCTCCCAATCCGGCAGGTCGTCGAAAGCCTCGATGAGGTCGTCCAGCGTCATGGCGCCCCGGTCGGGACCGGATGGACGAAGGGGCGCCCCGACAGAAGTTTCTCCCACAGGCCCCGATCGGACCAGTCCCGCTTGACGGCGTCGGAGAACACGATGTCCTTCAAGCCGATCACCCCCATGGCGCGGCTGAAGGCGTCCCGGCGGAAGCATTGGGCGCATCCCGTGGCCGTCTCGTGGAGGATCACCGAGTGGACCCGGACGCCTTTCTCGCCGTTGGCCTTGCGGGTGTTCCGGAGCACGGCGTCGGCCAGGAGAAAGAAAACCCGCGAGAGTTGTTCCGCGGTTGGAGACACCGGGAGGGACACCCATCTCCGGCTAAGGGATTGCACGGCCCTCTGGAATTCCCCGGGCTCCTCCCGCCAAAAGAGAAACGCGTGGTCGAAGGAGTCGTAGAGCTCCCGGAGAGGCCCCTTCAAGAGCCCGAAGTCGTACACCATCTGCCCCCGATCCAGAGAGGAGGATTCCAGGAAGAGCTCGGCCTTGAAACTGTGCCCGTGCATGGAAGTCCGGCACCGATCCGAGGAGCAGTTTCGGACGATGTGAGAGGCCTCAAAAGTAAAAAGCTTACGAATTATCACAATCTTATTTTACAAAGACCGGAGGATCAGGCGGAATGCTTGGCGATGCGCGCGGCGGCGTTGTGGCTGTGGAGGGATTCCTTGTGCTCGATCTCGGCGGACCAGTCGAGGATCCGTGGGTCGGCGTTCAAAACGGCGTGGAGCCGACGGGCGGCGTGCTCGACGAAGAGGGGATGCTCCCCGTTCAGGATGGCGAAGGCCTGCTCGTCCACCCGCTTGGCGAAGGCCTGGGTTTCGGTCGGCACGGCGGCCCGCAATAGGTCCACCAAGTCCTCGACGAAGAAGGTCCGGCTGGGGTCGGTTTCCACCGTCACGCGGGCTTCCGAGCGCTGGCTGTGGGCGACGGCGACGCCGGTCCCCTCGTCCGTACGCCCGGCCGCGTAGTTCGCCTCGTATTGCCGGGACATGGCCAGGCTGCAGGGGCAGGCGGAGGAATACTCGTAGGCGACGGTCAAAAACGTACGGACCTTGGACGCGCCGTCCTCCTGGGCGGCCAAGCGGCAGGCGTAGTACTGCCAGCCCTCATGGCCGGACTTCAAGGCCGGCTGGCGGATGGCGTAGTTGAAGGACAGCTCGAAGAAGGCGGCCGGGAAGAGGTCCTCCTCGGGGCTGTTGCGCATTTCCCGCCGGAAGCGGCCCAAGAGCGTCTTGATCCGGGCCCCGTCCACGGGGCCGGCGGCCAGCTCGTCCAGGACCATCCGGCAAAGGCGGCTCATGTTGATGCCGGTGAGTCCCGGCGGGCACGTCACGTACATCGCCGCCTCGGCGTCGTGGTTCAAGACGGTCCCGTCCCGATGCCGGAAAAGCGCCGGCACGCGGAACCGGTTGATGCCCGCCCTGTCCACGGCCGGGGCCCCGGGCGCGATCAAGCGATGGACGTCCGCCAGGGCGTCGGGAGAAGAGGAGAGAGGCGCGTTTATTTTGGGTTCACGCATGAGGATATTCCTGACAAAACCTGTCAACATTTTACCAAATTCGGTCAGGCATTTTCTCGGATCAAGCGTGGCTGAGGCGTAGGGCTTCCTGGCGAATGCTTTCGGCGGCGTCCACGCTGATGCGGAGGAGCTTGTCACCCAGGATTTGGAGGAGGACGGTCGCGGCCTTCAATCGCTGATCCCTGGCGGTCCATTGTCCGGCGGAACGGGAAATGACGGGGAATTTCACGTTTGCAAAACCGCTTTGGACCAGAGACTCCCACTGAGGCAAGTCGTCGGCCACGTCTTCCACAAATAGCACACCTCCGGCCTGGACGCGGGTGGGTGGCGTCCGCAGGTGAATCTTCCCAACGGCAACCCCTTCCGCCTCCAAGGCCTCCAGCGCCGCGCTCCGAGCAACCGCATCCTCGCCGACCACTATGACCCCTCCGACGTTATGACCCGCTCCCAAAAGCGGTCGCAACCTGGCAACAGCATCCGCCATCTTTGTTCCTTTCCTCAAGTCCAAGATCGGAATAATCGTCGTTTTCCCATCCGAACCCGCCAAGAGGTCCGGCTCCAGACCTAATTGATCCGCGTCCAAGAACCGGGCGTCATTTTTATCAACAGCGTCGTGAACCATCCTTTGCAGATTGTCGGTCACCGGGGCCGCGGGCGCCGTGACTTCAGCCAGGGCCTCGGCCGCCTGCCGGAAATCGATGTCAGTCAGCACCGCCGCCGGAGCCGCCGATTGCGCCGCCGGAGCCTTGGCCTCCGCCCGGAGGGCCTGCCAACCTTTCAAGGCGTCAAACACCTTGTTGAGGTTGATGAGGGCCCGCCCCTCCCCCCAGCCCCGCAACTCTGAAAGCAAACCAATAACAGCCATCAAATCTATGGCGACCACCAGGCCGGGAGAAAACGGCCAGACGACGTGCGTCAAGAGCGCGACCAGCATCAACAACCCCACATCGCGCGCGTGGCCGCCGCCCCACTTCCCCTTCGGGCCCTCATTCTTATATTCTCGGGATTTTCTTCGCGGCTTTTCCGGCCGCGGGGGTGTTTGCGCTTCTACTTGCGCTGATGGGCGGCCCGCGACCCTAATCCGCACGTGGAGACTTCCCTCCGATTGCGTCCGCTCCTTCCACTTCGCCTTGACCGTCCGCTCAAACCATTGCTGTCCAACCCTGTTTCGCTCTTCACCGCGAAAGATCCATTCCGCGGGTACGTTCACACGAAACCATCTGTAGTTTCCTGCGGCCGAAACCTCCTTAAAGAAACCGTCCTCCATCCCGTTCCGGATCAACTCCGCGTTATTCTCCATCAACTGAACCCCCGTCATTCTTGAGAGGGTATTCAATGGAAGCGGCATGGGACGGCCATCCGGGCCGCGCCGGAGGTGATTGAACTGGACGGCGAAGTTTAAATCCAATAAAGCGTGATTCAGCATCGCCGCGACGGGTATCGGTGCCGAGGTAGTCCGAGGAAACCCTTTGCCGTAGGTTTCGAATATCCATTTCAAAATCTCATTGTCCTCGGACATCTTCCCGGTGTCGATGCCGGCCGCATCAAAATGGGGGACATCCTCGACCTCAACCTTGCCCCCCGAGGACTCCAGGGCGGAGCGAAGAGACGCATCGAATTTCACGTTCGAACGCAACCCGACCAGCAACGGCACGGTGCCCCCCGAAAGGGGCGGAGGCGAGGGCAACGTCTGCAACATAATCTCAGTATCGGACAAGATGGCTCCCTTGTCTTTCCCAACGGGTCTCAGCTCCAGCTTAATGATCGCATGCCCGGATGAATCATATTTTTCAACCGAGCAACCGCCGACCGGCAATCCGCGTCCCTCGAACAAGTCTTCGATCGATTCCACCAGCCCGGGCCTGTCCGTCATGGTGATCGAGTAGATCCTTCCCCCCGAATCCGAATCGCTCTCACGAACAACCCTGTTGAAGGACCCTGCCGCGAGCGAAATTTCTTGAACCATCTCAGACCTGTCTGGATCCGAAAGACGGTCCAGCCACTCATCCAATTCCACGACGGTCCGAAATCCGCGGGGTTTGGCGAATCGTTCCCATACAAGCCTCTCGCGACCGAGCCACCTCGACGAAATCTTTTCTCCCTGACCGCGGCCTCGTTTCTTCTGAGCGATGAGGCGGCCCGCCATCAATTTCCCTCGGAAGGTTTGGGGACGAATATTGGAGAGGTTGGGGGCGGTTCGATTGGATGAGAGGACAAGGACCATCCCGGTTCGCAGCACCCCATTTTCCTCGCGAAATTTCCAACCCCTTTTCGATTCCTCCTCCCATCCCACGTAGGGCTTGTCGAGCTTGTCAAAATCAAAATTAATCGAGGCATGCGCGGCCACATCGAAGGGAATCGCATCGGCCGGAATGGCCACGGTCGCAACGGTTGACGGGTCTTTCCGAGCGAACACGATCGTTTCCCGTCGGGCATTGACGACGGCTTCGCGAATATCATGGGCGAAGTCCCCGCTGACCATCCCAATGTGCCTGGTGAACCTCTGCCGCTCTCCGTCCTCCTCGCGCCACACGCCGTATTTCCAATGCGCCCTCTCCCCCATTTTGTAGGCGAAATAATTGTGCTTCGTATACACCTGGACCTCGATGGACCCCGGGTAATTGAATTTCCAATCACGATAATCGGCCCCGCCGTGGCTTCCCGATTTTGTGTGCTTTAACCCTCTGGCGGTGAAGAAAGCGTCCACGGTGCCCGTGAGTCGCCTAAATTCCTGATCCGTGACCTCCCACGGAGAATCCCACACGACGGCCAATCCGTAGAAATCGCGGATGCCGCTCTCTTTGGGATTGCTTGCCTTGCGGGCCAAAGACGCCAAACTCTTTTCCCTCGACACCACCCGAACGCCCCCAAACGAATTTAGATATTCTTCCAAACCCTTCCTCAACGACTCCAACTCCGTTTCCGAATCCACGCCCAGATTCCGCCTAGACAACGCTTGTTCCAACTTGTTCGCATCTTCCCACTGCCCCAGGGAACTCGCCTTTAAAACGTTGTCGCGCGACCGGCGGGTCCACTGGTCCAATCCGAAGCTTTCGGCCAAAGGGACGTACACGCGTTCAATGGCCCTCTGGATTCGTTTCCGCTCCGCATCGCTCTTGGCGGAGGCCATTTCAACATCCTGCTTCAAAACCAATATCCGCAACAATTCCTCCGGCTTCAAATCATTCAGGCGGCTCCTCAGCACATCCTCGTCGTTCGTCTCCGCCGGTCCCCCCAGCAAGGAAAGGACGGCCAGCATGTAATCTTCAAAAGCGGATTCCTGCCTAGGGTCCAATTCAGACGCGGAAGGAAGTTTGTTGACGGCATCCAATACCTGCAACCGAGCCGAGACCTCTCTCTCCACCGAACAATCGGTTAAAGCCATTCGCCGAACACCCTCGCCTTGGCCCAGCAAAAGGGACGCCAACACGGAGGGCAAATCCCCCCCCTCCTTGGCGACCTCCGTCGCCAGGAGAATATCTTCCGCTTTCAGATTTCCGTGTCCCTGATCCAATCCCGCGATCAGCCGGAATATTTCGTTCACACCACGATGGCGGCCGGACAACAGGAGAACAAGCTCATCAAGGAGCGCATTGCCCGTTTTGGTGGAAATAGCCGGGAGAGAAGGTGGAGTCTTCCTGGACATCGACAGCGTCGGGCCTTCGACAAGAACCATCCAGAAGTTGAAAAACACATGCAAAAGACCGGCGCCAAGGAGGGTGGGCGGCAACGAAACCCATGAGGAAGCAGCCAGGGGATGGTGCAGCACGGCGGAGAGCATCTCCGGGGAAAAACCTCCCGCGTGGAACGCCCCCCACGCGATGAACGCGGCCATGACCGCCCGAACGAGGAACTCAAACCACGTCTGCCCCGGAGGCCCCCGCTGCCCCACGGGGGGCAATCCGTGCAAAGCGGACATGATCAAGGACCCCGCAAGGATCGCGAACCACATCGGCAGGAAATGCGACAAAACCACGGCGATCCCGGGCAAAAGGAGCAACTCCAACCACGGCGCGGCGCCGACCTTGAAAACGGCCGTGTCGGCGACGGGGCCGAACACCCGCGTCCAGAATGGGAGGGAAAGGGTCTTCGGCGATTTTGCGCTCGCCGCCGGTTCACGCCTCTCATGTTCCCGCCTCGTTTGCTCCGCACGGACCTCAGCCACCGTCCTCACACCGCCCGAGAAACGGTCCGCATCGTTTTGACCTTCTTCCAGCCGCTGATACTTTTGAATGTCGTTGGCCGGGATGACCTCTTCCCGAAGGGACTTGATGGGGTCCCGACCTTTCACCGGGCCGCCGATGGTGACGGTCGCGCGGAGCAAATCCTTGACGCTTCTATAAGTTTCCGGAGGTTTCTTAACGGCCCCCGGGATCACCTTCCATGTGGACGCATCAACCTTGTAAACCCCCTCCTGTCCAAGAGCAAAATACTCCCCGTCGGGAGTGACCACCAGCGGCATCCGCCCTTCCTTGTCTCGAAATTCATCAGGCGGCTTTACAGTCAATGAAAAGGGGAAATCGCTGTTTCCTTCTTCCTGAATATGTTGGTTGAACTTTTTCAAGAACTCCCTGAGCTGCTCCGGCGTCGCCTGGCCGTTTCGGATACTCTCGGCAGAATCATCAAGGAGCCCTTTCTCCAATCCCCGATGGAACTCACCATCCATTTCCGCGTCCTTCGGGTTCCTTTTCGGATTTTTTGCAACGGCGTTGTTCCAGGCGTTCAGCCCGTTGTATTCCATCGCCACGGGAGCGACGCCGGCGGCTCCGACCGAAGCCAGCAGGGACATTTCGTCCCCGCCGCTTTTCTTGGCCAGCAGAAGCCCCGTGGAAATATTCTCCCCCAGCCTTCTCAACTCGTCATCGCCGGAGTTGATCAAAGACTCCCGCCACAACTCCAAAGTCCCGTCGGTTAACGCCTCCGAAACCTCGGGGAAGTATTCCTCCTTGTAGGCGAATGCTTTCGAGAACATGAACGTCATGTTCATGTGCGTCGCGCCGGATTGACGCTCGATCCCATGGAACCGCAAATCGCGATAGGCCCTCTCGATCATGACCCCCTTCATCCGCCGGTACAGCGTCAACATGCTCTTGAGAGACTCAAGTCGTTCGAGAAGAGACTGAACATTGTCGGGCGTTGGTGTTTCCCGGCAACGGGTCAGGGCCTCCTTGTAAAGGCCCAAGGCCTCCTGAATTCGTTTCAAACCAAACCGCCCCTCCGACAACTCATCCATCATGTTCCCCAACCGGGGGATCCTGCCCGTCGGATATTCGCCGGACGGGATGGCCTTCCCCCGGGCATTCGAGTAAGCCTCGTTCAAATCCTTCAACATGTCGAAACCACCGGGATGTCCCATGAAGTAGATCTTCGCCCCCCTCGTCAAGGTCCCCGGCAAATACCATTCCGTCCAATCCCTTTCGTCGGCGCTCATCAGTCCCCGGTCCAAGGCCGCCTTCTTCAGCCAACCCCGCCGTTCATCGCCTATCTTCTCTATGGCGTTAACGGCTTCGACGGTCTTGACGTTGACCTCAAGGACCATGCTCATGGCCAAGGCCACCGCTTCCCTCCGGGCTGAACTTCGTTGGTTCTGGAAGCCGGCCTTATCCTTCGCATCCGTCGTCCCTGTGATCAACATGTTCAACACCGCCGCTTTGTTGAGCCTATCCCAAATTTTCAGGCCGACCAGCAAGCGCTTGTCCTGGCGTAAATCGTCCTCCGCCAATATCTGAGCCGTTCCCTCATCCAACCCCAATTTCCTTTGACCCATGTATGAGTTCTTACGAGTCTCAAGATCCCGTTCGAGATAAGCGCGAAAACCATCCATGGAAAATTCCTTCGGACACCAGGGGTCCGATTTGCTCCTTTCCATAAAAACGTCCCGGATGTTGATCGGCGTCGGCAGTTCGTAGTGGACATGGGCCGCGTATTTTTTGTTTCTTAATTTTTCCAACGGTCCTTCCAGGCCTTCCGATCTGTACTTTTCGATCAGCATATCCAAAACCCGATTCCACACCCCCGGAACGACCTCCCGCATCTTGGCTTCATCAACCCCTCTTAAGACGATATGGGTGCTTTCGCGATAACTGCCCAAGTCGATCTCCGCCGATTCAGCGTCCCCTTTCCCCTCATCCCTGAATACCTTCTCAAACTCTCTCTCGAGCAGGTCCAGGGCCTCGTTGCCCAAGCGCTGGCCAAAGCGCTGGCCGCCGATGCTGTTAAGGTCCATAATGGGAGGGGCAAAGCGGGCCAGGTCAAAACCGCCTTTCTTGATCAGATCCTCCACGCACCGTTCATCGGAGAGGCGGACGTGCCTTCCTCCCGACGTCAGGCGGTCCCCAACAACCGGAAGCAGGACCCTCTCGTCGAAATCCGCCATGGCTCCGACGGTCCTGAGAATGGCGTCCGGATCTTCCGAGTGTAACGCCTCAGAAACATCTCTCTCATTGTCCATTTCCCCTCGCAAAACGTCATTCAGTTTTTCCGGCGGCCCCCGGGAGGAAACACCCCCCTCGCCGCCTTTGAGGGCTTTCGTGAAAGCCTCATCGAACTCGGAACCGACACCACCGCGAGAAGGAGAAACAGGGCCGGGCGTCAGCGTCACGGGAGAGCCATTTCTCCCCCCAGCTGATGAAGGCCTCCTTCGACCCATGAAGAACCCCTGGACCTTGGGCGGGACCAGCCCCGACACCCACCGGCCGATATTTTGGCGGACGACGGCCAGATCCAACGTTCTTCCCGAAGCAGCCGCGTAGATGAGCAGGAACGTCATGGCGATGAGGCCGAAAACGACCAGATAAACGATGATCGGGCCGATGACGGCGATAGGGATGGGATGGTTCCGGGCGTAACCGATCAAGAGGGCGAGCCCTCCTCCTACCGCCGCCCCAACCATCGCCGGAAGAACCGCGCGGCCGGCCAGCCGGCGCCAGTTGACGGAGGCGACCCGGCGGGGGAGGGCGCGGAAAAAGGCTGCCGCGGCGTTGGGACGAACAGCTTCCACCCGAGTTGAAACTTTGGCCCCGTCAAAATCCAGATCAACCTGCCGGCCCCTCTCTCCTTTGGTCCGGAAAACACGGGAGGATTCCTCGCCCCGGAACCGGATTGACACGATGTTCCCGTCGAAATCCGCGTCGACTATCCCCGGTATCCTTAGGGCGAGGGCATGCGCGTCCTCGGAGGATAGTGGCTTCAACAAGTGGCGCAGGACAACGGTGAGCGCGCGATAATAGTGGCTTCGGACGGTGGATAGGCTGGACAGGGAGTTCACCTGCGCGGCGACCAAATTGATCTTGTCCCCCTCGAACAGTTTTTCCAACGGCACGGCGTCGCGGGCGAAGACGTCTAGATATTTGTTCTCCTTCGGGATGTCGGTGATCTTGGGCGTGACAACGACGTAGGAGACGTCCTTGCGGCGGAAGACCTGGGTCAGGCCGTCGGTGTGGAAGCCGCCCGCGACCAGGATGGCCGCGGGGGTTTTCTCCGCCGTCATCTTGACCAGGAGGTTTTCCACCAGGGCGTTGTTGCGTTCCAGGGCGTAGGAACAAAATTTTTCGAAGGGAGTCAGGAGCGCCTCGAAGTCCGGCGGCCGCGAGGGAACGGCTATTCCACCCTCACCCCGTCCCTCTCCCGACTGCGCCAGCGAGAAGTGCCGCGTGGGAGCGGCCATCGAAGGAGAGGGAGATGATGCAGGAAGGCCCATCGCGACCACTTTCAATTCGAGGGGGGCGGACAACACCTGTTTTCTATTCGACTGGTAGGCCGCCCAGTCGGCCGGCGTCATGGCGTGGGAGGTGAGTTTCTCTAAAAGGATGAGCGAACGGGACGCCTCGACGAGCCTCTTCTCGGGAACGGTCGCGGCGAGGGCGTCCTGGACCGCCGTTTCCATCCGGAACAATTCGTCCAAGAGGTCGTTGCGGTTGATCCGCTCGGCAATGAGGATGTAGGTGATGTAATCCCCGAGGGTGCCGAAGTCGGAAAGTGGGATCCGGTTCGAGGCGCAGAGGGAGCGCAGGAAACGATAGTAATCCCCGTAGGTCATCCTCCCGGCGCGGTACAGAAGGCTTTGCTGGACCAGGACGTTCAGGCTTTTTTCCGGCAGGCGCCGGGCGAGGGCCTCGACCAGCTTCAGCCGGTCCTTTTCGACCCGTTTAAAGTCGAGGTTCTCCTCCCACGTCAAAGCCTCGGTGAGGAGGCGCAGATTGGGGAACCGGGTCTTGTCCCCGGGATATGCGGACATCAAGTATCCGACGTAGCCGCCCAACCCGGAGTCCCGGTCTTGATAAGCCCGGCAGCGTTTGTCGAATTCCTTCAAGGCCGGCGAATAGATTTTCTCTTTAAGGGCGGCGGCCGCCGCTTCCAACGGCCCCAGGAAAGCGCCGACGGCGGGTTTATTCTTCAGGGAATCCTGGAACGCCTGGATGTTCTCCTCATACCGGGTTTGATCTTCAATCCCCCAGAGGAGCGGTGGCGCCGTGGACGTGAGCCCCGCGTACTCGGCTCCCGTGATGGTGGCGTCTTTCAGGAAAAAGTCGGCGATGGCCTTGGTGACGGCGGGATCGGGGTAGGCGCGGAAAGGCTCCAGGGCAAAAGCCCCGGCGGCGCCCTCAAGGCCGACGAGGGATATCCCGCGCTCCTGACGGAGGCTTTCGATCAGGCCCGCGATGTTCCGTTGGGCCTCCTCGATCCCGTGCGCGTCCTGGACGTGGATGACGAGCGGCGCCCCCGGCTTGGGGGCGATGTAGATGTCACGGACGGCCGCGTAGGGGAGAACGAGGGAGGAAATCCAGGACGGTATATGGGCGAGGTCGGCTTGTTCGAAGGAACGGCCGGAGGCGCGGCCGGCGGTAACGGACCCCGACAGGGTCGCCGGCTCCGTCACGCGGAAGTCCATCTGCCGCGCGGCGGGAAGCTGGGCGAGGAGCTGGCGCTGCTCGGCGGTTAGGGACGAATCAGGAAATCCGGGGTCGGAGGCGGGGCCCTCATTCTTGAGCCGGCGAGACGCCTGGCGGCGCTCCTCCCAAAACCGCGTTTCGCCGGCATAAACGGCGACGGCGTTGGCGTAGGTGTAGACCAGCGCCAAGCCACAAATGAAATATGTCCGAACCCGTCGCGTCATATTAGTCGGATTAACACCCAACATTAATATAACGGAATGAGGTTAAGATTCCCTTTACAACTTGTAACTTATCTGTAACATATTTCTTTGGTTAGATGGCGGACGGAGGGAAAGCCAGGTTCGACTCGCTGTAGAAAGAAATGTTGTCTTGAATGAACGTCTTGACGATCTCCTGCATCTCTTCGGAATAGGGCCCGAATCGGAACCCGTATTCAAACCCGTGGGGCAGCGGGCGCGCCCACACCGCGCTCACGGGCGCGGCCACGAGATGATTGGCCAGGAGCATGCGGACGAAAAGGTTGGAGTGGTCGGACAGGTCGACCGTGGTTTCAGCGCAAGCTCCCGACGGAGAAAGGCTCAATAGGCGCGCCACGCCCAGCAACTCGTGAGTCGCCATGTCGAGCACTTCCAAGGCCACGTCCGTGATGGCCCGAACTTCCGTCCGCTTTTCCGTCAACAGGTCCGGCATGCCACGTTCCCCCGCGCGCGCAAGGCGCTTTCGGCGGCGTCCGGATTATTCGAACGTCCGTTGCGTTGAGCCGGCGGCGAACTCAGCGGCGTCCGGCCTTTTCAGACATCCGCTGCGTTGAGCCGACGGCGAACTCAACCGCGCCCGTCTGTGCCGGGCGTCGGCTGCAGTAAGCACAAAATAATTATACACCCGTCCAGGGCAAATAGGGGAGCTTATCCCCCATCTTTTTTATCTCCCCGAGCGATTCCAGAAGGATGGCCGTAGAGTCCCACGTCCCTTCCAGGAACGCCCGGCGGGCTCCCTCGCGCATCTCCACGGGGACCGAGCGGCCGCCGAACGAGGCGGTCTTCGCCGACAGATCCACCGTGACGTCCTCTCCGGGATGCCCATTCGTGAAAGCCTGCAAGGCCTTCACGTCCGCCTCCGACGCCGTCACGGCCGGGAGCCCGATGGCGGCGCAATTGCCGGCGAATATCTCCGCGAAGGATTCCCCGACGAGGACTTTGATTCCCCAGCGGTGGAGCCCCTGCGGGGCGTGCTCGCGGCTGGAGCCGCAGCCGAAGTTCTTGTTGACGACGAGGACCATCGCCCCCTTGTGTTTCGGGTCGTCGAAGGGGTGTCCCTTGGGTTTCCCCTCGGGCGTGAACCGCTCGTCCTGAAAAGCGTACTGCCCGATGTGCTCGAAGGTCACGCATTTCAGGTAGCGGGCCGGCATGATGCGGTCGGTGTCGATGTCGTTTCCCGGGACGGCAATGCCCGGGCCTTTCACGCCGACGATCTTGGCGTCCGGGGTCATCGCGGGCCTCCCTTCATCATTTCCCTCACGTCCGTCACGCGACCGGTCACGGCCGCGGCGGCGGCCATGGCCGGGCTCATGAGGAGCGTCCGGCCCGTCGGCGATCCCTGCCGGCCGATGAAGTTCCGGTTGGAGCTTGAGGCGCAGATCTCCCGGCCCCGGAGCTTGTCCGGGTTCATGGCCAGGCACATGGAGCAGCCGGCCTCCCGCCAGTCGAACCCGGCCGCCCGGAACGCCTTCGGCAAACCTTCTTCCTCCGCTTGGCGCGCCACGCTCTGGCTGCCGGGCACGACGAACGTCCGCACCCCCTTGGCGACCTTGCGGCCCTTCGCCACCTGGGCGGCCTCCCGCAAATCCGAGATCCGTCCGTTGGTGCAGGACCCGATGAAGACGACGTTGACGGGGATCTCCCGCGCCGGTTGGCCCGGGGTGAAACCCATATATTTATAGGCCTCCTCGTAGGACGCGCGCTCCATCGCGGTGAGCCCATCAAACCCCGGCAGCTTTTCCCCCACCCCGACGGATTGTCCGGGAGTGATCCCCCAAGTGACCATGGGTTCGATCGCGCCCCCGGCGATTTCCACGTCGTCGGAGAAGACGGCGTCCGGGTCCGAGCGCAAAGATTCCCAGAACGCCACGGCCCTGTCCCAATCGCCGCCTTGGGGAGCGTAGCGGCGGCCCTTCACGTAGTCGAAGGTAGTCTTGTCCGGGTTGATGGTGCCCACCCGCGCGCCGCCCTCGATGGCCATGTTGCAAACCGTCAAGCGCTCCTCCATCGTCATCCGTTCGATGACCTCGCCGGCGAACTCGTAGGCGTAGCCGATGCCGCCGTTTACGCCCAATTTCCGGATGATCGCGAGGATCACGTCTTTGGCGTACACGCAGGGGTTGAGCCGGCCCGTCACGCGGATCCGCCGCACTTTGGGCCGTACTAAAGCCACCGTCTGAGTGGCCAAAATATCCCGGATCTGGGTCGTGCCCACACCGAAAGCGACGGCGCCGAAGGCTCCGTGAGTG
>Ga0182021_10004839_pt1 | contig 15872 bp, 12 predicted proteins | sample 612E3MmetaG_FD_120493 | JGI IMG/M metagenome (GOLD analysis project Ga0182021, IMG submission 120493) | Permafrost microbial communities from Stordalen Mire, Sweden - 612E3M metaG (Illumina Assembly) | ecosystem: Environmental > Terrestrial > Soil > Wetlands > Permafrost | place: Sweden... | reverse complement strand
TGCGGCTATCTTCCTTGCGACGATCGCCCTGGTCATCGCTCGGCCGTGGCGCCTGACCGAAGCTTCCGCCGCATTGCTCGGTGCGGGCGTGATGATCCTGGCGGGTCTCGTTTCGCCGAGCGGCGCCGCCTCGGATGTTGCCGGCCATTGGAACGTGCTGCTCTTCTTCGTGGGCTTGACCGGGGCCGCGGCCGTTGCGGAACGAAGCGGGCTCTTCGAGGCGATGGCCGGCACTTCGGCTCGGTTATCCGCTGGTAGCCCGCGCCGATTGCTGGTTGCGGTTGTAGGCGCCGGCGCGATCGTCGCGGCTCTGCTGTCAAACGACGCCGCGGCGCTTGTCTTGACGCCTGTCGTCTACGTGCTTGTAGCCAGGTTCGGTCTCGCGCCTCTTCCATATGTGCTTGCCTGCACTTTTGTGGCCGACGCCGCGTCGATTGCCCTGCCGGTCAGCAACCCCGTGAATGTGATCGTCAGCGATCGCCTCGGAGTCAGCGCCGCGAGCCTGGTACCGGTGCTCATGCCCGCAGCTATCGCGTCCGTGGTCGCGTTGCTTGCCTGCCTGTTCGTCATTTACCGCCACCAGCTGCCGGCGCGTGCACCGCTCGTGCCGGATGATTCGTCGTGGGCAACCTGGACGGCAGTTCCGCGACGGCTCCTGGCCGCCTTCGGGATCGCGGTCGGTGCCTTCGCGGTCGCTTCGGCGCTTGACCTGCCGCTCGGGCCGACCATGGCGGTGGTGTGGTTGCTCGTGCTCGGCGTCGAGTGGACGAGCCGCCGCCCCGAAAAGCCGCTGGACGGCATCGGCTGGTCCTTGCTCATCTTCGTGGCCTCAATGGGGATCCTGGTCGACGGCCTGTCGTCCACGGGGATCACGGCCTGGCTCGCGCAGATCATTCTGGGGAATGTGCGCGAATCGCCGGCCGCGGTCATGGTCGTCACCGCCTTCGCGGCTGCCGTGGGCTCGAACCTGGTCAACAACCTGCCGGCCGCGTTCGTGTTCGCCGACGCCGTTCACGGTGCCGGGCTGAGCTCGGCCAGTGCCCACGCCGCAGCAATCGGAACCATCATCGGAGCGGACCTGGGACCGAACTTGACGCCGGTCGGGTCCGTCGCCACGCTTCTCTGGTTCGTGATGCTGCGCCAGCGTGGCCTTCAGGTGTCAACGTGGAGCTACATTCGGATCGGCCTGATCGTGACTCCCGTCACGATCCTTGCGGCGCTCGGCGTCGCGCTGTTGCTTGGAGTGCCAGGGTGAGTCGGCGATGAGCGCGCCTCGACGGTTTCTCGTGGCTCTGGCCGGGACGGAGGACGCAGCCCTTGCCCAGCGGGTGGCGGCAGTTGTGGACTCCGGTGGGTCGGAAGTCGAATTGACGCTCCTCCATGTCGCGGAAGCCGGACCTCGCGAGCTCACGTCCTACGAGCCGATGGTCCGGCGAGGGCCCTGGCCGCTGCCCAAGAAGGCCGAGATGGAGCGTCGCCTCGCTGAAGCGGACGATGAGGCAGGGGCCGCGCTGCTCGCCGTCTGGCACGAGCGTTTCGCGGCGGCCCTGCCAGGCGCGGCGATAGCACATCTGGTTGCCCAGGGCCGCCCGGAGCAAGAGATCGTCAGCGCCGCCGAGCGGCTCAAGGCGGACGCACTCATCTTGTGCCCGCGCCCCAGATCCGGCCCAACCGAACCAGGGCCCAGGAGTGTGGGTCACGTGGCCCGATTCGTGCTGGACCACTCCCCGGTGCCGGTTCTGTTCATGCGTCGGTCGAGCTGAACCTCTCGGACCCGAGCTTCTCACATTCGCGCGCCCGCGCGCGCCCTACTCCTGGGGGATCAACCCCAGCAGCCGCAGTTCGTCGAGAAGTGCCCGACCGTCGATAGGCTTGACCAGGAATTAGTCGCACTGCCCCTGAATCGCCCCGAGGACGTTGTCTCTGTCGGCGTGGGCGGTCAACGTGGGCGGCCGTCGCGATCACTTTGGTGCGCTGCTTCGGAGCGAGTTGCGCTCCGTTGCAGCGGCCGGCACGGCTAGATTGCCGCCCGGACTCGATGCCCTGGAAGGTGTTTACTGTTCCCGGCCGGGCTTGCAGGTCGTATCGTGGGTTGAGCGTTGGCGTAGGGAGCCGCGGCCGGGTACTCGGACAATGGTCGCGTCCGGATCCGCGATGAAGCTGCGAAGGACTCACTCGTGCCCGCCCGAACCTCGTGCCTTCAGGCTGTTGCAGTGCTGCTGGGCTGCGCCGTCATCCTCGCCGGCTGCGCCGCGACGATCACCAAAGCGCCCGCGGGTCCGGCCGCCTCGCCCGTCGCGGCCGGCGCCACCCCCACATTCTTCGACCCGATCCCTGCCGTGCCCGCGCCCACCGTACCGTCGTGGTTCAACGTGGAAATGACGGACGTGAATACGGGCAAGCAATTCAAGATCAACGACTTCCCCGGCAAGGTGATCCTCGTCGACACGATGGCGACCTGGTGCCCGACATGCCAGGGCGAGATGAGCCAGGTCCAGCGGCTGCCTGCCCTGATCGGCGCGACCAGCAGCAGCCTCATCAGGATCAGCCTCGACGTGGATCCCAACGAGGACGCGACGATCCTCAAGAAGTACGCGGCCAAGAACAAGTTCGATTGGTACGTCGCTGTGGCGCCGATCGAGGTCGGCCGGTTCCTCGAGACTAACTACGACCAGCAGTACCTCAATCCGCCACTTCAGCCGATGCTGTTCATCGACAAGATCGGCGGCGTCTATGGGCTGCCGTTCGGTGTCAAGTCCGCCGAGAGCATCCAGAAGACGATCGCCCAGTACCTCGCCCAGTAGCGCGAATGGACGTCGCACTGACATCCCTCTCGTTCGGGCTGCTGGCCACACTGAGCCCTTGCGTCCTGCCGCTCTACCCGGGCTTCCTCGCCTACCTGGGCGGCCAGTCCGGAGCCGAGACGGGCAGGCTGCGCTACATCCTCGGCTTGTTCGTTCTGGCCGGCGTGCTGACGGCGATGCTTGTTCTGGGAGCGGCGATGGCGGCCCTTTCGGTCTCGATCGGCCGGGTGCTGGCAATCATCATCCCCATCGCGATCGTCGCCATCCTGGCGTTGGGGGTGCTGCTTCTGCTCAACCGCAACCCCTTCTATCGCCTGCCGCAGATCAAAGTGCCGCTGCTGCGCCGCCCCTCCCTGAATGCCTACGTCTACGGACTTCTCTACGGTCCGATAGCCATGCCGTGCTCCGGTCCGCTGGTCGTGGCCATCTTCGTCTACTCGTTCACGTTCGGCGAGGCGGCCAGCAAGCTGTGGGTCTTCCTCTGGTTTGGGCTTGGGTTTGGTGCGCCGCTGCTCGCCATCTCCTTGCTGTCTGGGGCGCTGCAGCGGCAGATGACTCTCTGGTTTGCGCGCCACAGCCGGGTCATCAACGCGATTGGCGGCCTCCTCCTGATCGCGATCGCGGTCTACGATCTTGCGGAGAACTGGGACATGCTCACCCTGTACTACGGGTGAGCTCTTCGCGCGGACTGCAATGCATTGTTGATGCGACGATCGGCTTCGGTGGGACACTCTGTGCGCTGACGCCCCCATGATCTGAACTCCGAAAGCGGCCGAGCGCATGGAGGGATCGCCTGCGTGGGCGAAGACGATCACGGTCGATGACATCGACCGATCGGGCGTCCTCCTGCTGGTGGAGGACGACACGTCGGTCCGGGAGTTCGCGCGCCGCAGCCTGGAAGCTGCGGGATACACGGTTCTGGCGGCAGAGAACGGAGATCAGGCCGTTCGCGCGAGTGAGCGGTGGGGCGAACGGATCGACGTCCTGGTCACGGACATCGCCATGCCGGGCATCCACGGTGTGGAACTGGCTGCCCGCATCCGCCAGCAACGCCCCGACATCCAGGTGGTGTTCGCAAGTGGCTTTGGCCCGGGTGCCGTCAACGGAAACGGCGTGCGGGCGGCGGGCGCGTTTCTGCCGAAGCCGTACAGCGGAATGGCCCTCTGTCGCGTGGTCGCTAGGGCGGTCGACACCGGTCGAGGTATCGCTCCGTAGCGAGGCGCCGGCGCAGGACAGCCGGACTCTCCGCTCCGGCTGGTCCAAATGGCGGGCTCCTTCCACTCCGGGATCGTCGCTGTCAGGACCGCAGTTCGGCCCGACGTATCCCTGCCAGTAGCGCCCTCAGAGCCTCAGCCGCGGGCGCCAGCGCGGTCTCGATATCCGCGAGTATTGCCTCGCCGCCGACCGTGGTCCCGGAGCGGGCCAGTGCGACCATACGCTCCGTGCCGTCGTGGACGTGGCGAACGCCAAGAGTGGCGGCTACGCCCTTCAGCTTGTGGGCCGCATCTTCCAGCGCGTCCGGGTCGCCCGCCTGCAGCGCGGCCCGGATCCCGGGCACCGTCTCGGCCACGGTGGCTTCGTAGCTCTGGACCATCATCGCGACGAAGACGTCGGAGCCATCGGGGTCGAGTTCGAACAACTCCGCCATCTGCTCCCGATCGATCGTGCCGCCTTCGTCCAGGGATCCGGCCGCGTCGAAGGCAGCTGCCGCGGCGAAGGCAGCGGCCGCTGCCGGACCGATGCTCCGCTGTGCCGGCAGCCAGCGTGCCAGCGTCGCCGTCAGATCCGCCGACGCGATCGGCTTGGTGAGATAGTCGTCCATGCCGGCCGCCAGGCATGCCGCCCGGTCGCCGGCCATCGCCGCGGCCGTGAGGGCGATGATCGGGAGACGCAGCCCCTCGGTCCGGATGGCACGGGCCGCTTCGAAGCCGTCCATCTCAGGCATGTGGCAATCCATGAGAACCAGGTCGAAGGTTCCGGCGCGGACGGCGGCCACCGCCTCGAGGCCGTTGTCGACGATGGTTGCGTCCATTCCCAGGCGAGCCAGCAGGCGTTCCATCAGCCTCTTGTTTGCGTCGTTGTCCTCGGCAACGAGCACGCGCGCTCCCGACAGCTCGGGGCTGCGCGCCCCGCTTTCGCAGACGGCCATCACCGTCCCGGCCTCGGCGTCCGTGGGCGTTTCGAGGATGACGGTGAACCAGAACGTGGAGCCGCCGCCCGGACTCGAATCGACGTCGATCTCGCCGCCCATCATTTCGACGAGTTTCTTGCAGAGGGCAAGGCCGAGTCCGGTGCCACCAAAGCGGCGCGTGGTCGAAGCTTCGGCTTGAACGAAGGGTTCGAAGATCCGGTCCTTCTGAAGCTCGCCGATGCCGATACCTGTGTCGGCGACCTCGAAGCGCAGGGTCGTCTCCTCGACCGTCCTGCTGACGGCCCTGGCTCGGACGACGATACCCCCGCTCGCGGTGAACTTGATGGCGTTTCCGACGAGATTGGACACTACCTGGCGGAGCCGGTGCGGGTCGCCGGCGAGCATAAGCGGGATAGAGCGATCCACTTCTGCGGCCAGGGTGATGCCTTTCTCTCTGGCGCTCACGCCGAACAGGGTCACGACGGAGCCGATGAGCGCCGCAGGCGCGAAGCCGACCCGTTCGAGCTCCATGTGGTCGGCCTCGATCTTGGAGAGGTCCAGAACGTCGTTGATGACCGACAGCAGCGTCTGACCGGCGCCTTCGATGGCCTGGACGCATTCGGTTTCGGCCGGCCCCAGGGCCGCGTCGCCGAGCAAGCCCACGTTGCCAAGGATCGCGTTCATGGGCGTCCGCATCTCATGGCTCATCATTGCCAGGAAGGCGCTCTTGGCCTGATTGGCGGCTTCGGCCGCCGCCGTTTCGGCCCGCAGGCACTCTTCTCCCTTGAGTCGGGATGACGCCAGTCTCTCCCGCAGCGTGAGGACTCTCTGACGCGCCATCGACAACACCACGACGGCGGCCGTACCGATCGGCGCCAGATCGATACCCTGAACTCGACCGTGCGGCACCGTCTCTACTGCGACGCATGCGAGGATCGCGCCGAGTGGCAGCCAATCGACCAGCCCGCGCGCGACTCGCTCGTACGTCGGGCTGTCGCTGACCTCCTCGTCCCATGTCATCCAGGCGTAGCCGACGAGCAGGGTGCCGCACGAATACATCAGGCTCGTGAGCAGGTCCCGGTATCCGCCCTGGAGGACGGTGTTTATCCACACGATCCAGGACAGGCCCACGACCGAAACGCCGGCGATGCCGCACCACACGCCACGCAGGGCTGGAGCGGCGCGAGAGGTCAAGGCGACGATCGCGGCCACGCCGGAGCTGGCGATGAGTCCTGCGGCCATGATCGGGACGGCCAGCTGGCCGATGCTCCGACCGCCCAGGTCGGTCGGGCCGAGGGTCAACATCAGCGTCATTCCGGCAAGGAGCATGATGCCGCTATCCAGTGCCTCCGTGACCAGCTCCCGCCTGTTCAGGCGGCGGTAGAGGGCCGGGACGATGACCGCCATGGAAAGGATTGCGCCGCCGATGAAGAAGGCGTTCGCCGCGATCACGGCGGGCGCCGCGTCGATCGTGCCGGCCGTCATGTTCAGGATCAGCATGCCTGCGCCCGTCAGGGCGATGGCGCTGGCCAGCGGCCCGTAGCGGAGAATCTTGGGTTCCGGACGGAAGGCCAGAATCACGAGCGCCAACGTCGCGGTCACGGCCGACAGGATGACGGACAGGCCTATGAACGGGCTGTGCGGCCCGCCGGCATCTGTCACCTCCAGGGCGGCCACTACGGCCGTTGCCGCTCCGCCGAGGACGAGTACCAGACCCGGACGGTCGCGCCAGCTCCGATGGCTTGATCGCGTGAGAGGCATGCTCGCGTCTGCTTCCAACTCGCGCCCGATCGGAGTGGACTCGCCCGACTCCATTGCGCCTAAGCCCTGCTGGTCGAACTGACACGCTGAAGAGCAGAACGCAGTTGGTCGATCTCATTGACCAGGATGCCGGCCAGGCGCAGGGCCTCAGGGTCAGTCGATGCCATGAGGACGCAATGGGCGGCGGTGGCGACGCGGTTAGCTCCGAAGACCGTGGCCGGTCCCTTGGCCTGCTCCGCTGCGTCACGAACGCCGCCGGCGTCATGGGCGCGAAGCGCATCGGCCATACCGCATTCGATGATGTCCAGCGTTAGCGCCGTGGCGTCGGCCAGGGGTCCGTAGTCGAGGCCGCTCATCTCCAGGCGCCCGATGGTCTCGACGCGAGGCTCGAGGACGCGCTCCTCATTGGCAAGAACGGCGCGCACCTTGGTCATCACGATCTGAGCCTTGACCGGCTTGACGATGTAGTCGCGCACCCCCTGACCGAGCAGCTCCACGACGGTCGATCGATCGGTCGCGCTCGTGACCATGATCACCGGGATCGTGGCCAGCCGTGGGTCGGCCCGCATCCGTGTCACCAGTTCGCGACCGTCCATCACGGGCATCCTGATGTCCGTGAGGACCAGGACGCAGTTCTGACTCTCGTCTCCTTCGAGCAGCCGCAGCGCCTCTCTGCCCGACCTGGCCTTGCACACGGCCAGGCCTTCTCGCTTCAGGACCATCTCGAGCATGATCAGGGCAGACGGTTCGTCGTCGACGATGAGGATCATTTCTATTAGTCGAACCCCCGCGTGGTACAGAGCCGGCGAAGTGGCGCTCCCAGAACGCACGGCCCACGCACTGGTTGTCGGTTGCGGGCCCTCCCAGGTCAAGAGGAAGGGCGGGGAGTACCTTCGTCTCCGGTCTCACTTGGAAGATGCGGAGACATCGGAGCCCCGATCGCCGCTTGAGACAGCTACGCCAGCGTCCCCGGGGGGAAGAGCGACCAAGGCCATGAGCCCCCCGGCGACGCAGAGTCCCGCGCTTACAAGGAAGAGCGTCGGTGCGCCGAGAGCGCCGTACAGCGCGCCTCCGGTCACGTTGCCGGCGGCCGAAGCGATACCCGAAGCTGTGCCTTGATACAGCGCCTGGCCCGTGGCCTGGAGACTTCGCGGCAGGAGTTGGCCGATCGTCAGAACCATGGAATACGTGATCCCGGCGAAGGCGAGGCCGGTCAAGAGGCGCGTGGCCACGATCGCCGATGGAGACATCAGGACGGCCCACGACGCGAACGCCGCGGCGTAGGCCAAAGCACTCAGGCAGAAGACGCCCCGAAGCCCGAAACGCCGCGACAGACGGGCTGCCAGGAACATGCCGGGTATCTCGGCGAAGGCGGAGATACCGAAGGATAGGGCGACGTCGGATGCCTGACCGCCCAGGGCAATGAGACGCAGGCTCAGGAACGTGGTGCCGGCCGTCGTGGCGGCTGCGACGACGGCGATGGTTGCAAGTACCGGCAGAAGATGAGGCTGCGTTCTAAGCGCGGTCCCCGTGGACCCAAATCGGGAAGACGTCTTCAACACGTTGGTCTCGCGAGACTTGGTGGCCGCATCTCGGTCGGGCGGCGCGGCGAAGGCCGCTGCCACGAGGCAGGATCCGAAGAACACGTAGAAGAGGCTCGTCACCGAGTAACCGAAACGATCGACGGCAAACCCCACTCCGATCGTCGCCACAGCGAACGACAGGCTGGCCATCAGACGGATCTTCCCGTACTGGCGGTCTGGGTTGCGAAGCGTGTTGACGGTCAGCGCGTCGGCCAGGGCCAGGACCCCGCCGTGGGTGCAGGTGAACCCAACCACCAAGATCGCGAGCATGATCGGCGCAATAGGCAGGCCGATGCCAATAGCGATCGCGATCGCGATGACGACCACCAACTGGAGCGTGGTTCGTCTGCCCAGGACCCGGTCGCCGATGTGGCCCCAGAAGGCGATCGCGGCAAAGAGACCGAGCGCACCTGCTCCGCTGACGAGTCCGATGACCTGCGAACTCAGGCCTCGTTCGTGCAGGATGACGGGAATGAAGACGCTGAGGGATGCGGTCGAGGCGCCAAGGGCCAGGTAGATGACGCGGAGTGCCTTCACGATCGGAGTGCCTTCACGAAGGGATGGTAGGGGGTCCGAGATTCCGGCGCGTGGTGCTCGCGGTTGGGCGGGCCGCCGCCGCACCGGCGAAGGGCCCTCCGGTATTTGGGGTATGGAGCAGCGAGTGGTGTGACGTACTCTTGCGGTGCGACACTCAGGTCTGGGCCGGGCTACGCACCCGTCGCGAGCAGGAGGCCCCCACCGACGTCGCCACTGGAGAGCGATGCGGTCGGTCGACGCACCCGGACGCGATTTAGACCTCGAACTTGCCATAGACCACGATCCGCCGAACGACAGGCGCAAGCTGCTCGTGCTTGCAGTTGCCCTGCTCGCGGCCGGCTTGTACTCGCTGACCGCTTCTTCGTCGATCCCCGAGATCCTCGCCTCTTCCCTCGGCCCGATCTTGATCCTTGCGATCGTGTGGCGGCGCGGCCTTAGCGACCCTCTCGCGGTTGTCTGCATCGCGCTCATCGGCGATATCGTCGGCGTCGTCTACGGCGCCACCGTCCGGACCGGCCTGGCGTTCGCGGTCCTCCTGCCCAGCGTCGGTATCTCGGCCATGTCCGGCGTACTCAAGGGCCGAGCCTGGCTCGCGCTCGCCGCGTCCGCGTGGGTCGCCACCGCCGCAGGAGGTCTGGCGTGGATGACGGTGGGACCGGCATCGAGAGAAATGCCACTCGTCGTGCCCGGCACCTCGATGGCGGGGATCATGGCCGTCGGCGGCTTCGGACTTGCCCTCCTGTGGCGGTCGAACCGGATCCAGGAGAGAGCCGTGGCGGCGGCTCACGAGGCCGCCGCGCAAACGGCGGCCGGTGCCGCCGAGCTGGCTCGGACCACCGAATTGCTGCGAACGGTCCTCGACGCCACGCCAGTGCCCATTCAGGCTTTCGCGCCGGATCGGACCGGCCTGGCCTGGAACCGAGCCGCCGAGCGTCTCTTCGGGTGGGGTCCGGAGGAGGTGATCGGCCGGACGCTGCCGGAGGCCATGACGCCGGACGAAGAAACGAAGCCCGCAGAGGATCGAATGAGGCGGATTCTCGCCGGGGCCACGGTGGCGGGCGAGCGGGCTCGCCGCCTGACGAAGGACGGGCGCACAGTCCTGGTCGATTTCCACGCCACGGCGATGCACGACGCGACCGGAAAGCCGGTCGGTATCGTGGGCGTCCTCGTCGACGCGACCGAGCGACAGGCTCTCGAAGACCAACGTGTCGTCGCCCAGGCTCGCGAGCGCGAACTCGAGGATCAGCTGCGCCAGGCTCAGAAGATGGAGGCCATCGGCCAGCTCGCCGGCGGGGTGGCCCACGACTTCAATAACATGCTCACGGCCATCCGTGGCTTTGCCGAGCTGGCTCTCATGGGTCTCTCGGACGCCGACGTTTCGGCTCGCGAAGATCTCCGCCACATCATCGACACGTCCGATTCCGCGGCCCGCTTGACCCAGCAACTGCTCACGTTCGCCCGCCGCACCGTGCTCGAGCCGCGGGTCGTGGATCCCGCCGAGGTTCTTCAGGCCACGGCTTCAATGATCGGGCGGCTCGTCGGCGAACAAATCGAGCTCGCCATCGAGCCTACTCTGAACCCGGGTCTCATCCGCGTGGACCCGGTCCGGCTCGAACAGGCGATTCTCAATCTGGCTGTCAACGCGCGCGACGCCATGCCCGACGGAGGACGCCTCACCATCCGGGTCGAGCGATGCCAGGTCGACCGGGACTTCGCCGCTCAGCACCCCGGCGCGGTCGTCGGGCCGCACGTGGTCATTCGGGTCTCGGACACCGGTCAAGGCATGGACGAGGCCACACTCGAGCACATCTTCGAGCCCTTCTTCACGACGAAGGAGGTCGGCAAGGGGACTGGGATGGGGCTGGCCACGGTCTTCGGCATCGTCTCCATGTCGGGCGGCGTGATCGACGTCGTGTCCGAGACCGGCGCAGGCTCGTCGATCGCGCTGTATTTCCCGGAGGTCCTCGAGGCGGCCGCCGAGGAAGGCTCGGTGTCCGCCCTGGCGGTGCCGGCCGGAGGCTCCGAGACGATCCTGCTCGTCGAGGACGACGCCTCGGTTCGACGGTTCGCCCGGCGCAGCCTGGAGTCGTTCGGCTACCAGGTCGTGGAGGCCGGCGACGGCGTCGAGGCTCTTGCGGTCGCCGATGGTCTGGCCCGGCTCGACCTGCTTGTCAGCGACATCACCATGCCCCGGATGCAGGGCACCGAGCTGGCCCGCCGCTTGTCCGAGGAACGGTCCGACTTCGGCGTCTTGCTCATCTCCGGACACACCGAGGCTGCGGCTCGCTCCGATCTCGGTCCCAACCATGTCTTCCTGGAGAAGCCCTACAGCCAGGCGGGCCTTGCCGCAGCGGTCCGCTCGGCGCTCGCCAGGCGCGGCTGAGGCGTTCAGGCCGGCGCCCGACCGCGGCCTGCGCTGCATGTCGGTGCGCTGTACGGGCACCGTGCTACATTCACCAGGCGTCGAGCGCAGCTACGCTACCGGCACGCGGAGAGGTGGCAGAGCGGTCTATTGCGGCGGTCTTGAAAACCGCTGGACGAGAGTCCCGTGAGTTCGAATCTCACCCTCTCCGCCAAGATTTCCCTAGTGAAATGGCCGATCTTGGGCGGGTGCACCTTGCCGTCGGACGGGGACTTGACACCCGCGCGCCATGGCGTATTCTGCCGATAGGTCATAGGGAGCACAACGTGCAGGACAAGCCATTTCTCTCACCCAATGAGATAGCGTCGGAGCTGGCGGTCAGTACATCGACCGTGCTTCGGCTTATCCACGAGCAGCGGTTGCCGGCCATTCGCGTGTCTGAGCGCATCTACAGAATTCCGGTCGCTGCCTTCGAGAAGTACAAGGCCGGAGCGCTGGAGTCGCCATCGCCGGCCCGCGTCTCTTCCGAGACGAAGCGACGACCGCGGATCGGAGCGGGTGAGCGGCTGCCAGAAGCGGCCGAGCCCATCGAGCGCGTTCGCAGCGCGTGAGTCAGTCTCTGGCGCAGATCGCCTCCTATCTCGGAGGGCTGGCCGTCCATCTTCGCAACCTGGGCGCCGAGGTACCCGAACCCGTCCTTGATCGCTACGACTCCGGCGAGATCGGGTTCGCGATCACGGCCCAGCTGCCGGGCTCCAACGATCCCAAACCCGCGCTGATAGCTGCACAGGAGATCTGGCAACCTACCGGATCGGGCCGTTTCGAGCGGTCCGAGTATGCGTACGACCTCATCGACTACCCGGCGAACAGGCGACGGGCATTCCACATGCACGACGTTTCCGAATACCTGAGCCGCCTGGGCGTGACCGCCCACGAGCATTGCGAAGAGGTACTCGGCAAGCCGACCTGCGACCACTATCTCGGCCTGCCGGTCTACACGGGGTACGACGGCCTGAACGCCCTCCTCGCCTGCTGGAGCGACCCCGGACTGCTTGGCTGCGCCGGACTTCGCTGCGCCAGGTGAACGAGCGCCAGGGGCGATGGCTGGAGTCTTGGGTAGCGACCTAGTGGGTGCCGCGCGACGCGACGACTTGGCTCGCCGACGATATTCTCGAGGCCAACGTGACCGACCCGCCCCGGGCAAGGCCACCCTGGCCGCGAACGTCCACCCGTCCAGCTCGGTGAACCGACCCTATGACGGGTGACGTCCTCTCGCAACGGCTGACTGGGCGTCATACTCGTTGGCGAAAGCGGCCAAGCCGCGCGAGCTGCCAGCCGATCCGAGAATTGCTTAGTTGGGCGGCCTCGCGCCGCAGAGACTCCGAGGGATGTTAGGCATGACTAGTGGGGCCAGGAGGGCTGGACGGGCTGACTCGCCCCGGACGCCGCCGCCCGCATTGCGCTTTGGGCTCGCCGTCGCGGTGGCGGTCATCGGATTGGCTGGCTGCGGCGGCGCGACGCCCTCAGCCTCCCCAAGTACCACCAAATCGCCGATAGCCATTCCGACTGCCACGCCCTCATCTACTCCTATTCCTTCGCCTGCGGCGGTGCCTACGTTCGTCGCGACAGGCAGCATGAAGGTCGCGCGCGAGGGTGCCACGGCCACGTATCTGCCGTTGACTGGCAAGGTCCTCATCGCCGGCGGAGGCAACCTGACCGACATGTTCGACCAGGACTTCTACGCCTCGGCCGAACTCTACGACCCGGCTACAGGCCAGTTCACCGCGACCGGCTCGATGACTTCGTCTCGCGCCGACGCCACAGCCACTCTTCTCAGAAACGGAAACGTCCTGATCGCAGGGGGCCAGGGCTGCTCGGGCCCAAAGCGCTGCACCAACGCATCTGCCTCCTACCTCGTCTCGGCCGAAGTGTATGACCCCAGTACAGGCACCTTCACCAAGACCGGATCGATGGCGGAAGTCGCGAACAACCCTTCAGCCACCCTTCTGCCCGACGGCAAGGTCCTGTTCGATGGCGGCCTTCTCCGGGCTGAGCTGTATGACCCGAGTACCGGCAAGTTCGCCCGCGTTGGACAGAAGGCCGGCGTTGTCAGTGGCTACAACGCCGCGACGCTCTTGCTGAGCGGCAAGGTCCTGGTAATCCACGCAGACTGGGGCGGCTCCGATCTGCAGGGCAAGGATACCGAGGCCTTGCTCTACGACGAGAAGAGCGGAAAGTTCACTACAGTCTCACTGGCGCTTCCGAAAGGAACGCCATTGGTCAGGTACCTGGGTCTGGATGTCCCTCGGTCAGAACCGGGAGCGGCCACACTGCTCAAAGACGGCCGCGTCCTCATGTTCGGGGACGGATATCTGGAGACGTACGACCCTGCCAGCGGCAAGTGTGCTGACGCGGGCTTCATATCTCCTGCCGCCCAGTGGTATGGGGCAAATGCCACGCTGCTGGCCGATGGCCGAGTGCTGCTCAGTGGTGGTTCCGTTTCGCCCCGCGTGACATGGGAATCGATTTCATCAATTAGCGACAGAGCCGTGCTGTATGACCCCACCGACGGCTCGGTCCATACCAGCTCTATGCAAGTTGCCCGCGGATCGCAGACTTCCACGCTCTTGCCCGACGGCAGCGTGCTGATCGCGGGCGGCGATGACCCCGACGGGAACCACCTCTCTTCGGCCGAGCTATTCAGGCCTATGGGCACAGTCCCGGCTGCCATCGAGACGCCCCGCCCGAGCCCTACCCCAGAGACGCGGCCACCGTTGACCATTGTGGCGACGGGTTCGATGAATACTGAGCGCAGTGGCGCCACAGCCACGCTTCTGAAGAACGGCAAGGTTCTAGTAGCCGGCGGATTGGGATCCGGAGATGTCATCCACGCGACAGCAGAGCTGTACGATCCGGTGACTGGTACGTTCGCCCCGACCGGCTCGATGTCAGCGGCTCGTGTGTTGGCCGCAGCCACGCTTCTGCCCAGTGGTGAGGTGCTCATCGCAGGCGGCGAGGGCTGCGCAGACCCGAAAGGCTGCACGTTCCTCGCCTTCGACTTTCTTACATCGGCGGAGCTGTATGACCCGACTACAGGCAAGTTCGCAAAAACCGGGTCGATGGGCAAGGACGACGGCGGCGAAACTGCCACCGTTCTATCCGACGGTCGAGTCTTGCTCGCGGCCGGCCGTGCCCGGGCCGATCTGTACGACCCTGCATCTGGGAAATTCGTCAGTACCGGCGAGGAGCCGGAGTTCGAAAACTACTACAGCACCGCGACACTCCTGCCAAATGGCAAGGTCCTTGTGACCAGCCAAGGCGTGAACGAAGGTCCGATGGCGCAGCTGTACGACGAGCAAAGCGGCAAGTTCACCACCGTCTCGCTTGCGCTTCCGGCCGGAGCGACTGTGGATGAATATGGGGGTTTCGTGCGCAAGCGGCCGCCAACAGATACTGCCACTCTGCTCAAGGACGGCCGCGTCCTTCTGTTTCAGGATGGGTACCTGGAGACGTATGACCCGGTGAGCGGCATGTGCGCCGGCGCCGGCTTCATATCGCCTGCCGGCCTGTGGGGCGATGTCACGGCGACGCTGCTCGAGGATGGCCGCGTGCTGTTCGTACGCCGCGACGAAGAAGAGACAAGAGGCAACATCACGGCTGTGTTGTACGACCCGACTGGCGGACCCAGCCGAAGTGGCACCATGTGGGTCGACAGTTCAGGCGGTATGGCGACGCTCTTGCCGGACGGAAACGTCCTGATTGCGGGCGGCGCAGACGCTACCGGACGGCCCCGTTCCGCTTCGGAGCTACTCAAGCCATGACGTTGCAGCCCTAGAGCGAGCGGCCGGGCTGTCAAGGAAGGGCCGAATCCTGCTCGCGGTTGTGCTGCACGAGAAGCACACCCAGAAGACCCCGAAACAGGTGATCGACCTGGCGAAAGATCGTCGCGACCGGTGGCACGCCGGGTGACGGGGCTACTTGACAGGATATCTGCAATACCCGATACGTCGTCGAGAAGGAGAACAACGATGGACGACCTCGATCGATCGATCGCGCGACGTACTGCTAAGAACCCCAGATACCCCGAGATGCTCCAGGCGGAGGTTCGTCGTCAGCGTCTCATCGCGGCCCTTATCGCCGAGCGGAAGGCAAATCGCCTGACCCAGGCCCAAGTCGCCGCGGAGATGAACGTGAGCCAGTCGGTAGTAGTCGAGATCGAGTCGTCCAAGGCCGACGTCCGCTACTCCACGCTCGATCGCTATGCCGAGGCGGTCACGAAGCACAAGAAGCGCCTCGACCTGACGCCCGCCTAGATCCCGTCTCGGTCGGCCGACCTGGAAGGTGAGGGAACTGATCTGCCCGATTTCGCGTGATAGCGAACCCGCCGGATGCCGAAAAACTGTTGACAGTCGAGCGAAACCAATCGATACTCGATATATGAAAACACTTGCGATTCGACTTCTCCGCGTTGCTGTTGTCGTCCTCCTGCTCGGAACCGTGCTCGTGCAGGTACTCCTGCCCGTGTTCGCGTCTGAGGAAGGGAAGACCTTCCCCGAGGTCGCCTACCTCGTCGTTCCATACTCGGTGGCCGCCATTCTCTTCATCGGCTGCGGTCAGGTGGCGCTGCTCGTCGTCTGGCGGCTGCTGTCCATGGTCAACGGCGGGGTCATCTTCACCCGCCGCTCCCTGCGCTG
>Ga0182021_10004837_pt1 | contig 15874 bp, 14 predicted proteins | sample 612E3MmetaG_FD_120493 | JGI IMG/M metagenome (GOLD analysis project Ga0182021, IMG submission 120493) | Permafrost microbial communities from Stordalen Mire, Sweden - 612E3M metaG (Illumina Assembly) | ecosystem: Environmental > Terrestrial > Soil > Wetlands > Permafrost | place: Sweden... | reverse complement strand
GGCCGAGTTCCTCGACAGATGGCTCGCGCAGTGGGTGCTTATCCAGGATCCGGTACCAGCTATGTACCTTTACCGGCAGAGATACCTGCTGGAAAGCGAGTATAAAGAGTGCACCGGCATTGTTGCGCGCGTCAGGCTGGTGGATTTCTCCGAGGGGGTCGTGCTCCCGCACGAGAACATCCTGCCCAAGCCGGTTGAGGACCGCACGAAGCTGCTCGAGCATACAAAAACGAACTTCAGTTCGGTTTACGCGCTGTATTCCGACCCCGCCGAGCGCCTGAAGGACCCGATCCTTACAGAGATGGAGCGCTTTCCGCTGTCTCAGTTTCAGTCGGCGGACGGTATCGCTCACGACATCTGGGGAATAACTGATGAGAAGTTCATCAAGACCATGGTCCGTTTCTTCGAGGGAAGGCAGCTTTACATAGCCGACGGCCACCATCGGTATACGACGGCCCTCGAGTACAGTCGGAAGCTGCGGGAGATCGGTGAGATAACAGATGACGAAGACCCGCGGAACTTCCTCATGATGATGATTGTTGAAATGGAAAACCCCGGCCTTTCCGTGCTGCCCGTACACCGGGTCGTGACAACTCCCGATGTGGACGCACTGAAGATGCTGCAGGGGCTTGGGCACTGGTTCGCGGTCGCCGAGATCGAAGTGCCAAGAGGACCTCGCAGCGGACAGGTTTTCCACCTTCTTAACAAACTCGAAGCGGCGGGGGAGGCGGGACATGTCTTCGGTCTGTTCCTGAAAGACGGGAGGTTTTTCATACTTTCGTGGAAGACGGATCTCGACGTAGAGCGTGAGGTCGAGGGTGAGGCTTCCTGCGAGTACAAGAACCTTGACGTGACAGTGCTACAGAAGATAGTCATTGAGAAAGTTCTTGGGATACCCCCGGACAGGGAGTCGGTGGAGCAGAACCTGAAGTTCACCCGTGATGCGATCGAGGCTGTGAGGTTCGTCGATTCAGGCCAGGCGTCGATGGCGTTCTTCGTTAATGCCGCGAAGGTCGACCATGTTCGTCACATCGCTGACAACGGCGAGAAGATGCCTCAGAAATCCACCTACTTCCACCCCAAACCCAGCTCCGGCGTCATCATGAACCGCATCACCGAGTGGTGATGGGCTCTGGGTACGTTTTTTCCTCGAGGTCCTCGTGGAAAGAGCGATATGTTTTAGATTTAAGTCCACTGCGGAGTTCGACGGAAAAAAGTACCCATCGCCCTGCGGTTAAGGACAACAAGAAGACTTCTATCGCGCAAACAGGGGTCAGAGGGCGCGACGGGATTCGGGTCGGAGGATGGAGGTGTCGGCGAGACCTCGGTCTATAAGCTTGAGCATGCGTTTTTTATCGTCAGGCAGGTTGCCTCCGAGCGGGAGGTAGTTCGAGGCGTGATTGGTACGGAACACGCATGGTCCCTTGACGTCGATGCCTTCGAGCAGCCAGCGCAACTCCTGGAGGATGCTCACCGGGTCCATTATCTCAAACTCGCCCTTCTCAAAATCCTTGTACATGGGCGTTCCCGGAAGGAGCATCAGGGTGAGAGCGCTTACATAGCTTGGGTTCATCCTGCTTACAACCCTTGCGGAGTCCTCGGCGTGCCGCCTGCTCATAACGTTACTGCCGAGCCCCAGGAGCACTATCACGGACACCGCGATACCTGCTTCCTCGGCCTTTCGGACAGCGTTCACCATCTCTTCGGAGGTAGCGCCTTTCCTGACCTTTTCCAGTATCTCATCGTTACCACTCTCGAGACCGAGGTAGCCGATGCCGAGTTTCTTGCTGCTCAGGACCGCGAGCTCCTCTGTGGACTTGGCAAGGATATCCCGGGCGTTGGCGTAGATGCCGACCCGCTCAAGGCGGGGGAAGTTCTCGTTGAGACAGTCAAGGATGCGTTCGATGTCCTCGGTTGGCAGGCACATCGCGTCTCCGTCGCAGAGGAACGCCCTTGTGACTTTGGGGTTCCAGCGAGCTGCGAGTTCGATGTCTTCCTTGACCTTTTCGAACGGCCGCGCGGAGTACTTGACGAACTTGTACGTCACACAGAACGTGCACTGGTTGTGCGAGCATCCTATCGTTGTCTGCAGAAGGAAGCTCCCGGCTTCAGAAGGGGGCCTGATCACTATTCCCTGACTGTCTCTCACCAATTGATCCTGACTCCTTATGCTCAAGCAAAGAATAACGACTCTTCCTTGGAATTGACTGAAAGATAGCGTAGGGTACGCGACACGAAACCGCGACTAACCCTGTTGACCCTTCATCCTTTCCATCAGAGCCCAGAACGCAAGGCTCTGGGACTGTGCCTCGAACTCCAGCCCTGTTTCGATGCTTCCGTCGCGGCTCCTGTCTATTGCTATCTTGCAGAGCCCGACGGGCACCGCGGGGAGGCTCATCAGGTGGTTCGCCAGTTCGATGGTTTTGGGCAGCAGTTCGTCCGGCTCGTATACCGCGTTTACCAGCCCGATGCGGTCTGCTTCGATGGCGTCGATCTTCTTACCAGTGAGGATTAGCTCCTTGGCCCTGTGAACACCCACGGTACGCGGCAGGCGCTGTGTGCCACCGAGGTCGACCACCAGTCCCACATTTACTTCGAGGAGCCCGAACGTAGCTTCGGTGGAAGCCAGGATCATGTCGCTCGCCAGCGCGAGTTCGGTGCCGGCTCCAAGCGCGTGTCCGTTGACCATGGAGATAACGGGTTTCTCGATCAGTTCGAAGGCGCGGAAGTTCTTCTGAATCTTGCGGACCACCGTGCGGAACAAGTGGGCGTCCGCACCCCCGTAGTTCTGCAACGATGTCAGGTCGATGCCGGCGCAAAAAGCTCTGCCCCGACCGGTGATAACGGCGATCTTCACCGTGTCCTCATCGCGTAAGTAGTCAGCCGCGACGCCTAGCTCTTCAAACATCGCCGGGTTCATTGCGTTCAGCTTCTCGGGGCGGTCGAGATACATCCAGGCTATGCCGCCCTCAACTTCTATGGTGATCGTTTCCATTCTTGGCGGTATCATTGCGCCTCCAGTGGTCGGATGGCCGTCTTTAACAAGATATGATACCAGAACCCTGAAGCAGCCGAGATTGACACCTGGCGAGGTAACTGAGGCCGTGGACGATGGCGAAGCCCCAAGACTACGCGACTCGATAGCCACATGGGCGCGCCCGGCATCGACGGGCCCGCGTTACCCGCGAGATGGAAATATGAGAAGATAACCGTTGTCCCCTTACGAAAGGCAGTTGGACGGTCATGGTTGAAGAAGAGGAATTCGAAGCGTACCAGTTGCTCCAGAGAGGCCTCGAGCTGCTCCGGGATGGTCATCCCGCACAGGCTGCCCTGGTGCTGGAGCGCGCGGTCCAACAGGAGCCTGTAAAAGGTTCGATACTCGAAGCACTTGGCCGTGCCTGCTTTGAATCGGGTCGGTATCCCGATGCGGCCGCCAGCTTTGAAGAAGCCCTGGAAGTCGATCCCACGAACGACTATGCGCACTACTGTCTCGGTCTCTGTTACCTCAAGCTCAAGCGCAAGGCCGAGGCTGGTGGCCAGTTCAAGCTCGCGTGGTTCCTGAGGCCGCGCGAGGAGTACCGCGAAAAAGCCATCAGGTTCGGCGTGGCCACGGGCGAGTCGGGTAGCGCCGCCTTCGCGGGATGATGGGGGCTGGTACCATGGGCAGTTTGGCAGACCGGTACTCCGTGTTCCTTCTGGACCTCGATGGCGTTCTATACCTCCTCAATGACCCCATACCCGGCTCATCCGAGACTGTCCGGAAGCTCGCCGAAGCTGGAAAGGGGATAGTCTTCCTCACGAACAACTCATCGGCCACGCCCGCCCAGTACGTGGAAAAGCTTGCCAGGTTCGACATTTTGACGCTCCCCGATCAGATCATCTCGTCGGCCGATGCCGCGCGCCGCTATCTCGAGAGGAGCTGCGAGACCGCCGGAAAGACAGCATTCATGATCGGGGAGGACGGGCTGCGTAGCATGCTCGCGGAAACCGGGCTGAAAGTCGTTGATGGCGAGGAGGCCAGGTCCGCCGATTTTGTCTGCGTGGGATGGGACCGTTCGTTCGACTTCGACAAGCTGAAAACCGCCGTGATTGCAATAAGGCGGGGCGCAAAATATATCGCTATGAACAGCGATGCTACCTATCCGACACCCGAAGGACTCTGGCCAGGGGCGGGTTCCATTGTTGCCGCGGTGACGACCGGTTCGGGTGTTGAGCCTTCCGTCATGGGAAAACCTAACCCGAACATGGTGTGGCTTGCGCTCGAACATCTTGGTGCCTCGGCGTCCGAAGCGCTCATGGTCGGAGACCGTCTCGATACCGATATCAAGGCGGGCCAGGCCGCGGGAGTCGACACCCTCCTCGTGCTGACCGGGGTCTCAAAGCTGGAAGAGATAGAGAGCACCGGAATCCGACCGACTCATCTCCGCGACGACCTCGCCGGCCTCCTGTCGGAATGAGAGCCACCTGACGGAACCATATCTTCTCGGCTGTCATCCCGGATGCTCGCGAACTTAGCGTTTGCGCAGGCTTTTTAACAGTCGCCGGTGTGTTAGAATGACTTCTGGTCATGTCAGACAAAGGTGGTGAATCTGTTGTACAACTCTGAGATCGAAGCCATGGACAGAGGGAAGCTCGCGGAGCTCCAGATCGAGAGGCTTAGAGAGACGGTTAAGCGTTGCGAGGAAATGGTCCCGTTCTATCGCATGAAACTGCGGGAGATGGGGATAAGCTGGAGGGACATGAACTCTCCGGAAGACGTCGTAAAGCTTCCGTTTACCACCAAGGACGACCTGCGAGAGAACTACCCGTTCGGTCTGTTCGCGGTGCCGACCAGGGACATCGTGCGGATTCACGCTTCGTCGGGGACGACGGGCATGTCCACGGTCGTAGGCTACACGAGCCGTGACCTCGAAGTCTGGGCCGAGCTGATGGCGAGGGCTCTCGCGGCTGGCATGGCCGACGCTTCGGATATCATCCAGGTGGCGTACGGCTACGGGCTGTTCACAGGTGGGCTCGGCGTCCACTACGGAGTCGAGAAGCTCGGCGGCTCTGTCATCCCGATATCGGGCGGCAACACAAAGCGCCAGATACGGATGATGGTCGACCTGGGTACCACCGTCCTCTGCTGTACTCCGTCCTATGCGCTGTTCATGGCGGAGGCCGCCGAGGAGATGGGCGTTGATTTCAAACAGCTCAAGCTCAAGTCCGGCATCTTCGGGGCGGAGCCGTGGAGCGACCGAATGAGAGACAGGATCGAGCACCTGCTCAACCTGTCCGCTTTTGACATATACGGCCTCTCGGAGGTAATGGGGCCGGGTGTCGCAATCGAGTGTGAGAACAAGAACGGTCTCCATATCTTCGAGGACGCGTTTCTGGCCGAGGTGATCGACCCTGCGACCGGCGAGCCGTTGCCGATGAGAGAGCAGGGCGAGCTCGTCTTCACGACCATCAACAAGTTCGGCATGCCGCTCATAAGGTACCGGACCCGTGATATAACGATGCTGACCGACGAGGAGTGCTCCTGCGGCAGGACCCACATAAGGATGAGCAGGGTGCGCGGCAGGACCGACGACATGCTGATCATCAGGGGGGTCAACGTCTTCCCGCAGCAGATAGAGACAGTCCTGATGCAGATCGAGGGGATATCCCCGCACTACCAGATCATAGTTGAGCGAGAGGCCGGTCTGGACATAATCGAGGTCCAGGTTGAGGTTGACGAAGACCTTTTCTCGGACAGGATCAAAGGCCTCGAAGAGATTCAGAACGTCATTCACGACGAGATCGAGAGCTACCTGGGAATAAGCGTCAGGGTGGTGCTGGTTGAGCCCAGGAGCATAGCTCGCAGCGAGGGCAAGGCTGTTCGGGTTATCGACAAGCGTGAGCTCTAGAGGAGGTTTCCAAATGACGGTCAGGCAGATATCGGTATTCCTGGAGAACAAGTCTGGAAGGCTCCTTGATGTGACCAGGCAACTTGGGGAATCGGGTGTGAACATCCGGGCCATGTGCGTTGCCGACACTAGCGAGTTCGGCGTGGTGCGCCTCATAGTCGACGATCCGCACAAAGCTCACGAGGTGCTGAAGGCTGACGGGTTCACCGTCAAGGAGACGGTTGTAATCGCCGTCGAGGTCGAGGACAGCCCCGGTGGGCTTTCCGGAGTCCTCAAGCCGCTTGTCGAGCAGGAGATGAACATTGAGTACCTGTACTGCTTCGTAGAGAAGTCCGGCGAGAACGCGGTTGTGATCATAAGGGTCGAAGAAGCCGAGCAGGCAATCGGAGCTCTCAAGATAGCCGGGTACCGCGTCATCCCCTCAGACGAGCTCTATGCAATGTGATGTGTGAGAGATGTCCGTCGTATCGCTACGCTTCTCCCTGAATACGAACGGCAACGGTGAGATCGTGGATATCACCGGCAGCGTTTCTGAAGCCGTCCGCAAATCAGCGGTTTCATCGGGTATAGTGACCATCTTCGTTCCGGGCTCTACGGCCGGCCTTACCACTGTCGAGTACGAGCCGGGACTCGTAGAGGACATCGACGAGCTATTCGAGAGGGTAGCGCCCCAGAACCGGGAGTACCATCACAATCTCCGCTGGCACGATGGGAATGGGCACGCTCACGTAAGAGCGTCCCTACTGGGCCCTTCGCTGACAGTCCCGTTTACCGAGGGGCGGCTCACGCTGGGAATCTGGCAACAGATAATCCTCGTTGACTTCGACAACAAGTCACGCAACAGGGAGCTGGTCTGTCAGGTAATGGGTGATTGATGCCCGTGCGCCGGCGCGCCGGTCATGAAGCTAGGACAATCTGGGCTCGCGTTCCGAGTCTTTTGGATCGTCCAGGTTCGGTGATTCCTTTTCCAGGTGTTCGCGCTCGGAGTCCTCGACTTCGTGAACCTTGCGGGATGCGGCTCTCTTACCCTCACTGGCAAAGCTGTCTATCTCGTCCATGAGGATCTCTACGAATTTTACGGCACGGTCCAGCGAAGCTCGCTGGATTCGGTCAAAGGTATCGCTTTCGTTGTGCCAGCCGTCGTATGTGCCGCCACGCGTGCCTCCTATGGTGATAGCCCTGTAACCCCTGACGGTCGCGACCATGGCGTCGCTCTTCTTGACGCGGCATTTGCCCTTCTCCACCTGGAGGCTCCTCGAACGGTCGGCCGCCATCAAGGCGACCCTGCTTAGCTTCCGGGATGCCCTGAAACCCAGCATCGGACCTTCGCGGGTGATCACGCTTACGCCTCCACGGCCGACATGGTCGATATTGAGGATGAACGCGTTCTTCAGCGAGCGGCGATGACGTCTAACAAACGCGATCATCCCCCTGCCTCCGGCGAAGCCGCGGGCCGTCGCCACCCCCCACACCGTCGTGTGCTCGAGGGGCTTCTCGGCTAGAGAAGACATCGCCGAGAGCATGACCGCGACACCTGACCCGTTGTCGTTTGCCCCTGCTGTGAACATGCCTCGAAACTCTCCCAACAGTATCAGGAAGGCCGCAACAAAGAGGTAGGCGGGGGCTGGGGCAAAGACCGCCCATGTTATCGATATGGTTTGGCGCGACAGTTTGAGGAGGGAGGCGACAAGACCGAAGATGCTCAACAGCCCGATAAGCGTGACGCACGTGAACGCAACGATATAGAGAGCGCGGTACGCGCTGGCCATACCGGGCCTCCCGAGCGGAGAGCCCTTGGCGGTATCGTAATTTGCAGCGAGCACGACCAGTTGTCTCGGATCCTTGGTCGATCCAACCTTTCCCAGGACGTTGGTCGCACTGCTGTGCGGCATCAGCCTGGATACGACTCCCCAGGAGTACGTCTCCATCTGGAAGAGTAGCCAGACGATTGCCGCCAGAACGACGCTCAGGGTGTAATCGACACGAAAAACGAGATAAGCGACGATTGCGAGAATGCAGATGATCGCGAGCGCCGGCAGGTCGGACTTCCACGTGGAGAAAGTCTCGACGTCCACCTCGATGTCGATGTCGGAAAACGCTCGCAGGACATAAGATGCTGCGGCAGACTCTCCATCGGTTCCGGCGCCCCGGGCCCCGATTCGTTTGGACAGGTCAAGGACGTGTTTACTGGGTAGATCCATGCCGGTATTCTAGCACAGGGCTTGCTTTCTGAAAGCGGCCGGGAACTACATCGAACTGTTGACCTTGCTTTGCTCAGAGAGCTAAGATCTGAGTGAGACAGAAACGGCGTTCAGGTAAATAACGAATCAATGCCTCTCCTCGAACATCGGTTCCGGATAGCCCTTGAGCCGGTTCCTTGAAGTTCTTGACATCCATGACTCCTGAATTCGGGCAAGTACAACCCGTGTCCTTGTTGGCTTATCGGCCGTTCTGTAGAATGTGGATGTTTCCGTTTGAGCATGTTGAAAAGATCGATCGGTGAAAGGTATACGGTAATCCTGGCGAATAAATCAGGAATGGAACCAATGGAGTCTTCAATCCTCGACAAGATCAATTCACCGCAAGATCTTCGCCTGGTGCCGCAGTGTGAACTCGGTTATCTCGCAGAAGAGATCCGTCGACTGATCATTGAGACCACCAGCCGCACCGGCGGACATCTTGCCTCGAGCCTCGGAGCGGTCGAACTTGCGATCGCGATCCACAGGGCTCTCGACACCCCTGGAGACCGTGTGATCTGGGATGTCGGACACCAGGCGTACGCGCACAAGATACTGACCGGCAGGCGCGAACGGTTCGACACGCTTCGCCAGCATGGCGGTCTCTCCGGTTTCCCGCGTCGTGAGGAGAGCGAATACGACGCAGTGGACAGTGGGCATTCCGGTTCTTCCCTGAGCTACGCTATCGGCCTTGCGCTGGCACGTGATATCAAGGGCGAAGAGTACTCGGTCGCTGCGGTGATCGGTGATGGAGCAATGACGTCTGGTGTTGCTTATGAAGCGATGAACCAGGCGGGGCACCACCCGGATACCCGGATGATAATAATTCTCAACGACAACGATATGTCCATATCCCAGAACGTCGGTGGAATTGCGTCATACCTGTCACGATTGCGAATAAAGCCTGGGTATACGCACGTCAAGGGAGAGTTCGAGGGAATGATGCGCACGATGCCCGGCCTCGGGGGTGGATTGCTCAGGCTCTTCACCCAGGTAAAGGACAGCGTTACCCACGCCTTGGTGCCAGGCATGCTCTTTGAATCATTCGGGCTTAAATACGTCGGCCCCATCGACGGACACGACATCCCCGCGCTCGAAGAGACGATCAGGGAAGCGAGAGAGATCAAAGGTCCCGTGCTGATCCACACGGTCACGCAAAAAGGCCGGGGCTACGACTTCTCAGAGCGCCGGCCCGAGAAGTTCCACGGGATCTCTGCTTTTGACAGCACCACAGGGAAAACCAACAAGAAATCCGGAGAAGTTGCATATACTGAACGTCTCTCCGACACCCTTGTCTCACTAGGTGAAGAAAAGTCCGACCTGGTCGCCATTACCGCTGCCATGAAGCTGGGCACGGGTCTCGATGCGTTCAGCAGGCGCTTCCCTCGCAGGTTTTTCGACGTGGGCATAGCAGAGCAGTTTGCGGTTAACCTCGCCGCGGCATTCGCGCTAGGAGGCCTGCGGCCGGTCGTGGCGATATACTCAACATTCCTCCAGAGGGCACTCGACCAGATATCGCAGGAGGTCTGTCTTCAGGGACTCCCGGTGGTATTCGTGATAGACAGGGCCGGTCTCGTGGGTGAGGATGGTTCCACGCACCACGGGTACTTCGATATCTCGTACACAAGGATGCTGCCGAACATGACGGTCATGGCTCCCGGCGACGGTGATGAGCTTGCCCGTATGTTGAGATTCGCGCTGGACCTTGACTCCCCTGTGGCCGTCAGGTTCCCTCGCGGAAGAGCGACGATGATCGATGGCGTGGGACGGGAGCCGCTGGTCGCGGGCAGGGGCGAGGTCGTCGCCGAAGGAAGCGACATCGCGCTACTGGCGATCGGTGACATGGTGGAAGTGGCGGTCCAGGTGCGCCGGAGCCTCAAGGAGAAAGGCATCTCCGCGGCCGTCGCGAACGCAAGGTTCGCGAAGCCGATGGACCCCGAGTTCCTCACAGGCATCGCGAGCGGTAAGAAACTTGTAGTAACTCTCGAGGACAATGTCGTAGCCGGGGGTTATGGTAGTGGCGTGCTCGAAGTCCTCGGGGGTGCGATGCCCGGCGCCACGGTAATTGTCAGGGGTTTGCCCGACAGGTACGTGCATCACGGCAAGATCCCCGAGTTGCTCGAAGAATCGGGCCTGTCGGCGGCGAAGCTTTCCGAAGAGATTGCCGGTTACCTGGATCGCACATGAAGAAGAGGCTTGACCAGCACCTGTTTGAACAGGGCGTTTTCGAGAGCCGGGCCAGGGCGAAGGCAGCCGTGATGGAGGGCAAGGTCACGGTTGACGGCAGCGCGGCCGTCAAACCCGGGACGCAGGTGACAGGCGACGAGGCGATAGTCGTCGAGGGCGGCACCGAAGAATTCGTTTCCCGCGGTGGAGTCAAGCTTGCTCATGCGCTTGACGCGTTCGGCATAGACGTGAGCGACCTGGTGGTGCTGGACGCCGGCTCTTCCACAGGTGGGTTCACGGACTGCCTGCTACGCGGCGGCGCCGAGCGGGTAATAGCCCTTGACGTTGGGAAAGGCCAGCTTCACTGGAAGCTCCGGAACGACCCCAGGGTGGCCGCGATAGAGGGTTTCAACGTGCGGAACCTGATTCCCGGTGACCTTCCGATGACGCCCGTTCTCGCGGTGGTGGACGTCTCGTTCATATCTCTCACGAAGGTCCTGGGCCCAATCTTTCGAGCCCTTTCCGAGGGAGGCGAGGTGGTGGCTCTCGTCAAGCCTCAATTCGAGGCGGGCAGGAAATACGTCGAGAAGGGTGGCGTCGTCAAGGCTCCAGAGACGCACCTTCAGGTGCTACAGGATGTGATGTCCTGGATTATGGAGCAGGGGCTGGTGCTCCGAGGTGTGAGCGCATCTCCGATAAGGGGACCTAAGGGAAACATCGAATTCTTCATATGGGTAGCCGGTGAGGGTGAGAGCATACCCGGAACGGAGTTGGAGCAAGAGGTGAGCAGGGTACATGGCTAGCAAGTTCAAGAGAATACTGGTGATACCGCATCCGGATAAGGTTGGTATCACGGAGATGGTCCTCAGCCTCGACAAATGGTTCTCCGAGAGGGGAGTCGAGCATTTTATGCTGGAGAACGACGCGGCGGCGCTTTCGGTTGTGACGCCAACGACAAACCTCGGCGAAATGGACGTCGACCTTGCTGTGGTGTTGGGCGGTGACGGCACCATGCTTCACGCCGTGGACGTGCTCTGGGGGCGCGAAGTCCCGATGGTCGGGATAAATATCGGCAAGCTCGGCTTTCTGACCGCAGCCGAGATGCACGAGGCGGAGGATGTACTCGATGCCATCCTCGACGGCAGGTACATCGTCAGCGAGCGGCAGACCGTAGGATGCAGCCTTGGAAGCAACGGAGAGCACGGCGAGCACCGCGCGCTCAACGAGATCGTAATCGGCAAGCTGGACCGCGAGCGATTGATACACCTTTCGACGTACGTAAACGGGGAATTCTTCATGAGGTACTCGGGGGACGGCCTGATATTCTCGAGCGCGACTGGCTCTACCGCCTATTCGCTCTCTTCGGGAGGCCCCATTGTCACTCCAGAGCTCAAATGCCTGCTGATGACACCCATCTGCCCGCATATGCTGTTCAGCAGGCCGATGGTGCTTGACTCCCGGGACCGTGTAACCGTGGTGGTCAAAGAAAAGCCCGAAAGGCTGTCATTGAGCATAGACGGTCACCTGGAAGCGGAGGTTCCCAGCACCGCGACAATCGAGTTCTACATGCTTGACTACACCGTGCGCATACTGGAACTCGAGGGGACTTCGTTCTACCAGACGCTGCGCAAGAAGTTTCTCCAGCCATTGCCCATGGAGAGCCCTCTGTAAGAGGAGCAGGATTGCTGACCTATTTGAGCGTTTCCGATTTTGCGCTGATCGAGAGTGTCGAGGTCGATTTTCATCCCGGTCTGAACGTCATCACAGGAGAGACAGGTGCGGGAAAGACGGTCCTCGTCGGTGCGATCGGCCTCCTGCTCGGAGACAGAGCCGATAGCCTGCAGGTGAGGCTTGGGGCATCGAGCGCGAGGTTCCAGGCGGTATTTGCCCTGTCCGCTCTCCCACTTACTGCAAGTGAGCTGGAACGGCTGGGATACATCGATGAGGGCGAAACCGAGCTGATACTCGGTCGTACGGTATCGAGCGACGGAAAATCGAGGTGCACGGTTAACGGCCGCCTCGCCCCTGTCGCGGCGCTCGCGGACATTGGAGCCCTTCTGGTGGAGGTTCACGGGCAGAACACCCACCAGGCGCTCCTGAAACCCGGTACGCATCTCGAGTATCTGGACCGTTTTGCCGGACCCGGGCACCTCGAGACACTGGTGGATTACAGAGCCCGGCACGCAAATCTCAGGTCTCTGCTCGCCGAGAAGCGCGAGTCGAACGGTGAAGGTCGCGATCCAACAACGGAAGCCGAACTCCTTTCCCACGAGATAGAGGTGATCGACAACGTACGGTTGCAGCCCGGTGAGCTGGAAGAGCTTGAAGCTGACGCGAAGCGCATGCGGCATGCGAGAGAGCTCTGGGAATTGGCCTCGAGGGTCGAGGACGCACTGGTTGGAGATGACCGTTCTTCGTTCGCCGCACTGGAGATGCTGGAAAAGTCGCAGAGTGATATGCAGGCCATGGTGGCGCACGACGAGAAACTCGCACCCGTGGCGGACAGGCTTGAATCCATCGGGTACGAATTAGAGGACGTCGCGGCGGAAGTAGTCAGATACCGAGAGTCGCTCGAGACAGACCCGGAGCGCCTCGAGGAAGTAGAAACAAGGCTGAGCTCGCTTCGCGACCTCTTCCGCAGGTACGGTGGCTCCCTTGAAGCCGTCCTGCTGTACCGCGAAGAGGCATCGCGAAAGCTTGCGAGGCTGGAGGAGTTAGCCTCCAGAGGAGCCGTCCTGGACTCTGAGATCCATGAAGAGCAAGTCGCTATATCAATACTGGCAGCTGAGCTCTCGGAATCGAGAAAGACGTCTGCTGCATTGCTCGAGAGGGCCGTAACGCAAGAGATGTCACAGCTCGAGCTTGCCGGCGCGAGAGTTGAGGTGATGGTCACAGAGCGCGACGTGGGGGCTTCTCGGGACAGGGAGACCGGTCCGTACGGTCCGAGTGGGACGTCCGAAGTAGAATTTCTCTTCAGCTCGCAGCCGTCCGAACCCGCAAGGCCCCTGAGGAAGATCGCTTCCGGCGGAGAGATGTCTCGCGTCATGCTCGCCCTTAAGATAGTGCTAGCCGAAACAGACAGGCTCCCCGTCCTCATATTCGACGAGGTAGATGCCGGAATAGGCGGGGATACCGCGCGTAAGATCGGCGAGAAACTTCGCGTACTGACCGGTTATCACCAGGTCTTCTGCATAACGCACATTCCACAGATCGCCACATTCGCCGACTGGCAGTACCGGGTGTTCAAGCAACAGGATGACGGCTCGGGGAACACCACCGTGGAGCTCCTCGACGATGAGAGCAGGATAGAGGAGATGTGCCGCATGCTGGGCGACTCGAGCGGACGTAAAGTCACGAAAGAGCACGCGCGGGATATTCTCGTGCGCGCGCGAAGAAAGTAGTCGGGGATGGGGCGGAACGCATTCGTTGAAATGCCGTCAAAGTAGAGTAAGCGCCGGCAAGGACGCCGATGTGCGATAATACTTGACGGACCAGGCGGGAGAAGGCCTTCAGATGGAAACAACAACGCAGCCGGCCAGGAGCGGCGTAGAGGACTATGTCTTTGCGCTTGCGAGGCTGGACAAGAGAACAAAGAACCTCGTAAAACGCCTCAAGCCGGGCGAGATAGCTATAATCGACCACACCGACATCGACCGCGTGTCGGCCGAATCACTCATCGAATCAAGACCGGCGTTCATTATCAACGCCGCGTGCTCGGTGACCGGCAAGTATCCCAATCTCGGCCCGCTCTCGATCGTCGCTTCGGGCATCAACATCCTGGACGAAGTCGGAGAACGGATATTCGAACTCCTCAAAGAGGGGGAGACTATCAGCATTGCGGGCAATTCCATCTTCAGGGACGGCGAGCTGATAACCCGAGGCACGCTCCTTACGTTCGAGGAGATCGAGCTCAGGATCGAAGACAGCAAGGCCAGGTTGGGAAAACACCTGGGCGACTTCGCGGCCAATACCGTTGCGCTCCTGGAAACCGAGAAAGAGATCCTCCTCGAGAGTGTCGACCTTCCTCACATTCAAACCAGGTTCAAGGGCAAGCACACCCTCATCGTGGTGCGCGGTCACGATTACAAGCAGGACCTGATGGCGCTGCGCAGCTACATCAGAGAAGTCAGGCCGATCTTCGTGGCGGTGGACGGAGGCGCTGACGCCCTGCTCGAGATGGGTTACAAGCCGCACATGGTCGTCGGTGATTTTGACAGCATCTCCGATAAGGCTCTCGACAGCGGGGCGGAACTGGTGGTCCACGGGTACGCGGACGGGCGGGCGCCCGGAAAAGCCCGGCTCGAAGAAAGAGGGCTCGAGTCCACTGTCTTTCACTACCCCGGGACAAGCGAAGATATTGCGATGTTGATCGCATACGAGAAAGGCGCGGAGCTCATTGCGGTTGTTGGAGGCCACACAAGCCTGATCGAATTTCTCGACAAGGACAGGAAGGGCATGGCAAGCACGTTCCTGGTGAGGTTGCGCGTCGGTGGAGTGCTCGTCGACGCCAAAGGTGTCAGCAAGCTCTATCAGACACGGGTCAAGGCCTGGCACCTCGCGCTAATGGTAGTGGCCGCTCTGGTCGTCATAATAATCGTCATCTTACTCTCGGACCCTGTTCGCCAGTTCATATCGGTGCTGGCCATGCGGTTCCAGGTATGGCTCATGAAATTACAGAACCTCATATGAGTCTTCCTGATATGGTTCGCAGTGTATGGAGGTAGTTGCATTTGCTGGACATGCGATATCACGTCATCTCGCTGGTGGCCGTATTTCTGGCACTCGGTATCGGAATACTTCTCGGGACTACGATAGTCGAGCGCGGGCTTGTTGCCGAGCAGAAAGCACAGATTAAGTCCCTTCGCTCCACCTTCGACGAGATCAAGGCCAAGAACGCCGACCTCAACAACCAGCTCGACGCCTATAAGAAATTCGCCGAGCAGTCCAAAGTCTATCTGGACACAGGAAGGCTGGCCGGTAAGTCTTTCGCGCTCCTGGCCAAAAAAGACGCCGACGGAAACGCGGTTGCGGGGATCACTGACGCCATTTCCGCTGGAGGTGGCGTGATGCCGGTGACGATAACGATTTCCGGTACGGATGCGTACAAAAACCCCGCCGTGATAGCCAATCTCAACACGCTTTTCGGAATGCAAGGCGACGAACAGGCTCTACGGGGACGGATATACGAAGAGCTGGTCCACCAGCTCCAGACCGCGGACAACGCCGGCATCCTGGCGACCCTGCAACAGCTTGGGGTCATACAGGTTCGTGGAGTCCTGTCGCAGCCGGTGGACGCGGCGCTGCTGCTCGGGCCGATAGAGGAGACCGCCATGGACAAGGTCGACGTTCCACTCGTGCGGTCATTTGTTACAACAAAATTCCCGCTTGTCGGTGTCTCCGGTTCTTCCGCGGACGATTCGGTGATGCTGACATATAAGAAAAACGGGATATCGACGATCGACCACGTAGACACTGTGCCCGGACAGGTCGCAACGGTGATGGTACTCCAGGGAACGGGCGGCAATTTCGGTACGGGCAGCGCGGCAGGTCGTGTCGTTCCGGTGCCGGCGGGCCAGTGAGGCT
>Ga0182021_10004834_pt1 | contig 15880 bp, 10 predicted proteins | sample 612E3MmetaG_FD_120493 | JGI IMG/M metagenome (GOLD analysis project Ga0182021, IMG submission 120493) | Permafrost microbial communities from Stordalen Mire, Sweden - 612E3M metaG (Illumina Assembly) | ecosystem: Environmental > Terrestrial > Soil > Wetlands > Permafrost | place: Sweden... | reverse complement strand
AGACGATTCACACCGACGTGCGCTTGCTGGCCGCCACCAATTGCGACCTGCTGGAGCGGGTTCGCACGGGACGTTTTCGCGAGGACCTCTATTACCGGCTGAACGTGGTGCCCTTGCGCATGCCGGCGTTGCGCGAGCGCCTGGAGGACATCCCGGACCTCGTGCGGCATTTCCTGAAGCTCGCGGAAAAGAGCGGCCTGCCTTCGAAGACGCTCACCAAGGAGGCCTTCGACCGGATGAAGCGCCACTCGTGGCCGGGCAATGTGCGCGAGCTTGAAAACCTCGTCCGCCGCCTCTCCGCGCTCTATCCGCAGGAGACGATCTCGGCCGACATCATCGACAACGAGCTGTCCTCAAGCTCGGGCATAGCTCCCGAGGCGCCACCGCCCGGCAAGGCCAGGCTCAACGAGTGGATGGAAGCCTATCTCTCCGACTATTTCGGCTCCTATGGCGAGCAGCTTCCCCCGCCCGGCCTCTACGACCGCATCTTGCGCGACGTGGAGGCGCCGCTCATCACCGCGGCGCTGACGGCCACGCGCGGAAACCAGATCAAGGCCGCCGAGCTTTTGGGCCTCAACCGCAACACGCTGCGCAAGAAGGTCCGCGAGCAGAAGATCCGCGTGGTGCGCAGCCCGGTGTGACCGTTTGGAGCCCGCAATCGACGGGAAGCCTCCCTCACTCTGTCTTACTCCCCTCGGCGAGAAGGACAGGATGAGGCGTCTTTGCCGCGCGGGCGTCAGCCCCCCGGTTAACGTGGACCGGGGTACTCTATTTCACCGTGACTGAGTATTTCCAGGTCACATCCGAGCCGGCCGGGGTCAGGAACTCCACCTCGAAGACGTCTTTTCCGATGAAGCCGTCCTTGGGCGTGTACTTGACCCTGATGCCCTGCACCTGCCTCGTGTTGCACATGGCGCGCGGATTCCTCTCAGGGTAAACGGGAAATCCGGTTCCCTGCTCCAGTTCGACAGCGCCTTCCCGCGGCTGCTGGGTAAGGCGCGCGTCGATATCGCCAGTGGTGCTGCAATCCGGATTGAGGGATGTGAAAAAGCCAACCTGGCGCATCTTGCCCGCGGAAACGACGGGGGTCATGGTTACCGGCGGCTGGGACTGGGCCAGTGCAAAGCCGGACATAGTCAGAAATACAACCGGAACGAACAATCCTAACCTTATCTCGCGCATGCCTCACTCCTGATATTTCGTTGTTCCAACGGACCTATTTCGCCGTGATAACGTACCATGCAACCGCTTAGTCGCCGGAAGCGGAAAAAAGTTCGATTTCGGCGGCGTCCTCTCTGGTGAAATTTTCCGCCAGGGTGTAGCCGATCCGGTAGCCTTCCCTGAGGGCGAGATTGCGGATGTATCTTCGATCGCGCCGCGAATAGTCCGTGAAGCCCAGGCCCCGGCCGATTTCCACCGTGCCGTGGCTCGCCTGCTTGAGAAGGCGCATGGTCCATTTCCCTCCGGTTTGGCGGTTCACCCTTCTCAAGGGGGCTATAGGCCTCAAAGAAGGACGCAATCCCGTCTCTATCGCGGCATTTCGCGGGCACGATTCCCTCTTTTCGAACAGCTTTGTGTTTGCGGACCCGCGCGGGCTACTGCCATGCCTTCAAAAATTTCTGCGTGCAAAACATATCAAATGCGCGTGAAACGCTTTAGAAACAGTTTTGACACAGACTGCACATGTAAATGTGTTGCCCGTGCCACAATTTTCCCAAACTCGGCATACACTGATGCTGCTTGGCAACAGGGGTGAGGCGGCTGCTTGAGCTATTTCGATAAGCAGGTCAGGGAACGCCTGATGGAGCGGCTTAGGTCCGCTGGGCGGACTGGGGCGCAGGCATGGAGGACGGCGAGCGGCAAGGTCCGCGCGCTTGCCTGTTTGGTGCCAATCCCGGAGCCAGTCCGCAAGGCTGGAGAAACCATCGCCGGTACGCCGCCAGTGCGCGCTTTGCGCAGGGACTTCCGCTTCACGATCGCCGTTATAGTTACAACCGTCCTGCTGTTTTCCAGCAGCATGCAGTTCCTCGTCCAGAGCACCCTGGCGCCGGACGATCTTTGGGATAGAGGAGGGGCGGGCATCCTGTGGCTAATCGCAGGCATTCTGATTTTTGGCATCGGCGCGGCCCTTCTGATCTTGCTAATGCGAATCTTGGTGCTCGGCGGTCTTGGCATTAGCTTTCTGCTCTTCAAGCGTTTCGAAAGCCCGATCCGCGCGGCGGGCAATGCCGTCGCCAGCGCGGTTCCAATGCCAGCCTTTGGCGAGAGGACGCGCTTCTGGATCAGCCTTGCCGTCATCGTTGCCGCGCTGTCGTCGAGCATCGGCACCTTTCTCGTCTTGAATGGCCTTACCCCTATCGTGCCCACCGACCCCGTCGTCAAGAGCGCGCTCGGCCTTACCGCCGCCCTGGTGCTCGTCATCATCGGCATCGTGGGCTTTCAAGCGGTCAAAATTCTCAAGGCCCGCAGCCGGCAGACCGCGGGCGCCGGCCTTCACTTGCAGATGGCCGGCATCTTCAGCCTGGTGGCACTGTTCCCGGCTGTTTTGCTCGCGTTTTTCGCGACGGTTTCGATCGAACGCAATTTCGACGCCATGTTCTCGAAACGCGTGAAAGGCATCGTGAGCAACTCCGTCGAGGTGGCCCAGTCCTATCTGGCGGAGAGCGGGCAGGTCATCCGCTCCGACATGCTGGGCATCTCGCGCGAGCTGGAGGAGAACACCGCCACATTCCGCAACGACAAGGTCGCGTTCGCGAAGACCTTCGGCGCCGTCGTGTCGATGCGCAATCTGCCGCAGGCCTTCCTTATCGATTCCCACGGAAATCTTCTGGCATCGGCGGCAAGCGACGGTTCGGACTACCGCGTTCCGCCGCCGCCCGATGTCGCCCGTGCCACGGACGGCCGGATCGTGCCCCTGAGCTGGGATCTGTCGAACGGCATGGCCGCGCTCAAGAAGCTCTCCGCCTACGACGACGTCTTCCTTTATGTGATCCGGCCCGTAAATCCCAACGTCTACCGGCTCTTGCAGCGCACCCAGATGAACATCCTGGAATTCGCGCAGCTTGAGCAGTTGCGCGGACACATCGAGTTCGCCTTCGGGCTCATGTACGTGCTCTTGGCACTGACGCTGCTTACCTCGGCCATCTGGATGGGCCTAGCCTTCGCGAACCGTCTGGTGATGCCGATCCGCAAGCTGATCGCCGCAGCCCAGGAGGTGAGCCAGGGCAACCTCAACGTTCAGCTCGACGCCGGCTTTGCCCGCGACGACATCGGCAGGCTGGGCGCCACCTTCAAGAAGATGACGGTCGATCTCGAAACGCAGCGCGCCGGCCTGATGAGCGCCAACGCCCAGCTCGACGAACGGCGGCGCTTCATCGAGGCGGTGCTGTCGGGGGTGACCGCGGGCGTGATCGGGCTCGATCCGGAAGGCCGGGTCACGCTTATCAACCGCTCCGCGCGCAAGCTTTTGCAGCTGAAGGAGCAGAAGCTCATCGGCAAGCCCTTGCAGGCCGCCGTTCCCGAGTTCGCCGAGATTATCGACAAGTCGAGCTGGCAGGGCCGGTCCAGGGCGGTGCATGCCCAGATCACCATCGTGCGGGAAAGCGGCGAGCACAATTTCGCAGTTCAGGTCACGCGGGAAGAAGAAGACAAATCCGGCTACGGCGTGGTGGTGACGTTCGACGACATCACGGAGCTGACGGTTGCACAGCGCACCTCCGCCTGGGCCGATGTCGCCCGCCGCATCGCGCACGAGATCAAGAACCCGCTGACGCCGATCCAGCTTTCCGCCGAGCGCATCCGCCGCAAATATGGGGACTCCATTACCACCGACCGCGAGGTGTTCGACAAGTGCATCGCGACCATCGTGCGCCACGTCGGCGACATCGGCCGCATGGTGGACGAGTTCTCGTCGTTCGCGCGGATGCCTAACGCGGTGTTCGAGGAGCAGGACATCCGCGAGATGGTCAAGGAAGCGGTCATCCTGTTCCAGATGAGCCGGCACGACATCGAATATAAGCTGGAGCTGCCAAGCGAGCCGCTGCATGCGCTGTGCGACCGCAGGCTTTTGACCCAGGCCGTGACGAACCTCGTCAAGAATGCGAGCGAAGCCGTCGAGGCCTATCACAGCTCCAACGGCAAGGTGCCGGAGAAGGGGCGCGTTGTCATCCGCCTCCAGGCAAGCGATCATCGCTTTGTCATCGGCGTAATCGATAATGGCTGTGGGTTGCCCAAGGAAAACCGGCACCGGCTGGTTGAGCCGTACGTCACCACGCGGCAAAAAGGAACAGGGCTGGGACTCGCCATCGTGCAAAGGATTACCGAGCAGCATGGCGGCGTGCTTGAGCTTGAAGATGCGCCGGCGGCGGAAGGCTACGCGCACGGCGCATTGATAATGATGTCGATTCCAGTCACGCTCCGGGCCACGGGCACGGAGGCGGAAAACGGCGAACTGAAGCAGGACGGCATGGGGCGCGCAAGCGCATCCGGTGCGGCGGCCTAGCGCGGAAAGAGGGAGATAGCCATGGCGTCTGACATCCTTATTGTCGACGACGAAGCCGACATTCGAGAGCTGGTCTCCGGCATTCTTGAAGACGAAGGCCACAAGACGAGGCTTGCCAAGGACAGCGACGAGGCGCTGCGCGCGATCGAGGAGCGGCGGCCGTCGCTGGTCATCCTCGATATCTGGCTGCAAGGCTCGAAACTCGACGGCCTGGATGTGCTCGCGCGCACCAAGAAGATGTATCCCGAGCTGCCGGTGGTCATCATCAGCGGCCACGGCAACATCGAAACCGCGGTCCAGGCGATCAAGCGCGGCGCATACGAGTATATCGAGAAGCCCTTCAAGGCCGACCGGCTCGTGCTTGTGACCGCGCGCGCGCTCGAAGCCTCGAAGCTGCGCCGGGAAAACAAGGAGCTGAAGGAGAGGAGCTTTTATACCTCCGATCTGATCGGCAAATCCGCGGTCATGAACCATTTGCGGCAGAGCATCCAGAAGGTGGCGCCGACCAACAGCCGGGTCATGATTACTGGCCCCCAAGGCTCCGGCAAGGAGCTGGCGGCGCGCTTCCTCCATGCCAGCTCGGCCCGCGCCAATGGGCCGTTCGTGGCTGTCAACGCCGCGTCCATGGCGCCCGACCGGGTCGAGGTCGAGTTTTTCGGCGTCGAGGAGACCGGCCAGACCGCGCGCAAGGTGGGCGCTCTCGAAGAGGCGCATAACGGCACGCTCTATATCGACGAAGTGGCCGACATGCCCATCGATACGCAGGGCAAGCTCCTGCGCGTGCTTGTCGAGCAGAAGTTCCAGCGCATCGGCGGCGGCCCGAAAGTGTCGGTGGACGTGCGCATCGTTTCCTCGACCAGCCGCGACCTTGAGCGCGAGATGACGGCGGGCCGCTTCCGTCAGGATCTCTACCACCGGCTCAACGTGGTGCCGCTGCGCGTGCCGGCCCTCATGGAACGGCGCGAGGACATCCCCGAACTCGTCGATCATTTCGTGAAGCAGATCGCGGCGTCCTCGGGGCTTCCAGCGCGCCAGATCGGCGACGACGCGATGGCGGTTCTGCAATCGCACGAGTGGCAAGGCAATGTGCGCCAGCTCCGCAACATCGTCGAGCGCGTCATGATCATGTCCGGCGGCGAGGCCGACAGCGTAATCACCGCCGACATGCTGCCCGACGACATCGGTGCCAACGTCCCTTTATCGTCTAACGGCTCGGGGGGAGAGCACCTCATGTCGCTGCCCTTGCGCGATGCCCGCGAAATCTTCGAGCGCGAATACCTCATGGCGCAGATCAACCGTTTCGGCGGCAATATCTCCCGCACGGCCGAGTTCGTCGGCATGGAGCGCTCCGCGCTGCACCGGAAGCTGCGCGCGCTTGGCGTCAATTCGAACGAGCGCACGGGCGATCTCAGGCATTAAACCCGGCGGTTTGTGCTCCACACAAAGCGCATTACCCCTCACCCCAACCCTCTCCCACAGGGAGAGGGAGTCCGGCTGTGCCCGTTGCGATGGCGTTCCCTCTCCCAGAGGGCTACGAGATTCACACATCTTTACTGGGAACCACTTCAGATACCGGAAAGTGCGCGTTTGTGTTAGTTCGACACCCCGAAATAAGGGATTTGGACCCTGCGGTGTTGCTTCGTGCAGAAACGGCCATGGTGCGCTTTGCGTACAAGTCACTGATTCCCAAAGATAAGATGTGTGCATCCCGTAGCCCAGAGGGAGAGGGACAGGGTGAGGGGTTGCGCCCTATATTCATGGCACTTCCTTCAACAACAACGGAACCAGCCCCGCGCGCCAGCGCGGTTGACATTGACCCCCGATGCCGCATCTAAGATGCACGCAAGGGGCACAAGGCGGCGAACGGAGAGGGCATGGCGCGTATTGTTTATGTCAATGGGGTGTACGCCCCTTATGCAAGCGCGGTTGTGCATGCCGAGGACCGGGGCTTCCAATTCGCCGACGCCGTCTACGAGGTCTGCGAGGTGCGCGACGGCCTCCTGGTCGACGAGCGCCGGCATATGGCGCGGCTTCAGCGCTCGCTTGGCGAACTGCGCATGGCTCAGCCCATGGACCTGCGCTCGCTTGGCGTGATCCTGCGGGAAACCGTGCGGCGCAACCGCGTGAAGAACGGCTTGGTCTATCTGCAAATCACGCGTGGCGTGGCGCGGCGGGATTTTGCCTTCCCCCAGCCTGACGTTATGCCAACCGTCGTCTGTTTCGCGCGCCCCCTGTCGCGGGCCAAGGGCGAAAAGCGCGCGGGCGCCGGCATTTCCGTCATCACTCTGCCGGATATCCGGTGGACGCGCGCCGATATCAAGACCACTGGGCTCCTGGCCCAGTCGCTGGCACGCCAGCAGGCAAACGAAGCAGGCGCCTACGAGGCCTGGATGGTGGACCGGGATGGCTATGTCACCGAGGGTGCGTCCTGCAATGCCTGGATCGTGACCGCGGACGGCAAGCTGGTGACGCGGCCAGCGGATTTTGGTATCCTGCGCGGCATCACCCGGGGGGTGGTGATGGACATCGCGCGCCGGAACGGGTTCGTTTTCGAGGAGCGCGCCTTTACGGTCGACGAGGCGAAAGCGGCGAGAGAGGCGTTCCAGACCTCGGCCACGGGGCTTGTGATGCCGGTTGTGAAGATCGACGGCGAGCCGGTGGGCAACGGCAAGCCGGGGGAGGTCGCGGTGGGATTAAGGCAAGTTTACCACACCGTAGCCGAAATATCGTCAACGCCAGCGCATTTAACATAAACGGCAAAGTTCCGCATTAAGGAAGAGGTAAGAAACGGCGCGGTTCTTGCGGCCGGGTCCGGTAAGTCTGGGCGCGGTTTTTGGGGCAAAACAGCGAGTGCGACAAGCGGCCGCGAGTGCCGCGAGAGAAAAACGGACAGATCATGGCTGCTGAAAAACAACAAAACTTACAAGATGCGTTCCTCAATCACGTGCGAAAGAACAAGACGCCTCTTACGATTTTCCTGGTCAACGGAGTGAAGCTGCAGGGCATTGTGACCTGGTTCGACAATTTCTGCGTCCTCCTGCGGCGCGATGGCCATTCGCAGCTCGTCTACAAACATGCGATCTCGACAATCATGCCGGGCGGCCCCATCTCGTTCCTGGACGGAGATCAGAACGGAGAGCATTAGCGGTTTTGAAGAAGCTCACCGGCCAGGAGCGCCAAGCGCATGGCAGGCCCGCAAGCGCGGACCTTGCGCCACCAGTCTCTCCAGCGGGTCCCGCGCGGGCCGTCGTAGCCGTGCCCATCCGCAAGCAGGCGGAGGCCCAGCAGCAAACCCAGCCGCGAAGCTACCTCACCGCCGGCGAGCGCCTGTCGGAAGCGGCAGGACTGGCCAAGGCCATCGGGCTTGAGATCCGCTACGCCGGAACCGTGCCGTTGACCCAACCGCGCCCCGCGACCCTGTTCGGCTCGGGCAAGGTCGAGGAGATCGGCGAGATCGTAAGCGCGGAGGAGGTGGAGGTCGTCATCGTCGACCACGCGCTCACGCCGATCCAGCAGCGCAACCTTGAGAAAGCCTGGAACGCCAAGGTTCTCGACCGCACCGGCCTCATCCTCGAAATCTTCGGCGAGCGCGCGCACAGCAAGGCTGGGCGGTTGCAGGTGGAGCTGGCGCGGCTGACCTATCAGAAAAGCCGGCTGGTGCGCTCCTGGACGCACTTGGAGAGGCAGCGCGGCGGCTTCGGCTTCCTGGGCGGCCCCGGCGAAACACAGATCGAGGCCGACCGGCGCGCGATCGGCGAACGCATCGACAGCATCAAGAACGAGCTGGGCGTGGTCGAGCGGACGCGCCGGCTGCACAGGAAGCGGCGCAAGCAGACGCAGCTTCAGGTGGTCTCGCTGGTGGGCTATACGAACGCCGGAAAATCCACGCTTTTCAATGCCTTGACTGGTGCCGGCGTGCTCGCGCGGGATATGCTGTTCGCAACGCTCGACCCGACGCTGCGCCGCGTGAAATTCCCGCAAGGGGAAACCTTCGTCCTCTCGGACACGGTGGGCTTCGTCTCGGACCTGCCGCCGCAGCTCATCGCGGCCTTCCATTCGACGCTCGAAGAAACGCTCGAAGCCGACCTGATTTTGCATGTGCGCGACATCGCCTCGCAGTCCTCGGAGGCGCAAGCCAGCGAGGTCGAGAAGGTTTTGAGCGAGATCGGCATCGATGCCCACGAGCAGGATGCCCGCGTCATCGAGGTCTGGAACAAGGCCGACCTTCTGCCGCCGGACGAGCATGAGCGCTTCGCACAGCAGGCCGGGCAGGGCAGGCATTCGGCCGTGCTGGTATCGGCGGTAACGGGGGAGGGGCTTGAGGCGCTCGCCGCGCTCATCCGCCAGCGGCTGCAAAAGCAGATGTGCACCCGCACGGTTGTGGTGAGCCCCTCGGGCGGCCCGCTCATCCATTGGCTCTACGAGAATACCGAGGTCCTCAGCCGGCGCGACGATCCCGACGGCAGCATGGAATTCGAGGTGCGCATTGCCCAGGAGAGGGAAGGGGACCTCGACCGGCATCTTGCCACCCGCCATTAGCGTGGCATATCGCGTTCGCCTATCACCTTTGTGGGCGGCTAGGCGCCTCAGCCTATTTGCGGCCATACAGCTATGTTGCAAACGCCACACATGGTTGCATATTCCTCACAACTGCAACGACAAGTAGTTGACCGCCCGGCAGTCTGCGACTCAAAGTAGCGGCACAAAGGGCATTGTCTTGGCGCGGGAGAGCGCCTGGGGGGGAATATCATGCGGGTTCTGGCTTCGGCCTTCGCGCTTCTATGCTCGATTTCGTCTGCATTCGCCGATCCAAGCGGCTTCAACCGCTTCATGGCCTTCGGCGACAGCCTGCAGGACAACGGCAACCTCTACATAAATACGCTCGGCCTCATCCCAAAGTCTCCGCCCTACGATCAGCGCTTTTCGAACGGCCCGACCTGGATTGAAATCCTCACAAATCCCGCGAACCCTGCCAATGCCATGAACCGCTTCTGGGCGAATAGCGGCCCGCTGTTTTCGGTGCCTTCGTATGTTATCATCGGAAACGTAAATGCGGCAGTTGGCGGTGCCCAGGCTTCGGGCGATCATACGGTTTTCATACTCACCATCCCTGGGGCCGACACACAAATTCAGACATATCTGGGCGCCGGCGGAACCTTCGGCCCCAGGGATCTGGTCAGCATTCAGGGCGGCGCCAACGACTTCTTTTACGGGAGCCACAACCCCACCGGCGTTGCCGCGGCCGATTTGAACAACATCGCGCTTGTAGCGTCGCGCGGGGCCGGAACCATTCTCGTTTCCAACCTGCCCAATATTGCCATCACCCCCGGTGAGCAAGGCAACGCCAGCGCTGCGCAGTTTAGCCAGGCTTACAACGCGGCTCTCAACCAGGGGACCCAAGCGCTCGCCGCCAACCCGCTTTATGCCCGCACCAATTTCGTACAGATGGACTGGTATTCGGCCCTGAACGTCATTCTCGCAAATCCGTCCGCATTTGGGTTCACCAACGTAACGGATGCCTGTCAGCCAGGCACATTCGGGATACCCTCCGGACCCACTTGTGCGCATCCGGACAGCTACCTGTTTTGGGATGGCGTGCACCCCAGCGAGGTTGCGCAGAGACTCCTGGCAAGATATGCCGCTCTGCTCTTGTCCACCGAAGAAACTGGCCAAGCGGTGCGCGCATTAGGTCAGGCGGGCCTCTCGAACAGGCTCGACGCGTCCGACATCATCTTCCGCAGGGGCGCCACGCCTGGAGCGCAGAAACCCGCCGGGGCTTACGCCGAAATCATCGGGTCTACCGCGTCGTTTAACGGCACGAACACGGCCACTTACGGCAGCACGAGCTACGATTACTCGCTAGGCGGCGTGCGCGCAGGCTTCGACGGTAACTCAGGCCCCGTCTCCTTCGGTTCCTCGTTCGCCTATCAGAGCGGCAGCCTTTCCGGGCATGCGCTCAGCGCGAATATCGACACGGCCCAGATCGACGCTTACGCGCTGCGGCGGTTCTCCCGGTTCTTCGCTGGCCTCGAAGGCGGCGTGTCCTTCAGCAATTACGGCAAAATCCGGCGCGCGACAGGCTTCCCCACCGTCACGGGCGAAGGCGGCACCAATGGCATCGACTACAGCGGCGACGCGACGGTTGGCGCGCAATTCCAGTTCGGCGGCATCACGCTGACACCCGCCGCGCGCGTTGGCTACGCTTCGGTCAATATCGATGGCTTCACGGAGTCCGCCCCGATCCTAGCGCTGCAATACGGCAACCAGGATATCGACACCGGCTTCTGGACGGCGCGCGTGCGGGCGGCAACCAGCCTTTTCCGCCTGCCGAATGCGGTTTTCTGGGGTGAAATTGGCTATGAGGGCCTGTTTGCCGCCAGCGACAGCTATCAGGCCAAGCTTGCCTTCAACACCGCGCACGCCGTGACCATCGGCGACGCCGTGGAGGGGCGCGGTTTCTTCCTGAAGACCGGCGTTGGCGGCTTTGTCTATGACGGCATCAAGCTTTCCGGCGAATACGAGCTATCGACGCAAAACGGGGCAGGGGACATTCAAAGCGGGCGGCTGCGCGTGACCATCCCATTGCAGAGCGAGTTCAAGGAGTAGGGCGCCGGCATAATGCTCGCTTGTGCCTTACACGGGGGGAACCTCCCCTCATCCTGTCCTTCTCCCCATAGGAGAAGGGACGCCTGAATGACGCTCGGAGCGTGCAACAACGTCCCCTCTCCCATTGGGCAAGGGACAGGGTGAGGGGTGGAACGCGCCGATATAGGCGGCGCAACCGCTCAACTCTTGCTGCGTTCGGCTTCCTTCGCCTGGTCCCAAAACACGTTCATCTCATCGAGCGTGAGGCTCTTCAGCTCGCGCCCGCTTGCCTTGGCCTGATCCTCCACGAACGTCATACGCCTGATGAACTTCCGGTTCGCGGCCCGGAGCGCGGACTCCGCGTCTATGCCAAGGTGCAGGCCGAGATTGACGATCACGAACATCACGTCGCCGAACTCCTCGAACTGCCGTTTTTCCTTCTCCACACCCGCTGGAGCCGCTATTTCCGCCTTAAGCTCGTCCAACTCCTCCGCGAGCTTATCGAAAATCGGCTCGACCGTAGGCCAATCGAAGCCGTGGCGGCGCGCCCGCTGCTGTAGCTTGGCGCTTCGGATCAGCGCGGGCAGCCCCGCCGGAATGCCGCCGAACATCCCCGGTTCAAGGCTTTCGCCGGTTCTGGCGGCCTTGGCCTCGCGCTCGCTTCGCTTGATGGCGTCCCATTCGCCGGGAATTGGCTCCCTTACATCCTCGAACACGTGCGGGTGGCGCCGGATCATCTTCTCGCTGATCGCCTCGGCCACGTCCGCAAAGGCGAAATGGCCGCGGTCCTCGGCAATCCGGGAATGGAAGACGACCTGAAAGAGCAGGTCGCCCAACTCGTCCTTGAGGTCGTGGAGGTCGCCGCGCTCGATGGCGTCGGCCACTTCGTGCGCCTCCTCGACGGTGTAGGGGGCGATGGTTTCGAACGTCTGCTCCTTGTCCCAGGGGCAGCCGCTCTTGGGGTCGCGCAACCTGGCCATGATGACCAAGAGCCGTTCCAGCTCCGAAGCCGCCTTGCCCAGCTCCGCTTCCGGCGGAACGGCGGGCGCGCTCCTGTTTTGGGTGCCTTGGCTCATATTTTCGCTCCTTGCCGAAAAGTTTTCAATCTGGCCAGGCTTCCGCCGCCCGCCGTTAACGAAGTCTTAACCTTCCTTGGCATTAGCTGATAGGGATTCGCAATAAGGGCTTCGTGGGCGTCGTGCCCGCCCCGGTAGCGGATCGCCATACCCTTAACTTGGCAATGCGGCAAGCAGCGGCAACCGGAATCTGAGCGATGTTACGGCTTTCCTACATCCGCAAGTCCGATCTCCGCGCAATAGGCGCGCCGCCTGCCCATGCGCTCCAGCACCCCGCGCCCACGAAGCCCGAGCCAGCGCCCAAGCGCGCCGTGCCGCGGCCTGTTTCGGCGGCGCTATCCTTGCCGGAGCGCTTCCGCCTGGGACCCTATGCCAATGGCCCTCCTTAGCCGGCCCCACGCAAGGAAAACCTTGGTGCCTCCCTAAGACCAGGATTTACCAGCGTTTTCCCGTCGCGGCCGAGGAGTAGGGCAGGGCCCTACCGTTTCAGGCGCGATTTTGCGGACCAGGAAGTGGCGCCGATGCGCTTCCGAAGTTTTCCAGGCAGCAGGAACAGGCAGGCCGGACGCGAACCGCAACTGCAGTCCTCACAAAATGAAAATTTGATCCGCCGTAATCTCGTGTAAGCGGGAACGATAGGATGTACCTTCAAACACCTGTACCAATTATGGTACAATTGAGTGGATAGGTGGGTATTGTCTGGAAAAATGCCGTGCTTTGAGCGCGGACGGTAGTGTATTGCCCAAACACTTACTGTGAATGCTGTTTTGTTCTTTATATGTTCTGCATATGTTCACAAAGGCAAGCTAAATTATTGTCGAAATCAACCCCGCCAATAACCAGCAAATCGCGCGTGCGGCAAACGCTCCGAAGCGGCCGCAAAAACGCAAAATCGCCCCGTCCGAACGATTCGCATAAGATGCATTATGGAAACTCGGGCTCGGGGAGGGCATCTAGCCCTCGTAAAATTTCGCCGCAAAACGGTCGAGCAAGCGCACGCCGAAACCCGAACCCCAACTGTGGTTGATCTCGGTCGCCGGAGACCCCATCGCCGTGCCCGCGATGTCAAGATGCGCCCAGGGCGTGCCTTTGTTCACGAAACGCTGCAGGAACTGCGCGGCGGCGATCGAGCCCGCGTCGCGGCCGCCCGTATTCTTCATGTCGGCGAGCTTTGAATCGACCGCCTTGTTGTACGTCTTCGACAACGGCAGGCGCCAGACCGTCTCGCCCGTATCGAGGCCCGCCCCGGCGATCTGCGTTGCCAGCGCATCGTCGTTGGCGAACAGCCCGGCATTCTCCTTGCCGAGCGCCACCACGATGGCGCCCGTAAGCGTCGCAAGGGTAATGACGCACCTGGGCTCAAGGTGTTTCTGCGCGTACCAGATCAGGTCCGCGAGCACGAGCCGGCCTTCCGCATCGGTATTCAGGATCTCGATGGTTTGCCCCGAGGCCGATGTGATGATGTCGCCGGGCCGTGCAGCCGTGCCGCCCGGCATGTTCTCGACGAGGCCCACAAGCCCCACGGCTTTCACCGGCGCCCGCCGCCGGGCCAGCGAAAGCAGCGCGCCGGCAACCGCCGCCGCCCCAGCCATATCGCCCTTCATGTCCTCCATGCCCTGCCCGGGCTTAAGCGAAATGCCGCCGGAATCGAAGCAGACGCCCTTCCCCACAAAGACGAGGTTTCCGGCTTGCGCGTCCCCGCCGGTGCCGTCCCAGCGCAGAACCACGGCCGAGGAAGGTTGCGAACTGCCCTGCCCTACCGTAAGCAGCGCGTTCATGCCGAGCGACTTCAACTCGCGCTCATCCAGCACCTCGACCTTGAGCCCGTCGGCCTCCAGCGCCCTGAGCCTGTCCGTAAACTCGGGCGGGGTCAGCACATTGGCGGGCTCGTTCACGAGGTCGCGGGCGTAATGGACTGCCTGGCACAGCGCGCGCTGCTCCTGAAACGCATCCTCAAGGCCCTCGCCCCACTGCGAAAACACGTTCAGCGCCGGAGCCGTACCGTTGTTCTCCTCGGGCGCGTCCTCCTCGCCGTTCCTGGCGGGCGCCTTGGATTTGTATTTCTTGAACGCGTAGCCGCGCAGGCCGAAGCCCAACGCGAAGGCCCGCGGCGCGTCCTCCGTCAGCGCGTCAAGCCCGGCAAAGACCGCATCGGCTTCGCGCACCTTGGCATGCAGCTTGCCCCTGACCGCGCCACCGATATCCATCCAATCCCGCGTGGTGAGCGTTTTGGCGTCGCCAACACCCGCGATAAGCAACCGTCCCGCGCTTAGGCCGTGCGGCGCCAGGATTTCGATGGCGCTCCTTTTTTTCCGTTTGAAGCCGGTGACCTGCATCGCCTTGGAGACGGCGCCGCCGGTGGCCCGGTCGAGGTTCGCCAGTTCCTCCGGAAGGCCGTCGCCCTCGCCTGCGAAATATATAAGAGTGTCCGCCTGCGGCTCGGAGGCAAGGGAGGCGAAGGAGATGCTTGGAAGCGTTGTCATGGGATGCAAATACCAGGCTTGGGAGCGTCGGCTCGAATTCATATGGGCGGCTGGCAGACTACAGAAAACCCCTGGGATTGCAAACGCGGCCTTAGTAGGCAACCGGCCCGAAATGCGCCATGAAAGCATGAAAATCCAAGCAGCGCCGGAGCCGATGGCGGCAGGCCGGCGGGAGTTCAGGCAGCATGCTCATCGCGCGCTACATTTTCCGGCAGACGGCGTCCGCGCTGATTATGATCCTCATCGTGCTGACGCTCATCGTCTGGCTGACTTCGCTGCTGCGCGACATCAAGCTTTTGACCTCGCAAGGCAACACCTTCATTCTGTTCATGAAGATCACCGCGCTCGCGATCCCCAAGCTCCTCGTCGTCGTGGCGCCGATCGCCTTTCTGATCGCGAGCCTGCACACGCTCAACCGCCTTGCCGGCGATAGCGAACTGATCGTGCTTTCGGCCTCGGGATCGTCGGCATGGCGGCTGCTCGCTCCCTATATGGCGCTGGCGGCCTTGGTATTTTGCGGGGTCTTGAGCGCAAACCTTCTTGTGCTGCCTCCCGCCGAGAGGCTGTTTAACGACTACGTTTCGCAGATCAAGGCGGATGTGCTATCCCAGGTGCTCCAGCCTGGAGAGTTCACCGACCTGGAACGCGGGCTCACCTTCCATATGCGCGCCAAGGCGGAGAATGGCGATCTTTTGGGTGTCGTGGTCCGGGACGAACGAGATCAGACGAGCATAAACACAATCGTCGCGGAGCGGGGCCAGGTCTGGACCGATGCCGGGCGCGCCCAGATGGACCTTTTCGACGGCCAAATCCTGCGGCAGAAGGATGGCAAGCCGAACGCGCAATTCATCGCTTTCTCGACCTACTCCTTCGATATGGGCAACTTCACGGCCAAGGCCGGCGCGCGCGAGCCGCGGCTCGGGGAACTGTCCCTGACCGAGCTTGTGACCGCCGATCCGGAAAGCGATTTTTACAAAAGGAACGCGGCCTCCTTCCGGTCGGAAATCCATCAACGGCTTTCCACGCCGTTTTTCTCCCTGGTCTATGCCCTGCTCGCCGTCGTGTATCTCGGACGGCCCCGGACCACGCGCGAAGGGCGCACCGCCTTTCTGTTCACCTGCTTCCTGATCGGCGCCGTGCTGTTCGGCATGGGCATCGCCGGCGTCAACCTTGTGGGCAAGCAATTGTGGGCGCTTTGGATCATTTATGGCGTTCCGGCCGGCTTGGCCCTGATT
>Ga0182021_10004833_pt1 | contig 15881 bp, 10 predicted proteins | sample 612E3MmetaG_FD_120493 | JGI IMG/M metagenome (GOLD analysis project Ga0182021, IMG submission 120493) | Permafrost microbial communities from Stordalen Mire, Sweden - 612E3M metaG (Illumina Assembly) | ecosystem: Environmental > Terrestrial > Soil > Wetlands > Permafrost | place: Sweden... | reverse complement strand
CGTTCCGACCGTCGTGCGGCTCAACGTCCTGCTCGCGCAAGGCGACCAACTCGCGCCGCTGCTTATCGGTTTCGGTCACCCGCCAGCCGCGAACTCCGGCCAGGTTGGCATTGAAGCTCTGCTCGATGCCGTCCTTGCCCGAGGTATCCTGAATCACGCTGCCGTTGACGGCGCGCTCGTCCGTGCCGACATAGCCCAAAACGTGCGCGGCCAGGGCCTGGTTGGGATAAATCCGCAACTGGTCATCCAGCGGTTCGACAAAGATCCCTCTCTGTTCGGTCTTTGACAATTTCTTCTCGTCCAAACCGACCGAGAGGTTCGTCAGCGCGGTCTGGATTTTTTGCCAGGTTTCCGGCGGCACCTTGCGTTTGAGCACAACGTGACGGTTGGTGGACGTTTCACCTCTTGCGTTTTGCCGAAGGCGCGGCGTCAACCGTTGAAGGAGCTCGCCTTCGCCGGCTTGGAGCAACGGGGCGAGGGCGCGGGCGAGTTCCGTCTGGTGATTGCCGATCAGCGAGGGGTTGGCGCAAACGGTCTTCACGAAAGCGCTCGTTGCCAGCAAGTTGCCCTTCACATCCAGAATGTCGCCTCGACGGGCTTCCAGCAGGAACTCGCGCTGCGTATTCTGCTGCGCCCTTGCGCTCAGTTCGTCGTGGCGCAGAACTTGGAGGTCAATCAGCCGATACCCTAATCCGGCGAAGACCCCGCTCAGCAGCAGCGTCAGAACCACCATCCTTCTATATTGCAGTCGCTTCGGCATCAGGTAAATCACCAGCCGCCCGCGGCGATCGGTTCCTCATCCGACGGCGTCACGGGCGGCGGTAAATTGCTTCTCATGAGTTTCAGCTATTATGGGGTGCCTGGCGCAGGTCCCGCGCCCCGCAAGACCTGTTCCGCGCACCGGCTTTCATTTCAATAGTCTTAGCTAACACATCAATTCTCTTGGCCCGGCAATCCGGTCACTGCTCTCAGCGCCAAGTAAAGCCAGCCGCCCGCGGCGATCGGTTCCTCATCCGACGGCGTCACGGGCGGCGGCAAAAGTTCACTCGCTCGCTCACGGCATGGTTGCCACGCGGGCGTCCCGCGCCGCGTATTGTCGCTCCGGCCCTTGTGCCGACAGGTCGCGCGACGGTTCCGGCAGTCGCCATACCTGCGATGGCTCTGGCCGGACCAAGCCCAAGTTCAATTCTCTGATCCGCATTTCAAGGAAGGCCGGCGAACGCATGGTTCCCAACTGCTTTCTCAGCTTCTCGTTCTGGCTGGCCAATTCAACCAAACGGAGCTCGCGTTGCAACTGTTGCCGGCTGAGATGGGAAATCTGGTCTTTTTGCCAAACATACCCCACTCCCGAACCGCCAATCAGCAGGCATAGCACGAACGCTTTGAGCGCCGGCCCGAAGCGAACTGCCGCCGACTGATGTTTTCGATTTCGCGTCATATCATTCCGAGTTTCGAACTACGCATCAGGCTCTAGCCAACATCCAGCCTGAATCACCCATCACCAATTCCTTCCGCATTCTCCCCAAAAGTCCTGCGACTCTTGCGCGGCGGGCAAATGAGGCGCCCCGTTCAATTCATATCCGTTCCATTACCCGCAACTGTGCGCTGCGGCTGCGCGGGTTGATCGCCACTTCCGCGGCGCCGGGCTTGACCGCTTTGCGGTCCACCCACTTCAACTCGGGCGCGCGCGGCTTGCGCAACTCTGGAACATCCATTCCTCCAGTGAATGTATAATCCCGCGCCCGCGCGCGCCCGAAATCCTTAACGATTCGATCGTCCACACCATGAAAAGTGATGACCACCAACCGTCCGCCGCGCTTCAGAATCTTCAGCGCCCCAGCGAGACCCGCTTTCAAAGAACTAATTTCATCGTTCACGGTCATCCGTAACGCCTGGAAAACTTTCGTTGCCGGATGCGTCTTTCGCCCATGCCGCGGCACCACCCGCTCGATCAACTCCGCCAATTGCACGGTCGTTTCGAACCACCGGCGCTCGCGCTCCCGCACGATGGCTCGCGCCAACCGCCGGGCATTCCGCTCGCCGCCCAGTTCCCAAAAAATCTTCGCTAACTCTTCCGCGCTTGCCCCGTTCACCAGCTCCGCCGCGGTTGACTGCTGCCGCCGATCCATGCGCATGTCCAGCGGGCCCTCTTGCTGGAAACTGAACCCGCGCTTGCTCTCGTCCAGTTGCGGCGAACTCACGCCCAAGTCCAGCAGCACCCCGTCACAACTGTCCAGCGGCACCCACCCGGCCAACTGCGCAAAATTCCCCTGCCGGAGGTCGAACCGCCCGGCAAACTCCGCCAGCCGCCGTTTCGCCGTCTCAATCGCCGCGCCATCGCGATCGCACCCGTACAACCACCCACTCGGCGAACTCGCGGCCAAAATGGCTGCCGCGTGTCCAGCTCCACCGACCGTCCCATCGGCGTATCGCCCGCCGGGCTGAGGCCTCAGGGCCAGCAGCACTTCTGACATCATCACCGGGCTGTGCGTGAACTCTGGCACTGCGCATTGGTCTTGTTGAGATCACATCTTGCCCGCGCCAAAGACTCGTGCGGCCAGCCGTCCCCAGGAGGCGCCTCCGGGTTCGCCTTTCTCGGCAACGCGCGAACTTGGCGCATTGGCCGCTTGCGTAGCTGGCGGTTTGACCCGCGCAATTTCCAAGTCGGTGTCGGTTAAATCGTTTCGCACTACTTTGATCTTGTTTAACGACAGCTCGCCTTGCATGGCCAGCTTTGGAGCCTGCAAGACTCCTGCTCTGACCGGTTTTCCGCGCGGGTGGGAAAACAGCGGACTGAGTCTCCTCCGGCACCCACTCCAGAACGTGGCCATCTTCTGCCGCAGCACGACCGCAAGACCAAAAGCGTTTGAACTCAACGACGCCGTCCGCTTCGGTGAGACTGCGGCGGCCGATAAGTCAGGAGCAGGCAGCCACGCGCCGATCTCTGCCGGCTTCTGCCGGGAGGGAACCAGAGTCTCTTCGTTCTCACTGCGCGTGTCCACTCGCCCCGGTTCCAGTTTGTCTGTCGCGCGAAAAGGATTTTTGGCGGAGCCAAACCTGGGCAACGTCCCCTGCCGGTTCACCCGGTAACGGGTCTTCACGTCTTCGACTCCCACCAAGGTTTTTCCCGTCGTCAGTAATCGCAGCAGACTCATAAATCATTCCATCAGTCTAAATGCTTCCTCAGCCATGATTGCGACTGAAGCCTTGACTTTTTCGTAGCGTTCAGGACTCCAAATCTCGAACCGGTCGAGCAGTCCGACCAACACCGCCTCGCCGGTAATGCCAGCCGCCCTTGTCATCTCCTCGGGCAAACAGATCCGGCCCACCTTGTCGAGCATCACCTGCACCGATTCGCTGCCGATGAACCGTTTCAGAACAACCTTGCTCGGATCACTGTTCGGCATCGCGTCAATGTCCTGCATCATCTTCGCCATTGCTTGCGGAGGCAAAACACGCAGGCACGGACCCTCTTTGGCTTTAGGCCAATGCACCAAAGTCAACTCAGTGCCAGGCTTTGCCGGCCGCCACTTCGCTGGGATTTGCAGGCGCCGCTTCGCGTCAACCCCATGCCGATAAAGTGAGTTGTAATACTTCGGCTCGACTGTTTCGTTCGTTTCCATCTTATTCACAGCAGGGCTCACGCAACTCTATTGCCCCACTACGCCCCATTTTTACCCACTAAGTCCCACAGGGTCAAACTTTTTTTTAAGAAATTCTTCACAAGTTATTCACAATTCTCCGCGGGTTGTGAGTAATCCACCATAACCTCGGCAAGCTGTTGAAAACACTGGGCTTAGCGGAGTCGCTCAAGCACGCAACTCAAAACCCAAATGAGGTCCCTTAACTTCAGCGTTCACGGCTCAAGCGCGAGCGTGAGAAAAGAACAACGTCTTTTGGGCGCATAACAGCTTTCGGCAGGAAGCTGCATTCTTCTTCTGGAAACTGGCGGCGCTGGGCCGAGCCGCCGTTACGGGGCCGACAGGCGGATTACCGGGTCTGGGTTGTCAGGCTCAGGATGGCAGGGCTGCTGACATTGCCGTTGCGGTCCACGGCCGAGACGGCCACCGCATCGGGCGCGGCGCGGTCCCAGGCGTGCGAGGTTTTCGCGGCTGGGAGAATCTGCGTCGTCCAGTGTTCGCCCTGGCGGGTTTGCAGCAGCCAGAGCCAGGTTTTGCCGGAACTGCTCGGGGCCCAGGCAACAGTCGAGGCGGAACCGCTCGCGGCTTTCGAAAGGGTGAGCTTGGGTTTGCCGGGCGGGGAATGGCCAAGCCAGGGCAAGGCGGGCATCAAAGCCGGCTGCTGATAGACTTCAGTTTTGAGCCGTTCATCCAGGGCATTGTTGCGCATGAGGCTGCGCATGTTCCAGTGGATGTGGCCACCGACGCCAGGCACTTCGCGGGTGAGGCGGATTTGGTTGAGGATCTCGTCAGGGGCCCATCCGCGGCTGCGGCGGGTGGTGTTGGCGCTCTCGCCGGAGGAGTCGCGGGCGGTCTTGGTGGTGTCCGTGCCGGCGACCAGGAGCCGGCCTTTGGGGTTTTGCGCCGTCCACCATTTGAGGAGCACCGGGAAGCTCTGTTCCGGCGGCTCAATCGCCCAATAAAGCTGCGGGGCGAAGTAGTCCAGCCAGCCGTTGGCCAGCCATTTGCGCGAGTCGGCGTAAAGCTCCGCGTAGGCGTCGAAACCTCTGATCTGCGGCGGGTTTCCGGGACGCCAGATGCCGAACGGGCTGACGCCGAACTTCACCCAAGGCTTGGCAGACTTGATCGCCTTGTACACGCGCTCGATGAACCGGCTGACGTTGTCGCGGCGCCAATCGGCGCGGCTCAGTTTCCCACCGGCGCCAAACCGGCGCCAGCTTGCGTCATCCGGGAAATCCAGGGTGCCCTCTTTGTAGGGATAGAAGTAGTCGTCGAAGTGGATGCCATCCACGTCGTAGCGTTTGACGACGTCCATGATGACGCCCAGGGAGTAGTCCTGGACCTCTTTCTCGCCGGGATCGAGCCAAAGATACCTGCCATACTGGCGCACCAGTTGGGGGCGGGTCTTGCTGATGTGGTTGGGAGCGGCAGGAGAGCCGCTGGCCTGGATGCGCGCACGGTAGGGATTGAACCAGGCGTGCAGCTCGAGGCCGCGCTGGTGCGCCTCGGCAACGGCAAAGGCGAGCGGGTCGTAATACGGCTCCGGCGCCCGGCCCATGGTGCCGGTGAGATATTCCGACCAGGGCTCGATCCGGGAGGCGTAGAGCGCATCGCAAGCGGGCCGGACCTGGAAGATAACGGCGTTGAGCTTGAGCTGGACGGCCCGGTCCAGGATGGCCAGCAGTTCGGCCTGCTGTTCCGCAGTGCTCAGGCCTTTGCCCGAGGGCCAATCAATGTTCCCGACTGTGGCGACCCAGGCGGCGCGGAATTCGCGGGCTGGTGGGGGCGGAATCAGATTGGCGGCGCCGCGGCTGGCGGCTGGCGACGGGAGGCTTGCGCCAGTGGCCAGAAGCGCCCCGCCGAGGAGCAGGCCTCGCCAACCGAAACGCAGAATCCAGGAGGTGGTTCCGAGGGGCAAGATCGTGTCAAGACGCGCGCGGGGAGAATTCTGTGCCATAGCAGTCTCAAGTCTTAAGGCAAATACACGGCGCGATAGAACCGGTTGGGGAGCAGCGCCGCGTTGGCATCGGTGAACGGGAAGGGTGAAGCGTTCGTGAGCAGCGCCCGCCAATCCACCAGATTGGTGGAGGTTTGCACGGCGTAGTTGAATCCAGGCACTCCGGTAACGCCGAAGCCGAAATGGCCGTTCGTGGATAGGACCAGCGAGTTCAGAGTGGCTGTGGCGGTGGTGAAGACTTGCAGGAGCGCCACGCTGCTGGTGGCGCTGCCGGCAGCGTTGGTGACGATCACGGAGTAGCCGCCCGTGTGGGCCGGTTGGGCGTTGGAGATGGTCAGGCAATTGTTGGTGCAGTCGGTGAGACAGTTGGTCGAGTTGAACCGCCATTCATAGCTGAGGGGGGCGGAGCCGACTACGCCGACCGTGAAGAGCACATTGCTCCCGGCCAGAACGATCCGGCTCGCGGGCGGGTTGGTGATCGTCGGAGGCGAGTTGGTGGGTGTGACCGTCAGGTTCACCTGTTTCGCCCTGTTCGTATCGAGGCTGTAATTGTAGCCGGGGGGCCTGGTTCCGAGGACCGGGCTGCCGCTCAGGCTGCCGGTGAAATTGAACAGGGTGTAGGTGCCGGCGCCGAAGCCGGCGCCGTTGGTGATGTTGAGGGTGCTGTTGAGGGCAAGGTTGCCGGACACAGCGACGGCGGCGTTGTTGGTTCCGAGAACGAAGTTCACAATGCTCGCCGCGGGGAGGGTGGCGCCGATGCTGTTGGAGAGTGTGCTGGCGCTCAGGGTGATGGGGTTGGCGCCGAGCAAGGTGGCGTCGCTCATCGCGGCGCGCGTGTTGTGCAGGGCCAGCGAGTTGGTGCTGGCCAGCCCGTCCAGGGAAAAGACATTGGTCGCGGGGGCGCTGTTGCTAATGACGAGCTGCGCGTTATAGAGCGAGAAGGTTTTGTCGCTGCCAGACAGGGTGATTTGAGAATCCACAAACTGGAACCCGCAGACGTTGTAAAGGTCGAAGTTCGCCGGGGCGGTGATGTTGACCTTGCGCAAAACGACATTGGTGACGGGCATCTCGGTGCGGCCCCAGACGACGCCGGCCTGGCCGCCACTAGCGACAGTGGCCGTGATATTGCTGATGAGGATATTCCGCCAGATGGGAGTGGTGCTGGTCACGGGAGCAGCGTTGGTTGAAGCAGCGATTGTGGGCGTTATGCCGGTGGGGTCGCTCTTCCAACTGTAGTAACTATAGATGGAAACCGGGGCGTAGCGGAGGTTGGTCATACCGAGGTTGAAATAGGCGAGGTTCTGGGCCACTCCGCCGCGGTCGTTGTCGGACTTCATGCGGATGCCGTTATCAGTGCCGCTAAAAGTGCAGTTGATGACGGTCAGGTTCGACACACCGCTCGAAGTGTAGCTGCCGATGGTCATGCCATGCCCGTCACCGAAGGTGCAATTGGTGACGAGGATGTCGGCCGAAACGCCGCCGCTGCTGCCGATGGCAATGTTGTCGTCGCCGGTGCTGATATCGCAGTTTTGGACGACGCAGTTGGTGCCCAGCAGATCAATGCCGTCGGTGTTGTGCGAGGGCGGGGTGGCGTGGGATGAGGGTGCGCGAATGGTCACATCCTGGACCGTGATGTTTCCGCATTTGCCCTTGAACACGATTTGCTGCTTGGGCGCGTTGGAAACGGTCACGTTCTGAACCAGAACAGTGTTGCAGTTGTAGAAGTAAATCATGTAGAGGCCGCTGCCGGAATTACCGGCCCACCAATCCGAGCCCTGGCCATCAATGGCGCCCGAGCCGCTCAACTCGACGTTCGACAGGCTGGAAAAGGTCAGCAGTGGCGTAATTCCCGACCAGCTTGCATACGGCTTCATTCTGAGGGTCGCCCCGGCATCAATCTGCAGGTTGATCTTGCTCTTCATCGTGAGCGGCCCGGACAAATAGACGCCCGGCCCTGGGATCTGCACGGTGCCGCCGCCGCGCGCATTCACATCGTTGATCGCAGTCTGAATGGCGGTCGTATTATCATTCGTGCTATCTCCGTGCGCGTTATAGGGGGCCTGGGTGACGTTGGTGGTGTAGGCGGGAATGTTCGGCAGCGCGGGTGTGCCGGCGCGAGCCGCTTCGATAAATGCCAAACATGCCAGGCAGAAAACGACTCTGCTATTCATGACAGGACGGTTCATTCTGTTTCAGGGAACGTGGGAACCTCCCCGCGGATTTCCGTTCGCAGAGCGGCGCCTGCGACGTTCAGATCAATTAGAGTTGAATTCGGCGTAACGAACGGTCCTTTCGGCTTCGGGCTTTTTCCAGTTTTTCGAACGTCATGTTCTCCGCGGTGAAATCATCCGTGTCAATCACCGTCGAAGCGGTGCGAAAGGTCCCGATGGGTTTGCCGTCGAGGCCGGGTAGATTGGCGTGCAGGTTGTAGGTGAGCACGGTCGTTTGCCCATCGTCCCCCACCAAATGGAAAAACCGCTTCTCGCGCTGGACATAGATAAGCTCTTTGTAAACGCCGGGCTTGACGTGAATGAAAACCCGGTTCGTGGCGCTGCCAGCGGGCACAGCCATGATCGCCTCCTGTACCGTCCGGAACTGACCGCTGCCATCGGCGGCCACCAACAGATTGGTGTCGGCCGCCAGCCGGCTACCTGCGCCAGCGGCGATGAGAGCCAGGACGCGCAGGGCAATAATCGCCCGCGGCTGGACCAGAGATCGTTGTTGTTTCACGAGCGACCAATTAACGGCCATAAACTGTCCCGGAAAGAAGGCCCATGAAGCGTTGGCGGACGGTTTCAGGTGCGCCTAAGACATAACGCATAATACTTGCTGCCAATCTTGCAGGACTTTCCGGTGCTACACCACACGATTCTTGCCAAGGAGCAGGAGATTTGCCCAAACCGTTGCGGAGGGGTTGGGTACAAACCTCCTGATCCAAACAGAAGCTCCACTGACCACTGTCCTGAGCTTACTAAAGCGTCCGGCAACGCGCGAGACGATCCTGCACCTGATCAACTTTGATGGCAAAAGCGGGCCTGTTCCATTCAGGACCTCAGTTCGCATTAAGGGTCAGGCTCCCGACCCGGGGGCCATTGAAACGCCAGCCGGGTGAGGCGGGACCGGTTGAGGCGCCAAGGAAGCCGAGGCACTTTTTTCACTGTTTTGTGCAGAACTTTGTTGGCAAATCCGACTTGTTTTGGTATATTGAATAGGAACATTAGGCGTTTTAGCGTGCGACGTGGTAGTGCAACTCGAACCAGAATAAGGGTCGTAGCCGGGGTTTTGGAAGCGAACCTGAGGCCGCATCTTGAACACGCGCGGGTCGCACTAAGTCCTTAAGCCATACGAACATGAAAAAGACCAAATTGGGAGCCGGAAACCTCCCCAAATATGTCCGCTCGAACGGGTATGGTGCTTCAACTGTAAGCCAACGTCAGGCGAGCGGGTTTACACTCATCGAATTATTGGTGGTGATTGCGATTATCGCCATCCTGGCGGCCTTGTTGTTGCCGGCGCTGAGCAACTCGAAAGAGAAGGCGATGCGTGCCAACTGTGCCAGCAACCTCCGCCAGATTGGAGTCGGGATGAACATGTACGCCGGGGATAACAACGATTACGTGCCGCAGCGCGACTGGCCGAGCGGGCAGAACATTTGGCAAACGACCGAGGCGTGCCGGGTCAACCCTGGTACCACGAGCCTCACACGAGGTCCCTACAATCTTGGGTTGCTCTGGTCTTCCAAGGCGATTCCCAACGCGGGGGTGTTCTATTGCCCCAGCCTCGCCAAGTCCAGCACACAGCACAATTATGCTTACTATTCAACGGCGCCAAATTACTATCCTTCGACCCCGGTTGACAGCGGCGACGACAACGTGCGTTCCGGCTACTCGTATTATCCCCAACCGAAGGACCTGGAGGTTGTGCAGGGCTACCAACTGCCAACCCTGACTTATAAAAGCATGACCTTCTGCAGCCCAAACCCTGCCGACCCAACTCAGTCTGCGCTCAACGAGCCTGCTCCGCTTAAGACGACCGCAATGGATGCAAACCGGGCAGCCTCATGCGACTTTGTCACCACTTTGGCCGATATTGGCCACAAAAGCAGTGGCACCCCATCGGGATTGAATGTTCTGTTTGGCGACGCGCACGTGAGATTCGCAACCATCAAAGCCAATTCAGGGCGCAACCAGGCCTTCGACGTGAACCTGTGGATTGATATCAACAGTTCCGACACCCCCACCTCCGCCCTTGGCTTCCGCCGCTTGATGTATTATTTCCAACAATAATCTCCGATAAAACCGTTAATCCACAAATCAACACACGTCAATCCGACAATCTTACCCCTGTTATGAAAAAGAACCTGTCTGCCTTTATTACCGTTGCAGCCCTGCTGGTAACACCGCTCGCCGCAACGGCGACAACCTTCTTCTCCGACACGTTTGGCACAAGCACGATCAATTCGCTTACTCCAACGGCGCCGACTGCAACTTCGACCAGCTACGAAGTCATTTCTGGCAAGAGTTGGAGTCCGACGCCTTCTATTGCCTCCGGAGATTTGAAGTTCGGTATCGCGGCTACGACCAGCGGGACCATAGAAGTCCAGGCCCTGTTTACCTCCTCACCCGTCTCGCTGGTCGCCGCGGGTGACTTCATTCAACTGAGCGTGACGTTTACGAACACCTCCGGTATTCTGAACCAAAGTGGCTTTTGGGGGTTTGGGATGTACAACGCAAACCAGGTACCGCCGATAGGCGGCGGACTCAACGCGACGGCGACCTCATCGGGTACGGGGGCGGCTACTGGAGGCGCTCAGAACTGGAAGGGCTATGTCGCACAAATCGCCTTCACCGGCTCGAATTCCGGCTTTTATGATCGGCAGCCGCAGACGGGCGGCAACAATAATAATCAGGATTTGGTTACCAGCGGCAGCTCTACCTATAGCTACCGGAACCCTTCTGCGGCAGGGGTTGGAAGTGCTTCAACAACGCCCTCGGTCACCCTGACGGTCGGTAGCCAATACACCGAAGTTCTTACGTACACCTTGACGGCTTCGGGCGCCCTCCAGCTCGACAGCAAACTCTACACCGGCCCCGATAATACCGGCACTCTTCTCTCAACGATGACAGCCACCAACTCAGGGACACCGCTTACCGTCACATTTGATGGCTTTGCTTTCGGCTGGTACGCTAAAGCGAACACTTATGCGACTACAATGAATGTCAAATCCACCACCATTTCCGGCCAGGCCACCATAGTTACAACCCCGCCGAGCATCGATTCCCAACCCGTTTCGGTCACCGTCCCGGTTGGCGGTTCGGCCATGTTTTCGGTGGGTGCCTCCGGCATCAACATGACCTATCAATGGCATCGGCATGGGACGAACCTCCTTGATGGCGGCGACATCTCGGGCGCGACCAGCAGCACGCTGATCATCGCCCCTGTCGGCTCGGCAGACTTCCTCGCCGACTATTACGTTACGGTGACGGGTGCCAACAATTTCGCTACCAATTCAGTCAACGTCTCGCTATCATCGCGCACTGCCCTCGACCTCGTCTGGAATGGCGCCGGCGCAGGAGACGGATGGGATCTGGCCACCTCCGCCGATTGGCTGAACGGTGCCAACGCGCTCGTCTTCAATTACGGCGACAATGTCACTTTCGATGATACCGCATTGGTCAACACCATCGCGCTGAACTACAGCTATCTCAGCCCCGAATCGGTCACGGTCAATAGCCAGTATCCTTACAAGTTCCAAGGCAGCGGGAGCATCGCGGGTTTGGGCAGTCTCGTTTATGAGGGCTCGGGGCGTTTGACCATCAACGATGTTAATTCCTACTCCGGCGGCACGCTCATCAGCAATGCCAACGCCTATTTGTATCTGGGCAACCTGGCTGGTTTGGGCAGCGGCCCCGTTGTCTTTGGCCAGGCTGGCGGCCAGATGGAAATCCCCATCTCTGGCGGCTCCGCCTCGGGCATCAACGGCGATATCGTCATCGCCGACGACTTCACGGTTCAGCTTGATGGGACCGGGTCTTACGCCGGCGTCTTCTTTGGCAATGTCTCTGGCACCGCTGGCAAGACGCTGACCTTCACCCCCGGATATCCAACAAACTACAGCCGCATCCGGGTTTATGGTGCCAACACCGTGTGTGACGCAAACCTGGTTCTGAACGGCGTTGACCCGGCCGGGGGATCAGCGGTCTATGTCGGAACCGTCCTGGCCCCTTACAACGCCAACGGCAGCCAAACCTATAATGGCATTATCTCGGGCGTCGGTGGGATTATCCAGCGGGCCAATGGCACCACCATTCTTAACGGTGACAATATTTACACAGGCGGCACCACTCCGACCACGGGTGTGATCGCTTTGGGCCGTGACAGTACTCCCACAACTGGCACGGTCACTTCTGGCCCGATTGGGACGGGCGCCTTGTTCCTGGCTCCCGAGCTTCCCAACACGACCGGCAGCGGCACCGTCGAGGCCTGGGGGGGCGCCCGCACCATTGCCAACCCGATCCAGTATCCGAGTGCCACCAATAATCAGACCTTGATCATTGGCGGCACCAATGCCTTGACCTTTACCGGACCGGTCACCCTTCAGGGCAATGATGGGAGCGGGTCCGTCAATCGCACCTTCACCATCAGCAACACGGCACTGACGACGATCTCCGGCGCCATCAGCGACGGTGGTTTGAACTGCGGCTTTATCAAGAGCGGCAACGGCACCTTGGCGCTGAATGCTACCGAAACTTACACCGGCCCGACGACGAACTCCGCTGGCACATTGCAGGTGAATGGCCAGTTGAACACCGGCGCGGTTACGGTGACCACCAATGCCACACTGGCTGGCACCGGCACCATCCTTGGTCCGGTCAGTGTCGCCAATGGCGGCATTATTTCTCCGGGCGCGTCCGGAATTGGCACGCTCACGATCAACAACAGTCTCACCCTGGGGGGCAACCTCCAGGTTGAGGTCAACCGATCGGGCTTCACGAGTGACCAAGTGGTGGTCAACGGGTCACTGACCAACAGCGGAACAGGCACAGTGACGGTTAGCAATCTGGGTGCCGCGCTGGCTCCGGGAGACAGCTTCACGCTGTTCAACAAGGCGTTGCCGAACGGAAATGCTTTGACCGTCAGCGGCGCCGGTGCCGCGTGGACCAACAAGCTGGCTGTAGATGGCACCATCGCGGTGCAAACGGTCGTCGCCACCACCGCCACAAATCTCGACTACTCGGTCTCCTCCTCTGGCACAAACCTGACCCTGAGTTGGCCGGCCAACTACCAGGGCTGGACCCTGCAGAGCAATGCCGTGAGCGTAGTCTCCGCTACCAACTGGTATGCTGTGCCCAGCTCCACGAACGTCACCTCGATGGTGATCCCGATGTCTCCTTCCAAGGCGAACGTATTCTATCGTCTGTACCGTCAGCTTCCTTAATTTGCAGACGGCTCGCGCCACTCGGACGCCTTTGGGCCGACGGGCGAGATCGTTTGGTTCTTTGCGTCTCAGGTGCTCAAGGCGCCATGCCTGGGGCTTTGGGCTTGCGGTCGTCAGACCCCAAGAACGTATCACCTGGTCGCAGCCGGAGGGGTCGTAAATGAAAAGGGCGACGTCTGGTGGCCGAGCCGCGAGGCCATGGACGGAGAAAGAGCGGTCGGCCAACTGCAAAAGCGCCGCTCGCTCAAATTGCCGGGTTACGAACCCTATCATCAATTCCTGCGCCCGAAGATGCTGCGGCTCATCGCTTGCAGGAAGGTCCTGCTCGAAGGCGTGACGTTCCAAAATCCGCCGAGTTGGACGATGAATCCCGCCCTATGCGAAGACGTTTCCATCCTCAACGTCACCGTTCATAACTCTCCAGCCCTATTAGCTGCCCATGATCAACCCTAGCGGCCGTCTGTATCAGGAGGCTTCAGGCTCAGCAGGTATCGAGTAAGCCAGCCGCCGCCTCGATGACCACGAATTGGGTGGGTTGTATGGTGGTTGGACAGAATGATGCCCTAGATCGGATTGCACGCGGTCCCTACCCGGCCGTTGTTCGCCAAGTGGAGATCGGCTTGCGCAGTGACGGGGTCGTGGTCTGGCGCAGCGCGTTACAGCCCCACCCATGAGCACCGCATTGCATCAACAGCCCAACCCGGCGAGTTCAGTGGACGGCGGGATTCCGGTTCCGTTCAATTGCGCACGCCTTTGACCCGCCGGCACGTTCGACGGCTACGAACCGCTAGTGGCTGCCATCATGAAGTTCTATCAAACCCGCGTCAGTCCCGTGCCGCTAAAGAGACAGTCGGAATCCTTGCTTTTATGGAAGCGGCGGACCTAAGCAAGCGGCGAGGCGGCGCGGCCGTCAAACTGAGCGAGGTCATCAAGCAGGCCGAAACCGCTCAGCGGTAGTCATTTAGAACAAGCGAATCGCTGGGCTGGGGCGGAAGCAGCCGGAGGAGGGCGGGGGACGGCAGCACCACGGCACTGCGCCCATACTGCAACGGCACTGCTACGGAACCACTCCCATGGGCATCGCCGTGCCCATGGGAGTGGTGCCGTAGCAGTGCCGTAGTAGTGCCGTCGTGGTGCCGTTGTGGTGAGCATTCCCCGGAAGCGGCTTTTCGCGCCTTGAACTGCTGAACCTGACACTGAGGTGGTCAAGGATAGCCCTTCTTCGCAACGTGCTTTGGTACAATGCGTTGCGCATTTTTGGGCAGGGAGTTTCAAGGGGAGGGGGATGATCGGCCTTACCGAAGGCTTTTGGGGGGGTGTGCGTCACCGCCCCTACCCGCTGATTCGTAACCACCGACCTCAGAGCATGTTACCCAAACCCGTTACGCGCAGGGCGAGCGTCCTCGCCAGCCCAGACCTCCCGGCAATTAGCCAGACCCTCCTTCCCGTACGTTCTCAGAGACAATCCAGCGGGCTTTTCATCCCGCTGCCGCCTCGGCGCAGCACCTGGCCGTAGAGGAACAGCAGGGCGTTGAATGCCTGGTTCTGCGTGGAAGCCGCCACGTGGCCGTTCACGGCCAGATCGCTCAGGAACAGTTCCACCCTGTCCGTTCCGGGGGAACAGTTCCTCCCGGGAGCGCATCCGGTGAAACTTGACATAGCGGCGAATCCACTCGCAATAGGCCTGCTCGGTGCGGACGGCGTAGTGCTTCACCCGCAACACTTCCCGCACCTGGTCCATCAGTTTGAGCTTGGGATTGGGAATCACCCAATCGCGACTCTTGGCTGAGCCGCCGCCCGGCGCCAATCCAGTTTTGTCTTGCCTGCGGTACTCCCTGAGGGTAGTTTTGCCGCATGTTCGGGACAGAGGCAAGCAATTCCGCGTTTCTCGACCAATACGCACTTAGGCCGAATTCTTTCCGCGTAAACAAATAGGCGCACACAAATGTCTCCGACCGTCATACAGCAGACCTTCGCCAAACTCTACGGTGTGCCATCGTGGCACGTTTGTCAGGGCTACAGCTCATTTCTGATGTTCGAGTTTGGAACACCTCACCAGGAGATTGAGCCAGTGATTAACCGCCAACCGCACCGAAAGGGTTCCCGCCCAAGCCGGTTGGTCATTATACGTGGGGATTGGCATCTTTGGATTTACTGCTGCGGATGGCGTATCACGCAGGACGGGAGAGTCCTTGCAACGTTTGAGTCAGAGAAGGAGTCCATTGCCGCAGCCTGTGGAGCACTGGATGGACAGGCGGTGTGCGAGTTCACCTTTCAACCAGACCGCGGCGAGAGTGTGTTTAAGTTTGATTTGGGGGGCGCTCTCATCACCGCACCTTACGATAAAAATCCGCTTGAGCAGTGGATGCTGTTCTGTCCGGGCGGTTACGTGCTCAGCTATCGCTCAGACGGAACTTTCAGTCACCGAAGAGAAGACACGACCAATGAAGAGTTCAGCAAGGTTGAGATGGCCTAACAGACGCTGGACCGAATGACGAGGAGCGCGATCAGCCGCATGTTCCAGGTTGAACGTCAGTAGCGCGCTCCTCGTCATCGGTCAGCTTTGCGTTCGTCGCGACATGAAGTTGCATTCGGTACTGCTTGGCTGGACCGGTTTCCTGACCAAGCCCTGCGTGTCGCCGCAGGTATTCCACGGAAGCATGCGTCTGGCGGGCTTTGGCCGAGTGGCCACTACGGCCAGAGGGATGGAGCCTTCCCGGCAATGTAGCAAACCTGGTAGCCTCAGACCGGGGGCGAGCTAGAATCGGAGGACAGGGTCAAATTAATTGAACGCTTGCAAGCATCGTGAAAGCGAACCCAGCCATACGAGGCTGTTTAAGGCTGG
>Ga0182021_10004832_pt1 | contig 15885 bp, 15 predicted proteins | sample 612E3MmetaG_FD_120493 | JGI IMG/M metagenome (GOLD analysis project Ga0182021, IMG submission 120493) | Permafrost microbial communities from Stordalen Mire, Sweden - 612E3M metaG (Illumina Assembly) | ecosystem: Environmental > Terrestrial > Soil > Wetlands > Permafrost | place: Sweden... | reverse complement strand
GAATGCTAAAACTAAATAACATTGAGGTGTCTTACCTCAATGTGGTGAAAGTGCTGCACGGCATCTCTATATCTGTAGATGATGGCCTTGTTGTAGCCCTTTTAGGAGCAAATGGGGCCGGAAAGACCACAACTCTCAAGGCCATTTCCGGCCTCCTTAGAATAGAAGAGGGCGAGATCAATGATGGCACCATCGAGTGGGATGGGCAGAGAATTGACCGTAAAAACGCCGTCGAAATCGGCAAGCTCGGAATAGTGCAGGCGCTCGAAGGGAGAAGAGTCTTCGGCCATCTAACCGCCGAAGAAAACCTGCTAGTTGGAGCATTCAGCCGTAAGCATGCCCGGGACGTGAAAGCTGACCTGGGTATGGTCTATTCATACTTTCCCCGTTTGGAAAACCTTAAGAACAACACCGCCGGATACCTATCCGGCGGTGAACAACAAATGCTTGTAATCGGGCGGGCGATGATGGCGGCGCCCTGTTTGATGATGTTGGACGAACCATCTCTGGGACTGGCCCCCATGGCCGTCGAACAGATTTACGGAATAATTAAAAAATTTAATATAGATAGGAAAACGTCAATCCTACTGGTTGAGCAGAACGTCCGGGTGGCCTTGAATACAGCCCATTACGGCTATGTCATGGAAAACGGTCGCGTGGTGATGGATGGATCAGCTGATTACTTGAAAGGAAGGGAAGACGTAAAAGAATTCTATATCGGGATTTCAGCATCAGGCGCCAAGAAAAGCTATAAGGAAATTAAGCACTACAAACGCCGAAAAAGATGGTTGTGATATACCAGCCTTGATTCTTGGAGCCGTGGACTAATTTTCGCCCAGGTAAGCGGCAATAACGTCCTTATTCGCAGCGATTTCAGCAGGGGTCCCTTCTGCAATCTTCCGCCCAAAATCCAGCACAACAATCCGGTCTGCGAGGTCCATTACTACGCCCATATCGTGCTCTATCAGGACAATGGAATCAACTCCATCGCGTAGTACCGGAGTATCCGGGTATGATTCGCCCTGGCCTTCAAAAATATCGTAGATAAACCGGGCGATATCTTCCTTTTCTTCAAGGTTCATCCCAGCCATAGGTTCATCCAGCAGCAGCACCTTGGGTTCAAGCGCAAGCGCCCTTCCGAGCTCGACTCTTTTACGCAAACCATAGGGCAAAGATCCCACAACTGTCTTCCTGATATGTTCAATTTCAAGAAAATCAATAATATCTTCTACGGTCCTGCGGTGAGCTACCTCTTCTTTATGGGCCGGCCCGAAATAAAGAAATGTGCTGAAAATGTTCTGCTTCATCAGGACATGCCTGGCAGCCATGATGTTATCCAGAGTGCTTAATCCGGAATAGAGCTCGATGTTCTGGAACGTTCTGGCTATGCCCATGCGAGCAATCTTGTCGGATCTCAGGCCGTTAATTTTCTTGTTATTAAATTCGATTTCGCCTTTTTGCGGTTTATAAAAACCGTTTATGCAGTTCAGAAGGCACGTTTTACCGGCGCCGTTAGGCCCGATAATTGCCAGTATCTCATTTCTCCTGATCTCCAAATTGATATCGGTCAGGGCGCGAACTCCGCCGAACCATAATGATAGGTCCTTGACAACGATATTAGTTTCGCTTTTATCCATTAATTTATATCTGCATTATACGTAAATTCGATAGAGACAGAACCAAAGTTTTATAGTACCACTAAAGGGGGTTTATTAAAAGTATCTTGAACAATTTCAGCGGTTCTTGAAGCAGAAATCGGCCGGAAACCGTATTGAGTTTTTAATAATCAGGTTGACAACCTTACATTAAATTGACCTTACCCCACATTTAGCAGCATATGGCCAAGTGGGTCTATGCGGATGGTAATGATGAAGAGTGAATCGAAGCTAACTGGCTCCCAAGTAAGCCCTTGGTCACTAGTTCAAATCTAGTCGATGCCACCAACCCTCTTATTTCAATTTTCTTGTTGCCTTCGAGATCCTTTTTAGGGTATCAAAAGCGTATTTCTGTGCATTGATCGTTAAAAGTGAGAATATTACTGGGAGGTTGATATTGTCCGGTTTGTTGACCAGGATGGATGACGGATGAACAAACTTTGAGTATATTTTGTAGAAACCTGCGTGTTCGTCAACTAGGCCAAGATCTTTCGCCAGTTGGAAGGTGCCGGGGATTCTACTTAGTTTCAGTCCATGCTTAACAGCCTTGTTTCGTAGGATCTTGATACGATCCTCGATCTCACCTATTTCCTTAGCGTGCACTTGTTTGCCAGCTAGAATAAGTGCTCCTTCCCAGACCTCGATTTCATCTTGTACAATCTGAGCCAGCCATTGATTCAGATGCTCCTCCGACTCAAGTACGAAGCGGGTGATCAAGTTCAGCTCATACAGGTTTCTAGTAGCCCATGCAAAGACCATCGTTTGTGCAGGCTTCAGAGCTATCAAGTTGTCCAAATTTTCAATAGAGGACTCTATTAGGTTCTCCAATATGACTCGACGGTTATCCCGTTCCAGTTCCGTCTTGATTCGCGTCAATTCAACCTGCATATGATCACGAATCGATTTCAGGCTATCAACCACTTCATTGTAAGAGCCGGGGCTGAAGAAGTCTCCCAATCTCATTTCTGTATCTCCTCGGAAACTATTATTCATGTTTGTGGGATTGCCTGCAAATCTGTGTCACGCATCTATTGACCTTCGATCAATTCTCATATATCGTCAACATTATTTGACCAGGTTAGCTTGATAACATTTCTTGTCGTTGATAACCCGTTCTTTAACTGGGCCTTCCTTTGTTAGTGGATCTAATCTCTGTTGTATTTCCGAGATTGTGCCTGCAATAGAAACTTCTTCTGCCAATTCATCAATTGTATACCAGTGATCACGGTGATCTCCTAAAAACCCTAAGATGCGTATTCTTAATGCATCCTGCTTCATCCCATATCCTCCTTAACATTAAAAAGTCCAATGGGTTCCTGTTATACAACGGCTTTTTTATCCTGCCTCTATAGCTGACTTCCACGCTTTCATTGGCACAGCTTATTCCGCCTTAGTTGATAACCAAGACCAGAGAACAAAGTCATATGAATCATATGATTTTGGCATCAATGGCGAAGCCCCTTGTTTATTTGGAAATAACCCTAGCCTCATTTTGAATTTCGTTTTTTCTTCAGGGGGAAGGTAATGACTCACGGTTTGTAAGCTTTGATATATTCCAACTATATTTCCCTTGTCTCTCAACACGACTTGACACCAAATTTGGTCTGGATTCTTCTGCCCGCTATTCTTTATCTCCCCGACCAAATAGTACCACTCATCTGTAGGGACACCCCATTTCTCGTCCAGCGTTTGACCACTGCCTATAATCGGGCTACCAACGAAGGCGATATCCGAATAAAGATTATAAACAGATCGAACCGGATAACCGCCATAACTAGCATACGCTGTGAAAGGAGTGGTAAGTTCTCGTACATCAATGTTAGATATCTTGGGCGAATCGGTGCTAGCCCCAATTGCAAGTGTAGACATAGGCAACACGCATGGCGGATAGAATTGCGTAGTATGCCCACTATCAGTAAGGTCCCACCTAAATCCGGATAGGTAGTCCCCATCTTTATCGTAGTTCTTCAAGTCAAATGACAAAGTAATCAGTTTATTTGACGAGTTAGTAAACATCACGTAATGAAAGTCGTTTGTCTGATGAAGATCGATTACGTTCATGCTGACATATTGGGCGAGGTTACCGGAAGAACTTGATTGATCTGGTATATTTGAATTTGGACTCGTATTAGCGCCTGGTGACGTTTGTCGATTGTCCCTTGAAGTAGTGCCAGCAATGGCAGTTATCACTATGATCAAGACAACCACTCCTGCTGCAATTGAACAACCCACGAACCAAGGTTTTCTTGTATTTTTCGTCTCTTTTATATCTTCGTGCTTTATTGCTGTATGTTGATCGTTAACATATTTCAGCGGTGTTTGTATTGGCACGATTTGTTGCTGAGATGGCCAAGGTAATAATACTTCGCAGTATGGACAGTTAATCATTGTGCCTTGAATCGGAGTTCGGCAATTGGGACAGTTATATTGAAACTGTGCTTTGCAGTTCCAACAATATGGCTGACCTATATTGTTCTGGGCATTACACTTATTACATTTGAACGACTGCTGCATTTACTTCAGACCCACTAATCTTTTAAATATGATATCGTATATGTCAAAAAAATGCATTTAGTTATTGAAAAGCAGCATTACCATTGAAGCCAATTTCTACAATAGGGACATGGGTTAACGCCGTAATTAATATTATTTCTACAATGAGGGCACACACACCCTGCTGCAAATCGAGTATTGCCTTCATATATATTCGATCCGCAATAATTACAAATAAGCGTCCCTTGTGCATTGATGCTTCCACAACGCAGGCATTTAACTCCACTTAATTGTATTTGTTGTGCAGATTGCGAGAACATAGTCTGATCACCTCGTCTACTGGCCACTATTTCCTGAATGAGTTCATCATTTAATTTCTTATGATAACTGCGCAACATGCTTGGAATCAAAAATATATCAATAAATGCCCAGATTAGACAACCGCCCAATGTGAACGCCATGATGAGTCCAGTACCTACCCTTCCCAAGTAAAATCTGTGGGCTCCAAATAAACCTAAAAAGAACCAAAGGAGCCATGCAATAGCCTCGCTTTTCTTGCGCTTATCAAATTCTTGTTGAAGAATTAGAAGCTCTTTTTCTGTTAAATCATGGATGGTTAAGCTCTGCGAATTATGCATCTACATCCTTTTATTCCGCTGCCAAAACAGATATGGCATATACGGCTTGCATTTCAAACGACGTTGCTGACCCATATAGTTTTATGCACCGCATCTACAACACTGGAATGTTTGTTGCATATCTCAGCCTCACGACACCGCTGATATTCTATCTTATCAATATTACTGTGGCAATGTTCAAGTAATACGCCTGATTTAAGCTTGCAAATCTACAAATTCTGCCAGACTCGCTCAATATTCCAAGCGCTCCCGTTTTTTCTAAATAAATAATCGGGTTCGCCGATTTTATGTGTAATCACGCAAAGGGATTGGTGATCCCTTGCTCTATTTACTCTCAATTTCTATTTCAATAACAACAAAAACTCCCGACGATAATAAAGGTAACAACATAGCAAATTTCTTGAAATTCCTTGGATTAAATCATAGAATCAGTGTGTCGGCAGGACCTGTGAGTTGACACACTGATTGGTCCGTCAAAACAAGAGCGACCTGGTGGGTTTGATCGTGGTAGGCCGTGCAGGAATCGAACCTGCGACCCACTGATTAAAAGTCAGGTGAATCTTTACGCCGTTTTGCCTCAAGGCTCCTCGACTTCTGCTCTATCCGGCGGTCTTCATCGGTAGGTTGATATTTTAATAGGAAACTCTCTTTAAATTCCGGAAACTTACCCTCACTGACAGCATTCCTTATATCTTCAATTAATTTATTTATAAAGTACAGGTTATGAATTGTGGCCAGCCGGTATGCAAGTAATTCCTCGCATTTGAAAAGATGGTGAACATAGGCCAGGCTGAAATTACGGCATGTAAAACAACTACATAAATCCTCTATTGGTCCCAGTTGCTCTTTATATATGGATCTCTTCACATTTTTCCTGCCATCGTGCGTGTAAAGCCCTCCGTTGCGTGCTACACGCGTTGGCAGAGCGCTGTCAAATATATCTATACCCCTGGACACCCCTTCCACTATGTCATCCGGCGACCCAACGCCCATAAGGTACCTGGGCTTGTCCCGCGGCATTAGTTGAATTGTGTGGTCAACTATATTCCACATCGTGGCCTTTGGCTCACCCAGACTTAAGCCTCCAATAGCATAGCCGGGAAAATCTATGGCCGTTATCTCCGTGGCAGATAATGTACGCAATTCGGGATCTGTTCCGCCTTGAATGATTCCAAACAAGTGCTGTCCGGTATCATTATGTGTCCGGAAACATCTACGGGCCCATTCAGCAGTCTGCGCAACCGCCCTTGTCAGGTCCTCTTTCCTGGCTGAACTTTCAGGACAGACATCCAATACCATCATGATGTCCGACCCCAATTTTTCCTGCAGTGAGATGACATACTCCGGAGAAATGCGGTGCTCACTGCCATCTATATGTGAACGAAATACGACACCATCCTCAGTTATATTACGGAATGAAGAGAGGCTGAAAATCTGGTAACCGCCGCTATCCGTCAAGATAGGTTTGTCCCAAGCCATGAATCTGTGCAATCCGCCTGCTTTCTCAATAACCTCTATCCCCGGCCTAAGATACAGGTGATATGCATTACACAGGATCATTTTTATACCGATTTCATCAAGGTCGCCGGGTGTCAGCGCCCTGACGGTAGCCTGGCTGCCAACAGGAAGAAATATCGGCGTCTGCACTTTGCCATGCAGCATATCCATAACTGCAGCCCTGGCTTGCGTCGACGGACAATTACTTTTTACTTTAAATGAGGGAGTTGACATAGAATTATCTATAAAACCGATATTACCGTTTATTCCAGTAAGCAACGAACTTGCTCATGGCATTCACAACTTCACCAATACTATCGAAAGTCGGAACTTTGGCATCCATCAGCTTATCCCTGTACTCTGAGACAGTCCGCCAACGAATATTCTCGAAATCCCGGTATCCGGGTTTTGCACTGCTTAAAACAGCGATTACCGGTTTCTTCCCCTGTTTCGATATATTTATGGTATTCTCGACTTCCATCTTGATTATATTGACCCACCAATCGTCGGCCATGGGATTTTCATCTGAAATCTGCACAATTAAAAAGTCAAAATCGGGGCTTTCATTGAACAGCCTCGGGATCTCTCCAGCTTTCATCCCATTATCGCCCCATATTGAGAAGTCTACCGGGTTGCCAAGCCAATCCCATAAATCAGGTACAATTTCTTTTAATTGGGCCCTTATTGAGATAGAAAGCGGCGGCAACGTAAAACCCGCCTCTTCCACCAGATCGGCAGATATGACTCCTTTTCCACCACCACCTCCCATCATACCTATCTTTTTGCCCGTAACAGGGGGCAGCCAATTGAACAACATAGCTAAATTAACCATCTCACCGATATCAGTGGCCCTAACTACCCCCGCCTGTTTGAATACAACGTCCCACATATTTGCAGAACCTGTAATAGCAGCAGTATGAGATGATACAGCTTTTATACCAGCCTGTCCCCTTCCTCCTTTAATTGCAATGACGGGTTTGTTGGCAGCGGCCCTCTTGAGCGAATCGATGAAGCGTTCCCCATCGCGTACACCTTCAAAGTATGCAGCAATTATTTCCGTATTTTCGTCCTCAGCAAAATAATTAAGGAGGTCGCTTTCGCCAATGTCCATGGCATTTCCAAAACTGACCACCTTGCTGAATCGCAATCCTTGCAGCGCGCCGTTTTGAATGAGCAAGGTAGCCGCTCCCCCACTCTGAAAAACAACACCTAGCTTTCCTGCCTCATGTGGGAAGCCGTACCCGAAGCCTATGCCTGCCGCAGGGCTATAAATCCCCATGCAATTCGGGCCAATTATTCGTATACTAAGCTCAGCAGCCCTGGTTTGTATTTGTTTTTCCATTTCAACCGCCTGCGGCCGCCCGGTCTCACCAAGCCTTGCTGTAAACAGGTGCACGATTTTCACATTTTTTGAAGGACACTGATCCAATAATGACAGTACACGGTCAGTCGGCACGCAGCAAATCACCAGGTCTATATCATCCGGAACATCTGCAAGGCTGCGATAAGCCTTCCTGTTTTGCACTGATTCCTTCTGCGGATTCACGGGATAAATATTACCCCTGTATTCGTAATCAATGAGGTGCCGTAAAAAGTGATAACCCGATGAAAAAGGGTTATCCGACGCCCCGATTACAGCGATGCTGCGAGGATTAAATGCATACTCAAGGATATGCCCTGCCGGGTTCCCTACATCAGCCATGAGTCCACCGCCATCACTGCAAAAATAATCCCCAGATAGGGAAAGGCAGATATCTTATAAACAGTCCAGGCATTCCTAGATGTGGGCGAAAGCAGAAGCCTTATATTGGCATATATCATAACCAGGCTGAGAATGCTGGAAACGACCAGGTAAAGCAAGTGGAACTTACCGGTCAGAGAATAAACAAGAAATGCAACGACCGAAAGCGCAATCGTGAGAACTGCCAGCATCCATATCACTACATTATCTTTAAAATTCAAAGGAAAATAGTGCAAACCGGCGTTTTCATAGTCGGCACGATTTGCAATCATAAGCGTCCACACGTGTGCCGGGGTCCATAATGCAATGAGGCAAAACAGCAGGACAGGTATTATGCCTATGACCGGCTGCTTGGTAATAGCGTACCAGCCGATCAATATAGGAGCGCTGCCTGCGATAATGCCAAAGAAAGTACATGATATCGTTTTGCGCCATACGGCGGAGGCCACAACTCCTATGAGACCAATAAAAAAACACACTGGAGATAATATCCAGGCAAGCACAAGGCCAATTACAATCAGAGCTAATGATAAGGCAAGTGCCTTTTCTGCAGGTTGAATTTTCTTTGAGGGCAACACCCTGCCGCATGTACGTTTCATCCGGGCATCAACATCACGATCAAGATAATTGGTCAACCCATTTGCTCCGGCGCTTCCCAGTGTTATTGCTATCAATGCCATTATAAAATCACTTACAGGAAAAACCCCACCGATGCTAGAGGCGGCTATTACTGCTGAACTCGCTCCAATGAATAGCAGGAGGCTTGTTTCTCTGGGCTTCAGGACCTTAATGTAGTCTAAGAGACTTGAATGTGACTTCAGTACGATGTTCAATTTTATAAAAGACCTTTGAATTAGCTATGCAGCTTCAAGATAACGTTATATCATATAACGTTTTAACAACTTGATCAAAATTCGGCTACGTAATAATCCGTATTGGTTGACAGTCAAAGACAGTCAGCGATATAGAAACCGCGGATAGGTTTTGTTCAGGAAAGCGGATGCTGCCATTTGTTCAGCTCCCGGCAAGCCGCCTGTCGTGGTGCTGATCAACTGACTGCCGCTTCCATTCAGTAATATATCAATCAGACCGGGTGATTGGGGATAAATATATTCAGTAACAGGATTCTGAACATCCGCCAATTTAGCAGCCAGGTCAATTGCCGTCTGGATGCCACCCAATTCATCTACCAGGCCCAGCTGCTTCGCCTCGAGACCAGTATACGTTTGTCCGGTAGCCAATTCTCTAACTTTCTCCTTGCTCAAATGCCTACCTTCCGCTACGACGTCTATAAATTGCTCATACATCTGATCATTTGTTTTCTGCACTAATGCCCTTTCTTCCGGGGTCAGCTCAGCAAAACCGGAATACATATCCTTGTATTTACCGGATTTGATCACTTCCATCTTCACGCCGATTTTATCCAGAAGACCATTCAGATTAGGTATCTCGGATATGACGCCGATACTCCCGGTCAAAGTGGACTGCAAGGCCACTATTTTGTCGGCTTTAGCCGATATATAATAGCCACCCGACGCAGCAACGCTCCGCATACTGATAACGATCGGTTTCCTGACCTTGCTCATCTCATAGGCAATTTCCTCGCAAGCACTCACATCGCCGCCGGGACTATTGACCTGAATAACGATGGCCTTAAACATACTGTCATCTCTAACTTTCTCCAGCTCTTTTCTGACTGCATCCGGTGTTATAGAAGAGCCTCCCAAGAACGAGCCGCCGGGCCCCGGCTCAATAACACCGTTCAGTGGAATTACAGCTATCTTGTTACCAATAGCAGAACAAGATGTCACCATAGGAATAATGGATAGCAATATCAATAAACTCAGTAAAATTCTGGACATATGAACCTCCGCATTGGCACTACTGCAACCTGAACTATACTCCTTAAGGATTGCTCAAACTATGCAGGTTATATTATTAACAACCTTAATTATATGTTCGGAGGTTCAAGCTGGGCAATTTTTCCATTAAGCTTGACTTCATCAAGATATGCCTGAAGTATTACTGTAGCAGCAGCAGCATCCATTTCATTTTTCAGCTTGCTTCCCTTCTTTCCGGCCTCTCTCAATTTTTGATTGGCTGATACAGATGTGAGCCGTTCATCCTGCATAATTATTTCAACATCCGTAGCCTGCGCAATCTGCTTGGAAAATAACAGGACTTTTTCAGCCTGCTTCCCTATTGCACCGGTGAGTGAATAAGGCAATCCAACTACAATTTTGGATATATCATGCTTCCTGGCAAGGTCAATTATTTCCTTGATTGCGCCATCATCAGTTACCCTGATAATGGTCTTTAATGGCGAAGCAAGTACCTGGGAGGGATCCGATAAAGCCACGCCGATCTTTTTATCGCCTACATCCAACCCCATTGCCCTATGCATGTCCGGCCTTCAATGACTCTTCAACAAACTTCGGCACTGCCTGAAGTGACTCATCGATCTTATCTTTATCTTTCGCTCCCGCCTGTGCCATATCCGGTTTGCCCCCACCACTTCCACCTGCAATTCCAGATACCTGTTTGATCAGTTTTCCACAATGAATTCCCAAGGCTACAACATCCGGTGTGGCCGTCGCCATGAAAAACGGTTTATCCTCATAAACGGTAGCTAAAATAATAACACCACTTTTCATCCTGGTTTTCAGCATATCGCCCATCTCCATCAGAGCTTCCCTGGAAAGAGACGCTACCCTGGCGTACACTACTTTGACCTTATTTATTTCTGTCAGATTCGTGCTGAGCAATTTATCCACATCAAGAGAAGACAGTTCCCGCTGAAGCGAAGCGATCAATTTATTGCTGGAAAACAAACTAATGGTCAAGCTCTCAAGTTTGGCTGGAATTTCATTAGGTTTAATCTTAAGGCTGCCAGCTACATGCTCCAGAATGCCCAATCTCTCGTTTATATAAGCCTCTGCACCCCGGCCGGTAACAGCCTCGATTCTACGCAAACCTGTGCCAATACTAGTCTCGGTAACGATCAAGAAATAGCCAATCTCTCCGGTAGACTTCACATGGGTACCACCGCACAATTCCGCACTAACCCCGGGTGATCCTATTTTCACTACCCGGACCGTGTCCCCGTATTTCTCTTCAAAGATCGCCATGGCTCCTTCGCTAACAGCTTTGTCATAAGAACAGGTCTCAGTAGCTACAGGCAAATTCTGCCGGATAATTTCGTTTACACCGGCCTGTATCTCCTTTAGTTGGTCTTTATCTATGGGATGTAATTGCGCGAAATCAAAACGCAGACGTTCGGGGGCTACCAGTGACCCTCTCTGAGCAACGTGAGTCCCCAGAACCTTCCTCAGCATAGCCTGTAAAATGTGGGTAGCTGTATGGTTCCTGGCTATATCCAACCTTCGATCTTCATCAACCATGGCCTCCACAACATCTCCAACTGAAATATAACCGTCCACTACCTGCCCTGACAGGGCCACTTTGCCTGTTACCGGGGTAATTGCGCCGGATACACTCATTTTACCGGACGCTGATGTCAGGCTGCCTGTATCACCCACCTGACCTCCCATTTCCCCATAGAAAGGCGTTTTATCTAATACCACTGTGATTTTTCGGCCTTTGTCAGACTTTTTAATTGGCTTCCCTTCATCCCTATCTAATATCTGTACAATTTTGGATCTGGTGGATAAATGCTCGTAACCAACGAACTCCGTTACCTTAATTTCACCGAGCTTTTCTGCGGAAGACATTCCGGATTGATTAACAAATTGGTGAGATGCTCTGGCCCTCTCCCGTTGCCTTTCCATTTCTGCTTCAAAGCCCACACGGTCAACCTGGAGGCCATGGTCACGGGCTATTTCCACGCTCAATTCGAACGGAAAACCATATGTATCCCAAAATTTGAACACTTCCTCGCTAAGAAGGCAATCCCTTCTTTGAGATTTGGCATCGGCAATTGCTTTTTCGCACAGGTTTATGCCGGCATCAAGGGTAGCGATGAACTTTTCTTCTTCATTATCGATAATATCGAAAATCAACTTCTTATTTGTAACCAACTCAGGATAGACTGTACCCATTATTTCTATGACAACACCAGCCATCTCACTTAAGAATGGCTTGTCGACGCCCAGCTTCCTGCCCAGGAAACAGGCACGCCTGAGGATCCTGCGCAGAACATAACCTCTTCCTTCGTTTGAAGGCAACAACCCATCCGCAAGCAAAAAGGAGATCCCCCTGCTATGTTCAGCAATTACCTTTATTGACCTGTCTATAGAATCGTCCTTAAGCTGCGCCTGCGACACGTGGGCGATGCGGCATATCTTTTTTACCAGTGGACTGAACAGGTCAGTATCATATACAGTGGGATTTCCCATTGCCGCAGCAACGATCCTTTCCAATCCCATCCCAGTATCTATGTTGGGTTTCGGCAGGCGGGTCCTCGATCCATCTTTCGCCTGATTGTACTCCGTAAATACCAGGTTCCAGATCTCGGAAAAGCGCCCGCAACTGCAATCAGGACCACAGTCAGATTTACCACATCCGTATTTTTCGCCGAAATCATAATGTATTTCGCTACACGGGCCACACGGACCGCTGTCACCTGCGGGACCCCAGAAGTTGTCCTTGTCTCCCAGCCTGACGATTCTTGCCTCAGGAAAGCCTATTCCCTTCCAGATATTGAATGCTTCATCATCATCGAGATAGATCGTGACCCACAACTTTTCCGGTGGGAGATGCATCCTCTCCGTGACAAATTCCCATGCCCAGGCAATAGCTTCTTTCTTAAAATAGTCACCAACGCTGAAATTGCCCAACATTTCAAAGAATGTTAAATGCTTGTTATCTCCCACAGAGTCTATATCAGTGGTCCGGAAGCATTTCTGGCAGGAGGCCAGCCGGGGGTTAGGAGGAACGGCAATACCCAGGAAATACGGCTTTACCTGTACCATACCAGCCGTTGTCAATAGTAACGTCGGATCCCCATGAGGAATTAGTGATGAACTGGGAATGACTTTATGTTTTTTCTCAACGAAAAAATTTAAATAGGCATTGCGGATCTCATTGCTATTCACAGATCAATCACCTCGAAGCATTTTATAAAAGTAACGGTATTCAAGTCAAAGCAACCAGTAATAAACGCAGGCCCTCTTTTAACAAGTTTAACGACATATGTTACAATCATGAAATCGAGGAAATCCAAAATGCCTGTATACGAGTACTGGTGTAATAACTGCAAAACCCGGCAGGAAATATTTCTGCCAAGGTTTGAAAGTGTTTGCCCCTCTTGTCCAAAATGCCATCAGGATTCATTAAAACGTTTATTTTCTACATTTATGGTTCAGAAATCATATAAAGATGTATATGATAACATTCTTTCAGACGGGCAGCTAACGCGAGGACTTATGAACAACGATCCCAGGGCGCTGGCGCAATGGAACAAGCAGATGAGTGGAGGAGAAGCTGTTGCCCCTGAATACCAGGAAACCATGGAACGTATGGAGCGAGGTGAAACACCCGCTCCCCCATCTGCAACCAGCGAGTCCTCTGCTGACTCATTGTAAACATAGGGGTCTATCATGCCTATCTATGAATATAAATGCCAGAACTGCAACCGCAAAGTCAGCATTTTCATGCGCATTTCGCAATTTGACTCCAACCCTTTATGCCCGATTTGCGGAAAATCCGGGTTGGTACGTATCTTTTCCAGCTTTGCCATGCATAAATCGCTCAGCACTATATATGAAGAGAGCGGAGAACCAGGCCCTTCCCAATCCAGCGATTATTACAAGGACCCCAGAAATATCGGACGGCATGTTGAAAAAAAGTTCAAAGACATGAATATTGAGATGCCTTCTGAAATACAGCAAAGCATTAACGCCGCGCGGGAGGGAGTTTTGCCTGATTCACTCAAGGACCTTAACAGTGCATCATCGGATACTGCGTACCATTGACGCCAATATAAACCGCATCAGCGAGGGGTTGCGCGTGCTCGAGGACATATCCAGGTTTATAGTTGAAGATGTTAATTCCAGCCAGCAACTCAAGTCGATCAGGCATGAACTCAGCAAATCCGTGGGAGAACATCATCTTGATTTGCTGAAAAACAGAGACGTGGAAGGCGACATCGGGGCTAAATTCGATTTGACGACGGATCATCAGGATATGATCTCAGTTTCCAGAGCTAATTCAAAGCGAGTGGAGGAAGGCCTAAGGGTGCTGGAGGAATTGGCGAAATTGCCTGAGCTTAAATCTATGCTATTTGCTGCCAAGTTAAAGGAATCAAGATACCTGGTATATTCCATAGAGAAAACACTGGTTGAGCAATTAACACATCATGAGAAACCCGGTAAGCAAGGCAGGGAGAAATGATATGAGTACGACAAAAAAAAGCTCTACTAAACTGGATAAAATAGCCGATCGAATACGCAGCCGCCTGGCCGAAAAAGACGCTGCACGTGAAATCTGTCTTAAAAGTTGCCGCGAAATCATCAGGCTCAGTTCAACTTCGATCCGCGCGACCCATAGAGGTGACAAGGAAACCGCTCTTAAACTCATCAACTCCGCTGCATCTCTCGTGGAACAAATCCAAACTGATTCCAAACGCAAGCACAACGATCTTTTATCTGCCAACTACGTACATGATTCGTTTAAAGAATATGCCGAAGCCAGCATCACATACAGCATAATATTTAATAGGGAGATTCCCGACCCGGATGAGCTTACTGTAGCTTATCCCGCCTATTTAAACGGCCTGGCAGAATCCGTTGGAGAACTGAGGCGATATGTGCTTGATGGATTGAGAACGGGTAAATTCGACGCCGCCGAAGATTTACTGGAGATAATGGACCATATTTATTCTGTCCTGGTAACGATGGATTTTCCTGATGCGATAACCTACGGGCTACGAAGAAACACGGATAGTGTGCGGGGCATAGTCGAAAAGACACGCGGAGAACTGACGCTTGTTATACATAATAATCTGCTGCAAGAGAAAATAAGCGTTTTATCCAGTAAATTAAGCAATTCTACTGACCAGACTTAGCTTGACTTTAAACGTCGCCACTGGTAAAATCCTCGATTTGGATAGGCACGCGCATTTCGGCGTGCGCCCACAGTAATTTATCAAATAAGGAGGTACAATGAATCCAGCAATTCCATGGAACATTTTTTGGATCGTTCCTGCTGCCGGTGTACTGACGCTTATTTTTGCCACATGGCTGGCTATAAGCATCATGCGCCGCCCAACAGGCACACCAAAGATGAAAGAAATCGGCGACATGATCTTTGAGGGTGCGTGGGCATTCCTTAAAAGGCAGTACAGCACTATCGCTATTTTTTCTGTGATAGTCGCTATCGTTATCGGCATAGCGGTTGGTCTTATGCCGCCGGAAGAAGCGCTGCAAAAAGCCGGCTATAACCCATTTAATATTGGATTATACACCGGTATTGCTGTCCTGGTTGGTGCTATTTGCTCAGGCTTAGCCGGCTTTATAGGTATGTATATAGCGGTTAAATCCAATGTCCGCTGTGCAGCCGCTGCCCAGAAGAACCTGACAGAGGCTGTAAAAGTTGCACTGCGTGGTGGTGCTGTATCAGGTTTCCTCATCACAGCACTCAGTCTCATAGGTGTAACTGTAATTTTCTTTGCATTTGGAGGGGCCAAAACCCCTGAGTTATCTCCCCATCTCATAGTTGGCTTCGGCTTCGGTGCCAGCTTTGTGGCCCTGTTTGCCCAGCTCGGCGGTGGTATCTATACCAAAGCTGCCGACATGGGCGCTGACCTCGTCGGCAAAGTCGAGGCCGGAATTCCTGAAGACGATCCCCGCAACGCGGCTGTTATCGCTGACCTAGTCGGTGACAACGTCGGTGACTGCGCAGG
>Ga0182021_10004831_pt1 | contig 15885 bp, 12 predicted proteins | sample 612E3MmetaG_FD_120493 | JGI IMG/M metagenome (GOLD analysis project Ga0182021, IMG submission 120493) | Permafrost microbial communities from Stordalen Mire, Sweden - 612E3M metaG (Illumina Assembly) | ecosystem: Environmental > Terrestrial > Soil > Wetlands > Permafrost | place: Sweden... | reverse complement strand
TTGGTCATGGTGACCTCGAGGGTGTAGTTGTCCACCACCTTGATGCCACTGATCTCCGTCACCGCCGGGGCCGCCGTTGTCGCAGTCACGGCAGCCGTTGTCGTGGTCTCGCCCGCCGTCGTCGACGCCGCCGCCGGAGGAGTGTTGGCGGCCACGAACTCGTCATACCCCTTGATCATGTTCAGGAGACCAGAGTACTGCGATTCGTTCTTGGGGTTGCACAGACGTTCCCACGAGTACTTGAAGTCTCCTGCCACCACCTCGCGGCCGTTGTGAAACTTGGTGCCGTGTTTAAGATTGAACGTCCAGACTGTCGCATCGGCGTTGCTCTTCCAACTCTCCGCAACACCGGGCTCGAGCGCCAAAGTCTTTTGGTTGAATTTGGTGAGGCCCTCGAACAGGGCATAATCCACCTGACCGCCCTCGCTCTCAACCACCAGGTTGGGGTCGATGTAGGCCGGCTCACTAATGAAGACATTCAGGGTTCCGCCGGCCCTACCACCTCCGGCGCCCCCACAGGCCGCCAGCGCCAAGACTGCCGCGCTCAGGACAATCGCGAGGGTCAGGACGAGCCATATGCGCTTCTTGACCAACAGATTCTTCCCTCCTTCAGTAGCGTGAGCCCAACGCCTGTCTCTCAAGCTCTCGGCTTTAGACGGTAACCTCCCTTACACTTTTGTGCGACTCGGCTGCAGCGCTACGTCTCTCTAGATGATGTAGGCGAGTGCGATGGAAACCGCGAAGAAGCCGACGGCGCAGGCGACCGTCAGGCGGTCGAGGTTCTTCTGTACCACCCCGCTGCCGCCGAAAGTACCGGAACCTCCAAAGGTGGTGGACAGCCCCGCATCTTTCCCCGAGTGGAGAAAGATGAGCAGCAACACAGCAAGACCTAGGATGATATCCACCCCGACCAGAACGTACTTCACCGCTCTCCCTCTCTCTTGTGACCTCTGTGAACCCTGGGGCCCATCGCGGGCCGCGACCTCTCTCGTTGAAGGTAAGTTACCACCGACGGCAAGCTTTTTGTATACACAAGATCCCTATTCATCCTGAGCAAAGGGACCTGCCGCTCATTTCCGGAGGGGCCTCCAGGCCCAGGAAGGAGAGGAGAGTCGGCGCCACGTCGGACAGACCAGCTCCCTCGCGGAGAGGCGAACAGGCGGCCAGCACCAACAACGGCACCCTTCCAAGGCTGTGCGCCGTATCGATAGTTCCGTCCGATTCCAGCATCTCCTCAGCGTTGCCATGGTCGGCGGTCACTATCACCTTCGCGCCCTCTCCCTCCAGTACGCGGAGCGCCCTGCCGAGGCACCGGTCGACAATCTCCACGGCCTGGATGGTGGCGGCGAGGTTGCCGGTATGGCCGACCATGTCGGGGTTGGCGAAATTGAGCACCACAAAGTCGAACGGCTGCTCAGCGATGGTGCGCTCCAGGCAATCGGCCACCTCGTAGGCGCTCATAGCCGGCTTCTGATCGTAGGTATCCACCTCTTTGGGAGAAGGAATGAGCCGCCGCGTCTCCCCGGGGAAGGGCTCCTCGCGTCCGCCGTTGAAGAAGAAGGTGACGTGCGCATATTTCTCCGTCTCGGCGATGTGCAACTGGGTCAGGCCGGCTTCGCTGATCACCTCGGCCAGCACGTGGCGCGGTTCTTCCTTGGGAAAGGCCACAGGCAACCCCAGACTGACCTCGTATTCGGTCATGCCCACGAAATCCACGCCAGGAGGGGGCCCGCCGCGGTCAAAACCATCGAAATGCTCCTGGGTCAGCGCCGCGGACAACTCCCTAGCCCGATCGGGGCGGAAGTTGAAGAAGATGACCCCATCCCCTTTCCGAATGCGAGATAGGGGATCCTCCGCCACGATGGTAGGAAGGATGAACTCGTCCGTCTCCCCCCGCGCGTAGGACTCCCTGACTGCCGCCACCGCATCGGCCGCGCGTAGGCCGGCGCCGTGCACCAGCGCGTCGTATGCCAACTTCAGCCGTTCCCAGCGACGGTCGCGATCCATGGCGTAGAACCGACCGCACACCGTCGCGATAATCCCCAACCCCTCAGAGCGCGTGAAGCTCTCGATCTCGGCCGCGTATCCCTCTCCGTCGGTCGGCGCCGTGTCGCGCCCGTCGGTGAAGGCATGGATATACAGGCGTTGCACCCCATGCTGCTTCCCCATGGTGACGAGGGCCCTCAGATGCCCCAACACCGAATGGACACCGGCGTCGGAAAGCAACCCCATGAGGTGGAGGGAGGTCCCTCTGACCACCACCCCGTCCATGACGGAGGCAAGCGCCCGATTGTGGAAGAACGAACCATCGGTGATCGCCCGGTTGATCCGGGATAGATCCTGGTAGATGATGCGTCCCGATCCCAGGGTGAGGTGTCCCACCTCGGAGTTCCCCATGACACCCGGCGGAAGTCCGACGGCCTCGCCGCTCGCCTCCAGGAGCACGTGGGGATAGTCAGACCAGAGAGCATCCCAGACGGGGGTATTCGCGAGCGAGATGGCGTTGCCAGGACCCGGCGGCGCGTAACCCCATCCGTCGAGCACGACAAGCGCCGCACGCCGGACGCCTTTCTCAAGGCCGGCCATGCGGCTACCCCTTCTCGAACTGGGCGATGCGCGTGAACGAACCGAGTTGGAGACTCGCTCCTCCTACCAGAACACCGTCGATGTCGGGTTGGGCCATCAGTTCGTCAATGTTGTCCGGCCCCACGCTCCCGCCGTAGAGGATCCTCACCGACTTCGCCGTCGACGCGCCCAGCGCGGCCGCTACCCGGTGCCTCACGAAACCGATGGTCTGCTGAGCGACCGCAGAAGTAGCGGTCTTGCCGGTTCCTATAGCCCACACCGGCTCGTACGCGATGATAATCCGAGGTGCGTCCGCCTCCCGCGCCGACGCCAGTCCACCGGCGATCTGCGTGGCAAGCACCCTCTCCGTGGCCCCCGCTTCGCGTTCGTCTTCGCTCTCACCCACGCACATGATGGGAAGCAGGCCGTGCTCCAAGAGAGCCCACACCTTCTTGGCCACCGAGTCGTCGGTCTCACCGAAGTGCTTCCGTCTCTCCGAGTGCCCGACAATGGAGGCCGCAACTCCGAGGTCGGCGAGCATCGCCGCGGAGACCTCGCCGGTGTAGGCCCCCTCCCACTCCCAGAACACGTCCTGAGCGCTTATGGAGATGCAGGTGCCCGCTGAAGCCGCTGTGGCTTCGAAAAGCCCCGTGAACGGCGGCGCCACCATGACTTCCCTGTCGGCCGGGCGCCCGAGGGCGGCCCCCAGTTCGCGCACGAAGCTCGCCCCTTCCCTGCTCGTCTTGAACATCTTCCAGTTCCCGACGATCAACGGGACCCGGCCGTGGTGCCTTCCGGCTGGGGACATCAGGCTGTTCCCTTGTCGGGCAAAGCGACGACGCCCGGCAGCGCGGCGCCCTCGATGTATTCGAGAGAGGCCCCGCCCCCCATGGAGACGTGGTTCATCTTGTCTGAAAGCCCGAACTTGTTGATCGCGGCCACGGAATCCCCTCCGCCTACCACCGTCACCCCCGAGCTGGCTGCCATTGCCTCGGCCACCGCGCGGGTGCCGGCCACGAACGGAGCCATCTCGAACACGCCCATGGGTCCGTTCCAGAAGACCTCGCCAGCCTCCGAGATTGCTTTCGCGTAGTCAGCGGAAGTCTGAGGCCCGATATCCATCCCCATCCACCCTTCGGGGATGGCATCAGCAGAGACGACCCGGGTGGCAGCTTCTTCGCTGAAAGCATCGGCGGCAACCACGTCGCTTGGCAACATGAGCGTGCACCTGGCACCTTCCGCCTTCCGCAAGGCCTCGGCCGCCACAGCCACGCCCTCGTCCTCAACCTTTGAGGCCCCGACAGGCGTTCCCTTGGCTTTCAGGAAAGTGAAGGCCATCGCTCCACCAATGAGCAGCCGGTCCGCGATGTCGAGGAAGCGGTCGATGACCTTGATCTTGTCGGTGACCTTGGCTCCGCCGAGGACCACCACGAACGGCCGTTTCGGCTCGGCGAGCAATCCGTCGAGCGCCTCTAGCTCTTTCTCCATCTGGAAGCCGGCCGCGGCCGGTAGCACGGCGGCTAGTCCCGCCGTGGTCGCGTGGGCTCGGTGGGCGGCACTGAACGCGTCATTGACGTACACGTCGCCCAGCCTGGCCAGCTCCCGCACCAGCGCCGGATCGTTCTTCTTCTCACGCGGATCGAAACGGGAATTCTCCAGCATCAGAACGTCGCCTGGGAGCATCTCCGCAACCGCCGCCTCCACGCCGGGCCCCGAAAGCTCGTTCACCTTGCGCACCGGCGCGCCCAAGAGCTGTCCGAGCCGCATCGCCACCGGATCGAGTACGAAGGCGGGATCAGGCGCGTCCTTGGGCCGCCCGAGATGCGACATCAAGATGACCCGGCAGCCGCGCTCCCTCAGATACTCGATGGTGGGCAACGCCGCCCGGATGCGGGTGTCGTCGGTCACGCGACCCTCTTTGAGGGGCACGTTGAAATCCACCCGCAATAGAGCGCGCTTCCCCGCGACCTCGATATCTCGGACCGTCTTCTTGGCCATGCCGCTCCCTTTCCCGTCACCCGTTCTCCGCTAGAACAGGCGACCGCACAAATCGACCAACCGGTTGCTGAATCCCCATTCGTTGTCGTACCACGCCACCACCTTCGCCTGCCGACCTATCGCCAGAGTCAGAGCCGAATCGAAGATGGACGAGTGCGGGTCACCCAAGATGTCGGACGAGACGATGGGCTCGTCCGTGTAGCGCAGAATGCCTTTCATCGGCCCCTCAGCGGCCTCTTTCACCGCGGCGTTGATCTCATCGACGGAGGCCTCCCGCTCCAGGTCCACTGTGAGATCGACCACTGAGCCGTCAGGCACCGGCACTCGCAAGGAGTATCCGTCGAGTTTGCCCTTCAGCTCAGGCAGCACGACCCCGATGGCGCGTGCAGCGCCCGTCGATGTCGGGATGACCGATACCGCGGCTGCGCGAGCACGCCGCAGGTCCTTGTGCGGCAGATCGAGGATGCGCTGATCGTTGGTGTAGGCATGGATAGTGGTCATGAAGCCCCGTTCGATGCCAAAGGAATCCAGCAGCACCTTGACCAGAGGCGCCAGGCAGTTGGTAGTGCACGACGCGGTGGAGATTATGTTGTGACGCGCCGGATCGTAGTCCTGGTCGTTCACGCCCATGACCACGGTGACGTCGGGGTCCTTGGCCGGGGCGGTGATGATAACCTTCTTCGCACCCTGGTCGAGGTGAAGGGCCGCCGCGGCCCGGTCGGTGTACCTCCCGGTGGACTCGATGACGACGTCGACATCCAGCTCGCGCCATGGAAGCAGCTTGATCTCGCTCAAACAGAGCGCCTTGATGCAACGCCCCTCGAAGGTGAGACTGTCCGCGGTATGGGTGATCTCGCCTGGCCACACCCGATGAACGCTGTCGTACTTCAGAAGATGAGCGAGGGTGGCAGCGTCCGCCAGATCATTGATCGCCACCACCTCGAGATCGGCCCCTTGCTTGGCCGCCGCCCGTAGGAACAGCCGTCCGATACGCCCGAATCCGTTGATCGCGACTTTGATGCTCATGGCAACTCACTCTCGGTGTCGGTGCCTTGATCCTGCCGGTGAAGAGACCTGGATTCTACCACGGGCAGTCCGCCCTCCCGGCCGTTCCGCCGCCTCCACCAGCCGCCTCAGCCGGTGATTCACGCCGGAGCGCGTGAGCCCCTCCTCGCCCGCTTCCGCCAGCTCGGAGAGGTTCAGGTAGGGGTACCTCATCCTCAGCTCGGCCATCTCGCGCAGCGCGCGTGGCAGGCCCGCGAGCCTGCCGCTGCTCTCGAGCGCCCGGATGGCCTCCAGCTGGCGGGACGCGGCAGAGCCGGTGCGGCGTAGGTTGGCCGAGTCGCAGTTGGCCAGGCGATTCGCTCGCGACCGCACCTCCTTGACGACGGCCTGCTCTTCCACTTGCAGTGCGGCGACATACGCCCCGGCAAGCGCCAGTAGGCCCGCCACCTCGTCCCTACCCTTGAGGTACACCACGTACTCTCCCCGGCGAAGCCTCTCCCCCGGATGAAAGTCCATCTCCCGCAGCAGCCTGGCAAGACCGTCGGCGAAGGTCTCATGGGAGCTGATGATCTCCAGGTGCGGCTCCCTCTGGGGGGCGTTCGCCGAGCCCGCCCCGATGAGGCAGCCTCGCACGAAGGCGTTGCGGCAGCAGGTCTTCTTCACCAGGCGGCGCGCCACGCCGGGCTGCAATTCGAACCTGTCGCTAAGGACGCCCATCTCGTTCAACGCCTGGAGCGCAGCCGGGGTCCCCTTCAGGTGCACCTCATATACCAGCCGCTGTTGGAACCGCGACTCGCGGCGTGTGAGTAGGTCGCCTTCGGCGCCCAGCGCCTTGAACTCAGAGTAGGCCATCTTGGCGGCCGCCTGCACCGTCGTGGCCACGCGGATCTCGTACCGGGAGTCCTCGCTCGTCCCGCCACGGATCAGAAAGGTCCCGGCCGTATGCACGAGCCCCGCGACCGCGGCCAGGCGGCAGCAACCCTGCTTGTCTTCGACGTGGGCGAGCTCCTCGCGCAGAGAGCGGGTGAATCCGCTGCTCAAGCTCACTCGCTCCGCTCTATGTCCCGATGCGAGACGCTGACCAGCATTGCCGGATCCTCCTGCAGTCGACGCGCCAGCTCGTCGACGAGCACCACCGAGCGGTGCCTTCCTCCGGTGCACCCGATCGCCAACACCACCCGCCGTTTCTGCTCGGCCATGAATCGTGGAGCCAGGAAACGGATCAGCTCCATCACCTGGCCCAGAAAGGTCTCCGCGTCGGAGCGTCCCAGCACGTAGTCCCGCACGGGCTGGTCCGCGCCAGACAGAGGGCGCAGATCGGGGACCCAATGCGGGTTGGGCAAGAAGCGCGCGTCTAGTACGATGTCGGCCTCGCCGGGCAGTCCAAAGCGATAGCCGAAGGACTCTAGGCTGACGAGCAGTTGATCGCTCAACCGGTCGGCCAGCAATACCTCCTCCAGGCGCCTGCGAAAACTCCACGGGGACAAACGTGTGGTGTCGATGACGATGTCGGCCATGACACGCAGCGGCAACAGCAGCCGCCGTTCCAGCTCAATCCCTTCCAGAAGATTCCGCGAGAGCGGATGTGGACGCCTCGAGGCCTGGTACCGTGCCACCAGCTGCTCGTCGTCCGCCTCCAGATAGAGCACCTTGAAGGAGATGTCGGAGGCCCGGAGGTACTCCAGCGCCTCGCCCAGCTCTTCGAAATGGGTCCCTCCTCGCGCGTCGAACACCAGGGCCACCCGGTTGATCTTGTTGCCCTCCAGCCCGAAGAGTTGCACCACGTTGGGGAGCATCTGCGGCGGCAGGTTGTCGATGCAGAAGTACCCGGCGTCCTCGAAAGTAGCCACGGCCTCCGACTTGCCCGCTCCAGATAGGCCGGTGATCAAGGTAACGTGAAGCTTCTGTGGCTCTTCCGTGGCAGTCATCAGTCGTCGCGTCCTTCCCCGACCTGGGTTGGGGCAGCGTGCCTCTTCTCATGCGCCAGGAGCCGCCGTTTCCAGCTGTCATCGTTGCCGTAGTGGCCGAGCCGGCCGTCGGAATAGACCACTCGATGGCAGGGGATGATTATCGGGATGGGGTTGCCGGCCATGGCATTGCCCACCGCCCGCGCCGCGCGTGGGAACCCGGCCAGCTCGGCCAAGGCACCGTAGCCGATAGTCGTGCCCGCCGGGATGGATAGCAACGCCTCGAACACCTTGCGGTCAAAGGGTGGCATCCCCAGTTCGTCCAAGCAGATCTCGTCCGCCGTCCACGCGAGGCGCTCCCCGCGGAAATAGGCCTCCAACTCGGACACCCAGCGTCTCAGCGCCTCCCGATCCTCGGGCGCGGGATCTTCGACGTCCGACGGGGCGGCGACCGACCGCCCGGGACTCGGCAGGTCGACCGCCACCAGCCGGCCCTCGCACACGGTCACCGCGCCTTCGCCGCCACCGGCGTCGAACCGAGCCACGGCGGGACCCCGCCCGCTGCCCCTAACCCGTTTTGTGGACATACGCGTGTACCTCCCTTGCCACTTTCCCTGGCAGGCCGGGAACGGCCTCCAGTTCTTCTCTGGTGGCTTGTAGGAACCGCTCAGGAGACCCGAAGTATTGCATGATGGCCCGCTTGCGCTTCTCGCCGATACCCGGAAGCTGGTCGAGCAGTGAGTGCGTGGTCCGAGAGTCGCGCTTCCGGCGGTGGAACCCGAGAGCAAAGCGATGGGCTTCGTCGCGCACCCTTTGCAGCAGCAGCAGGCCTGGATCATCCGCGGACAGATCCAACGACTGAGGCGACCAGGGCACGAAAACCTCCTCCTCCCGTTTTGCCAAGGAGATCACCGCCACCGCGCTCTCCAAACCGGCCTCACTCAGAGCAGCCAGAGCGGCTCCCAACTGCCCCTTGCCACCGTCCACCAGCACGACGTCGGGCACCGCCTCGAACGACGAATCGTAGGAGCGCTCGCTCGCCACGACCCGCGCGAAGCGCCGGGCGACGGCCTCATGGATGGCCCCCACGTCGTCCTGACCGGCCGTGGAGCCTATCGCGAACTTCCGGTAGTCGCTCTTCTTGGCGACTCCCCCCTCGAACACCACCATGGAAGCGACGATGTTCTCGCCGCCCAGGTTGGAGATGTCGAACCCCTCGATGCGCATGGGCGGGCTTTCCAAGCCCAGCGCGGTCTCGAGGGAGGTCAGAGCTCCCAGGCGTCGCTCCCGCGTCCTCTCCTCTTGCAAGTGTTCGTGAGCGAGGGCCAGGTCGGCATTGCGATCGGCCATTTCTCGGAGTCGCCTCTTGTCGCCCCGCTCTGCCTGCCTCACCTCCACCTTCGTGCCCCGCAGCTGCTCGAGGAACGTGGCCAGCCGGATGGTGTCTGTGATCATCGCCGGCACGACGAGCTCAGCAGGTATCGTCGAGGAGGACCCGTAGTACTCAGCCACGAAACGCTCGAACACCTCCTCGGCATCGGAGCCGGCAACGTTCACGAAGGTCAGGCTGCGCCGGTCGGTCAGCTTCCCGTCCCTGGTCATGAAGACCTGCACGTTGGCTCCCCAATCGTCCAGGGCCATCCCGGTGATGTCGGCCGACCCCAGCGACGCCGACTCTATCTGCTGGCGCTCGAGCACGTGGCGAAGTGCGTCCAACCGGTCCCTGAACACGGCCGCCGTCTCGAAGTCTTGCCTTACGGCCGCCTTCTGCATGGATCGCTCCAGACCCGCGATCACCTTTGTTTCGCGCCCGCTCAGAAAGTCCACCACCTGGTCTACCACCGCTCTATACTCTGCGGCGGCAATGGCACCGGTGCACGGACCCGGACAGCGGTCGATGTGGAACTGCAGGCACGGCGAGCCGGAATGCCTGCCAGGCTCCTTGCCGCGGCAGGTGCGCACGGGGAACACCCGGGCGAGCGCGTCCAGCGTCTCACGTACCTTGGCCGCGTTCGCAAACGGCCCGAAATACAAGTTGCCGCGCCGGTGCTGCTGACGGGTGAACATCACCCGGGGAAAATCGTCCTCCACGGTGATCATGATGTACGGGTAGGACTTGTCATCGCGCAGCCTGATGTTGAACGGGCTTCGGTGCTGCTTGATGAGGTTGTGCTCCAGCAGCAACGCCTCGACCTCATTGCTGGTGACTATCCACTCCACCGTCGCGGCGCGTCCCATCATGTCGTTCACCTTCGCGGGAAGCCTGCACCCCTCGTCGCCGCTCAGCGCGGGCAGATAGCTCGCCAGGCGTTTGCGAAGGGAGAGCGCCTTGCCCACGTACAGCACGTCACCGGACTCGTCTCGATACAGATACACGCCGGGGAGATCCGGTGAATTCTTGATCTGTTCCCTAACCTCACTGCTCCCACTCATCGATGCAAGTTTACCCCACCCCCACCGAACCGCACCTCCCGCCGGGGCGGCAAAGGGCCCCATGTTATACTTGCGCGCCGAACATTTCGGGCCGGTCGAGCGGGTTTCCGCCGCCCGCAACACCCGCCCGACCAACGAAAGCCGAGGAGATGGAAGTGGCACTGGCAGGACTACCGATCGAGGAACGCAACCTGCTTCTCGACCTGCTGGCGCAGATCCGCCAAAGGCTGCTCACGCCCGACAGGCTGCGCACGTGGGACCACGACGAAACCTTCCCCGAAGACGTCATCCGCGAGCTGCTGGGTCCCACGATCGGTCTGCAGTTGCTGTTCATTCCAGAAGAGTACGGCGGCATGGGCGGCGGCGCCCGCGACCTGACTGCTCTGTGCGAGGAGATGGCCAAGATCTGCGTGGGCGTGGGCACTGGGATCCTCGTCATTCACCTGGGATCCGACCCCATCCTGGTCGGGGGCACCGAGCAACAGAAGCGCAAATGGCTCAGCAAGGTCGTCGAGGGCGCCATCGTGGCCTACGCGGCTACCGAGCCGGAAGCCGGGAGCAACCTCGCCAGTCTCAAGACCTCGGCCACACCCGTCGTCGACGAAGAGGGCACGGTCACCGGCTACAGGATAAGCGGCGCCAAGCAGTTCATAACCAACGGCGGCTACGCCGACTTCCTGACCGTCCTTGCCCAGACGCCGGAGGGTCCGTCCTTCTTCATAGTGGAGAAGGACATGCCGGGCTTCACGGCGGGCAAGCCCGAGGACAAGCACGGCATCCGCAGCTCGAACACTGCCCCGTTGTCATTCGACAATGTCCTGGTCCCCGCCGAGAACCTCGTGGGAGAGATCGCTGGACAAGGGCTCGACCAGGCGAACGAGGTCTTCGGATACACCCGGCTGATGGTGGCCTGCTGCGGCTTGGGGGCTGGCGAAGCGGCACTCGACAAGGCCATCCGGTACGCCAGAGAGCGCATCCAGTTCGGGTCACCCCTCATCGAGAAGCAGGGCTACACCCACAAGTTGATCCTGCCCTACATGGCCAAGCTGGAAGCGGCGCGCGCCTACATCGAGGAGGTGGCCACCCGCATCGACGCCGGCGAGACCGACCTTCAGGTCGAGGGCGCTCTGGCGAAGTTGTTTGCCTCCGAGGTCGGCAACGCCTGCGCCGACGCCGCCATCCAGGCGCTGGGCGGATACGGCTACATCTGCGAGTACGACGTGGAGAAGATCAAGCGCGATGTGAAGATCACCACCATCTACGAAGGCACCAGCGAGATCCTGCAGCATCTGGCGAGCGTTTTTAGGTGGCGAACGGTGGTCAAGACCGGAGGACAGTTCTACGAAACCCTCGCCCGGCAGATGGACGCGGCGCACGCAAAGCGCCCGGACATCAAGGCCGACACCATCGCGGCCGTCATCCGCCTGCTGAACGCGGTCTTCACCGAGGTGCACAAAGCGAAGGCCACCCGTCAGCAGCACCTGATGTTCCAGCTCGCCACCTTGGCGGCCGCGGCCGAGACGGCCGCGGCGCTCATGAGCAAGGTCGGCCGCCAGGACGAGAGCCCGGCGAACGAACCGAAGCGCGTCGAACTCTGCGCCCGCGTCAACGCTGCGCTCTGCGCGCAGACCGCGTTCACGATCACCGGGGAGATCCTCTACGGCTCCGTCATCTGGTCTGCCGACCAGATCCGCGCCGTCTACGAGTCGTCTGGATTCGACTACCCCCGCTCACAAGCCGGCCTCGTCGCCGACATGGACACGCTGCGCAGCATGCTCTGAACCTGTCCGCGGACCCGAGGAGACACGCATGAACGACATAGCGGCCCTACTCAAGACGTTCTCGGACGCACACGGACTCTCCGGATACGAAGACGACGTGGCGGAGCTGCTGCGGCGCGAGCTGGAGCCCCTCGTCGACGAGGTCTCGATCGACAGGATGGGCAACGTCATAGGCGTGCGCGCTGGTGAGGGCCCGACGGTGATGATAGCCGCCCACATGGACGAGATAGGGGCCATGGTCTCCCATGTGGACGACGACGGCTATCTCAAGATGGTCCCCGTCGGCGGCTGGTCGGACCAGACCATCCTGGGACAGCGAGTCATGGTCCACACGTCCGATGGCAGGCTCCTCCCCGGGGTGGTCGGCTCGCGCCCGCCCCACATGATGGACGCCGAGGAGCGTAAGAGGCTCATCAAGACCAAGGAGATGTTCGTCGACTGCGGCGCGACGAGCGCGGTCAACGCACGCGAATTGGGCATCGCGGTGGGATCTCTCATCACTCTCGATCGCGACCTCTGCCTGTTGGGCAACGATTTCGTCACCGGCAAGGCTCTCGACAATAGGGCCGGCGTGGTATCGATGATCTGGGCACTCAGGCTGCTCAAAGACAAGCCGGTGCGGGCGACCATCCAGGCCGTCGGTACCGTCCAGGAAGAAGTGGGGCTCAAGGGCGCCCGCACATCCGCCTACGGCCTCGACCCCGACGTGGCCATCGCGACCGACGTGACCATCCCGGGCGACAACCCTGGAGTCACCAAGAGCGAGTCGCCGGTGGCCGCCGGCAAGGGGCCAACCATAACCATCATCGACGCCGCCGGCCGCGGCGTCATCTCTCCGCGCCCGGTGCTGCGCTGGCTAAGGGAGACGGCCGAAGCGGCCTCCATCCCTTACCAGGTGCAGGTGGGGAATGGCGGCAACACCGACGCGACGGCGATCAGCATCACCAAGAGCGGCATTCCCTGTGGGGTGATCAGCGTGCCCACGCGCTACATCCACTCCCCGGTAGAAGTGCTCTCGCTGCGCGATCTGGAGCAGAGCGCCGCCCTCATCGCTGCTGCCATCGAATCTGCGCACAAGTACTTCTAGGCCGACCCGCTCTGCGGAACGGCCGCCGCGCGCGTCGCGCTGCCCATCTCGCCTCTACTCGGTCGCCTTACGGGCCTTGATCGCCCGTTCCCAGGCGAGGGCGGCGTCACGAAGGTCGCCGGCCATCGACGGAGGTACACGCCCGACAATGCGCACGTCTTCGTCACGATAGTCAAAGTCCACAGTCCCGCGCTCGCGAATGCGGGCGAGCAAGTCCCCGGCTGAGTAGGGCAGAGCCACATCGACCTCCAGCCAAAGGTCGGCCAGCACGGTCGCGATCATGGTACGCAGATCGTCGATGCCCTCACCGGTGAGCGCCGACGCCTTGAGCGCGTGGCGGTCGTCGTGGCCCAACACGCCTCCGGACACCGTGCGACCCGGTGCCAGAGGCCCGGCAGGAGCGATACCAGCCCGCACTGGCGCAGCCCCCGCGCCCCCTTCTATGAGGTCGGCCTTGTTGAGGACCACCACCCTCGGCTTGTGTCCTGCGCCGAGCTCGTCAAGAACGGTCTGCACCGTGCGGCGGTGTTCGGCCGCGTGCCTGTCGGCTGCATCCACTACTTCTACAAGGATGTCCGCGCGAGTGACTTCCTCAAGGGTCGCTTGGAACGCCTCCACTAGTTGGTGTGGCAGCTTGTGGACGAATCCCACGGTGTCGCTCACTATGACCATCTGCCCCTCGCCCAGCCGGACTCGCCGGGTGGTCGGGTCGAGGGTGGCAAACAGCATGTCCTCAACAGCGGCAGCCTCCTCGCCCACCAAGGCATTGAGGAGTGTCGACTTGCCGGCGTTGGTGTAGCCCACGATCGCGACCGTCGGCAACAGCCGGCGCTCTCGGGCGCGCGCGGCGGTCTCGCGCCGCTTCCGTACTTCCTCCACGCGCTCCCGGGTCTTTTTGATGCGCTCGCGGATCACGCGCCGGTCGGTCTCGAGCTGGGTCTCTCCGGGACCTCCGCGCATCCCGATGCCCCCAGCGGTGCGGGACAGGTGGGTCCAAAGGCGCGTAAGCCGGGGTAGCTGGTACTCGAGCCGAGCCAGCTCCACCTGGATGCGACCCTCGTGAGTGTGAGCGCGCTGCGCGAAGATGTCGAGGATCACGCCGCTACGGTCGAGCACTTTGACGTTCAGCAACTCCTCCAGAGAACGCTGCTGTTTGGGTGACAGCTCGTCGTCGGCGACCAGCATCGTGAAGTGGGTTTCGGACTTGGCCTGTTTGAGCTCCTCAGCCTTGCCGCTACCGAGGTACCACAACGGGTGGATGGACACCCTGTGCTGGGCAGTGCTGCCCACCACCTCACCGCCGGCGGTTTCTACCAGAGAGGCCAACTCAAGGAGCGACTCTTCGGCCGTCCAGCCCTGATCTCCTCCGGTATCCACGGCTATCAGGTAGGCACGCTCCAGCTCGGTCGCCTCCCCCTCGGCCGCGGCCTGCCTTCCCGGACGCAGACGCCCTTCTCCGGGACTTCGTTTCGCTTCTTCCGGTGCGCTCATGCCGGCTCCCCACGCGACCCGTCCGCGCGGGCCACCTCTGTCCCCCGGGCGCCCCGCCTGGCGGCGAATGCCTTCTCGCCACCTCGGCCGGAGTCGCCACGAGCCACGCCTCCGCTCTCGCCCGCAACCACCCGCGGGTCGCTCACCGCCAATACGCGCCGCAGCACCTTGCCTGTCTCGCTGTGGGGGTTGGCGCACACTTGCTCGGGCGTGCCGCTGGCCACCAACTCCCCGCCGGCGTCTCCACCCTCCGGACCGAGGTCGATAAGCCAGTCGGCGCACTTGATGACGTCGAGATTGTGCTCTATCACCAGTACGGTGTTGCCCGTATCCACGAGGCGTTGCAGCACTTCGAGGAGCTTCTCCACGTCGGCGAAGTGAAGACCCGTGGTGGGCTCGTCCAAGATGTAGAGGGTGTTGCCCGTCGCGACTTTCGCCAATTCGGTAGCCAGCTTTACCCGCTGTGCCTCGCCGCCCGAGAGCGTCGTCGATGGTTGTCCCAGCCTGACGTATTCGAGGCCCACGTCGGCCAAGGTCTGCATGCGCCGTCTGATCTTTGGCTGGTTGGCGAAGAACTCCACCGCTTCCTCCACGCTCATGTCGAGTACTTCGGCGACATTCTTGCCCTTGAAACGCACCTCGAGCGTTTCGCGGTTGTAGCGCTTGCCCTGGCAGACCTCACAGGGAACGTACACGTCGGGCAGGAAGTGCATCTCGATCTTGAGCGTGCCTTCGCCCTTGCAGGCCTCGCAGCGGCCGCCTTTGACGTTGAAGCTGAACCGGCCCGGAGAATAGCCACGGACCTTGGCTTCCTGGGTGTGCGAAAACAGTTCCCTGATGTGGTCCCACAGCCCGGTGTACGTCGCCGGATTGGACCGGGGCGTTCTGCCGATGGGCGACTGATCGATGTCGATGACCTTGTCCAGTTGCTCGATGCCGTCGATGCGATCGTGCTCGCCCGGCCGCACCGGCACCCGGTTCACGATGTTCGACAGACTCCGGAAGATGATGTCGTTCACCAGCGTCGATTTCCCCGACCCCGACACGCCTGTCACGCAGACGAAGGCCCCTGTGGGCACGGGGATGTCGAGGTCCTTCAGGTTGTGCTCCCTTGCCCCACGCACGATGAACTCACCCCGGCCGGAACGCCGCGTTGGCGGGACCGCGATCTTCCTTTTTCCAGACAAGAACTGCCCGGTAACCGACCTAGGCTCCGCCAGGATATCGGCCAGCTCGCCGCTCTTCACTACTTCTCCCCCGTGCTCTCCGGCCCCCGGGCCCATGTCGACAATGTGGTCGGCTGAGCGCATGGTCTCTTCGTCATGTTCCACGACGATCACCGTGTTCCCGAGGTCACGCAGCCTGAGAAGGGTGTCGATGAGCCGGCGGTTGTCGCGCTGGTGTAGGCCTATGGAGGGCTCGTCCAGGATGTACAGCACCCCGACCAGGCTGGAGCCTATCTGGGTAGCCAGCCTGATGCGTTGCGCCTCGCCCCCCGACAGGCTTCCCGCGCTGCGGTGCAGGCTGAGATAACCCACCCCCACCGACTCGAGGAACGTGAGCCGCTCCCTGATCTCCTTCAGCACTCTGCTGCCGATGAGCTCTTCCCGCCGGCTGA
>Ga0182021_10004830_pt1 | contig 15889 bp, 11 predicted proteins | sample 612E3MmetaG_FD_120493 | JGI IMG/M metagenome (GOLD analysis project Ga0182021, IMG submission 120493) | Permafrost microbial communities from Stordalen Mire, Sweden - 612E3M metaG (Illumina Assembly) | ecosystem: Environmental > Terrestrial > Soil > Wetlands > Permafrost | place: Sweden... | reverse complement strand
CCGGGTTTCGTCAGGTTGGCGCAACTTGCCATGTTCCCCATCCTGCTGACTCTTACGCAACGATTCCCGGTTCCGACCGCGGTGCGTGCCCCCATTCCAAAATCGAAAAACCCCGATCACCCCATTCAGGAGCGCCGGCGCTACAGCACAGACCCCAAAACGTTCCTTGCCCTGTTAACGCTGGCGGCTGAGACGGACCCCGCCAAAATTGGCCAGGAATTGACCCACGGCATTGCCCAGGCCATGTTGGCTGACTTATGTTTCCTGATCATGGTGGGGGAAGATAATGGCTTGTCTATTTGCTTCGGCTATGATCTGATCCGGGAGGAAAATCTCGACGGGACCATTATCAATCGGGACAGCATTCCTTTGCTCGCAGAAGCCATCCAGCAGGGGCGCTCCCTGCGCCTGCCGGCCAGCAGTACCTCGCCAGACCTGAAGGGTTTGGGACAAATCCTCAGCCTGAGCAACCCCGGCAATCTTCTCAGCGTTCCGGTGTCAAAGCCTGATCACGGACCCTTGGCAGCGTTCTGATCCTTTCTCCTTATCCCAACCGCCTGTGGAGTGCTGACGACGAGTCCTTCCTTTCCAATGTCACCAACCTTTTCAATCCCATTCTCGAGCGTGTGCAACGGATTTCCACCCTGGAAACAGAACAAGACCATTCCGTAGAGGAAGCCCATTCTGTTATGGAACAGGCAACCGAAGCCAAGAATAAGTACGAACAATTGTTATCCGAAATGGAAGGCCAAGGGGAAAAAATCTCTCAATCGCAAGTACAGGCAGAGAATATGGCTGCCTTGCTGATTATGCAGGAAGAGGCGCAAAAAAACATTGAGCAATTGAAGGCAGAGAATGAGAAATTGCGCAACGCCGGTGGTTTGCCGAAGGTTCCCGATGACCAGGCGGAGCGCGAAATGCGCCAAACGCTCGAAGAAATGGCTCACATGCAAAACGCTCTGGCCGATGCGAATATCAAGATCCTGGAGATGGAAAAACGCCCGGCTGCTCCCATTACCAACGAACAAATTGAAGTGATCGCTTCCATTTCCCAGGAACTGCGCCAACCCATGTCTTCCATCGTCGGTTACACCGACCTGCTGATGGGCGAATCGGTCGGTGGTTTGGGTGCGCTCCAGCGGAAGTTTGTCGAGCGGATCAAAGCCTCCACTGAGCGCATCGGCGGACTGGTGGATGACCTGATCCAGATCACCAACCTGGAGACCGGGAAGATGGAATTCAACCCGGAGGAAATTGACCTGAACCTGATCATCGATAACGCCATGGCATATACCAGCACACAGATTCGCGAGAAGAACATCACTCTTCGGCTGGACCTCACCGGAACTTCCCCGCATATCCACACCGATCGCGATGCTCTTCAGCAAATCCTGATCCATTTGCTCCAAAATGCCACAGCCGCCACGCATGCTGAAGGAAATATCACCCTGCGTGTCCAGATGCAGAATGAGGAAGGCCACCAATTCGTCTCCATTCAGGTGTCCGACAATGGTGGAGGAATTTCCTCGGAAGATCTTCCGCGGGTGTTTGCACGCCGTTACCGGGCCGAACACTCGCTTATCCAGGGTGTGGGTGATACCGGAGTAGGCCTTTCCATTGCCAAGGCACTGGTTGAAGCGCAGAATGGTCGGATCTGGGTTGAAACTGAAGCAGGGGTAGGTTCCACATTCAGCGTTCTGATGCCTGTCCTGGAAAAGTCGCCCCAAGAAAACCAGTAATGAAGAATTTACAACAGGTATTCCTAGGGATTTTCATTGCCCTGGCCTCGATTGGTTTGCTGCTGGGAGGCTTATCGCTCTCGCTGGCCGCGGGGTAAATCAATGCCACTTCCAGTGCCACACCCACACCATCTCCCACCCAATCTCCCACACCTCCTCCCACAATGACACCAACTTCATTACCGACCTTGCAGACATTCACTCCGTCGGAAATTACCAGTCCATCGTTGGAAGCTCCCACGGCTTTTTCAACATGGACTCCCAGCTTGACCCCCAGCTTGACATCCACCCTGCCTACACCAACGACAAATTGCCCGCCGCCTGCGGGTTGGTCGGTCTATTTTGTCCAACCCGGCGAAACGCTTGCCAGCATTGCAACACGCTATGGGATAAGCAGTGCCAAGCTTCAAACTGCCAACTGTTTGTTAACGACAGAATTGATTCCCGGAGCGGTCATTTACGTTCCTCCTATGCCCACCCATACTCCTTTGCCTTGCGGTGCTCCGCATAGTTGGATCGTCTATATCGTTCGACCCGGTGATACGCTCTACCGCCTGAGTATTGCCTACGGGATTACCGTTGCGGACCTCCAGCGTGCCAATTGCCTGGGCAGCTCCACCCTTCTGCATACCGGGCAATCATTATATGTGCCTCCTTGGCTGCCGCACCCAGCCTGGCCTACCGCTCCGTTCATATACTTCCCAATCAACCCGCCGGACAGTTTTCCAACGGATACCCTCATTCCAGCCGCCACTGATACACTTGCAGAAGCACCCACGGCAACAGCGTTTCCGGTTGCTCCATGAGTTGAAACCATGAGCGCCAATGCAAGCTTACCTGAAAGTGGTTTGGCAAAACAAGCCAGGGTTTGTCATTATCTAGGCTTATTGGAAGATTCAAAGACAACTTTGTCTTTTCCGTCCAATTCCAATCTTTGCAATCACGCCAAACCGCTGGCTTCCCCAAACCTGGAATATCAACGCCTGGTCTGTCTTAAAGGGCGCCGCCACACTCTTTGTCCGGTCTTTCTGCGGAGCGAGATTGGGCCATTACCTCCAGATATAAGTGACGGCCCGGCAACCACGTTGTTCTTGGGAATGTTAATCGAAAAGAGAGTGCTCCTGCCATTATTGCTGGGCTTCGTTGTGCTCGTTTTGGGATTAACCGTATTAATGTGGTTGATAAGTAATCAAACCGGAAGGACTCCCGGAAGCCCCATCCCAACCTCCACTTTGCTGCCTTTGGCAACCGAAACGATCCCGGTTGCTGCCATTCCAACAATTCTGAATGTTGTACCAACGAGGACCGCGGTAATCGATATACTTGATCCCGTCTCCAGTGGAACCTTAACGACCCAATTCCCTACATTGATCGGTATTACCCCCGTTCCCTCCCAAACAAAGGTTTTATGTGGCTCACCGGCCACCTGGGTCGTTTATATAGTTCGACCCGGCGATTCTCTCTACCATCTCAGCCTGGTATCCGCGGTTACGATTGCCGAGCTCCAGCGCGCAAATTGTCTGGGCACCTCCTCGATCCTGCACACCGGGCAATTGCTGTATGTGCCTCCTACAGCCCAGCTTGCCCCCTCGCCGACCATACCCTATGTAGTGATACCAACATCTGCACTGACCAATACACAGGAATTTATCCCGCCCACCGAGACTGCCACAACAGCTTATATCGAGACGGCAACAGAACCCCCCACCACATTCGAGGTACCCACAAATACGCCTGCCTCCCCATAATAATTCCTGGTTTGTAGGAGCCTTCCAGCCTTCCCAATCCTTGCAAGCCTTTTTTCTGGGGTACCCCGCATGAATAGTTCTTCTTGCATCATTATGTTTACGAGAGTCGGGATTGCTTATGGTTGTCACCCCGGATATGGGCCATTGTCCCGATCGTCAAGGAGTGACGCATCCCGGCAAATCCGGGAAAGAATTGCAGAACTGGTATGAAACGATCACTGCTAACAGTTGTATTGATTATCATTTTGACAGGCTGCGCAGTCCCCCCAGGGAATGCTGACGGCTCGCTTTCTGCCGCCACACCAACGAATCTGTTACTGGTCACCGCGCCGGGCGACGCGACCCCCACCCTGACTCCATTCCAGCCATTTCAGGATGAATGGACTCCCGGCCCAAATTCTTCCATCACAGGCACAACAACACCGAATGAGCCAACCGCCACACTAGACCTGAATGCAATCCTGCCCGACAACACCAACCAGCAGTCGTTCTATGCTCCGCCATATGCTCCCAAGCCCTTCCCGGTTCTGACAGATAACCAGACAGTTACATTCGCGCTGCTTGGTTCCGACGTTCGTCCCGGCCAGACCTATTTCCGGACGGATACCATCATAGTCGCGGCAGTCCGCCCGGCAACCGGTCAGGTTACACTTATTTCCGTCCCGCGCGACCTGTATGTGTATATCCCCACCATCGGCATGGACCGCATCAACACAGCTTATGAGTATGGGCAGATGCATAAATATCCTGGTGGTGGTGCGGGCCTGCTAAAAGCCACCTTTCTATACAACCTGGGTATCCGCATAGACCACCTGGCAATTGTAGATTTCACCGTTTTTACCCGTATTGTAAACACCCTGGGTGGGCTGGATGTTCCAGTCTATTGTGCGTACACCGACTGGCATTTAAATAACCCAAACCTTGACCCAAATCTAGTGAAAAACTGGTCGATTTTCACCGTTGGTCCGGGTCTCATTCATATGGATGGCGACCTGGCACTTTGGTATGCCCGCTCTCGCGAAATGTCCAGCGATTTTGACCGTGGTCGCCGCTCGCAGGAGGTATTGCGGGCCCTTTATGGGCAGGCGTTGAAAACCAATGCCATTAGCAAAATCCCGCAACTTTACAGCGATTTCAGTTCATCAGTCATTACCGACCTTGGGCTGAACGATCTTTTGAAACTGGCTCCTCTGGCATTGCACCTGAATAATGCAGATATTCGCAGTTATTACATCGGAAAAAACGATGCAACCCCCTGGATGACACCTGGCGGCGCTTCCGTACAACTCCCCAAGGCACCGGTCATCCTGTCCATGCTCCAGCAGGCCCTTTCGCCTGCTCCCAAGGCTGTCCAAGCGACTGCGCTGACGGTCGAAGTCCGCAATGGGACGCCCAACCCGGCCTGGGATGCCCTGGCTGCCGAGCGGCTTAACTATGCTGGTTATAATACCGTCCTCGCTCCGGCTGACCGGCAGAACTATACCAGTTCCTTATTGTACGATTTGTCTGCCACCCCAGATCTGAAACACGCCAATTCGCTTCTGTCCGTGCTCGGGCTACCTTCATCGGCTTTTGTCACTGCTCCAAACAAAAGCAGCACAAATTATGTTTTCATTGTTGGGGCAGATTATAAGCCTTGCTTTAACCCCAATGGCTTGGCTCCGTAAAGTTTCATTGGTAATTTCCTCCATTTAGTTGAAGATATTCGCGTGTTTGGCAGGCGTCATCCCCTGCGGGTATTCCAAGGGGAGATGCTCCGCAGAGTGTGCGTCTCACCCAAGACCTGTAATTTCCTTATTAGCTCCTGCAACTCCCGGGGAGTTTCCGTAGAGACACTTCGGGAGTGCAGCGGTGAACAGGTTGACCGGGGCAATTTCGTTTGACTTTTTTTTACCAATTTGCTAAACTATACGCAGTACAGATCGCCTGGCTTTTCGAAATAAGTTTGTAGGAAGGCATGGTGCATCTGGAACACCCAGAAAGGAGATTCACATGTACGAATCGTCCACTGCCCACCTTAGCCCGCAAACCGGTCTCATCCCGGCGCTCAACTCTTGGGAAATGTACCTTAATGATCAAGGCCGTTCCCTCAACACCGTTAAGGCCTTTTTATCTGATGTACGCCTGTTGACCCAGGTGTTGCCTCCAGATCGTACGCTGGGTGACATAACAACCGGCGATCTGAACAATTTCCTGGGTTGGCTGGAACATGAGCGGGATGTACCATGCTCGCCTAAAAGCCTGGCAAGACGGGTTACCGCCGTTAAATCATTTTTCCGTTGGTTGCATCGAGGTGGGGTCATCATGGTGGACCCGGCAGAGAAAGTTGTCCAGCATTCTGTGCTCAGCCCTCTGCCCGAGGTCTTGACCGATGCGGAGATCGAAACTGTGCTGTTGGCATCAGATCGCTACCGACGCCAGACCAAACCGGATGCCCGTCCCTATACATTGTTGGCACTACTCCTTGCCACGGGCATCAAAAAGTCCGAATGCCTGGGAATCCACCTCAATCACGTGGATTTGCAAGCTCCTGAAGGGCCGGTCATCTTCATCCGCTATGCCAGCCCGGCGAACCGGTACAAGGAACGTAATCTGACCCTGCCAGAAGAATGGGTTCCTGCATATGAGGAATACCTGAGCCAATACAACCCGGTGGACCGGATGTTACCGTGGTCACCGCGCCGATTGGAATACCTGCTCGAAGATATCGGCAAGGACGCCGGCTTGCCCAAACACCTGTCTTTTGATATGTGTCGCTGGACTTGCGCCTTGCAAGATTACCTGAACAATATGGAGCCGGAGAAAATCCGCCAGAAAATGGGCATATCAAAAATCCAGTGGCGCGAGATCCATTTGAAGTTGAGACAACTTGCCGGTAGCGAATAGGGCTAGCCGTTGGGCGAATAAAGACTCCCTGGTTTTCAAGCCTGCGGGAGTCTTTTAATTTCCAGATGCAAAATATGCGTGGTTGCAGTGGTAATACGGAACGGGTGCCCAATTCGATATCCTGCCACCCAGATGATCTGCTCCCCGGCGCAAACCAGCGGCCATTGCTTGCGTGCCCGCCGGGGCATTTTAACGTTGGTAAAAAAATCCTGAACTTTAATGGTTTGTCCGGACATCCCAAGCGGGGAGAAAACATCGCCGGCGCGGCGCGGGCGAATCACCAGGCTGTCAGCCGGCAGCCGGTCAGCATCCAGCCAGATAGACCAGTTGTCAGTATTTTGTGACCAAGTATCTGTTGTCAGGCCACAGTATTCAGCCGATAGGATCCAGCCGTTACCCAATACCAGGCGCTGGTCACCGGTCGTTTTTTGCCGGCTGCTGATCGTGGCTAGCTGCTGCAGCTGAGGCCAATGAGAAAAAAGAACAGCCGCCTCATATGCTGCGAGGTAGATTTTCCCGTTTTCGCTAAACAAATACAACCCATTAACAAAATCTATTTGCTTGCCTGCCGGAACCTCGACGAAGGCAGCCGCCCGCGCCAGCGCCGCGAACCCAAAATCGCGGTCGTCTGGTCGCAGGAACTCGGCGGCGCGCCGGATAATATTCCGTCTCATCCCGGTAGACAGTCTCGCCAGCCCGGGTTGGTCAAATGTCACCCAATCCATCCCGGTTTCAATGACAACGCTTTTCCAAGCATCGGCCAGCAATTCCTGCAATACCGCATAGTCGCCCTGCAAGGCTTGCGCCGTATGCAATACGGATTCTTTGAAGCGCGGGTTATATTTTTCCAATTCGGGCAGAAGTGCATACCGCAAGCGGTTGCGGAAAAAGGCCTGGTCGTTGTTGGAGGCGTCAAAGTGCGGTTCCAGGGCATGTGCGCGGCAGAAAGATTCTGTATCGGCGCGCCAGAGTGAGAGCAGCGGGCGGACGAGAGGAATCTGCGGGTCGAATGCCGGCAGCAGCGTCTTGTATTCCATCCCTTTCAGGCCCGACAATCCAGCTCCCCGTAAAAAGTGCATCAGAATCGTCTCAACCTGGTCGTCGGCGGTATGTCCGACGGCCACGGCCTGCGCGGTATGTTGCCTGGCTGCTGCAAACAGAAATTGGTAGCGCAGCGTCCGGGCGGCTTGCTCGAGCGATAGTCCATGCTCTCCGGTGTAAGCCCGCACATCCGCCGAATCGGTCACGAATGGCAGACCGAGGCGGCCGGCCCGGGCGGAAACAGAGTCGGCCTCCTGATCCGCTTCGGGCCGTAGTCGGTGGTTGAAATGGGCCACGATGACCTGGTAGCCGGCCGTGTGCAGGATATCCAGCAGACAGAGGCTATCCGGTCCGCCAGAAACACCGGCCAGCACCGGCTTGGCCGGGTCGAGCCCGCATTGATCCCGCAAGATCGTTTCGAGCATCAGGCCTCACTCTCGATCACGTAGTCGGTTTTCTTCTGCCCGGCCAGACCGGCGATGAAATGATAGATGGCGAAGATTTCGAGCGCGAAGGGCAGGTACCCGCCGTAACCCAGCAAGGGCATCTCAAATACATGCAACCAATTGCCCCAGGCAACATGATAGACCCATTTGGGGTAAGAGTAATAATTCCACATCTCCCAGAAAAAGGCGGTTAGAAGAACACCCAGCCAAAGTGCAATCACGGGGCGCCAGTTGCCGACCCTGGTCCATTCCACCAGGGTCCGGTTACCCAGCCAGATGTTAATCGGCTCCAGGATGAAGTAGAACGAAATCCAGACAAAGGGGAAGAAAATCTTTGGCCAAGCGATCATAACCAGCAGCATCGCCCAACCGGCCAGGAAAAAGGTAAGCGAAGTTGCTTTTGTTGGCCGGATGACCGGTCCCTTGAGCGGCTTCTTGAGAAAGCTGCGCATCAACTCGGCGCTGCCGAGCACCGCCGGGATGACCGTGGTGAAATTTAGCGTGGCCCAGACCCAAAACATGAATAACGAGAAGCTTTCGGCGCCGTTGTAATGCCAGTTTTGCAAACGACTGTTGGCCAACTCGAACAACCACCAGACTGACGCGGAGGCCAAAAACAAGCCAATATATTTTCTCCAGTCGCGGGTCAGCAGAGATGTGCCGGTGCGCCAGAGCACCAAGCCATCAATTGTCAGGCAGTAACCCAGCCAGAGCGGGAAAAATGCCCACTGGGTCCGCAGTCCTTTAAGACCCCAATTAAGCGTCCAGAAAAAGACCACCAGAACGAGCCCGAACCACCCTTGAATGGGAAACTTTCTTGCAGGTTTGATCATGCCCCAATTAAACCACAAAGTCCCCGGTTAAAGCGATCACCAGGCACAAGGCCTGGTGATCTAAGGGGGAGGGGACACCACCGTTTTTGGTCGGCATGGGGGGGACACGCAGACCTTCGATGGTAGACACCTGTTTATATACCAGTAAAAGGAGACAGATGTCATGTGTCTATAGTACACCGAAATTATCTTAATTGTATTAATTTTAGATTAGAAGACGGATCCAATTGCCCCGGTCAGTTAATTCGTGTAGAGGATCAGTTTCCCATCTGTGGTTTGTTCGACCCGCAGTTTTTTTAGCGGCGTGGCGGCCGGCCCCTTGATCGGGTATCCGGTACTGTTGAAACGCGATCCGTGACAGGGACAGGCAAATCCAGCGGATTGAACCTGGAGAGTGCATCCAAGGTGGGTGCAGATAAGACTCAGGGCTGAGAAGCCGCTGTCGTTGTGGATGAGTACCGCCGGCACTTCGGGTACGGCTGTCACCGAGTCGAGCGGGTATGTTCCTGCCAACCCAAGGTCGAACTCCGTTGGCTGGGGCGGTTCGGTCTTATAGCTCAAGAAGCGGATCAGGCCAGCCAGTCCAAGCAGGCCGCCAAAGGCCAGCAGACTGTCAAGCGTCATCTTAAGGAAGTCACGCCTTGGGATGGAAGGTTTATTCATTGCAATGCCATTTTTTCGTCTTAGTACAGCAATTATCGAACAGTCATATTGTTTGCTTATCCAGGCCCGGGCAGGATTGCCCAGACGGTCAGACCGATCAGCAGCAGCGTGAGCAGCGCAATGAGAATCTGCACCAAGCGCCCGCCTTTCGGGAACCAACGGCCCAATTCTGAGTCGGCTGGCTTGGGGAAGAGATAAGGGATAACGATCAGGATTGCCAGGATTACCAGGGGGACCACAATGCCCAGCAGGAACGGGTTGCCGAATTTGAGCAATTGTTGTACCCAAAGAAAGAACCAGGGCGCGCGCGCATTGGTGAGGTCTACTGAGGTATTCGTAAGTGGAGGCGTAATCGGTGCGGGCCAGAAGATGGACAGAAGCACCAGCGCAATGGCTGTGGCAGTCATCAGCAACATCTCGCGGCGCACCAGCTCGACCCGGGAGATGCGTTCTTCGCTGCGCCGCAGCCGCGCGGGTGGGACGGCGATACCACCATCCCGGCGTATGCGGAAGAGATGCCAGACAACGCCGGCGATCATAGCCAATGTCAGGCCAAATGTGTGCCAGGAGTAGAAACGGATCAAAGCAGCCGAGCCGAGTTGTGCCCCACCGACCATAAACTCATAGAGCTGGTTTCCCAGGCCTGGGATGGCTTTGATGAGATTGGTTCCCACCACAAGCGCCCAGCTTGTTCCCTGGTCCCAGCGTAGAATGTAGCCGGTGAAATCCAGGGCCAGAGTCAACATCAGCAAAGCCAACCCGAGTAAATAATTGAAACGACGCGGCTTTTTATAAGCGCCGGTCCACGTAATGCGCAGCAAATGTATGAAAAGCACCAGCACGAGCGCTTGTGCGCCCCAATAATGCAGGTTGCGGATCAGTCCGCCGAACGGGACCAGTCGGGCAATGGTCTGAATGGAGATGGTGGCCTGATCCGTCTGGGGAATGTAATAGAACATTTCCAGGATACCGGTTACCAGGAGAACCAGGAATAAGAATATCGCCAACCCGCCGGTTCCAAGGGTGTAACTCCAGCGGGCTTGCTCTGCGGGGATGCTGGGAGGGTGCAGGTGCAGCAGGAAGTTGGGTCGTGGACGGGCCGGGGCCAGTTCCCCCGAGAGGGTTGTCTGATGGGAACCTACCAGGACAGCTTTAGGTTTGGAGTTGGCTTGCAGGATCAAAACCAAAGCAACCAGCCCGAGCAACGCGGCCAGGACAATTTCTCCAATCTGGTCATTTTGGCTGGCGGGCACCAGGTGGTGCACCTGAATGGCCGAAGCATCGGTTGCATCCAGCGCCAGCCCCTGCGGCAGAGTCCCGTTCAGCTTGAAGATGTAAGCGGTGACAGCCCAGGCTTTGGCGGGAGTAAGCGAACCGGGTTTCCACCAGGGCATGGTAACTACGATGTAATCATAGAGCTGCTGGGCGGTGGTGTAATTGGTCAAACTTCCGGCGCCGGTCACTGCGTGAGGTAGGTTATCACGAGGAATGATAAATCCATCCGGGGGATGATTGCCAGAATGACACCTGGAGGCCCAGCAATTCTGATCCTCGCCGTAAACCGCGCGCCATTCAAGCGTGAGGCCTTGCCCGCGATCACCGTGGCAGGCCATGCATATACCCCAGTAAACCAGGGACCCCTGGTCAAGCTGCGTAGGGTTCTGTGGCGAGCTCAAAATGGGTTGGGCCAGGCGGGCCGTATTGGAGGCTGGGGTCGGGGCTGCCAAAGTCGGTGTGGCCTGCGTAGCGGTGCCTGTTTTTATAACGCCATAAGCCCACCAGGCTGCCAGGATGAACATTGCACCCAAACACACAAGGAACAGGCCGATTGCCAGGCCTGAACGGGAGGGAGGTGCCTTTGGAGAGTTGGAACTGCGGGGGTTAATTTGTTGCAGATTCATGAAACTTTACCTGTAAATCCATTGGATTATATCAAACCCTTGGCAAGCGCAGGCAGGCCTCCCGGTAGGCTCGTTTGAATGGGAAAGGCTCTTCGGGCGAGCCCAAAGAGCCTTTATTTCAAGCAGGAAAAGTTCAGCGCTCAGGCCGTTTTGCCGGCTTTATCGCTTTCGGTTATGACCGTCTTGGGCTCCTTGAGGAGGAAACTGAGCACCAGACCGGCCACCATCAACGCGATCAAACCAACCAGCGAAAGCGTCATCGAACCGGTTTGTGGAGATTTGAAGCTGTCCATTCCGAAGATAAAGAGAATCCCGGAAATCTGTCCCATCATGAGCAGCAGCCCGTTGGATGTACCTTCCGGTGTGGGGTAGGTTATTTCTGCGCCATACTGGAATCCGATCGGGCCGGAGCTGAGCAGGAAGAAGCCCATGACAAAGCCTGCCACCAGCAGGAGCCAATAACTTGTAAAGAAAGCGATACCGACAAGCCCCAGGGTGGCTCCGGCCAGCGCCACTTTGATAAAAGGAGTCCGCTTGCGCAAGCGATCCGAATACGTGGGGATGACCAGGGCGCCCAGGATGCCGCCCGCGATCATCAATCCGCCTATGATGCCAGCCTGGGTGCTGGTGATACCATTTGGTTTCACAATCTCCTCGATCCAGGTGGTGACTGCATTGAATGTGCCCAGACCGATGAAGAAAATGATCAAGAGGATGATAAAGCCTTTTTCACGAAATATCTGTTTGAAACCGTCGAATACCAGGGAGCGCACTTCCATACCAGGAGGGCAGGGCGGGGTTTCCGGGCATTCCCTGGCAAAAATGACAAAGACCAGCGCAGCCACCACCGAAGCGATCCCGTATGCCATCAGCATTCCGCCGATCTGGTAGTGGATTGTCAGGTAGGGGGTCAACGCCAGCGCCAGGAAGATGCCCACGTACATAGCCAGAGAGCCAAGCCCGGAGGCGGTGCCGCGTTCGCTTACCGGGAACCAGCGAGCTGCCACGGTGGTGACCGCATTGAGCACGAAGGGTTGCCCGATGGCAATCCCAATCTGCGCGATCAGCACCAGATTATAGTTGGCCGGGTTGGACCCCCAGATACCCCGCAGCAGCCCAAAGACCGCCGTCAGGATTGCACCAATGCCGACGCCCACCCGGATGCCGTAGGTATCGATCACCCAGGAAGCCGGGATGGAGACGATGATGTAAACGATCATAAAACTCATCGAAAGAAGACCGATGCTCAGATCCGAGACACCGTAGAATTTTGTAGCTTCACTGGTAATAGCGCCGAAAGTGATCCAAAGTAACTGGGTGGCAGCCACGATGAGCATGAACACGACCAGAACGATCCAGCGATAACCGTAGACTTTGAAATTGTCTTGTTTCATTGGGATAGGCCTCCTGGCAATATTGAGTGCTTGTATGGGATTGCAAACAACATTCTATCAACAAACCCCCAACCAGGAAAGAAGTTGCTCCCTGTAATCCTACTCTTTGGGAGCAGGATCGGGATAAGGTTTATCCCCTTCAAAAAGCGGTAGCGTTACGCCAGCGATAACTGCCTCGACCCGGTTCCTGCCGCAAGATTTGGCTTTATACAGACCCATGTCTGCCCTTCTGATCAACGTTTCCGGGGAATCGCCGACCTGGTACGTGGTTACGCCAAAACTCGCGGTGACTTTACCCACCGTGCTGAAGTGATAGTTCTCCAGGGTATCCCGCAACCGTTCGGCCAGTTCAACGGCTTGTTTTCCATCAGTGTTGGTAGCCAGGACCAGGAACTCATCGCCTCCCCAGCGTCCGAACGGGTCGGAGGTGCGGATGGCCAGCCGCAGTTGTCCGGCCACTTCTTGCAAGACTTCATCCCCGGTATTATGCCCGAAAGTATCATTGACGTCTTTAAACCGGTCCAGGTCGAACAGTAATACGGAGAGCGGCAGATAGTGCCTCTCGGCGCGGGTGACTTCCTCGTTGAGTAATTGGGTAAGCAGGCGGCGATTATCCACCTGTGTGAGCGAGTCGGTCATGGCAAGTTTTGACAAATCGTTGGCGATCACACGTTCCGAGATATAGCGTTCTTTTATCCTCGAAACAAGGTAAAGGACTGCGATATAAAATGCGCTGGCAGTGTATACCTGTAACAACAGGGTGAAATCCGGGAAAGCCAGGCCATACAGAAGGAAGTGCAAGCAAGAGGCTGCTCCCAAAATCAGCATTGCCAGGAAAAAGAGGGATGAAAGCAAAAGAGCACGCTTTGTGCTCAGGACCAGAAAACCCAGGATAAAAACAAAAGGAAGCCAGAGAGTAAAGATCGGACCGAATGAACCATTTATGAAGGTGATTGTCATAATGATCGAGGCAAATTCAACCAGCGCATAGGACAATACAATTCCATAAAGAATCAATTCAAAAGTACGCAACTGGATGATGTGGCGCCAGTATAAAACGACCAGGAGAAGAAATACCGAAGCGAGCATCGGCAGGATAAAAATATTTGCAACTGTTATATTATGCTGATCCAGGCCAATACCCCAAACGGCCAGCAAGCTAATAATGCCGACTGGTGTTCCAATCAGAAATACTTTGCGTGTGGCGGTTTCAATGGGATCGTCTGGAGGTGTCCCGCCGTTCAGAACCTTGTTGCTATCCATATTAATATTGGAGGTAATGCCCTATAATAATCAATTTTCAGATTTACGAAAAGCTTTGGCTTTTTCCGGTTCCTACCCACTCCACCTTTGGTAATAGCCCAGTATACATCCAATATCTTTTGGGCACAACCTATTTTTTCTCTACATCCACCCACATCCCGTTGCCATCCGTTGAGACCTCGATCCAGCCATTCCAATCGGTGCGCAGGAGCGTGGTGCCAGTTAACTCATCCAGGACGGACTGTTCGGGCAGGCCATCCGGGTCGCCGGCCGCAACGGACAGGATGGCAAGAGGCGGATGCAGGGCCGCGATCCATTCGGGCGGGTTGACCTGTGCAAAACCCGAATCGGCCAGAAGCAGTACGTTTACCCGGCCGATCTTGTTCCCATTGTCCAATTCAGCCAGCGTATCGAAATTTATGCCGACCGGCAGCAATGCCCGGAAGCCCTGCCATTCCACCAACAGCACCGCCCCGCGCGGCGAGACACTCCTGACCGTAAGTTTGGCGCCCTGCCCCAGGTCCAGTGCAGCACCTTGATAGGCGGGGGTGACCGGGATGGCATGGTTCGTCAGCCAGAGATTAAGTTGATCGGCAGAATAGGAGGCATCCGGGCTGCCCGCCCACAGTACGTTGTCGGGAGGATAGAGGTCCAGGTCGCGTGGCAGGGCTGCGACCTGCTGCTCCTGCGGCGAAGCGACCAGCAGCCAGTCCAGGCGGTGGTTGAAGGGCGAAAGCCGCCGCCCCAGCGCATTGGCAAGCGTAGAGGGGCTTTGCCCGCCGTCCACCAGCAGGCTGCGCCCGGTGGGCGTCTGGATGAGGATGGCATCGGCGGAACCCACGTCGAAGAAGGTCAGGTGCAGGCGTCCGTCCGGCAGGGTGAAGACGGCCGACCAGGCCAGGAAGGTGTAGATGGCCAGCACGGCCAGGATGACGGAGGAGACCAGCACATTACTCAGGCCCGTTTTCAAATGCGGCCGGGCAAAGGTGAGACCGAGCAGGATGGCGTAAAAAAGCAGCACGAACAGGAAGGAATATTCCCCCAGTATGATGACGCCGTGCGGGAAATGATTGAAGAATTCAACGGCCCGGTCGGTATAAGCTGCGAACGGCCAGGCCAGCCAGCCGACCACTTTTCCGAGCGGCAGATAGACCAAGCCGAGCAGCAGCGCCAGCCCGGAAAGGATCTCCACGGCGGGTTGAGCAGGCAGGATGAAGGGGTTGGCCAGCACGGCGATCAGAGAAATGCGCCCAAACTGGTAGGCCATGATCGGGAGCGTGGTCAACTGGGCAGCCAGGGTGAAAAGTACGTACGCGCCGACCGGGCCGGCCACCTTGCGGACGGTCTCTGACGGGAGGTGGCGGGACAGCAGCTCGGTGAACCAGTCCTGGAAAGGCCCGGCATACAGGATCATACCGAGGGTGGCGGCAAAGGACAACTGGAACCCGACATCCCAGAGCACGTTGGGGTTGATGACAGCCATCACGCCGCCGGTGAAAGCCAGCGTGTTGAGGCCGTTCTGGCGCCGACCGGTCTGCCGGGCGAAAATGGCCAGGCCGCCCATGATGGCGGCTCGTACCACCGAGGCCGTGGCCCCCACCAGCACTGTGTAGACCGTGATGCCAATGACAGCCGCAAAGGCGCCCTTGCGCTGGCCGAACAAGCGGCTGAAAAGCAGCACGAACAGCCCGGCAATGATGGTAATGTTGAAGCCGGAGATGGCGATGATATGGGCTGTGCCGGTGTTCACATAGGCTTGCTGGAGTTCTGCCGGTATGCCATTGTCGTCACCCAGCAGGATGCCGGCCAGAAGAGCGGCCTCCGGTTCTGGGAAGATGGCATAGACCCGTGCGACCGCGTAGGTCTTGAAAGCATAGACCAGGCGAAGGACGGGAGTACCGCCTGTGAAAGGCAGCAGGGTGGCTTCGGCATCCGGCATATACGCCAGGATGTTCTGGTGGGCCAGGTAATCCTG
>Ga0182021_10004829_pt1 | contig 15890 bp, 10 predicted proteins | sample 612E3MmetaG_FD_120493 | JGI IMG/M metagenome (GOLD analysis project Ga0182021, IMG submission 120493) | Permafrost microbial communities from Stordalen Mire, Sweden - 612E3M metaG (Illumina Assembly) | ecosystem: Environmental > Terrestrial > Soil > Wetlands > Permafrost | place: Sweden... | reverse complement strand
GATGTAACGCAGCGCGTGGCCTCCAATATGGGCAACGCCATTTTCGTGGCGGCCTACTTGATCATGGCGTTCTTCCTGACGCTGGGCCGCCTGGTGCAAAGTTTCCAGGTGATCCTGATCGAGAAAGAATCGCGCGTATCGGACATTCTACGCGCCAGTGTGTATCTCTTTGTGGCGGCGCTGCAACTGATTGCCTTTGCCTTTGCCGATAGCCGCGGCCCGTTATTGGGCTGGCTGCCCGGTATGTTCATTTTTGCGTTGGTCGGCTTGCTATTGCTGCGCGTTTCACTGCACACCCAGACAGGCGAGACTGCTGCTCCAGCATCGGCCGACACGTACGACTTGAATACAGCCCGTTACCCTATTACCCTCATTGATGTATTCAAATCCATCGTCCTGGCAGGCATCTGCGGTATCACGGCCTTCGTTGGCTATAGTCTGGTTCCCGTGATATTTCCCGAGCCTAAGATTACCATGAATGTTGTGGTGGCTCTGCTTGCCGGATTAATCCCGTTGTTGGCAACGGTCGGCATTCGCCGTACGGCTGCACGCTGGGCGTGGGCTTCGTGGATTTTCTTCTCGCTCTTATTGGCGGTAGGACTGTTTGTGATTAACTTTTCCACCATCCCGCTGGTGGTCGAGCTGCGCCAGAGCGGCGCTTTTGGCAAGCTCGCCTCGCTCTTCGAGTCGGAGGGTGGCACCGGCAAAGTCCGTTCGCTAATTTGGGAAGGCGCGGCGAAGTTGGTCTTGCCTCATGAGCCGCTGCAATTCCCGGATGGGTCACAAGATAACCTCAACGCGCTGCGCCCGCTGATCGGATATGGGCCGGAATCCATGTACGTCGCCTACAACCGCTTCTATCCACCCGATCTGGCGCACTACGAAGCGCGCAACGCCTCCCCCGATCGATCACATAATGAAACCTGGGACTCGTTCGTCAACACCGGCGCGATCGGCTTTGTCCTAGAACAATTCTTATTCCTCAGCGCATTCTTCTTCGCGTTGAAGTTCATCGGCTGGATTCCGAACCGGCGATCTGCAATTCTATTGATCGGGTCGCTCGTAAGCGGTGGTATTCTGGGCACGATCGGATTGTATCTCTTCAAAGGCATTAATTTCATCGGGACGGGCTGGCCCGGCGGTGTCACTGCTGGAATAGTCATCTATGTCGTCACCTTCGCACTGTTCCACTTCCAGGTGTCACGGCAAGTCTATGCTTTAATTGCGACCATTCTGATCGCGATGCTCGATCTGGCAGTATTCAGCGTGGTGCATACCTCGTCCCAGCTGGTGCTTGCCATCGCGGGTGCGACCATCGCCGGGGCGCTCGCCTTTCTCGTATTGTATGTGATAGGCCGCTACGTCTTCGGCCCAACGGCAGGACAGGCCATTCAAATGAGCGGCCACATCTTTATGATTGTGGCCTTGTTCGGCGCGATCCTGGCGCACTATCTGGAAATCAGCCTGGCCGGAATCGCCATTGCCTCGACGCGCACTTACTTCTGGACTTACGCTGGGCTCTTAGTTGTACTGGGCCTGCACTGGGTTCCGGCGGAAGATGAAGAAACCCGACCGCGCGTCGCGTCCGTACCGACCCCGGTTCCCGCCGCGGAGACGCCGCCGGCCCACATCAACAAGAAGAAAGTTCGCCGTGCGGCTGCGGCGATGACGCCCGCTAAGCAGCAGAAGCGCGATAGCACCAGCAATTGGTCGGCGTGGCTGGGGCCGGTGTTGGCTTTAGCGCTGGCCTGTGCGTTGATCCTCGGCACACTGGGATTCTCCTTCATCAATGTAGCGCCCGGTTCGCATCCTGTCAGCGGCGCTATGCAGTTAATCTGGAACTCGCTGACGATCCGGCCTTATCAAAACAATGAAGTGTCCTATGGCACCCTGTTGATGTTCGCCGTCACGTGGTTCTTTGGCGGACTGCTGACGCTGACCGAATTGCGCCGTCGCAACGTGATTTCGGCGCGTGACATCTGGATAGCCGCCGCGCTCTATTATGGTCTCTCCCTCAGCGTGGCTTTAATTTACTGGCTCATTCAGGCCAGTCAGCTCATGTCCTTCAACAGCATGGTATCCCAGGCGCAGGTAACCAGCTTGCAACAATTGGCCCAACGCTCAAATCAATTGGTGGGCTTTGCCGATGCCATCTCTAATGTGCTGACGATGTTCTACCTCTTCATGGCGATTATCCTCTTCAGTCTGGCCGGAACGCTGCTGTTGGAAGTGCGCGACCGGCTGACGAAATTCGCCGGCGACTGGGGCGGGCTGCTCGTCATCCCGATCAGCTTGGTCGTGCTCATCGGCATTACTTCAACCAACTTGAACCCGGTGCGCGCCGACATTGTCTACAAACAGGCGGAAGCCATTCGCAGCAGTGGGCAATTGGATTTGGCCATCGCCCATTTCAAACGCGCGCGCGAGTTGAACCCCACCGAAGATTTCTATGATCTCTGGCTGGGCGCGGCCTTCCTGGACAAGGCGAACAACAACCTGCAAACGCCGTCGATCTTGACGAACGTCAAAGACGTCGATAGTCTGTTAAGCCTGACCTTTGAACAGACGTACCAACTCAATCAGGCCGACACGCTCACAGCAGCGCAGATCGTGCTGGAGTACGCGCGCAGCTTGAATCCGCTCAACACCGATCACACGGCCAATCTGGCGCGCTTGCATCGCCGTTGGGCCGATCTGAAAGCCAGCGATCCAGCGGCCCGCCAAAAAGAGCTGGAGACCTCAGCCGAGTATTACCGGCAGGCCACTAACCTCAGTCCGAATAACGCCCAGCTTTGGAATGAGTGGGCACTGGTAATCATGGCGATGTCCGATCTGGCACGGAGTGGTAACGACACCGCCACAGCCGATACGTACCTGGCAGATGCTCAGGCCAAACTGGATCACTCGTTGGAATTGGATGCGCTCTACGATCAGACTTACATGATCCGCGGTCAATTGTTCCTCAAGCAAGGCAAAAATGACGAAGCACAGAAGATGTTTGCGGAAGCCAGCAAATTGAATGCCGGCAATTTGGATGCCTACGGCAGCTCGATCGATCTGCTGCTGCAACAGAAGAACTACACGGATGCCGAAAAAATCTCACTGGACTTTCTAGCGAAGAATCCCGATTCGCTGTCTGTTTTGCGCACTCTGGCACGCAACATCTACTATCAACAACAGCGGTTGCCCGAGGCCATTTCCACCATGGAACACGTCCTGCAAATTGATCAGAATGATGCCAGCCGTTGGGAAGACCAGCGCGTCATGGCGATTTTGCTGGCGCAAGCCGGACGCTTGCAGGAAGCGCTGCCGCTGGCGCAGGCCGCGTTGACGGCTGCGCCGCAAGATCAGCAAGCGGGCATTCAGACTCTCGTCAGTCAACTGCAGTCCCAGTTGGGCCTCAGTCCGCAGCTAACGCAGACCCTGCCTTTCGCACAGCCAACTCCGGCGAAATAACGGCTGTATCCATCGGGCGAGGGTTTGCCGCAGCGCCCTCGCCCGGCCGTTAACCTAGCCACGGCGAAAAGACCACGAGTGGTGAATCGCCCATGATCGTGCCCATCCTTGTCTTTATTGGAGCGCTGCTGATCGCCATTGCGGCGACACCGGTCGCGCGCCGGATCGCGCCTAAGCTGGGCGTCATGGATCATCCCAATCCGCGCAAGGTGCACGCGCGTCCCATGCCGCTACTAGGTGGAGCGGCGATCGTCAGCGCCAGCCTGTTGACGCTGCTGCTGCTGCACGATCGCTTTGAGTTTCAGCAATTGGGCAGTATCCTGCTCGGCGCGGCCCTGGTCGCTCTTCTCGGCTTTTATGATGATCGCTGGGGACTGCGCCCCATTTTGAAATTGATCGGACAGATCGTGGCGGCGATCATCCTGATTTTCTCCGGCGTCAAAGTCACGGCCCTGCCGGAAGAATGGATGAATTTAACGGTTACTCTCGTGTGGGTAGTCGGTTTGACCAACTCGCTCAATCTGCTGGATAACATGGATGGTTTGTCGAGTGGCGTGGCCGCGGTATGCGCCTCGTTCTTTCTGGTGATGGCGGCCGTGAGTGGCCAGATCTATGTCGGCGCTTTGGCCGCGGCGCTGCTGGGCGCGACGTTAGGCTTCCTCGTTTACAATTTCAACCCTGCTTCCATTTTTATGGGCGACACGGGCAGCATGTTTTTAGGCTTCATGTTGGCCGCCATTGGCATCAAGCTGCGCTTTCCTGCGAACGTGCCCTTCGTGACGTGGATGGTGCCGATCATCGTCATGGGCGTGCCCATCTTCGATACGACGCTGGTCTTCATCTCGCGCTTGCGACGCGGCAAGAATCCGCTGACCACCCCCGGCAAAGATCACGTCTCACATCGTCTGGTCAAGTTGGGCTTCACTACGCGCGAAGCCGTGATGACGCATTATCTCATCAGCGGCGCGTATGGCATGGTGGCTATTCTTGTGACGCAAGCCATTGTGCTGGAAGGCTATCTGCTCGGCGGCGCTACGGCGCTGGTTTCGTTGTATGGTCTGTGGTTCTTTGAATTCAAGCAGAAACGCGACTCTAGCCCGGCTGTACCACAGCCGCCTTCCTCATGAGCACCCATGATGCTCCGCGCACTTCGCGCACAGTTCAAATCCTGCTGTTGATTCTGGCCGTTGGACTCAGCTGAGTGATCGTGTGGTTCACCAATCGCTATCAGGAAGAGCTGCGCAATCTGGGCAACTACTGTAGTGTTCGCTAACATGTTGAACACTTGACCGATCGATTATGGGGCGTCTCCAAGTGGTCTAACCGAGCCATGAGATGCTACAATTGCTGACATGGACACCCCACCTACTACCAACCACACCCAGTCACGTCTACTTTCGCCCCACGAGTAACGAGTGACGAGTAATATCATGCTTCGCAGATGACCTTATGCTGTTTACCTTGAGCAGATTGGTGCGGGATTGAAAGTGATACCGCAGTCTCTTGGCTCAATCAGGCTACTTCTGACACGCGAAGGTGTAATCGACACGCCAGCGTTTGAGCGTCGGCGTCACATGTGGATCGGAGGTCGACAGGTTAGCGCGGAGACGAATGGCAGGATGCTGCTGCACAGCGATGGATTGTAGTGATCCGCCGTTGCGCACCTGGCCGAACAATACCTCACCTTTTTCGTCGAGCACATCAACGGTGAGGCTGGTGCCGGGCGGCGTGTCGGCTTCCCAAGTAATGTGATCCCAAGCACGAAGAGGACCAGCGAGACAGTCTGATCGAAAAGCGAAGAGATAGGCGGGGCCTCCATAGTACGAATTGTTTGTACCACTACTGCCATAGATCGTCCCGTCAGGACACATGGCCAATGCCATTACACCTGTTGGAATAGCGATGCCCAGATTAATCGACTGCTTGGTGCCTGGCCTATAAACGAATAGTTCACTGTTAGAATAGTTGCGCTCAATGCTTCCATAGACTTGCTTATCGTGCCCAACCACTAGGGCAGCAACATTGCCCGGAGTATATCCATTCTCTTTTCCCGGGGTCGCTAACTGGGTGAACAGTCCCGTACTTTCATCATACCCAACCAGATAAGGACCACAGCCAGCATAAACTTGTCCGTCCGAATCAATGGCTAACGCTTGTATCGTACATGATAGGCTTGTGGTATCTCCCATAACCGTGGCTTGCTGACTGGCCGGTTCATAAACTATCAACGCCGCGCCAACGCCAACATACACTCGACCGTTGGGGCCAACGGCTAATGGCCCAATTGCATAGGTTTGTGTGATCGGCAATTCCAATAGTTTGATTTGCGCCTGTACGGGATCAATGGAGAATAGTCTGGCCTGACCGCTATAGGAAACTGTGCCACCATAGATTAGTCCGTCAAGTCCGGTTGTAAGTGCTGCGATCTGATCGGTATTAGTAGTAGGGCGTCCGAGGTCAAGAGTATTTCCGGTGCGCGGGTTATATAAGAAGAGATGCCCACTGTTGGTTCCACCTATCAGCACGCCGTTGTTTGCTGCAGCCAGCGCAGTTCCATACATGAATTTTCCACGTTGTTCAGGAGAAACTTCAGGCGCGTGACGGCTGAGATTGTTGTCCGGGTCTTGTGGGTGATATTCAAACAGCCAGCCAAACGGATCCTGCCGGTAATAGTTGTCGGCTCCTTGTATTATGCCGTAGACAGTTTCGTTCTGATTACAGGCCAGCGCGCGCACAATGACGTTAGGTGATTCGGCAATAACGGTGCGTGTCAGAGCCAAGGCAATCGGCTGAATGAGTTCAGACTGGACTGAACCGGTCGGGGCATAAGTGTATTGCTTCACGGTCACGATCTGATTACGCCATGCACCATAGACTTGACCATCCCGCCCAACTATTGGTGAGCCAAGACTTCCGCCGACCGTTGATCCGAGTTGCTTAAAAATCCCTTGAGCGGGTTGATAGGCAAACAAGAATGAGTTGGACCAATTACCGCCCATCCCATATAACCATCCATCGCGCGTAGCTGCTTGCACATACATGCCAAATGGTGCGACATCCTTTGGCAAATCGAGGGACCGCCAAACGTGATGGAGAGGATCGAACAGATATGGATTTTCCAGCCCCGTACTCACGTAGACGCCTCCGTCAGGGTGAAGCGCCAGACTGCTGTATGACGAAGATATTTCGTGGGTAAACACTTGGCCGCCTGCGATGTCTATAGCGGCGACGGCGTATTCGCGCAAGCCGCAAGTCAAGACACCGTAGAGCAGGCCGTCATGGCCATATAAAAAAGGCTCATTCGGTGAATCAAGGAGTTACCAAAACCGCCAAGAGTGAGGCCAACAACGCCTTGCCTCGGCGTCGGACATTGTGCACGAACTCAAAGAAGGCCAAATACAATGGCAGTTTCTCTTGCGAGATGCCGCGATGTGGACGGAGCCACGAGCGTAACAATGACCAGAACCCTTCCAGCGTGTTGACATGCACTTCATGGAACCCGTCGCCATCTTCATCCCGTGCATATTCACCTGCTGAATGATTCACGGTTTTGTGAGTGTAGCCGTATTGATCCAGACGATTGTAGATGTCATACTCATCCGTATACACGTGGCTGCCCACTTGAATCGTTTGTTGGATAAGCGGCTCAATCGTCACGCGTTGCACATTGGGCAACATGGCAATGACGACTTCACCATCGCGCTGTAACATGCCAAAGATCGGCGGCTTCTCGTCGGCTAAGGTCCCGCGCCCGCGTTTGCCTTTCAAGCGTCGCCGGCGGCCTTTACGGCCTAATTCCGCGACAATTTCGGGGTGGCCTTTATGCCCGGCGATCACATACACTTCATCGAGTTCAATGTCGCCGCTGAGAGCGACCGGCTTTTTTTTACCTCGATTCCTTCGCGCAGGCGCGTCGTCATATCGTGCGCGTCGTTGGGATGTAAGTCCAACTCGGCCGCAATCTGCTGAGTCGAGAGATTCAGGCCCATGAAATACAGGCACAACACCCACGTACACAACGGTTGATGATGGCCTTCAAAAACAGTGTCGCTTAAATCATCGAACTGTCGCCCACACGCCTGACACTGGTAGCGTTGCCGATGGGCTTGATGCGTGTGAAAGCCGCGCTTGGTAATCTCAGCGGACGAGCATGCAGGACAACGGATGCCGTTGGGCCAGCGTAACTGGCGTACCGCTTCATAGCATTTCGCATCATCGATGAGGGCTTGAATATTCACGAGCATGGGTTACACCGAGTCGAGAGGATGAGGCAATTTTACCGCAACTCTTGCCGCCTCCTTGAAACACCGAATGAGCCATAAAAAATTACTAAACCAGTGACATCCTGGCAATATGGTTGCCGTCAGTGGCGTCAAATTGTCCCTAGCTGGATCGTAAACCCACTCCGGCCAGGCGCCATGTTCGAATCCATATACGAAACCATTTTGTCCCGCGGCCAGCCGTAGGGTTTCACTGATAGGGGTAAACACTTCGATTTTTGAGGTCTCAGGATTGACAGCAAAGAGTTTGTTACGTTGATCTGAAAACGAAGTGTCGTAGTGATTCACACCCGCCCAGGCAATGCCATATAGACGGTTGTCACTTGCCAGTGTTAATTTGGCGTAAATCGCATCCCAACTGAAGGGTACAGTGATTACCTTAGAAGATGACGTGTCAGGGTGATAAGCGATCAAATCACCACCTGATCCGCCGTAGATTGTTCCATCTGACCCAAGGACAAGATTCCCCACATTTTTTGAGGAGTACATGACCTGCAAATGTGAAAGAATTGCCCCTGCCTCGTTCCTTGTCGCGCCAGCCCAGCTTTCTGCGCCATACACAGCGTAAAGATTGCCGGTCCAGAAGGACGATGCTGTATCTCCAGTAGAGACGAGTAGCCCTTCTTCTGCTAATGGCTTCAATTGTGGAATTGTCGGTACAACATTCTGCTCAAATGGCCGGGTGTCAAGTTCTGGCGGCGTCGCCTCGCGTCCGATGAAGTACAAGCCGCAGGCCAGGATCACCGCGATGAGCAAGGCCAGATAGATGCGATGTTGGGTTTTGAGAGACATACTTTTTTCCTCCTGGAGGGTGCGACCGAAAATTCACGAGTCGTCCGCTCCTATCAATTCGTTTCTTCCTCAATTCGTTGTTGTCTTACGCCACCTTGCTCTGCGCGACAAAGTACCACACTGCCAGCCCGGCGAGCAGCGCAGCAATCACCACCGCCAACAGCACCCAATACCAACGTGGCGATACACTACGCAGCGCTTCCAGCCCTGCCACGAGCAGCAAATAGAATGCAGGCGCGGCGGCCAGCAGATACTTTGGCGCGAAGTATACCGCCGTGCGCGGCAGCAACAGAATGAGCAAAGGAGGGATCAACAATCCGGTCAACAGGAAGCGGCGCGCGGTGGTCGTGAGAGACGGCGACAACGCGCCCAACACGACGAGAAAGAGAAACAGCAGCGTTAGCCCATCGGCCAGTGGCGAGGGCAATGCGCGTCCCACGGCAAACTCGCGCAGCGTCGTCCAGGCGGCGTGTGCGGCAGCCGGCAGTGGCGCGGCAACCGCCGCTTCGATCTCCGGCGCGATTAACTGCGGCAGGTTCTGTCGGACATGCAGCGGCCACGGCAGGAATAGCAGGACGACCATCGCTTCTACGCCAAACCAGTGTAGCAGTGCCGTGGAGTGTATTCTCGTGAAGATGGAGCGGTTCTGAAGTTGTTCGTTGACGGTCGTGCGCGACACGCTGATCCAGACCACGGCGAGCGTCTGCGCCACGGGCAGCACCAGCAGTGCGTAATGCGTGTACAGGCAGGCCAGCGTCGTCAGCCCATACACGATCAGCCAGTGGGGACGCGGATCGTTCAGCCACTTCAACATTGACCAGCACGAAGCCAGAAGTAGCGCCAGTGTCAGTGAGTAGGTCCGCGCCTCTTGAGCGTAGTAGACCAGAAAGGGAGACAGCGCGGCCAGTAGGAGGGTCAACCAGGCGGCGCGGCGATCTAACACTTGTCGCGCCAGCACGTAAAACAGCGGCAGCACCAACGCTCCCCACCACGCCGAGAAAAAGCGAAACGTAAAGGGACCAACGCCGGCAATTTTGATCCACCCGTGCAGGAGCACGTAATACAGTGGAGGCCGATCGATGGTATTCAGCACGTAATCGGGCGGAGCCAGTGCCAGATCGACGCTCAGGCCCTCGTCAAACCAGAATGGCTTGGCGTCGAGGGTGTACAAGCGCAGGGCAAATCCCCATATCAGCACGGCCAGCAGCAACAGCGTGATTCGTAGGCGCATCAACAGGTTATACTGCGGCTTTGCATTCCCCCTCTCCCGATTGGTGCTTTCTCCAACCGGGAGAGGGACCGGAGGTGAGGAGACGCCAAAAGCACCGATAGTCGCTGTCTATCGGTGCTCTGGCAAAAACAAGGAGGAGAAGAAGAGACGTTTTCGCCCGCTGCTCTTCAACTATATTTATACACCAGATCAATCTACTTAACTCGACTACCAGCCTACGCTTACCCTACGGTTCTATTGGCGCAAATGAAAATCCAACATGGCGTTAACGCAGTTCTAGCATCAGGCGCGTACACTGCTCATGTTGCCGCGTTTGAACTATAATAGAATCATGCTCGACAAAGGAGGGCAGGATGAACCTGACCAAATTTACTGAGAAGGCACAAGAAGCCATTCTTGAATCACAAAATCTGGCGCAATCGCTGGGCCATCAGACGATCGAGCCGGAACATCTGTTGCTCAGTTTGATCCGTCAAACCGAGGGCATCGTGCCGCAAGTCCTGCAGAAATTAGGGCAAAATCCCGATCAGCTGGCCGCCATTATTGAGCGTGATCTCCAGGCCCGACCGCGCGTGTCTGGCTCCAACGTGCAGACCGGTTTGAGTAAAGCCACAGGCGAAGTCTTAACGGCTGCCGAGCACGAAGCCAATTCGATGCGCGATGACTTTGTCAGCACCGAGCACGTTCTGCTGGCGCTGGCCAAATCGCGCACCTCGATCGGCAATCTGCTCTCGGCGCGCGGTCTCAACGCCAATGCGATTTTGCAGGCGTTGATGGCCGTGCGCGGCTCAGCGCGTGTCACCTCACAAAATCCCGAAGGCACGTTCCAGGCGCTGGAAAAATACGGGCGCGATCTGACGCAGCTGGCCCGCGAGGGTAAGCTCGATCCGGTCATTGGCCGCGACGACGAAATCCGCCGCGTGGTGCAGATCCTCTCGCGGCGCACCAAGAACAATCCGGTGCTCGTCGGCGAAGCGGGTGTGGGCAAGACCGCCATCGTCGAAGGGCTGGCGCAGCGCATCGTGCGCGGCGACGTGCCGGAAGGGCTGAAACACAAGCGGCTGATCGGGCTTGATTTGGGTTCGCTGGTCGCGGGAGCAAAATATCGCGGCGAGTTTGAAGAGCGCTTGAAGGCGGTGCTCAAGGAAGTTACCGATTCCGAAGAAGTGGTGCTCTTCATCGACGAACTGCACACGATGGTGGGCACGGGCGCGGCGGAAGGCTCGATGGATGCCAGCAACATGTTGAAGCCGATGTTGGCCCGCGGCGAACTCCACACGATTGGCGCCACGACGCTCGACGAGTATCGCAAGTACATCGAGAAGGATGCCGCGCTGGAGCGGCGCTTCCAGCCGGTGTACGTCGATGAACCGTCGGTCGAAGACACCATTTCGATTTTGCGCGGCTTAAAGGAACGCTACGAAGTGCATCACGGCGTGCGGATTCAAGACGGAGCCGTGATTGCTGCGGCGACTTTGAGCCAACGCTACATCACCGATCGGCAGCTGCCCGACAAGGCCATCGACCTGATCGATGAAGCGGCTTCGCGCCTGCGCATGGAGATCGATTCCAAGCCGGCGGCGTTGGACGAAGTCGATCGTAAGGTCATGCAGTTGGAGATCGAACGTGAGGCGTTGAAGAAGGAAAAGGACAAAGCCAGCAAAGAACGCCTGGGAAAACTGGAAAAAGAACTGGCGGACTTGAAGGAACAATCGGGTGGACTGCGCGCGCACTGGGAGTTGGAGAAGACCGCCATCATGTCGCTGCGCTCGATCAAGGAAAAGATCGAAACGGCCAAGATCGAAAAAGGGCAGGCCGAACGCCAAGCAAATTTGGCTAAGGTTGCAGAGCTGCAATATGGCACGATACGTGAACTCGAAAAGCAGCAGGCCGAAGGCGAAGCGCGCTTGAAAGAGCTACAAAAAGATCAGCGCATGTTGAAGGAAGAGGTCGAGGCTGAAGACGTGGCCGAGATTGTCGGTAAGTGGACGGGCGTGCCGGTGAGCCGCTTGCTAGAAGGCGAGGTGCAGAAGTTGTTGCACATGGAAGACCGCTTGCACGACCGCGTGGTGGGTCAAGAAGAAGCGATTCGCGTGGTATCGAACGCGGTGCGCCGCGCCCGCGCGGGTCTGCAAGATCAAGCCAGGCCGATCGGCTCGTTCATGTTTCTGGGTCCCACGGGCGTGGGTAAGACCGAGTTGGCAAAGTCGCTGGCCGAATTTTTGTTCGACGACGAAAACGCGATGGTGCGGATCGACATGAGCGAGTATCAGGAGAAGCACACGGTCTCGCGTCTCATCGGCGCGCCGCCGGGTTACGTGGGCTACGACGAAGGCGGCCAACTCACCGAAGCCGTGCGGCGGCGGCCCTACAGCGTGGTGTTGTTCGACGAAATCGAGAAGGCCCACGACGAAGTCTTTGACGTGCTGCTGCAACTGCTGGACGATGGCCGTCTGACCGATGGGCATGGTCGCACGGTGGACTTCAAGAATACGATCGTGATCATGACCAGCAACGTCGGGTCGCAGTGGATTCGCGAGTTGGGCGGGACCGATACGGCGGAGATGCGCAAGCGCGTGACCGTGGCCTTGCAGGAAGGGTTCAAGCCCGAATTCCTGAATCGCGTGGACGAGGTGGTGATCTTCAACAACCTCACGCGCGCCGATTTATCGCGCATCGTGGAGATTCAGTTGAGCAATCTGCGCAAATTGCTGGCCGACCGCAAGATCGATTTGCGCTTAAGCGAAGGCGCGAAGGAATGGCTGGCAGACACCGGGTACGATCCGCTATATGGCGCGCGTCCGCTTAAGCGTACAATACAGCGGTATCTGCAAGATCCGCTGGCGCTGAAGATCCTCGGCGGCGAGTTCCTGGAAGGTGATACCGTCATCGTCGAGGCCGATCCCGAAGGGTTGTACTTTGAGAAGGAAAAGGTGGCGGCGTAAGAGAGTGTTTCTTAAAGTCTTGTCTCTCGTCATTCCCGCACGTTTTAAGCGGGAATCCAGCCGTCCAATAAAGAGGAATTGCCGGTCGTCACTCTGGATGCCCGATTGAAACCTTCGGGCATGACCGCATAGACCTTGGCCTGCCGATCAAACTCAAAGCCGGCGGCGCGCAACCGTTGAATGATTTCGCGGTACGTCAGTGGAACAAGGCGCGTCACACCTCGACTCCTACCGCAATGGTTGCCGTCGTTTTGCGGCGACTTTGTCGTTTGAGTGCAGCTTGGATTTTAGCAGGTAGGGGATCGCCATGTTCGATATATGATTCAATCAGCCGCCGCGCGACATCTTGCGCAATCTCAAGCGTCTCAGCGACCGTGCGCCCTTGAGCGATCAATCCGTTCAGATCTGAACTGGTCGCCAGATAGCCGCCCTCTGCCAATGGTTCAACGTGAATATTCAACAGAATTTCGCTCATGTCTGCCCCCTGTGCGTGCTTCGCAGTTGAGTAGGCCGCGTCCTCGTCGGAGTCTTTTACAAGGTGAGCGAGATCATCGGCGCTATGAATCTCAACAGCCCGTCCGGCTGAGTAATCGGTCAGTGCAGTCTGCACGTCTTTCGCCATCTGGGCAGGCGTCGGTTCCGCCGCAGTGCTTATATCCCTGGGCGACAACGTCTTCAACACGTCCTGTATGAGAGTGAACCTCTGCGCAGGCGGCCAGCTGCGAATGGCTTGTAGAATTGAGTCGTAGGTAACGGGTGTGCTCATGCTCATCGTGTAATTCGGCATCACCCATGTGTCAACCATGGGGAGTACATGTGCTGGTTGGGGTATAATTTAACTGGACAGGCCCAATGACTCTCGATCCGCAAATCGAACGGCGTTTACAGACAGAGCAGAACCTCTGGCTGGCGACTGTGCGCCCCACCGGCGTTCCTCACCTCGTGCCGATCTGGTTCGTATGGGTGGCTGGCAAAATCTACCTCTGTACCGCGGCCGGCAGTGTGAAAGCCCGCAACTTGACGCAGAATCCGCATGTGGCGATCGCGCTGGAGGATGGCAGCCAGCCGATCGTGATCGAGGGGCTGGCACAGCCGATTGGGCGACCACCTGCCGCCGTGGTTGAAGCGTTCCAACGCAAGTACGATTGGAATATCAATACCGACGGCGAGTACGACCAAGTGATCGAAATAGAGCCCATGAGAATCAGAGCGTGACGAGTAGAATTTCACGCACCACGCACTACGGAGCACTTATCATGATGCGATTTGATCGATTTACCGAACGAGCCCAGGATGCGGCTAACCGCAGCATCGAAATTCTACAGCGCTACGGACACAACCAGGTGGACACCGAGCATATTTTGCTGGCGCTGTTGGAACAACCCGACGGCGTGGTGCCGCAAATCTTGAGCAAGCTGAATGTCGATGTGGCTGCGATGCGCGCCAAGCTGGAAGAGATTTTGCGCGCATCGCCCAAGGCTGCGATCTACGGCGGCGGCACCGGGCAGGTCTTCATCACGCCGCGGGTCAAGCGCGTGTTAGATCTGGCTCAAGAAGAAGCTAATCGCTTGAAGGACGAGTACATTTCGACCGAGCACATGTTCCTGGCGATCAGCACGGAGCGCAACACGGCTTCCGCGCGGCTGTTGTCCGAGAACGGCGTGACGCGCGAGCGCATCAACGAGACCGTCAAAGCGATTCGCGGCGGGCAGCGTGTCACCGATCCGGGCGCAGAAAGCCGCTATCGCACGCTGGAAAAATACAGCCGCGATCTCAGTGCGTTGGCGAAGTCCGGCAAACTCGATCCGGTGATTGGCCGCGACAACGAAATTTTGCGTGTCATTCAAGTGCTCTCGCGCCGCACCAAAAACAATCCGGTGCTGATCGGCGAAGCCGGGGTGGGCAAGACCGCCATCGTAGAAGGGTTGGCGCAGAAGATTTCCGACAACGATGTGCCCGAAATTTTGATGGGGAAACGGGTGGTGGCGTTGGATCTGGGCGCGATGGTGGCCGGGTCGCGCTTCCGCGGCGAGTTTGAAGAGCGCCTAAAGGCGGCGATGGAAGAGATTCAGCGCTCGCAGGGCGAGATCATTCTCTTCATCGACGAACTGCACACCGTCGTCGGTGCGGGCGCGGCCTCGGGCGCGTTGGATGCGGGCAGCATGTTGAAACCGGCGTTGGCGCGCGGCGAGCTGCAATGCGTGGGTGCAACGACGCTCGACGAGTATCGCAAGTACATCGAGAAGGATGCGGCGCTGGAACGTCGCTTCGCGCCGGTGTTCGTGGACGAACCGAGCGTCGAGGAAACGATCGAGATGCTGCACGGCCTGCGCGATCGTTACGAGGCGCACCACAAAGTGCGCATCAGCGATCAGGCGTTGGTGGCGGCGGCTAACCTTTCGCACCGCTACGTCACCGATCGGCATTTGCCCGACAAGGCGATCGATCTGGTGGATGAGGCTGCGGCTAAACTGCGCGTGACGTTGTACACGCTGCCGGCGGATATCAAAGAGATGAAGACCGAACTCGATCGGCTGACCGCGGAAGAAGAAGCGGCCGGCCTGTCGCGCGAATACGAGCAGGCGGCGATTCTGAAGAGTAAACGGCTCCAGATGGAAACTGATTTTACAGCCGCGCGCGAGCGCTGGCAGCGCGAGAAGAACATCGACGAATTGGTGGACGAGCGTGACATCGCCGCGGTGGTGGAGCAGTGGACGGGCATTCCGGTGGCGCAAATGCTGGAGACCGAGTCCGAAAAACTGCTGCACATGGAAGAGCGCCTACACGATCGCATCATTGGGCAGAATGAAGCGATCGCGGTGTTGAGCGACGCCATTCGCCGGGCGCGATCGGGGCTGAAGGATCCCTCACGCCCGATTGGCTCCTTCATCTTCCTCGGTTCATCAGGCGTGGGCAAGACCGAGTTGGCCAAAGCGCTGGCGTGGTTCTTGTTCGACGACGAAGATGCGCTGGTGCGCGTGGACATGAGTGAGTACCGCGAGCAGCATACGGCTTCGCGCTTGTTTGGCGCGCCGCCGGGATACGTGGGGTACGAAGAAGGCGGGCAGCTGACAGAAGCGGTGCGCCGCCGTCCCTATCAAGTGGTGCTGTTCGACGAGATCGAAAAGGCCCACCCCGATGTGTGGAATTCGATGATGCAAATTCTGGACGATGGCCGCCTGACCG
>Ga0182021_10004828_pt1 | contig 15891 bp, 9 predicted proteins | sample 612E3MmetaG_FD_120493 | JGI IMG/M metagenome (GOLD analysis project Ga0182021, IMG submission 120493) | Permafrost microbial communities from Stordalen Mire, Sweden - 612E3M metaG (Illumina Assembly) | ecosystem: Environmental > Terrestrial > Soil > Wetlands > Permafrost | place: Sweden... | reverse complement strand
TACACTGAATAACCGGGAAAAGAAAAACGGGTGGTTCCCGTGGAGATGTTTACAATCCCTCCGCCGTCATTCATTAAAGGAAGTGCCTTCTGCGTAAGAAAATAAACACCTTTGAAATGGACGTTCAGCAAATGATCAAAAGCTTCTTCGGTTACCTGGCCGATGGGGATCGTAGCCCCGATACCTGCATTGTTGACAAGGAAATCGAAAGTGCCCTTGCCCATGTTTTCCTTGAGGTAGAAATCCAGGGCGGCAATAAAGACGTCATAGGATTTGAGATCCGACATGTCCAGCTGCATTGCAACCGACTTTTGTCCCATTTTCATGATCTCTGCCGCGACTTTTTCAGCTTCGTCTTTTTTTGTGAGATAGGTCACTACAACATCAATTCCTTTTCTGGCCAGCGACAGTGCCATGTCTTTGCCCAATCCCCTGCTTCCGCCCGTTACAACTGCAATTTTTGTTTTCATAAGTAATGTTTATTTGTGATTTGTTTTTATTCCGAAAATGATCCATTGTCAGGATCCCGGTTCATCTGAAAACAGTTTCACATTACCCGGATCCCGTTTAAATAATTTATTACCTCAACGATCGTACCGGCAACAGAATAGATTGTCCACTTTCCTTCTGATTTTCCATATGCATATTCGCCTTCCGCCCGGTTGCCGAAGCTGTCGAATTCCTTCCATAATCCGTTTTTCAGATCATTTTTAAAGGCGCCTTCGGATGCCGTTTTCCCGTTCATATACCAGGTGATTGAAGATCCTTCCATTCTGCCACCCACATATGAATATTCGCACTTTTTATTCTCCTTCGAATACCAACCCACCCATTTCCCCTCACGTTTTCCTTTGCTGTACATTCCTTCCATCCAGCCCCCGTCTTCACCGTATACTTTCCAGGTGCCTTCCTTCTTGTCATCAAGAAATTCCCCTTCTGATGCTTCTTTTCCGTCCGGGAACCTGTTGATCCAAAGTCCCTGGGATTTTCCTTTCCTGTAATTTCCTTCCCACCAGCCTCCCAATTCATCGTATTCCTTCCAGAATCCATCCCTGAGCCCGTTTTTAAATTTTCCGGCCGACAATGGTTTCCCGTTAACAAACCACCGGGCCGCTTTGCCCTCCTTCTTGCCATCAACCCAGTTGTTCTCCGCCTTTTTCTTGCCGGCCTCATACCAACCCGTCCACTTTCCGACTCTCTTCCCTTGCTTGTAATTCCCCTCCCACCATCCTCCGGTGGTATCGTATTCCTGCCATAAGCCTTCCTTCAGTCCGGTTTTATAATCACCCTGTGCCGATATTTCCCCGTTTTCAAACCAAAAAACCCAGGGACCTTCCTTTTTACCGTTCACCCATAAATGCTCCCCATTTTTATTTCCGTTCTCAAACCATCCGGTCCAGACGCCATCGGCTTTTCCGCCGATAAAATTTCCTTCCCACCATCCGCCCGATTTGTCATATTCCTTCCATAAACCTTCTTTGTCCCCGTTTTTGTATTCACCCATTGAAGAAACTTTTCCATTGTCAAACCAATAGGTCCAAAAACCTTCCTTTTTACCGTTCACCCGGAGATGTTCCCCCCTTTTTTTCCCGTTTGAATCCCAGCCTGTAGAAGTTCCATTGATTTTTCCGTTAACGAAATTACTTTCCCACCAGCCTCCCGTTGTGTCGTATTCCTTCCATAAACCTTCCTTTTTCCCGTTTTTATATTCACCTTCTGCTGATTTTTTCCCATTCTCAAACCAATCGATCCATAAACCTTCTTTTTTACCGTTTACCCAAAGATGTTCCCCTTTTTTCTTTCCGATTGAATACCAGCCAACTGTTTTTCCTTCGACATTCCCTTTAATGTAATTTCTTTCCCACCAGCTACCGGTCGAATCGTATTCCTTCCATAAACCTTCTTTTACGCCGTCTTTAAATTCGCCTTCGGATGATTTTTCACCGTTTTCGAACCAGTCGATCCAAAACCCATCCTTTTTACCTTCAATCCAGAGATGCTGTCCCATTTTATTCCCGTTTGCATACCAACCCATAGACCTTCCGCTGGCAATCCCATGCGAATAATTCCTGTCCCACCAGCTTCCCGTTGTGTCGTATTCCTTCCATTTACCTTCCTTAATTCCGTTCACGAACTTGCCCTCGCTTTGCTTTTTTCCCTCCAAATCATACCAGATGTGATAACCGGTACCGTTTTTAAAATCACCTGCAGGTAAAGGATTTCCAAGAGGATCATGCATGAAATATACATTCCACAAAGTATCCTGGTGAAAGAGCATTTCTGACGCAGGTTTCCCGGTGGAATAATAAATGGCATTCAGGCTGTCCAGGTGGCCGTTTTTCATAAAGCCGCTAACCATGATTCTCCCGCTTGCGTAATAGCGTTTGTATTCCCCGTTTCTTTTCCCGTTGAGATAGTAGGAACGGGTTTGATAATTGCCATTTTCATAGTACCAGGTAAACAACCCGTCATCATAAACGGTTGTATCTGCCGATTTCAATTTCCCTTCCCATTGTATCTTTCCGGATAAGTAATAATCCCTTACCATTCCGGAAGGTTTCCCGTCAAGAAACGTGATCTTCCTGTAGTACCGGGCACTGTCAAGGTTTTCAACCTCTTTCCAATTATCATTGAACAAAATAGTCCAGGCTCCCTCTTTATGGCCACTGGAATTTACACTATTCGGCGACCGGGGGATTTGCGCAAATCCTGAAGTCAAGGCAAACAGCCAGCAAACACATAGGATAACCTTTATTTTCATGGCAGGAATTTATAGAAAAACCAAGTGTGGTCTTCGGATAATGCGATTATTTGCTTCTTGTATTTCACTGCTTAGGCACCAAAGAACAGCACAAAGTAACACAAACGTTTTTAAATGTATGAGGTTGATGAAAAGATTTTATACAGAAACGGAATTTTAGATTTCATTTCATTTCCGGAGGGTATCGATTTACATGATTGCAATCGGCCTGAAATATTTCGGTAGCTAATGTTTTTTATGGTTTGAGGTGATTTGCAATTCCTGCACAATCTGTTCATCATTAAAAAAAATGAACTGGTTTTGTTATGTGAGTTTTAATTTGTATTTTTACCATGATAAATTGTAAGGAACGGGTTTATCATAAATTCGTAAATCACGTAAAATTCAAGCCCATGAAAAGATTTTTCCTTTTAGCAGTTCTCGTCGCAGCGATCTTCCAGGTCGCTTTTTCCCAGTGGCAATCCGTCAACGGACCCTATGGCGGCACGATCAACAACCTGGTTCTCAAAGGGCAGACCGTGTTCGCGCTGACATATCAACAGGGCTTGTTCTGTTCTACCGACAACGCTGCAACCTGGATTCGCAGGAGCAGTGGAATTGCCTGCAATTATGCACTATGTTCGACTGTAAAAGGCAATACGCTGTATATCGGTACTTCTTCCGGCTTATATTCTTCAGCCGATGACGGGCTGACTTGGAATACCGTACTCGTTAACGGATCAGTCGGGACAAATGTTCGTTCCATTTGTTCAAATACCCAAAGTTTGTACATTCTGGAGGAATCGGGCATGAAAAATATCTACAAATCCGATGATGACGGGGCGACCTGGATTCAGTTGTTTTCGGGCGATTACGCCTCCGGTCTGGCGGTTCAGGGTAATTCGGTATTTTTTTCCGGTCAGATTATGGGAGACGCAAATCTATACAGGTCACTTGATAACGGGGTAAATTTCGGAACAATTCCATTATCCAATGTTTACCCTTACAGTCTCTTAATTGATGGCACGACACTGTATACATCCGATTATGATGGTACCATCTACAAATCGGCGGATAATGGCAACACCTGGAATCTAAGCTCAACCGGAATTGTGAATCCAACCGTCATGAACCTCACAATGTTCGGCAACACTATTTATGCGGCTTGTTACTTCGGTCAATATTATTATCCTGCTCTCCCGGGCGATGGAGGGATCTACATGTCGCAGGATGGAGGCGCACATTGGACAAAACTGGGCCTGCAGGGATATACCGTGCAAACCGTAACCGTTTCAGGAAGCCGGATCATTGCAGGGACGCTTTCAGACGGTGTCTTTATATCTGATAATAGCGGAGCCACCTGGTCTCCCGCGAACCAAGGACTGGCCAGGTTACCCATAGGCACCGTTTCATGCATCGGCAATGAAATTTTCACTTCGAACAATTCAACTTATTACAACTATAGCGGCTTTTCAAACACCATCAGTGTTTCCATGGATGGAGGAACAAACTGGGCGAATGCGGATTCCGGCATGTCATATCCTATAGCAAACTGCTTTGTTGATGGAGGTAGCTTTATCCTTGCCGGCGGAGATGCGGTTTATAAGTCAACAGATCATGGGGCTTCCTGGCATTCCATATTCAGTCCGGGATGTGTTATCAATTGTGTGTTTATCAGCGGAACGAGAATCCTGGCCGGTACAAACTCAAGTGGTGTCTTCGTCTCAGACGATCAGGGCGTCACCTGGCATTCGGCAAACAATGGCCTCGACAACTACAACATAATGGCGATCCTAAGCAAGGATAATCTTTTATTCGCGGGTACTGGATATAGTGTATTTAAATCTGTCGACAACGGAACAACGTGGATTCCTGCAAGGAAGGACATCGAAGGATATTATATTGCCTCTATGGCTGCAAGCGATAATTACCTGTTTGCTTCCGGATGGGCGGCCAACTCAGGGATCTTCCGTTCGCCCGATGATGGAAATACCTGGTACAGGACCACGGATCTTCTTCCCGGCAACATCCAGATAGCAACCCTTGCCGCCAGCGGGAACGTTGTGATTGCAGGTACCACCGACCAGGTTGACGAGATCCTTTATTCGGATGATGAAGGACTTACATGGTCGGTTGCAAACCTGGGCCTGCCGGGCGGCTTTCCGGTTCCGGGTTTGGCTATTCATGATTCTACCGTATATGCTGGTCTTGTTGATTATTACAATAATCCATATGGCGAAGGATTATGGAAAAGGGCATTGTCCGATTTTGTTCCCTTCGTGCTGGAAAATGATACATTACTGATGAAAGAAACCTCGGGGGATCTGAAAATGCTGGGTATTACATCTGAAACGCCCTGGGTAATTAACGGCACACTTCCCGCTTGGCTTAATGTGAATAAGAATTACGGATCAGGAACCGATAACCTTTATTTCACCACTGTTCAGGAAAATACCGGCCAATCTCCCAGGTATGCATCTTTTGATATTGTTTCTGAGGGAATACCAAGGCATTGTGTCATCATTCAGCAACAAAAACAAAACGGTATAGCCAACATTCCGATCACAGGTAAAATAAGAATTTATCCAAACCCCGCTTCGGATATTATTTCCTTTGATATCCTGTCAGGTTCAGGTGAGAATTCGGTTCAAATTCTGGATACCCGGGGAAGTCTTATTCTTGAGAAAAAAATTGAACCAACCGGAAACCTTATCAACATCAGCATGCTCAACCCCGGATTCTATATCCTGAAGATCATAAATGATAGAGGTCAGAGCTGTGGAAAATTTGTGAAGGAATAATAATTCCATAAGGATATCCGGTTATAACTATGTAAACGTGTGATTGTTTGCGCAGTTACACGAAACGATTTCGATCCCCCGTTTTTCATTACCATTGCCCTTTGCAATGAAAACTTAATAACCATTGTGACCTGTTTTAATGGGAAAACGGTAAATTTACCGCATAAAAGAAATGAAGTATGCCAAGAATCAACAGAATTGGTGTCCTGACTTCCGGGGGAGATTCCTCGGGGATGAATGCCGCAATCAGGGCTGTGGTTCGCACAGCCATATTTCAAAACGTGGAGGTCTTCGGGATCTGCCGTGGATACGAAGGCCTTATCGACGGCCAGTTTGAGCAGATGTACAGCTATTCGGTTTCGAATATCATCCAGCGCGGAGGCACGATCCTTAAGACCGCCCGCAGCCAGCGTTTCATGGAACGGGAAGGGCGTGACATGGCCTACAGCAACCTGAAAAAATTCGACATTGATGGCCTGATTGCCATCGGAGGTAACGGTACCTTTACCGGCGCCGGCATTTTCGATGAGGAAAATGATTTCCCCATCATCGGGTTACCGGGAACCATTGATAATGACCTGTACGGAACCGATGCAACCATCGGGTACGACACGGCAATCAATACAGTTGTGGAAGCCTGTGATAAGATCAGGGATACGGCCAACTCACACGAACGTTTGTTTTTTATTGAAGTGATGGGCCGTGATGCCGGGTTTATTGCACTCCGAAGTGGAATCGCGGTTGGGGCAGAGTTCATCCTGGTACCGGAAACCACAACCTATATTGACAACCTTACGCGTCTTCTGAAACATGACTGGCGCAAGAGCAAGACCTCCGGCCTGGTGATCGTGGCCGAAGGGGACGATTTCGGCGGAGCCTATGCAGTCGCAAAAAAAGTAAAGGAAAAACTCCCGGAGATGGATACGCGTGTCACCGTGCTTGGGCATATTCAGCGGGGAGGCGCCCCCAGCGCATACGACCGCGTGCTTGCAAGCACACTTGGGTACGAAGCCGTCAATGCCCTCCTCGACGGACAAAGAGGTGTAATGGTTGGGATCATCAGCAGCAAAGTCGCTTTCACACCTTTTGAGAAGGCCATCAAACACCATAAAGACATCAATCTCCAGATGCTTGAAATGTCACGCATTCTGGCTTTGTAAACAGTTTTACCCTTGTTGCCTTGGACAGGAAATCCCGGTTTGCCGATGTGCTGCTGCCTTTGCCGGTCAGCATCTATACATATGCCATCCCCGATGCGCTGGCAGGGAAAGCTGTGGAAGGCGGCAGGGTAGTAGTGCAATTCGGGAAAAGGAAAATCTATACGGCACTGGTCGTTGAGATCCACAACCGCAAACCCGACAGCCACGAGGCAAAGGATATCCTTTCCGTGCTGGATGAAGTTCCCATCATCTTTCCATTGCAATTACAATTCTGGAACTGGATCGCAGTCTATTACCTCTGCCATCCCGGAGAGGTCATGAATGCTGCACTGCCATCGGCCTTTAAACTGGCCAGTGAATCAAAAGTCGTTCTGAACCCTGATTTCGATGTTCAGCAGGAAGAACTGAATGAGAAAGAGCATCTCCTCCTGGAAGCATTGCACAACCGTCCGTTCATCGAGATCTCCGAAGTATCCAGAATCATCGGACAGATGAAGGTGATCCCGGTGATCAAGACCATGCTGGAAAAAAAGATCATCCTGATGGAAGAAGAACTGACGGAAAGATACCGGCCCAGGAAGGAAACATTTATCCGGCTTTCGGAAGAATATGCCAATGAAGAAAAATTCAAGGATCTCTTTGAGCTGCTTGAGAAAAAAGCCAGGAAACAACTCGAATTGCTCATGTCTTTCCTGGTACTGTCGAAATATGGTTCTGGTGAACCCCGGGATGTGAACCGCAAGGAACTGATGAAGAGCGTCAAAGCTACGCCATCTGCGCTGGAAGGACTCGTTGCAAAGGGGGTTTTGGAACTATATGAAAAGGTGGTGAGCCGGATGAAAGAGGGTGGAGAAGTTATTGATGTCGGTTCCATCGAGCTGATGGATTTTCAGCAAAAGGCATACGATGGAATCCGGAAGGCATTTGAGGAGAAGGATGTGGTGCTGCTGCATGGCGTGACCTCGAGCGGGAAAACAGAACTTTACATCAGGTTCATCCAGGAAGCACTCGATAAAGGACAGCAGGTGCTGTATCTTTTACCTGAAATCGCATTGACTACGCAAACCATCAATCGCCTGAAGAAATATTTCGGGGATAAAGTAGGCGTTTACCATTCCCGGTTCAATGAAAATGAAAGGGTGGAGATCTGGAATAAAGTGTTGATGCGCGGAAAGACGACTGGCATCACAGGTCCCTCCTACGATATCATCCTGGGTGCCCGGTCTGCAGTTTTCCTTCCATTTTCAAATCTCGGACTGGTCATCGTGGATGAAGAACACGATTCCTCTTTCAAACAATACGAGCCTTCTCCGAGGTACAACGGGAGGGATGCAGCTTTGTACCTGGCACACCTGCACGGAGCAAAGACCATTCTGGGCTCGGCGACGCCTTCCATCGAAAGTTATTACAACGCCCGGGAAGGGAAATATGCCCTGGTTGAGATGACTGAACGTTACCGGAACATGGAAATGCCGGAGATCAGCGTGGTGAACCTGAGGGAAGAGATCCGTTGGAAGAAAATGAAGTCGCATTTCACCTCGGTCTTGGTAAAGCAGCTGGAAGATGCCCTCGGAAAAGGCGAACAGGCGATCATTTTCCAGAACCGGAGAGGCTTTTCCCTGCGGCTGGAATGTGAGACTTGCGGATGGATGCCGACCTGCCGGAATTGCGATGTGACCCTGGTTTATCATAAGCAGAATCAACAGTTACGCTGTCATTATTGCGGATACACGACCTTCATCCCGGAGAAATGCCCTGAATGTAAAGGAATATCTTTAAAAATGAAGGGTTTCGGGACAGAGAAAGTAGAGGAAGACCTGGGCCTTCTCTTTCCGAAGGCAAGGATTACAAGGATGGACCTGGATACCACGCGTACGCGGCATTCGCATCAGAAGATTATCAATGATCTTGAAGAAAGGAAAATCGATATCCTCGTCGGAACACAGATGGTTACCAAAGGACTCGACTTCGAGAATGTGAGTACCGTCAGTATCCTGGATGCCGATAACATGCTTGGCTTTCCCGATTTCCGTTCGGCCGAGCGAAGCTTCCAGCTAATGGCTCAGGTCAGTGGCCGGTCGGGCCGCAAAAACAAAAGAGGGCAGGTGATCATCCAGACCTATAACCCGAAACACCCGGTGATCCTGGATGTGGTCAACCATGATTACAAGGCGATGTATGAGCAGCAACTGGTTGACCGGAGAAAGTTCAAGTATCCGCCGTTTTACCGCCTGGTCATGGTGAAGATCAAACACAAAGATCCCGCTGTATTGAATAAGGCGGCAGATGAACTGGCCAGACGGTTGCGAAACCTGTTCGGGAACCGTGTTCTCGGACCCGAATACCCCCTCGTTTCCCGCATCATGAATTATTACCTGAAACAGATTATGGTAAAAGTAGAACGTTCGGCCTCGCAGACTGAGATGAAGAAAAAACTCATGCAGGAAATCGAGGAATTCAGCAGGCTTAAAGAATTCAACCCGCTCAGGCTGGTTATTGATGTCGATCCGCAGTAGTATCTATCACGAGGAACACATCTTCTTGCTCCTTTTTCATCAGGTAATTTTCCCGCGCAAATTTTTCAATCTCGGTGGTATCGGAAAGCAATTTCTGGGAAAGAATGGAATCCTTTTTTATCTCCTCCAGGAAAAAATGTTTTTCCTGCTTCAGGCCGTTCAGCTTTTCCCGGTATCTCATACGGTTCAATACGCTGCTGCTGTCGAAGAATATCATCCACACTCCGAATGCAACCAGCGTAATCGTGTATTTGTTAATTAATATCCTGAAGATCTTTGTAAACACTTTTTTTAATGGATAATTGACAATGGATAATTGATAATTATTTGGAGTTGGACTTAGCTGTTTTGATTATTGATGTTAATAATTTTATCAGTTCTACACAGTCCTTATTTAACGATTTGAACATTCGATCATCAATATAACTCACATCCTTAAGAATGCTGAGCCAATATTCAGTTTCATTTTCTTCCTTTAATGCGATTGCCATTTTGTGAATAAAATCCAATTTACTTTCACCATGCTCGCTTTCTCTGATTAATACTCCAATAGAAGTTCCGCTTTTCAGAATTTATTTTGACAATGTAAATTCCTTCTTCTCCTCTGAAAGAAATTTATACAGTTTGACAATCCTTATCGCAAAACTGTAACTTTTTTCTTTTATGACATTTCCCTCTTTCACCAATACTTTTAATTGTCAATTGTCCATTATCAATTATCAATTAACAAGCTTCTTCTTAAAGTAGTCGTAGATTTCAAGCTGCGACTGCACTGCAGATCCGTTCGTTTTTTTGTAGGTATTTGCTTCACCGGGACCGATGATCCTGGCCTTGACATTGTCGCTGAGCTGGATCTTCAGCATGTCCATGAGTTCATGCTGGATTTCCTTGCTGTAGATGGGGCAGGCAACTTCTATACGGTTATCGAAATTCCGGACCATCCAGTCGGCAGAGGTGATATAGTATTGAGGATCGCCGCCATTGGCGAAAACCATGACCCTCGAATGTTCGAGAAAGCGGTCGACGATGGCGATGGCTTCGATATTTTCGCTCAGGCCCGGCTGACCTGGAATAAGCACACATATACCGCGGATGATTAGTTTGATTTTAACACCGGCCTGGCTTGCCTTGTAAAGCTTTTTAATGATGGTGTCATCCACCAGGTTGTTCAGTTTGATGATGGCCCAGGCTTTTTTTCCCATCCCGGCATTACGGATCTCATTGTTCAGCAGGTGCAGAAAATGGTTGCGCATAAGGAAAGGAGCCACGACCAGGGTTTTATATTTCATGGGGCGGTAGTTCGCCTCCATCTGGTGAAAGGCATTTGCCACGTCGGCCGTGATTTTTTCATTTGAAGTCAGCAGGCTGTCATCTGCATAAACGTTAGCGGTATCCTCATTGAAATTGCCGGTCCCGATGTTGGCATAAAAAAGATCCTTGTTATTTTCTTTTCTCCGGATGAGGATAAGTTTGCTGTGCACCTTAAATCCGGGAATTCCCTGGATTACCTTTACGCCTTCTTCCTGCAGCTGTTCGGTATAAGAGATGTTTGCTTCTTCATCGAAGCGTGCCTGCAGTTCCATGAACACCGTTACATATTTTCCGTTCCTTGCCGCATTGATCAATGCATTGATCACACTGGAGTTTTTTGCAGCACGGTAGATCGTCATTTTTATCGAACGAACTCTGGGGTCGATGGAAACCTCGCGCAACAGGTCGATGATATATTGGAACGATTGGTAAGGATAATGCAGCATGATGTCTTTCTTCCGGATCACAGCGAGAATGCTGGCATTGGGAGGAAGGTCGCGGTGACGGAGGGGAACCAGGGGAACATTTTCAAGGGTCTTTGATCCCAGGTTGGGAAACTTCATAAAGTCCTTGAAGTTATGGTATCTTCCCCCGCCCCGGATCGGGTCATCTTTGCGGATATCCAGGCGTTTAATGATGGTCCTCAGCAGGGCATCAGGGATGGAGCTGTCATAAACAAAACGAACTGCATTTCCACGTTTACGCTGTTTCAGGCTTTCCGTCATGATCTCCAGGAAGCTCTTCGACACATCGGTATCGATATCGAGTTCTGCATCCCTCGTAAATTTCACCGTGTGGGCGCTGAACGAATCATACCCGAAAACAGAAAAGATATCTGATAAACAATAGCGGATAATATCATCAAGCAGGATGATGAATTTTCTTCTTCCCGATTGCGGGAGGATGAAGAACCGCGATAGTGTTTTGGTCGGCAGTTCGATCAGGGCATAATCAGCTTTTGCAGATTCATTTTTTTTCAAAGTCACCGCGAGGTAAATAGATTTATCCCGTAGCGATGACATATCTTTCAGGTTGCTGATCATCATAGGGAAAAGGAAAACACGGACCTCTTCCTGGAAATATTTACGGATCAGGATGCCTTGCCTTTCCGTCAGCTGGGTTTCATTGATGATAAAAATATTTTGCACCCGCAGTTCATCCACGATTTCCTGGTAGATCCGTATGAAATCCTTTTCCTGTGAAACAACAATGTCATTGATCTCTTTCAGGGTTTTTCTCGGATTCAGGTTGAGGGAATGATGCAGGCGGTCCACCTTGATCATCCGGGTGAGAGTGGCAACGCGCACGCGGAAGAACTCATCCCGGTTATTGGAAAATATTCCCAGGAATTTCAGCCGCTCAATCAGTGGGTTCCGCTCGTCAGCAGCCTCCTGCAATACTCTTCCGTTGAAATGCAGCCAGCTGGTTTCGCGGTTAACGACCGGGGATTTCTCTGTTTTTTTCATCGCTAGGGCAGCATTTTTGGATAGACGATGAATTCCCTCACCGGGTCAACCGAGGGAATGGATTCCCATTTTTCTGTATCAAAAGAAATGCAGATGGTGCCTGTTGTCGGTAAAAGATCAACTCCCGGATGAAGAAACAGATTTGACAGTTGGGTGATGGTGGGATTGTGGCCAAAGATCATCAACGAATTGACCTCATTGGATGTTGCATAAATAAGATCAAGGATACGGTCATAATAACCATCGTAGATCTTCCGTTCCACCCGGATCTTATCTTCCGGATACCCGATCCCATTTGCAATCAGGACCGCCGTTTGAAAAGCACGCGTTGCAGGACTTGAGATCATCAGGTCGATTTTAACCGCATGCTCCTTAAGAAAACGGATTACCTTCATGGTCCGTTTGATCCCTTTTTCAAGTATAGGACGTTCCATGTCGGATCCTCCTGGTTCTTCCCAGGAAGATTTTGCATGCCGGACGAGGTAAAGTTTTTTCATGGTCAATAAGCAAACAGCGGAAATTCCTTCATCATCTCATTCACTTTCTTCCCGGTCTTAGCGATCCTGTCTTCATTTTCGATATCGCTGATCACATCGTCAATCAACTCGACGATCAACGGCATATGTTTTTCTTTCAATCCGCGTGTGGTGATGGCAGGTGTTCCGACACGTAGTCCCGACGTCTGGAAAGGCGAACGGCTGTCGAACGGAACCATGTTTTTGTTCACTGTGATATCTGCTTTCACGAGGGTGTTTTCAACCTGTTTCCCGGTAATGTCGGGGAATTTCTTCCGCAGGTCAATCAGCATCAGGTGATTATCCGTTCCGTCGGAGATTACATGATATCCTTTGTCGACAAAGGCCTGTGCCATGACCGCAGCATTCTTCTTCACCTGGATGATATAATCCATATATTCATCGGATAAAGCTTCAAAGAAGGAAACGGCTTTGGCTGCAATCACATGTTCAAGCGGTCCGCCCTGGATCCCGGGGAATACCGCTGAATCAAGCATTGCAGAGAACATCTTGGTTTCGCCTTTCGGAGTCTTCACTCCCCATGGATTTTCAAAATCTTTTCCCATCAGGATCATGCCACCCCTGGGACCGCGAAGTGTTTTGTGAGTAGTGGTCGTAACAACGTGGCACCATGGCATGGGGTCGTTCAGCAAGCCTCTTGCGATCAGTCCTGCCGGGTGCGCAATATCGGCCATGAGGATCGCCCCGGTTTTATCGGCGATCTCCCGCATACGCTTGTAATCCCAGTCGCGGGAATAGGCAGAGGCACCTGCAATGATCAGCTTTGGCCTGACCTGGAGCGCCAGCTCTTCCATCTTATCATAGTTGATCATACCGGTAGCTTCTTCTACCTTGTATCCCACCGGTTTATAAAAGATCCCCGAGGAATTTACCGGTGAACCATGTGATAAATGTCCTCCATGCGAAAGGTCAAGCCCTAAAAAAGTATCACCGGGCTTCAGAACGGTCATAAGTACAGCCATGTTGGCTTGTGCACCTGAGTGCGGCTGAACATTCGCCCAGTCGGCATTGAACAGCAGCTTGGCACGGTCGATCGCCAGTTGTTCTGAAAGATCAACAAACTGGCATCCTCCATAATATCTTTTGCCGGGGTATCCCTCTGCATATTTGTTGGTCAGGCATGACCCCATGGCTTTTAATACCTGGTCGCTGACGAAATTTTCGGATGCGATCAATTCAATCCCGCTGGTTTGGCGGTTCAATTCTTTTTTAATGATGCTGAAAATCTGTGAATCTTTTTTCATAATGAGAATAAATTAAGGATATTCGGGTATGTTGGAAGAAAACTTGCGATTGCAGGACAAAATTAAGATTTATTTGAAATAATTTGACCAATTTTGTGGTTAGAATTAAGGAATGATCAAAACAACACGCATCCAACTTATATCTGACCCGTTTAGCCAAAAGCAATTTTTTCAATATCCTGTTAAATTGAGTAGAGCAAATAACATTTTAAAATATCATATTGACTTCCCTGGCTACCATCGGATTCCTTTTCATTTTTCATTTTTCATTTTTCATTTTTCATTTTTCATTTTTCTCTTCCTGCTTCTTTCAACAACGGCATTCAGCCAGCTCGACGCCGGCCCCAACGATACCATTAATCCCGGCGTTCCGGTAACATTGACCGCCACTTATGGCAACCCCGGTATCCCGGTTATTCTTGGCGACGATGATGTGGCGGGACCATTTCCGATTGGTTTCAGTTTCAGGTTCTTTGGAACTAATTTTACACAGTTTTACCTTGGCTCCAACGGATGGATGAGTTTTACCCCGAGTCCAAATTCAGCCGGTGTCCGGGATCCTAAGGCTGTACCTACAACCGATAATACTTACCCGAAGAATGTCATCATGGGACCCTGGATAGATTTGTTACCAAAAACAAGCGATACCTATGTGTTTTACCTTACCACAGGCGATGCCCCAGACAGGCAGCTGGTGGTGATGTGGTGCCAGGTTCCGATGTTCTCCCAGAATGAAAGTGACTGCCGCGATTCAGTAGCAACTTTTCAGATCATTCTGCACGAGGGAAGTAATACAATCGAAAATCAGGTACTGACAAAAAAACGATGTGACGTCTGGTGGAATAACCGGGCAACAATGGGTGTTCAAAATGGAAACGGTACAATCGGTTTTGCAGTTCCCGGCAGAAACAATACTTCATATACAGCCAGCAGGGAAGGCTGGCTTTATACTCCCATCTCATCGGATAGCTTCGCCATTGCACCCATCCCTTTTCACATGCAACCAATGGTCCCGGGCAATAAAATCGTTTACAACTGGTATGAAGGATCCCAGCAGATTTCTACAGACCAAACCATCACTGTGGCCCCGAATGAAACAACCTGGTATTATGTTTACCTCGATCTGTGCTCTGGAATTACCCTGAAGGATTCGGTTCTCGTATTCGTCCGTAAGCCGATTCCAAACGCCTTTACTCCAAACGGGGACGGGTTAAATGATAAATTCAGGATCTTTGGAACTCCTCCTGAAAATATTACAAAATATAATTTCCAGATCTTTGACCGATGGGGCCAGCGGATCTTTGACACGAATGACATCGAAGAGGCCTGGGACGGTAAATCCAACGGACAATATTGCCCTGCGGGGGTGTACGTTTGGGAGATATTTTACGAGGACAGCAAAAAGACGAAGGTCACAAACAAGGGAACTGTGATGTTGCTTCGTTAGTTGAAAGTTTATAAAGTTATAAAGTTCATAAAGTCACAATATCACCCACGGAATTATTTCACTCTTCTCCATATATTACTCGATTTATTCCTTCTTTCATATGTAAAACGTTAAAGTTCATCAGGAGCCCAAGATGGTAGTCTCCTGTTTTAAATATGTCAGAAGTTGAGCAAGGTAAATGGGATGGATTTGTTCAGCAGATTTAATCTCAAGAACCAGGTGGTTCTCTGCAAGTAGATCGATGCTGTATCCACAGTCAAGACGGACTTCCTCAAATAATAATGGAACAGGAACTTCTTTCTATACGTATACTCCTGCCTTTTTGATTTTGTAAAACAAACATTCTTTTCTGTTAAAATCTTATCGTTTAAGGATTGAGAAATGGACATATTAGTATTGAAAGAAAATATTAAATTTGAAAAAAATCAAAACTTTTATGCGCAAATTCTTTATTCTTCTGATTTTTTGCTTTGTTTTCTTTCCCCGGCCAGTCATTGCTCAATATATTGTCCCTTCCACAACCGACCGCATGCAATGGTGGCGGAATGCCCGTTTCGGCATGTTCATCCATTGGGGGTTGTATGCCGTTCCCGCCGGCGAATGGAACGGTAATACCGGCTATGGCGAGTGGATCCGGACATCAGCTGAGATCCCGATCGACACCTACGAC
>Ga0182021_10004824_pt1 | contig 15899 bp, 8 predicted proteins | sample 612E3MmetaG_FD_120493 | JGI IMG/M metagenome (GOLD analysis project Ga0182021, IMG submission 120493) | Permafrost microbial communities from Stordalen Mire, Sweden - 612E3M metaG (Illumina Assembly) | ecosystem: Environmental > Terrestrial > Soil > Wetlands > Permafrost | place: Sweden... | reverse complement strand
CTTGGACACTGGACAAGGCCCGGAAGAGACAAAATCCGGCAGGGACTTAATAAGGTCCGTCGCGGACTTTATTAAGTCAGACGTGGACTTAATAGACTCCCGCGCAGACTTCATTAAGTCGGACGTGGACTTTATTGAATCCATCGCAGACTTCATTGACTCCCACGCGGACTTTATTAAGTCGGGCGCAGACTTCATTGACTCCCACGCGGACCTTATTAAGTCGGGCGCAGACTTCATTAAGTCGCACGTGAACTTCATTGATTCCCGTGCGGACTTCATTAAGTCGGGGACGGACTTCATTAAGTCTCTGGCTGGATTTGAGCAGTGGGTGGCGGATTTATTGGGGGTTTTGCGATAAAGTTAAATGCCAGGGTCTTTGGCAACTTTCAGAAGCGTGTCAATCGTGGCGGTTTTTTATGACATTGCAGTTTTTTTGTTGTTTGCAAAAAAACAAAATTACTCTTGCAATTCCCGGCAGGTGGCGTAAAAAGTCAAAACTTTCCGGGGAACAACTCCGGGAAACAACGAAAGGGGTCCTTGGCATTGACAGCGCTGCCACCGATGATTAAACCAGATTGATGCTGGGCAATTGCGTTTGCCGAAACAAACCTGATCCTAATACCAAAATGAATTCAGGCTGGAATAAAACTAGGACTGACGCCTTTACGACTCGCACCATGAAGATTTCAAGAGCATCCGTAACCACCGTGGTTCTTGCGCTGGCGTTCGTCACTGCCGCAGGATTCTTGGGTTACGAGCTTTGGCAAAACCTGATGTGGAAGATGCAGGTCGAGACACTTGCACGTTACGAGGGCGCGACACGTGCGAGGCACGATTTTCAGACAGGCAGACTTCGATTCTTTGTGATTGCGGACGAGCGGAGCGACGACAAGTATTCCGGCACGAATGATGGCTCATTCGAGGTTTGGTATCCGCAGTATTATCCACAGTGTTATCCCTTTTGCTATTCGACGGAACAGATGGTTAGCTCTTACAACGAGAAGATGAGATATTTCCACGAGCACCCAGAGAAGTCTTTGAGCACCACAAACATCATCAAGCCATGAGAGACCGTCGGCCTAACAAGTCGCCGGAGCCAACCGCCGTTGGCGCTGGCCGTTCCGCTGTCGCGGTTCGCGTCGCGAGTCGGCGGTAGCTCAGCTTTCTACGTTAGGCGTCATTCGCGCACCTCAAAATGAGCGACGAGAAGAAGACATTCATTGAGCATGACGAGTTCTGTGTTTCACTTACCGTCAGCGGTGACGATCTTGACCCAGACGAGATTACTCGCCTGCTTGGGGCTTCGCCGACCGAAGCTTGCCGTCTTGGTGATGCTATACCACGCCGGAATCACACGTTCACGGCCAAGTCGGGTTCATGGTCTATCAGCACAGAGCGCAGCACCAGTGACATCGAGGATCAGCTCACAGAGCTTTTTGCCAATCTCAACAGCGACCCTGAGGTTTGGCGTTCACTCACGAGCCGTTACGACGCTTCTTTATTTTGCGGCGTTTTTCTTTCGTGGTTCGGTCACGGATTTTCTTTGTCGCCGAGCTTGCATCGTATTTTGGCAGACCGCAACCTAGAGATTGTATTCGATATTTATGATGAATACGACCATGACGCCTAACAAGTCGCCGGAGCCAACCGCCGTTGGCGCTGTCAGTTCCGCTATCGCGGTTCACGTCGCGAGTCGGCGGTGGCTCAGTTTTTTTCGTTAAGCCTACTACGCACATGACCAAACTAATCCTCAAGTCAGTCATGGTTTTTAGCATCCAAGGTGTGATGGCTTGGTTCTTTTATCGGTGTCGAGTGATTTCACACGCGCCTTGGGCTGGTTCTGATTTTGTCGTCTTTGCCTTGCCGTTGCTGGTTGGATTTACAGTTGCCGCCTGTGTTTTGTTTTTCAGCTTTCATCGGAAGCGCATCGCCGTCACACTCGGATTGTCAGCCGCCGGTGCGGTGGTTGCGTCTTTTGTCGGCACGGTGATAGCATTCAATTTGTATGGAACGTAGGTCTAACAAGTCGCCGGAGCCAACCGCCGTTGGCGCTGTCAGTTCCGCTGTCGCGGTTCACGCCGCGAGTCGGCGGTGGCTCAGCTTTTTTCGTTAGGCATATATGAGGACACTCGTCTTATTGCTACTGTTCGCGCTGACTTGCCATGCCAGCGAGCGTTCAAGCGACGGCATGATTCCGGTGGCCAAGTTTGCTCTATCGGCACCGGCGTCTGGAATGTATGCGCCTTGGCGAGACTCAAAAGACCAGACTAAATGGTATGCCGGAGAGCTTATTATCATTACCAATGCTTCGTTCCGTTATACCACCTTTTCAGACGTTGTTGGCAAGCGGCCAGATTATTCTGGCACGGTGTCGGTTTCAAAAGACCATATTTATTTAGATCATCCTGGCATCCCTTATCCATATCGCGTCGCTGGCGTGGCTGATGGCGTCCCGGTTCTATTTACTTGGGAGGGATATGAGCAGTGGAAGAAGACCGGGAAGGTTTTCGAGTTGAATGTTTTGTATCTTCAAAAGACAACAAAACCCAAAAAGTAAATGAGCTATATGCCTAACGAGTCGCCGGAGCCAACCGCCGTTGGCGCTGTCAGTTCCGCTGTCGCGGTTCACGCCGCGAGTCGGGGGTGGCTCAGCTTTCTACGTTAGGCCGACTCGCACCTGAAGATTTCAAGAGCAACCGTAACCACCGTGGTTCTTGCGCTGGCGTTCGTCACTGGCGCAGGAGGAGGGCGGGGAGTTGAAGAAAATCCGTCGTGGCTGGTGTCTGGGCAGTGAAACCTTCCGGCAGGAATTGTTGGCGCAGGCACGCCAGCGGACAGGAGATAGCCGGGTCGCGAAGTTGGAGACGGAAGCCGAGGAACAAAATGAACTTAACCTCGAATGAAGCTAGGACCCCTTTAGGAGCGCGAATAAATTTGTTTCCATTCCGCAAGTCCAGCCTGCGGCGGCGTCCGCCGCTTTGACCAAAACGTGAAAATCAACCCAGTCAGGTCTGGCGCAACCGCTGCGAGTCGGGGACAACTCGCGCTCCGGAGCGCGGCTGGGTCGCAGACCAGCGCAGGACTTCCGAACAACGAGCGGGTTGAATTTTCGGCAGTGGCATGGTCTGGAACGCCGGGCACCGTCCCGGCTCGAAGTTCCACCCGTTCCAACTAGGCGAGACGGTGCCCGGCGCTCCGTTCAAACGGCAAACCATGTCCCAACCGAATTTTTCCCAACGCCTCCGCCAGGGGGAGTTTCACCGCACGAAAATGCGATAGAACGAAGGGCCGGGCTGGCGTATGTTTCAGTCAATTCCAATGGCCAGTTCGCCGGTGTGAGCAATTTGACGGGGGCTGGTTTGATTGGATTTTTATTTTGAGCGCCAAACCCAATCATCCATTTGCCGTGAACTTATTTCCTCTCCGTTTCCTCCGCGTGGTGTCCCGGTGCGGGCCGGCGGTTTTTTTGGTTTTCGTTTTTGCGGTCGCCGGGCTGCGTCCGGCGCGGGCCGAGGCGATGCTGGAGTTGTTCCAGATGAGCTGGAGCCAGGTATCCCAAAAGATGCCGGAGATCGCCGAGGCGGGTTATGACAGCTTGTGGCTGCCGAACCCGGCCAAGGGCAACAGCGGCGCGTATTCCATCGGCTATGATCAGTTTGACCCGTTTGACCTGGGCAGCACAAACCAGCAGGGCACGGTGGCCACGAGATATGGCACGCAGGATGAATTGATCCGGATGGTGCAGACGGCGCATCGCTTCGGCATCCGCGTCTATTTCGACAACATCATGAACCACCGGAGTTCCACCGTGCCGGGCTATCCCGGTTCCGGCACGCCGACGAATTATTATCCCGGCCTGGTCCCGCAGGATTTTCATTTGCAGACTGTTTCCGGCGGCTTTGCCAACTGGCCGTCCATCGGCGATCCCTACTGGTGCACCACGTCGGTGGTGCAGAACCAGCCGTTGCTGGGCTTGTGCGATCTGGCGCAGGAACCGGGCACGGTCAATTGGAACTTTGGCAACAGCCTCGGCAACACGGCGACGAAACCGGTCTTCGTGCGGTTTCCGAATCGTCCGGATTTGTATATGGATACCAACGGCCCGGTGCTGGGCACCGGCTGGGGCGGTCCGGGGTGGCGGCCCTTCAACGGTCACGGTCAGCCGGTGGCGGAAGATGTGTCGGTCTATCTCTGCCGCGCGGTGGCGTGGACGCTTTACATGACCAAGTGCGACGGTTTCCGGCTGGACGCCGTGAAGCATGTGCCGTCGAATTTTTTCGGCAACAACACCGGGCAGACGGATGATCCGTCCTTTGCCGGCTACACCGGCGCCATTCAGGCGATGTATGATTACGTCCACGGCTACGGCAACAACGTCACCGGCAACGGCTATGTCGAGACGGACGGCAACCGGAACAGCCTCTTCAACACGGAGGCGCCGCGCAACGACGCGATGATTTTCGGCGAGCACATTTCGCCGGCGCCGACGTTCGCGGAATATCTGGGCTCGGGCATGCGGTTGTGCAACCAGCCGCTTTACAACCAGATGAATAATGCGCTGAACGGATATGCTTCGCTGGCGGGAATGGACGGACGCGATTACGCGCCGGCGGGGGTGAACTGCGACGGCACGGGCAATTACAGCGCGGCGCAGGGGGTCAACTTTCCGCAGACGCAGGACGGCAGCAGTTGCTGTCCCGTCAACCAGGGATTGGAGGACGCCTATTTGTTCCTGCGCGAAGGTTTGCCGATGGTTTATGCGGACGGTTTCAACCACAACACCGGCGGCGGCACGCCGATCGCTTCCTATGCCAATTACCTGGGCGAGTTCGGCGATAACTCCATGCCGGACGTCATGTATCTCCACCACCAGCTCGCGCGCGGCGGGACTTGGGCGCGCTGGGGCGACCAGAACATCGTCGCCTTCGAGCGCTACGATTATCGCGAAGGCTCATTGGCGCAAAACCAGGGCGTGGTGCTGTTCGTGATGAATGACAAGACGACTTTTCCCGGCGACATCACGTTCGACGACGGCGTAAGTCAGGCGACTAACAACGATTATTACGGCAGCATTTCAGTTTCCAATTCCAAAGGGCAGGGGCTGGTCGTGGGGTTTCCGCCCGGTTCTGTGCTGGTGCAACTGGCCAGTTCTTCGCCGACCGGCGGGCGCGCGTATCCGAAACTGCTGGTTCATGCCGCGACCACCAGCCAGGCGGCGGCGCAGGCGGATTCTTCGCGGACTAATTCCGACCCGGCGCAGCGGTTGATTTTCGTTGGCAGCCAGACGCTCGCGTCCGGCGGTGGCGCGATTGAGCTCAACGTGCCGAGCGGCGCGTGGGTGATGTATGGCTACCAATGGCCGGAGGCGAGCCGCGCGAATGTCTCCACCAATGCGATTGTTCTCCGTCAAGGCGGCGGGGAGGTGCCGCACATCCAGGTGAACCGCACCGACGGCCCGAACGGCGACCCCGGTTACAATCCGGTTTATCCGTTCAAGATGGGGGGCCGCGTGGATCCATACGGCAACGTCATCGGCGGCGTGCATGTGGCCAGCCTCACCTACGCGATTGACGTGCCCGTGGTGACGAATGCGAACTTCGACATCCTCGTCCGCAGCGACGCGTCGTCCGCGAACACGCTGGTGAAGCTCGACGGCGGCGTGGATTTGAACAGCCAGATGAACCTGGGCCCGACCAACGGCGGCGTCGGCCCGGCCGGCTACGATTTGCGCGACAACAAGCCGGGCTACGCCACGGATGTGTTTCTCGGCTACGAACAGACGGCGTTCCAATTCCGCAACGGCCCGGAAAAATTCGCCGCGAAAAACACGCTGAGCAACAACATCGTTTCGCTGGGCGCAGAAACATATTACTACACCGTCGGCGGGACGAACCTGATTGTTCCCGGCGCGGGCTACGGCCAGAACATCTACAACGCGACGGCCAGCTTTGTCTATCACGACCCGGCGGCGACCAATACCGCCGTGCTGCCGAACAATTCGGCAACGCAGCGCATGCCGCTGAACCCGGCGAACAACCAGCCGGCGGACATCTACATCAAGTCCGGCTACCAGTTTCAGGCGAACACCTGCTTCCTCTATTACACCACTGACGGCTCGAATCCCGAAGGCGCGTTCGGCACCGGCAAGGGGACGACGAAAGTGATCCAGGCCGGATGGCTGGCGGCGGACAGCGCGGTCGGGACCATTGACTGGTGGAAGGTCACGATTCCCGCGCAGCCGGACGGCACGCCGGTGCGTTACAAGGTCGGGCTGTTCAGCGGCGGCAGCGTTATGCGGGCCAGAGCATCCCGCCGGTTTCCGACGCGGAAACTTCCGGCGCGAAACTTTACGGCCTCACGCAGGCGGCCATCACCAATTTCAATGCGGCCACCGCCGTCGTGTGGCTGCACAACGACCTCAACACCAACAGCACCGTCACCGGCCTGCAGTCCGGTTTTCACATCGTCCGCGCCCGCAGCTTTTTGCCGCGCACGAACCAGTCGAGCGTCTATAACACCTACCTCCAGACGTTTTACTATGCCGGTGCCCTGCCGACGGGAACGATTGTGTTTCCGGCGAACAGCAGCACGATCAACAGCAGCAACTACACGGTGGTCGTCCGCGCCGACAGCACGGTGACCGGTGTGGATTTCAACATCCAGGATGGCAGCCCCGGCAACGATGACATCCTCACCGGCCAGAACAACGGGAACGGCAACGGCACCAACGGCGCGCCGGCCTACGCGGCGGCCGCCGCCGTCACGCCCAACGCGGCCGTGAGCGCGGCCTACCCGAATTACCCGCAGGAATTTCGTTTCGTCTATGCCCGCGTCCCGGCCAGCGGCACGGCCACGATCAGCGTGCGGCTGAAAGATTTTGCCGCCGGCATTTACACCAACCGGATCACGGTGCTCGCCGCCACGGTCAACACCCTCGCGCCGGCGCAGGTGGTGCAGATTTACAGCCCGGCGACCGACAGCACGGTGCTGACTTACAGCACCAACATGATCTACCTCGTGCAGGCCTGTTTCACCAGTTCGCTGTCGTCGCAGAAAACCAATTTCAATGTTCTCATCAACGGCGTGCTCCAGCCGCAGTCCGCTTACATCATCAACGCCAGCGGCAGTTGTGCCGGCATGAAGTCGCTTTATTATTATTGGAACAACCCGCCGCTCGGCACCAACGTCATCCAGGTCATCTACACCAACGCCGTTCCGCCCGTCAGCGACACGCGACTGGTCACCCTCGCGCCGCCGCTCAAAATATCCGGCCTCGCCAACAACAACCAGCTCGTCGTCTGGGACAGCGCGCCCGGCATCAACTACCAGGTGCTTGCCACGACGAACCTCACACAGCCGTTTGAGCCCGTCAGCGGCGTGATCCCCGGTTCCGGCACCTCGACGTATTTTTACGACCCGAACCCGGCGGGCATCAAATTCTACAGAATCGAGATGCTGCCCTGACGCGTCGGAAACAGGCGGTTGAAACTCCTCCATGATAAAAAACATTCCGTTCCGCCGGCCGGCCCTGCTGCTGCTGGCCGCGATTTTTTTCAATTTCAATTTCTGCGCCGACGCCGGTCTGGCCACCGCCTGGCACCTGCCCGACAACACCGGCGATGTCGGCGTCAATATGCGGAATCCCGAATTTGAAATCGGAACGAACACGACCGTCAAATGTTACACCGGCCTTTGGAAATGGAACAGCGGAGTGGAAATCGCCAATCAGACCGGCGGCTGGCTTATTTACAAAGGCGCGTCGCAATCGTCGTGGAGCAGCAATGCGCTGGGTTGGTTCACCAATACTTCCGTGAACCAATATTGGACCAACAGCTTCAACACCGCGTCCTTCGGTGCCAACGAAGTCATCCAGTATTATTTCCTGCTCACGTTCGACGGCCAGTATGGCGTGACCAACACTTTTCTCTGCGGCGGCGACAGCGGCAGTCTCGCCACCGGCTCGGCGGCCATGGCAGCGGCCAGCCCGTTCACCCTCCGCAACCGTGCCGCGTGGCTGTTTCACGGCAACAACCGGATCGTCAATCCCGGCTCCGATGCCAGCCACAACAATTTGGATTGCTGGGTCAAGGCCGGTTACATCGGCAAGGACGACAGCCTCGCTTCCCGCTACGCGAACACCGGCTGCATTTATTTTACGACCGACGGTTCCCCGCCGGCCGGCGCGCTTGGCGTCGGCAGCAACACCACGCAGGTTGCCGGGCTGTGGTTCGACCATCGCGAAAACGATCCCAGTGTCGCCGGCAACGCCATGTGGTGGGTTGGCACCATTTCCAACGTGCCGCTTTACTCGGTGACAAAATACCAGATCAGCCTCTGGCACAGCGCCAACAACGAAGAGAAATTCGCCGAATACCATGCCGCCGCCAACAACGCCACGTTCACCTACACCAACGGCGTGCTGGGTGATCCCGTGCTTACCGTGAACGGCCTCAACGCCGATTACACCACCACCCACGTTTTTGTGGACGAAGTGGCCGGCGACGCCGTGCCGCTGCACATTGTCTTCGCGCCCGGAGTTTCCAGCCTGGCCAAGGTGGAGGTATTCTCCAACCTGAACCGCCGGGACCGGGCCACGCTGGACGCCAATGGCGACGGCATCGAGGACGGCATCGTCCCGCCGGATGGCAACGCGATTGTCGCGGGCGACGACAATAATTATTACCAGGCCTGCACGATGACGGCGACGGGCGGCGGCCAGTATGCGCTCACGCTCAACGCCACGAAGACCGGCGCGTATCGCCTGACCGCCCGTTACCAGGTCACCGGCAGCACCAACTGGGTCTGGTATTCCAGCAACGGCCGCCGCGATCACGCCATTGTCGTCACGCCGAAAAAGGCGCGGGACATCCGGCTCTATGAATTGAACGCCATGAACATCGGCGCGCAGGGCACCAGCCAGGGCGACCGCAGCACGTTCGCCGACCTTTGCGGCGGCCCCGGCGCGCGGCCCTATGACGCGGTGACGAACCGGTTCAATTTGAATTACGTCAAAAATCTCGGCGAGAACTGGCTCTGGCTGCAGCCGATCCATCCCATCGGCGTGGCCGGCCGCCAGATTGATCCCGCCACCGGCCAGCCTTACACCGTGGGCAGCCCCTATTCCGTGAAAAACTTTTTCCAAATCAACCCGCTGTTGAGCAAGGCCAACACCCGCGACGCGGCCATGCAGGAGTTCACCAACTTCGTTGCCGCCGCCGACGCCGCCGGCCTCAACGTGATGCTCGATGAGCCGTTCAATCATTCCGCCTGGGACTGCGAACTGGACGCCAGCGGCATGGCTTATTTCAACCCCGGCGCGAAGGCCACGAACGAAATCCGCAACGCGGAGGCGCGGTTTTATTCGCGCACCGACGCCTATGATATGCGGGCCTCTAGCGCCGCAAACGTCGCCGTGGCGCCGGATCGCTATGAGTTTGGCAAGTGGAGCGACGTGGCCGACGTTTACTTTGGCCGCTACGCCGCGCTGGAGGCCAATTCCTCGCAGCAGGGCAACCAGCTCAACGAGGGCGACTGGTTTGATCACTCGGTCGGCGACGAGAACAGTTCCGGCGACGGCAATGGCCATTTTGACCACCTCACCCAGAATGTCTGGCGCTACTTTTCCGACTGCCTGCTCTACTGGCTCGATCAGACCGGCTGCACCAACGGCACGGCGGCCGGCCAGACGGGCCGGGGCATCGACGGCCTGCGCGCGGATTTCGGCCAGGGCCTGCCGCCGCAAGGCTGGGAATACATCATCAACAAGGTGCGCAGCCGCAAATGGGATTTCGTCTTCATGTCCGAGTCGCTCGATGGCGGCGCGGTGACGTATCGCTCCAACCGGCATTTTGACATCCTGAACGAGAACATCGTCTTTCCGCTCCAAAGCGCCGCGAACGCCAGCGATTATCGGAATATTTTCGAGGCGCGCCGGACTTCCTACGGCCAGAGCCTCGTGCTGCTCAACAACACTTCGCATGACGAGCAGACTTACAGCGATCCCTACCAGGCGCTCATCCGCTACATGGCCTGCGGCGCGATGGACGGGGCGCCGATGATTTTCTACGGTGAAGAACTGGGCGTGACCACCACCTTCGGTTTCAACCAATACGAGTTGAACTTCGGGAAAACCATTCCGCAGTTCAAGAAGTTCAATTCCCTGCAGCCGATCTTCCAGAACCGGGCCAATGGCGTGGATTTCCTCTGGCCGGTCTATGCCGCCATCAACCAGGCGCGTGATTTCAGCCCCGCGCTGCGCAGTTCCAGCCGCTATTTCCTCGACCAGACCAGCGGCGGCGCGCACCCGTCCATTTTCTCCGTGGCCAAATATGTGACGGCGAACGCCGCGCCGAATTTCAGCGACGTGGTTTTTTCGTTCACCACGCTCGACCGGAACAATCCGCAGTCGGGGGCTTTCAACGTCAACATCAGCCAGAACGGCTCCAATCTGTTTGGCCTCAAGCCGGGCCGGATTTACAACGTGAAAAACCTTTCCGCCTACACCGGCGCGGACGCGAATCGCCGGAATTACTGGCTCTGGAACAGCGGCAGCGGCGGCATCGCGGGCAGCAATGTGCTGAACAACGGCATTGCTGTTTATCTCAATCCGGTTCCATCGAGCGATGCCGCGTGGAGCACCGCGCCGTTTGAGGCGCAGTATTTGAAACTCTATGATGTGACGCCGCCGCCCGCGCCGTCCGCGTCCGGCATCGGCCCGACGAACAGCTATGTTTTCACAAACGTCATCACCTTCACCTGGCCGGCGGTCAGCGATCCCGAAGGCGGCGTGAGCGGCTACCGCGTTTTGGTCGGCACGACGCCCGGCGGCTCGGATGTCTTTAACGGCATCGTCAGCGGCACGTCGTTGACGGTGACGAACAGTTTTGGCGCGCATCTTTACGCGACAGTGACGGCGGTCAGCAACGCGGGTATCGAAAGTTCTGCGAGCAGCAGTTCAGGAATTGCGCTGGTGAATCCGGCGTGGATTCCGGTGGCGAACATGACTGCGCAAAACCTTTTGAACTGGTCGAGCGTGTCCGGCCAGACGTATCAGGTCTGGTCCACGACGAATCTGACCTTGCCGTTCACGCCATTCAGCGGCGTGGTGACGGCGACCGCGCCGGTGCTGACGTTCACCAACAACCCGACCAATGCGGCCCGGTATTTTAGAATCCAGTTGCTCCCATAAGAACGGCACGCACCGCACAAACATGCGGTGGAACCTCCACCGGGGATTGGTTATAAACTTTAAAAAGTTTGAAAAGCACAAAATCTGAACCAGAAACGAATCCTATGAAGAAACTACTTCCCTTGATCGCAGCAGTTGTTTGCGCAATTCCTGCGGTCGCGGCGCCGCCGTCCTATTACATCGCCGGCGATTTCAACATGTGGAACGCAGCGGGGTCGCTCATGACCGAAACGAGTCTGGGCAGCGGCATTTGGCAAGCGACCGTGGCCACTGGCACGGGCCGCCACGAATTTAAGATCACCGCGGGAGACTGGAGTTGGAGTGCACCAAGCGCCAACAGTTGGCTTTATGCCGATGTGAGCGGAAATGTCACCATTTCCTACGACGTAAACACCTATGCCGATGGGTGGTCTGCCAATGTCGGCCGCATTGGAATAAGTTATGATCCGGGAACCTGGACCGCCGTCGGCGACTGGCAGGGCTGGAACAACGCAGACGCGGGCACGACGATGACCTCCGTGGGCGGCGGGATTTACGAACTTGCCTACAACATTGGAACGGCGGGTTCCTATCAATTCAAGGCCGTGAATACCGGCTCGTGGGATGCCATTGGTTTGGACCGAAGCATCAATGCGGGCACTCTGAGCTTCGCCACCACGAGCGCCAACCAGACCGTTGATTTTTTTGTGAACTCAGTCAATGGCACCATCAAGGCCGATGTTTTGCCGGTGCCGGAACCAACCACTGCGGCTTTGTTGGGGCTGGGCGCATTGGGTTTGTGGGTCGGTAATAAACGCCGGAAATAATTTCAAAATACGCTCTGGGAGGTGAAGCCCCGGATTTTTCCGGGGCTTTTTTTATTTCTAGGTTATCGGCCGTTTCCTCGAAGCAGCCGCGATAGGAAGGAATTGAATTCCTCCGCCTGCTGCAATTTTTCCAGCGTCAGGTGCAGCCGGTAACGCCAGTAGAAATTCGGGATGGCCGGCACATTGATGCGCTCCGCCGCCACGTCCGCCCGGCGCAGATGCGCGTCCATGCCCAGCAAATCCTGCAACTGGAAAATGCTCCACATCGCCGGCGAGGCGAGGTGCTGGCGCACGACGGCCTCGACGATTTCCGGTCCAGCCTCGCGCGGGGCCTCGCCGGGCAGGCCGAGTTCGTGGTTAAAAAATTTCTGTGTCAGCTCGCCGTCTTCCTCCCACCAGCCGCGGATCGTGCTCATGTCGTGCGTCGAGGGCGTGACCACGCTCAAATACGGCGCATCCGCCGGGCGCGAAAATTTCTGGCCGGGCGTCTTCGGCATCCGCTGGATTTCGAGGCTCAAGAAGCCGAGGTCGCGCATCAGCCCCGGCACGCATGCGGGCACGAGGCCGAGGTCTTCGCCGCAGACGAGCATGTTTGTGACGCGTTTGAGCGCCGGCAGTTTTTGCATCGCCTCGCGCAGCCAGAAATCGTCCTGACGCCGGAAGAAATAATCCACATACAGCCCGCGCAATTTCGTCTGCGCGTCCGCCGGCAGGTGTTTGAACGAGGCCGTGTCGTGCATCGCAAACCGGAAATGAAACTGTTTTCCATCCGAGCCGGCCACCTCCAGCAAAATCACGTTGCTGATCAGATCGAACAGACAGGTTTTTAGTTTCGTGTTCCGCTCGTTCTGCTGGCGCCTTGAAAAATAGGTTTCCACCTGCCGCTGCGTGGCAAACTCCGGCTTCAACGAATTATTTCCGCCGCCGTTCGCAATCAAAAAATTGCGCCGGACAAAATCACTTTCGCTGCCGGACATATCCGCCAGCACGGCGTCGGTGATGAACGGTTTAGTCAGCCGCTCGCGGTCGAACGGGATTCCGCGGGCGGCGAACTCGGCGATCTCCACCGGAATGGCCGGCTCGAAATGGCCGAGGATGCCCTCGACCGCGTGCGCCGGGCTGCTCCAGATGCGGAAGAAGCCGAGGATATGGTCAATGCGGAACGCGTCGAAATAGCAGTTCATCTGCGCGAACCGCTGCTTCCACCACGCAAAGCCGTCCGCCGCCATGCGCGGCCAGTTATAGGTCGGGAAGCCCCAGTTCTGGCCCTTGGCGGAGAAGGGGTCGGGCGGCGCGCCGGCCTGCAATTCCAGGTGGAAAAGCTCCGGCTGCTGCCACGCGTCCGCGCCGTGCCGATACACGCCGATGGCGATGTCGCCCTTCACCACGAGGCCGGCGGCGTGCGCATGGGCCGTCGCCTCCTGGAGCTGCAAGTGCAGGTGATACTGGATGAATAAGTGGAACGCGATGTCGTCGTTGCCCCTGGCGAGCGCGGTGATTTTTTTGGCGTCGTATCTTTTATGTTCCGGCCACCGGCTGAAATCGGCGGTGCCGAATTTGTCGCGCAAAAAACAGAATGCCGCGTAGGGCACGAGCCAGGGTTCGTTTTCGGCAAAGAATTGTTTGTATTCCTTCGCGCGGAACGTCGCGGCTTTTTGCGACGGGAAAATCTGTTTCAGGAAACCGAGTTTGGCCTGCATCACCGCCTCGTAATCCACGGCGTCGAGCGCGTTGAGCCGCTGGCGTTCGGCTTCGAGCGGCTTGAGCAGCTTCTTGTTTTTGGCGTTCGCCACGGCAGCGAGGTTGAGATAAATCGGATGCAGCGCAAACGCGGAGATGGCGGCGTAGGGATACGAATCTTTCCAGGAGTTTGTGGCGCTGGTGTCGTTGACGGGCAGAAGCTGGATGAGCTTTAACCCCGCTGTTTTGCCCCAGTCGGCAAGCGGTTTGAGATCGAGGAATTCGCCAACCCCAAAACTGTTTTCGCTGCGCAGGCTGAAAACCGGCACGGCCACGCCCGCGCCGTGCCAGGTGTCGGCGGGCAGCGCGATGAAGCCGTCATTGACGACGGTGTGTTTGCCCGCTGTGACGGCATCGTTCAAAAACCGGTTCGCGCCGTCCTCGAAGCGCACGAAGCAATTTGTTTCGACATCGAACACGCCGTATTTGTAGGCGAACGGAAAACTCTGGCTGCGCAAATCCAGTTGCGCCGAGAAATGATCTTCCCCGGCGGCGCGGCTCAACAAAACGGGCGCGGCAGTGTTCCAGTCGCCGAGAACCGCGCCTTCGCCGAGCAGGCACAGCGTCTGGCCCTTCGCGAGCAGCGGGGCTTTGACGCGGAACGTGTGCGTGGCCGCCGGTGCCGGACGGGCGGAAACGTCCGTGAAATTCTCCGCCAGCAAAACCTTTTTGAAAGGTTCGGTGTAAAAGGTGTTCGCAAAAAAACCGGGGTGATTCCACGAGTCAATGACCAGCAATTCCGCGCAGCCGAAGCTGGCGGGAACAAGCGCGCGGTTCCGGCCCCAGTCGGTGGTTTGCGCACCGTCGGCCTGGCGCAAAATATACGAGTAAATCAGGGTCGCCGCCGTCGCCTGCGGAGCCAGCGGAACCGTCACCTGCCAGAATTCCTGGTCCACATGGCGCAGTGGCACCTGATGGTCGGGCAGGGGATGCGTGCCCGCAAGCCAGAGGGACTGGCCGGGGTGAGTATGGAAACGGATCCGAAAAGTGACGAGCATTGGCAATAGTCTTACCAAGTAAAAGCCCGGACGCAAACCCGCACAAAAATGCGGCGGCCCGGCCGGTGGTTTTTTCTAGGCTTCAGGCTATGCCAGGGCGTTGCCGGGCGGGTTGCTTATCCCATCCTGACGTGGGTCTGATCCGGGCGCACAAATGGGAATGCTGTTTTGAAGGAAGACGACGGTGAAGCAACTGTCTTTTATCTGTGCCAGTCAATTGATGAATCTGGCTGATGCTTGACCACATATTCATGCGGTGCCCAAATAACGAACGATGTGATAAAAACATGGCATCCAGAAAGAATGTTTTTATGACAATCCGTTTTTGCGTGTCAACTGTCTTTCATAAAACCGTGAATATGAAATCTTATCTTTGTTCGGGACTAATCATTGGCGCTTGTCTTGCCGCTCCAACGGCGAGTCAGGCGACGCTGTCTTTTGTGGGCAGAGGGTATGTCATATTGGATGCCAATGGAGGTGGAAATAGTTACTACAATGTTGATAATTCCAGTGACCATAGCACTGCAAGCTATAGCAGCACTTTGGGAGGCTTGACCATTCAACAAGGCCAAAGCCTCTATATTGGTGGCAATGTTCAAACTTACCAGCCAGGAACAGGAACTACCACATGGATTGGATATAAACTGTATAAAGGCGCGACGTTGATATCGGAGAACGACAACATTTCACTCAGCTACAATGGGGCAGCTCCTTATCCAAATGGAAATAATGATGATTGGGAGAAGCTTGCATCCGCTAGTGGGGTAAATGTGGATAACAGTCTTTCTTCTGGCACGTATACGCTTCAAGTCTGGTTTGGAGCGAATAACGGAGGAACTACGATTTATGACAGCAACAACAATAACAATTATTCGGCAACCTTCGATGTAACCGCCGTCCCCGAGCCCGTCACGCTCGCGCTGCCCATCTTCGGCGGACTGATGGTAACCGCAGGCTTGGCCCGGCGTTTCGTTTTCCGGACGGCTGAACAAGCCGTTTGACTTAGCCGAATCTATGCAGTTGAAAACGTCCGCAGCGCGTCCGGAGCGCGGGCTTCAGCCCGCTTCAATGCTCGCCCGACCAGCCGTCACCGAACACCAAACAGTGATTCCCATGGAAGCGGCATAAATGCCGCGCTCCTCCGCGTCAACCGACTCTTCGTTG
>Ga0182021_10004823_pt1 | contig 15901 bp, 9 predicted proteins | sample 612E3MmetaG_FD_120493 | JGI IMG/M metagenome (GOLD analysis project Ga0182021, IMG submission 120493) | Permafrost microbial communities from Stordalen Mire, Sweden - 612E3M metaG (Illumina Assembly) | ecosystem: Environmental > Terrestrial > Soil > Wetlands > Permafrost | place: Sweden... | reverse complement strand
TATGCGCTCGCCCACCTTGTACTTCTCGGCGACCAGGTCCCAGGGGTGCGGCTGGAGCTGCTTGAGCCCGAGCGAAATGCGTTTCTTGGCGGGATCCACCTTGAGGATCCGCGCCTCGACTTTGTCGCCCACCTTGAGCACGTCGGCCGGCTTGTTGACGCGGCCCCACGAGATGTCGGCCACGTGCAACAGGGCATCCACTCCGCCGATATCGACGAAGGCGCCGTAATCGGTCAGGCTGCGCACCGTGCCGTGCACGGTCTCGCCTTCCTTGACTTCGGTGTAGCGCTTGTCCTTGTTGGCGCGCTCGTCCTCTTCGACAACGGCGCGGCGGTCCACCACCACGTCTTCATCGGCGACATCGAGCTTGATGATGCGGCAGCGGATTTCCTGGCCCACCAGCCTTTCCATTTCGGCGGCATCCCTGGCGCCACTGCGCGACGCTGGCATGAAGGCACGCACGCCCACATCCACGCTTACCCCGCCTTTGACCACGGCGGAGACCACGCCGGCGATGGCCGCCTTATCGGCGAACGCCTTCTCCAGCGCGGACCAGTCCTTGGGCCGCTCCACCTTGATGCGGGACAGCTCGTAATAGCCCTCCGGGTCGCGGCCCTTGATGGAAACCGGCATCTTGTCGCCGGCCTTGGGCGACTCGCCGGCGGCCTTGAACTCCGCCACGGGAATGGTGCCTTCGGTCTTGTAGCCGATATCGAGGAACACCGATTCGCCGGTGATCGCAACTACCGTACCCTCCAGTCCGCGCTTGCCCTCTTCGCGCGTGCGATGGGTGTGCGACTGTTCGTACTCGGAGAGAATATCGCCAAATGACTCGTCAGGCTCGTTGTTGGTTGGGGACTTCGGATCGGCAGGCCGATCCTGATCCAGCATTCTTGGGTTGGACATGGGACGTATCTTACACATTGTGGCATAATCCCGACTGGGATATCTCACGTGCCTGAAACTCCGTTACCCGGGTGGTTCCGCCTGGTCCGTCCCCAGGATTTGGTCTGGGTGCTGCTGTTCCTCACGCTGGCAGCCACCAGCGAGTTTGTGGACTCCTTGGCGATGGTGCCTCTGGCCGCCTTGGGGCTGGTGCAATTGCTGGAACCGAAGATTCCCGCACTCGCCACCAGGCGCGGACGGATCGGGTGCATCGTGTTGAAACTGGTGCTGGGGTACCTGGTGATCGGCTATACCGGTTCCATCGAGAGTCATTTCTGGTTGCTGCTGCTGCTGCCGGTCGTCACCGCCGCGGCCACGCTCGGCCTGGCGGGAACGTTGGTGTTCTCGATTGTCGCCAGCGGCGCCTATCTCTCCTTCCTGCTGTACATCAATTGGTCACAAAAGACGATGGAACTCCAGGACCTCAGCGAGTTGGTTGCCCGGGTGGCCTTTCTGGCGATGGCGGGCAACCTGGCCAACTCGTTGGCCGAAGACCTGCGCGTCCAAAGCGAAAAGCACCGGCGCACGGCGGAGCACCTGGCGGAAGCCAACCGGCAAGTGCTCGTGGCGCACGAAGCGGTGCGGCGCTCCGACAAACTGGCGGCGCTGGGGCAGCTCACGGCCGGACTGGCGCACGAGTTGCGTAATCCGCTGGGCACCATCAAGGCGTCGGCGGAAATGCTGAATCAGCAGCTCAGCGCGGAGAACGCCGTGGCGCGCGAGGTAGCCGGGTTCATCTCGACGGAAGTGGATCGCACCAATTCGCTGGTCACGCGGTTTCTGCAATTCGCGCGTCCGCTGAAATTGCGCCTGGAAACCGCCGACCTGGCGCTGCTGCTGGACCGGGCCATCGCGGAGGCCGAACGGGAGGCGCCGGGGATCGCGGTCTATCGGAACTATTCGCCGGAGATGCCGCCCTTTCCGTTCGACGCCGAGTTGATGGAGCGCGTGTTCTACAACTTGGTGCTGAACGCGGCACAGGCCACTGCCCCCGGCGGTACCGTCACGGTGAAGACGCGCACCGAACGGCGCACCGCCGAGATCGCGGTGATCGACCGCGGTGTGGGCATCGGCGCGGCGCAAATGAAGGACATCTTCAATCCGTTTTTCACTACCAAACCGGAAGGAGTGGGGCTTGGCCTGGCCATCGTCGCCAAGATCGTGGACGAGCACGGCGGTAAGATAGCAGTGGAGAGCGAACCCGGCAAGGGCAGCATCTTCTGTGTCTCGCTGCCCATGGATCCGGCGCCCCCTACACCCGCCGCATGAAGAAACGCATTCTGGTTGTCGAAGACGAAGAGAAACTCCGCCGCGTGCTCCAATTGCAGCTCATGTCCGCCGGTTTCGAGGTGGACCAGGCGGCCACGGCCGAAGAAGGATTGAAGCTGGCCGACCGCGCCGACATGGTGCTGACCGATCTGAAGCTGCCGCGCATGGACGGGCAGGAATTCCTGGCGCTGATCCGCCGCCAGAACGCGCAGGTGCCCGTGGTCATGATGACGGCGTACGGCAGCGTGGAAACGGCGGTGGAAGCCATGAAGGCCGGCGCCACCGATTTCCTGCTCAAGCCGTTTTCCCTCGACCACCTGATGCAGGTGGTCCACAAGGCGCTGGAGGTGCGCGCGCTGCGCGACGAGAATCGCCAGCTCAAGGTGGAGCTGGGACGGCGCTACGAGTTCGACAATATCATCGGGCGAAGCGAGGCCATGCAGGAGATTTTCGCCGCCATCGAGCGCGTGGGCCCGACGCGCGCCACCGTGCTGTTGACCGGAGAAAGCGGCGTGGGCAAGGATCTGATCGCGCGCGCCATCCACTTTCACTCGCCGCGCAAGCTCCGCCCGCTGGTCAAGATCAACTGCTCCGCCCTGCCGGAGAATCTGATGGAGAGCGAGCTCTTCGGCTATGAAAAGGGCGCGTTCACGGGCGCCCAGACCACCAAGCCGGGCAAGTTCGAGCAGGCCGATACGGGGACGGTGTTTCTGGACGAGATCGGCGACGTGCCGGCGGCGATTCAGGTGAAGTTGCTGCGCGTCTTGCAGGAGCGCGAGTTCGAGCGCCTGGGCAGCAATGTGACGCGCCACATCGACATACGCCTGGTGGCGGCCACCAACCAGGATCTGCGCGCCGCGCTGGAGCAGGGAACCTTTCGCGAGGACCTCTATTACCGCCTGAACGTGGTGCCGCTGAATATTCCGCCGCTTCGCGAGCGCAAGGTGGACATCCCGGCGCTGGCCAATCACTTCGTCCGCAAGCTGGCGCCGGAGACGGGGTGCCGCGTCGAGGCGATCACAGAGGCGGCCATGGATAAGCTGGTGGCGTATCACTGGCCGGGCAACGTGAGGGAGTTGGAGAACGTGATCGAGCGCAGCCTGGTGATGGCGGCGGGGACCGAGTTGGATTCTGGCGACATCAAACTGGAGAGCGCGCCGCGGCCGCGGGCGCAGGGCGATGCGCATTTTCTGCCGGAAGGAATGAGTCTGGATCAATACGAGCAGGACATCATCAAGGAAGCGCTGCGGCGGGCGGACGGGAATAAGAGTCAGGCGGCGCGCCTCTTGGGGCTGACGCGAAATGCGTTGCGGTATCGGCTGACGCAGATGGGGCTGGAGAGTTAATACCCAAAGGGAGAACTGATTCCCCGCAGAGACGCAGAGGTGCAGAGATAAGCGCAGAGAACACATTGGAGAATGGGCTGCCCTTACCCACCGAGTCGAATTCTTGCTGGAATGGGTACGACATTTCCTCCGCGCGCCACCCGCGTCAGGGCGTGAATCTCGCTCTCTCCTGCCACCCTGTTCTTGGTTTTCTCTGCGCTTATCTCAGCGCCTCTGCGTCTCTGCGGGGAGGTCGACTTCCTGTCTGGGCCCGCCAGCCCTCTGCCACGCGATAAAATGACGCCTATATGCTGACTGATCGCCCGTCCTACCAAGCGCTGCAAGCGCACTACCAACAGATTCACAAGCGGCACTTGCGCGATCTTTTTGCGGAAGACCCGGGGCGCGGCGGCCGCATGCACGCCGAAGCGGCGGGACTGTATCTGGACTACTCGAAGAACCGGATTACCGATGAGACGCTGCGACTGCTGGTGGCGCTGGCGGAAGAGTGTGGCTTGCGGGAGCGCATCGACGCCATGTTCCGTGGGGCCAAGATCAACGTCACCGAAAAGCGAAGCGTGCTGCACACCGCCCTGCGCGCGCCGCGGGGTCAATCGCTGGCGGCGGGTGCGGTGCCCGATGCGGGCGAACCGGTGCACCAGGTGCTGGATCACATGGCGGAGTTCGCCCGGCAATTGCGCGCCGGGGAGTGGCTCGGGTTCACGGGGAAGCCGATCCGCAACATCGTGAATATAGGCATCGGCGGCAGCGATCTCGGTCCCGTCATGGCCTACGAGGCCCTGCGCCACTACAGCGATCGCGCGCTGACGTTTCGCTTTGTATCCAACGTGGACGGCACGGATTTCACCGAAGGCACGCGCGATCTGGCGCCTGAGGAGACGCTGTTCATCGTGGCGTCGAAGACCTTCGACACGCTGGAGACGATCGAGAACGCGGAATCGGCGCGCCAGTGGACTGTGAAGGCGCTGGGCGACCCGGCGGCGGTGGCGCGGCACTTCGTGGCGGTTTCGACGGCCGCGGAAGAGGTGGCGGTGTTCGGTATCGACACCGCGAACATGTTCGAGTTCTGGGACTGGGTGGGCGGGCGCTACTCGATGGACTCGGCCATCGGGCTCTCCACCATGATCGCCATCGGTCCCCAGCATTTCGGCGAGATGCTGGGCGGATTCCACGCCATGGACGAACATTTCCGCACCGCGCCGTGGGAGCGCAATCTCCCGGTGCTGATGGGCCTGTTGACGGTCTGGTACAACAACTTTTTCGGCGCGCAGACGGTGGCTGTGCTGCCCTACGATCAGTACCTCAAGCGCTTTCCGGCCTACCTGCAGCAGCTCACCATGGAGAGCACCGGCAAGAGCGTGACGCTCTCTGGCGAAGCCATCTCCACCTACCAGACGGGGCCTATTTTCTGGGGTGAGCCCGGCACCAACGGACAGCACTCGTTCTACCAGTTGATTCACCAGGGGACCAAGCTCGTGCCCTGCGACTTCATCGGCTTCCGCCAGACGCTGAACCCGCTGGGGCGGCATCACGACCTGCTGATGGCCAACGTGTTCGCGCAGAGCCAGGCGCTGGCCTTTGGGCAGGCGGCGCCAGAGGGGGAACCTTACCGGAACTTCGAAGGCAACCGGCCGAGCAATACGATTCTGGCGGAACGGCTGACGCCGGCGATTCTGGGCGCGCTGGTGGCGCTCTACGAACACAGCGTCTTCACCCAGGGCGTGATTTGGAACATCAACCCGTTCGACCAGTTCGGCGTGCAGTTGGGAAAGGTGCTGGCGGAGAAGCTTCTGCCGTCGCTGGCCAGGGACGCGCCGCTGCCCGAGACCGACAGCTCGACGGCGGCGTTGCTGCGCAGGTACCGCGGCTCGCGCTGACCTCAGTGTCCGGTATCGGACAATGCCATGCCAATAGCGTTCATGCTTCGGGCGGGACGAGCCATTAAGTCAATCACTTGGAGATGCCCAAGGATTGCACTATCCAATCCCGTGATGCGCAACCTATTGCAGGACGTTCGCTTCGGGTTCCGGGTGCTCTCGGCCAGCCCCGGCTTCGCCTTAGTAGCCGTGTTAACCCTGGGGCTCGGGATCGCCAGCACCACCACGGTCTTTTCCTGGATTGATGCGGTGCTGCTGCATCCTTATCCCGGTACCAGCCACAGTGAGGAATTGGCGTCGCTGGAGATGATCACGGCCGGCGCCCCCAATGGCGGCACCGACATCTCCTGGCCCAACTACCGGGATTTTCGCGACCGCTTACAGGGGATATCCGGCCTGGTGGTGCGCCGCCAGTGTGCCTTCACGCTGGGTGAAGGGCAGGCTTCGCGCCTGGCCTGGGGAGAGCTGGTTTCCGGCAATTACTTCCAAGTGATGGGGGTCAAGCCCTTGCTGGGCCGTGTTTTCACGCATGAAGAGGCCGGGGACAGTTTGGGGGCCTACCCCGTGGTGGTAATCGGCGAGCGGCTGTGGCGCGGCTACTTCCACTCCGATCCCGCCATCGCCGGGAAGTCCCTGCGCCTCAACCGGCACTGGCTGACGATTGCCGGCGTGGCGCCGGCCGGGTTCCGCGGCACTTCGCCCGTGATGCAGTACGATTTTTGGGTGCCGGCAACGATGGGCGCGACTTTGGGGCTGCTGCCGGAATCGGCCTTTAGCGAGCGCGGCGACGACAGGTTCAACGCCATCTGCCGGCTTCGGGCGGGGGTAACCATCGCGCAAGCCCGCGCCGAAGCAATGGCTCTGGCCGCCAGCCTGGCGGCCGCCAACCCGAAGACCAATCTCGGGGTGGGCGCCACCATCCTGCCCACCTCCGAAGAGCACAGTGGCGTCAACGACTATCTGCGCGCGCCGCTCGCGATCCTGCTGGCGGTCTCGTTCGTGGTGCTGCTGATTGTCTGCTTCAACGTGGCGAATCTCCTGCTGGCGCGTTCGGTAGGGCGGCAGCGGGAGTTCGGGATTCGCTTCGCCCTGGGCGCCGGCCGCTGGCGAGTCGCCACACAGATACTCACCGAGACGCTGGTGCTGGCGGCGGCGGGTGCCGGGGTGGGCATCCTGATGCTGTTGTGGATGCAGGGGTCGCTACTGGCGCTGGTGCCCAGCATCGGATTTCCGTTGGGCACCACGCGCGACTTGAACGGGCGCATTCTCGGGTTTACGGCCCTGGCTTGCGTGACGGCGGCATTGATCTCGGGCCTGGCTCCGGCGTTGTTCGTATTCCGGTCCAACCTGAATGAAGTTCTCAAGGAAGGCAGCCGCAGCGACACGGCCGGCGCCGCTTCGCGGCGGACGCGGAGCCTGCTGGTGATCGCCGAGGTGGCCTTGGCCACGGTCGCACTGGTGGGCGCCGGCCTGTTCGTGCGGAGCTTCCGCAATATCCGCGCGATCCACCCGGGATTCGATTCGGCCAACGTTCTTTTCGGGCGGTTCTTCATGGAAACCGCCGGCTACACGGGGAACCAGATCGAGCAGTTCTCCGTGCGGCTGAAAGAGCGGATGCTGGCCGCCCCGGGAGTCCGGACGGTGAGCTATACCGATTTCGTGCCGCTGAGCACTACGGCCGGTCCCTACAACTTTGTGCGGGTTGAGGGATACACGCCGGCGCAGGGCGAGTCTACCAGCATCAACCGCGCCCTGGTGGCGCCGGACTACTTTGCCACCATGCGAATTCCCATCCTGGAAGGCCGCGATTTCACGGCACGCGACGAGCGCAAGGGGGAGCCGGTAATGATCGTCAACCAGACGTTCACCAACCGGTTCTTCCACGGGCAGAGTCCGCTGGGGCGCAGGGTACGCGTTGAAGGCAAGTGGTGCACCGTGGTGGGCATGGCCAGAGACAGCAAGTACTTCAGCCCCGCCGAAGCGGCCCGTCCCTTTTTCTACCTCGCATTCCAGCAGTTTTACGATGGCAGCGCGGAACTCTACTTCCTGGTGCGGACCATGGGACAGCCGATGCAGGCGGCGCCCCTGCTGCGGCGCGCCGTGGCGGAAACCGACCCGAACGCCGCCGCCTTCCATGCCGTTCCGCTGGCCGAATACACCCAGGTGGCCACCTTCGGACAGAAGGTGGCCGCCAACCTGATGGCAGCGCTCGGCCTGCTGTGCCTGCTGCTGGCGGCCATGGGCCTCTACAGCGTCATGTCGTACACGGTGAGACAGCGCATTCCCGAAATCGGCATCCGCATGGCGATGGGCGCCAGCCCCTGGAACGTGATCGCCATGGTGGTGGGGCAAGGCATGACGCTGGCCCTGGCCGGGATGGCCGTGGGCATGGTGGCCGCCCTGGCGGTGACCCGCCTGGTGGCCAGCCTGCTGTTCCACGTGGATGCGGCGGATCCGCTGACTTTCGCACTCGCCGGGCTGTTCCTGGGCGCGGTGGCGCTGCTCGCCACGTGGCTGCCGGCTTTCCGCGCCACCCGTATCGACCCCATGCCGGCGCTGCGAAGGTGAACGGGGCGGCCCCGTGCGGCCAATGCCACATGGTTTTTCGCGTCGGGTGGCGGGGCGCGATCCCCGGACCCGCTATTGCTGCGGTTCGATGTGCACCACGTCCGAACTATACGGCGTGGGCAGTATCACGCGGAAGCCGTTGGTCATGAGTTGCGCGCCGGTCTGCGAGTAGACCGCCGGGCTGATTTCGAACCGGACGGTGTACCGTTGCTGCGCTTGCAGTCCCTTGGGCCGGAACAGGTAGGTGGAACCGCTGGACCCCGCGCGGGTGATCACCGCGATGGCCGTATCCGTCGTCTCGTTGTAGCTCTGAATCGCGTCGGTGGCATTGGCTCCCGGCGCCACGATGTGGAACACCTTGCCCGCCGCGATATCCGTCCGCTGGCTCTGGTAGTTCTGGACCTGGCTTCTGAGGAACGTCACCTGGTCCGCCGGCAAATCCGCCAGTGGAATCATCAAAACCCAGGGACCGCCGAAACGGTAGCTGTGCGTGGAGTACGGAGTGAATCCGTCGGATGCCGGCATGTAGCGTTCCGCATACCGCGGCGGGAAGGGATAGGTGGCGCCATACGCCGCCGTGCGCGCAGCCAGCGAACCGGATGCGTCGTTGGTGATGGAGGTGACGTAGCTCTTCACCATATTGAACGTCATCATGTTGCCGCCGTCTTCGCAGTTCTCCCAGACTACGTTGGGCCGCGCCTGCTGAATGGCCGACACCACCGCGTTGATGCCCTGCACCGAGTTGGCGTAGTTACTGTCGGCCGGATCGTGGGTGTGCGTGGTCTTGGTGCACTGCTTGACCATGTTCTGGCCGTCCTGGAGGATCCAATCGACATGATACTCGTCGATCATGCGGATGCCTTCCTGAATCAGCCAGTCCTGCGTCGGCTGGTTGGATAGACACAGCGACGTGGCCCCGAAGTAACTGCTGTCGTCGGTAGCGCTCCAATCCGGGTTGTCTTGCAGCACCGGGCTGGAGGCGTCGGCTTGAGCCAGCGCGAAGTGCAAGCCGAATTTCATCCCCAGCGAATGTACGTAATCGGCCAATGCGCCCAGGCCACTGGGGAATTTCGCGGGATCCGCGTGCCAATCCCCGATGCCGCGCGCCCATCCCAGATCCACCGTGAACAGTTGCACTCCAAGGCTGGCGGCCACGTCGGCGTTGCGCCGCAAGGTCCGCTCGTCAATCTGATCCTGATAACCCCAGGAGTCCCAGGAGACATAGGGAAAGGTCTTGGAGTCCGGCGCGGGTTTGGCCAGCACGGATTCCACGAAACGCTGCGTGCGGTAGCCCGCCTCGTCCCAATCGCCGTGAAACAGGCCGAGAAACGTGTTGGGTGCCTGGAATTCTCCGTTGGGATCCACCGGGTGGTTCAGATCGAGTACGGTCGAGGCGAACTGCACATACCCCTTCGATGCGTCCTGCCGCACGGTGGTCTTGGTCCGGCCATCGAATTCCCATCCCGTGAACAGACCCCGCTGGTCGGAATCGCGCAACGCCAGCCAGCCGCATTGCTGGCCGTCGGCGCCGGAGTAGACTTCGACGGCGGTTCCGGTCGTGTCCAGCAAAGTCTGCAGCGGTTGAAAGTCCGTCGGTGTGGCAACCACGCTCCACTGATTGACCCGGAAAGCCGTGTAGCGCTTGCCCAAATCGTCGAAGGTCCACGGCACCATGTTGATCCATGTGATGTGCGTGGTGGCCTGGGTCAAGTTCTTGTATTTGAGGCTGTAGCGCAGCACGGGATGGTCGTTGTACAGGTCGAGAACCACCGTGATCCGCGCCCGGCCCTTGACGTCCTGAAGTACGATGAACTGCCGGATGCCGCCCGGATCGATGCTCTCCGCATGCTGGTCAACCAGGAAGAATTGCGTCTGCGCATCGAACATGTCGCTGTCGGCCTGTAACCGGACTGGAGAGGTCGGCCGGTTCCCCGACGCGGCCCATTGGTCGCCGGTTTGGAGATCGGAAATCCCCCGGGTGAGAAAGAAGCCTTCCGGCGTCAGTTGAAAAGTCGCGCGGATCCAACCGTTGCAGAGAGTCCAGGTGCTCTGCTCCTGATCGAAATTCGACTGCGCTCCACCAAATGCCAAACCAGCTAGTAATGTTATGTTGAGTACAATTCCCGACAGTCGCATAACCTTCCGTGAAGTATAGTGGCCTCACCGATAGTGACGTTACACTATTGAACCCCGTTTACGGAAAAAGTTAGCAATAGTTCGATGATTGTGAGTAAAGTTTTGTAACTTGGTACCTGCTAACTACTCAGTCTCCCGCGGTTCGAGATGCGTTAACGATATCGCGATGGTTGACCTTTGCCTTGAACCCGGCGTCCGACAAGTTGCGGCGGACCTCATCGGCAATCATTACCGACCGATGCTGTCCCCCGGTGCAGCCGAAGGAGATCGTCAGATAACTCTTCCCCTCGCGAATGTAATGTGGCAGCAGGTAGATCAGTAGGTCTGAGATGCGGTTCATAAACTCCGCAGTCTGCGGAAAAGAACGGATGTATTTTGCAACGCCAGGATTTTTCCCGGTCAGGTTCTTGAATCGCGGTATGTAATTGGGGTTGGGCAGAAACCGGACGTCGAATACCAGGTCGCTATCCGGCGGCACCCCATTGCGAAACCCGAAGCTGGTGACGTAGATCTGAATGGCCGATTGATCGCGTTGCCCGCGGAACCGCTCCCCGATGAAATCGCGCAACTCGTGGACGGTGAACCTGGAGGTGTTGATGATCAGGTCCGCCATGGCGCGAATCGACGCCAACTGCGCTCGCTCGCTCTCGATGCTGTGGGTGATGGATTTACCCGTGCCCAACGGGTGCGGCCGCCGCGTCTCGCTGAAGCGGCGGACGATGGCGTCGTCGTCCGCCTCCAGGAAGATGAGCCGGGCGGTTACCGATTTCCGGATGCTGGTGAAGACCTTGGGGAACATCTTCAGCCCGGCGCCTTCGCGAATATCCACCACCAGGGCTGCCGCCGGGATGCTGGGATTGTCGCACGTCAACTCGGCGAACTTCGGGATCAACTCCACCGGCAGATTGTCCACCGAGTAAAACCCCATGTCTTCCAGCGCCTTCAGTACGGAACCTTTGCCAGATCCGCTCAACCCGGTGATCACCACCAACTCCGGCTTGTGGGCCGGCGCCTTTCTTGGTGTGGCAGCTTTTTCGCGCGGCATTGGGTGCTCGCTATCCCTCCACCAGGTCGAAATGCCCGTCGCGGCGCCGCACCAGGACGCTCACCCGGTCGGTTTGGGCATCGCGATAGACCAGGTAATCCCTGGTCTTGTCCATTTCGAGTACGGCTTCTTCCACCGTCATCGGCTTGCGCTTCTGCGCCGGCTTTACCTTGTACACCTGGCGATCCTCTCCACCGTCGGCTTCGCCTTCCGCCGGCTTGTCGGTTTCCACTTCGGGAGCGGATTTGTGCGGCAGGCGCTTGGCGTCGCGAAACTTGGTGCGCGCCTTGACGCACTGCTTCTCCAGTTTTTCGATGGCGAGGTGAATTGCCGTGAACAGATCGGCGCTGTTCCCCACGCCGACCAAGTCGTGATTGTAATAGTGGATGGTGGCTTCCGCGGTGTGCGTCTTGCGCTCCAGGGAAAGCACGACGTGGGCATCGCGCTCTTCCTTCTTGCCATCCAGCAACTTGCCGATCTTGGCAAATCGGGCCTCCAGCTTTCTCAACTGCGCGGGAGCGAGTTCTACCTGCCTACCGGTGTACGCGATCTTCATGAAACACCTCGTTGGGGCCGGGCCACATCCCCTTCCTACGTTATAGCTCGAATCCGGAGCACCGTGGAGCGGGCGTCCCGCCTGCCATGCCGGTATTCGTACCGGCATTCTGAAAAGAACGCCGGCAAGGACGCCGGCATTGCAACCTGAAAGGTCGCTCCACGTTTGCGGCAGCGCTAATTGCGCACGCGCCGTTGATGGGTGGATGGAATTTTCATATCCTCCCGGTACTTGGCCACGGTGCGGCGTGTAACGTTGATGCCCTCGTTCTGGAGCATGGCGGTTATCTGCTCGTCGGTGAGGGGCTTGGAGCGATCCTCCTCTTCGATCATCTTCTTCACTTTGCGCTTCAACAGCAGAAGCGGCGTGCCACCGCCCAACGGCCCCTGCACCGCCTCCGAGAAGAAATAGCGGAGTTCGAAGACGCCCTGCGGCGTGTGCACGTACTTGCTCGCCACGGCCCGGCTGACGGTGGAGGGATGCACGCCTACTTCCTCGGCCACGTCCTTGATCATCATCGGTTTTAGACAATCCAGCCCGTGGCTGAGGAATTCGGTCTGGCGCCGCACGATCGCCTGGCAAACCTTGAGGATGGTCTGCTTGCGCTGCTCGATATTCTTCATGAGCTGGATCGCCGAGGTGTAGCGCTCGCGCACGTAATCCCGCACTTCCTTGGTGGCGCCGTTCTCGCGATCCAGCATCTTGCGGTACTGGGCGTTCAAGCGAAGCTGCGGGACGTCCTCATCGTTCATCTGAATGATGTAATCTTCGCCATCCTTGGTGAAGAAGACGTCCGGCTCCACCACCCGCGCGCCCGCGCCGGAATAACGCAGGCCCGGCCGCGGATTGAGGTGCTGGATCATGTGGACGGCGATTTCGATGTGCTCCATGGGCCGCCCCAGCACCTTGGCGATTTCCTTGTATTGCCGCGTCTCCATCAGGCGCAGGCAATTGGAAACGATCTGCCAGGCCACGCCGCCGCCCCCGTTGATGCTTTCGATCTGCAGCAGCAGGCACTCGCGCAGGTTGCGCGCGCCTACTCCGGCCGGATCGAGCGATTGCACCGCCGCGAGGCCCTGCTCCACCTGCTCCGCCGTGTGCTCGCCGATGGATGCAATCTCTTCCAGGGATGCCGTAAGGTACCCGTCTTCGTCCAGGTTCCCGATGATCGATTCGGCTGCGTCGCGCGTCCCATCGCTGATGACGCTGACGCTCAACTGCGAGCGCAAATAATCGCCCAGCGTGACCGGCGACGAGAGAAAGGTCTCGAACGAGGGCTTTTCCACCGACTCCGCCGCCGGACTCTTGTAGCCGGGGTCCAGATAGTCGTCGAAAAAGCTGCCAAAATCGATTTCGTCGAAGGGGTCCGTGGCCGCCGGCGGCTCCGCCAGCGGATCGTTGACCGCGGCCGTGTCGTTCTCGGCCACCACCTGGGCGGCCGCCGATTCCTCGGCATCGGGGAACAGGTTGCCGTTGATCGCGCTGCCGTTCGACCCGCCATCCACCGAGTTGGCGTCGCTCAATACCGCGGCTTCCAGAAGCTGCCGGTCGGCCGGATCGTGCACCTGCTCGGCCTCCAGCAGCGGCAGAAGTTCCTCCGGCGTGATCTCCTCCCCAGGCTCGTTGGTGGCTTCTTCCAGCACCGGATTCTGGACAATCTCCTGGGTGACCATCTCCTTTAGTTCCAGCCGGTTAAGCTGGAGGATAGTGACCATCTGGACAAGCCCGGGAGTCAGAATCTGCTTCTGCGCAACCTTCAGTTGTAATCTGGGCGACAGGAAGCTCATCTGCCTTCCATTCTATCACCGGATTTATGCATTGCCGGGTCCTAACACGCGGCGTGTATTGCAATCCGGTTGCCGTTTCGGCGTGCTAAACATACACCCGCCGTACCCGCGCGCTGATGCTGCATAGAATGTTGTAGGAGATGGTCCCCGCTACCTTGGCGATTTGCTGCGCGTCCAGCGAGCATTCGCCCTCTGTGCCCAGGAGCGTGACTTCATCGCCCGCGGCCAAAGCCGTAGTGTGGCTGAGATCGATGGTGGTCAGGTCCATCGAAACCGTGCCCAGGATAGCGGCGAGTTTGCCGTCGGCGATCACCTTCCCGCGATTCGACAGCCGATGAAATATGCCATCCGCGTAACCCGCCCCGAGGATGCCGATGCGCATGGCGCGCGGCGCGCGGAAACTGCCGCCATAGCCCACCAGCGCCCCTTCGGGAAGCTCTTTCACGGCCAGCAGCTTGGCTTTCCACGTGAGCGCCGGTTTGACGTCGAGCAGCCGGGGCGGGGCGTCCCCGCGCGGAGGAGACACGTAGCCGTAGAGCGCGTGCCCGGCCCGCACCAGCGTGTGCCAGCCCTCGGTGCGCCCGTACCCGATGGCGTTGGTGCTGGAGGTGTGAAGATGCGGCACAGCGATGCCCGCGGCGCGCAGCGCTTCGCAAATATCGTGGAAGTAAGCCAGTTGCGTCGCGGTTTGCGCCGAAGTGTAATCCGCCGCCGAGGCGAAGTGGGTCATCAGCCCATCCAGGCGGGCGTGCTGCGTATCGGCAAGCGTCGCCAGGATCTCCGCCGCGCTGGCTCGCGTGCCCAGGCGCCCCATGCCCGAATCGATCTTGAGATGGTAGCGGATGGGCTTCCCCGACGCGGCGGCGAGACGGTCCACATCGCGAATCTGCGCCAGGGAGTGGATGGCCGGCGTGAGATCGAATTCCACCACCGCATCGCCTTCGTAGGGCAGAAAGCCGCCCATGACGAGAATCCGCGCGCTGTGGACACCGTCCGCGCGCAGTTGCACGCCCTCGTCCACCGAACTCACCGCCAGCCACCTGGCGCCCGCCTCCGAGAGCACGCGCGCCACTTCCAGCGCGCCATGCCCGTAAGCGTCCGCCTTGACCACGCAGGCCACCTCCACATGCGGACCCACCACGGAGCGCACATTGCGGAAGTTGCGCGCGATCTGCTCGCGCGACACCAGAACGTAGGATCGGAAAGGAGCGGACACTTCCTTATTGTAAAGGGTGGGCGAGTCTCGCAAGGGGAGTCAGGAGCAACCCCTGCCGACCCAGTCCCGACCGAGAGGGCACCCCGGTTCATTGACAGTATGCGACTTCCCATCCGAGCCGCGACCGTGAGAGGCTATGAAATATTCGCCCTGAAGGGGAACTGGCAGGCGAAAGCGCCTGCCCCACCTTTACAAGCAGACGACTCACCGTTGGTGGCGCAGGCGGCTCCGCCTGCGAACTGCATTTTTTCTCAGCTCCTGAGGGAGCGGTCTTGCGGCTCATGACCGTTCTGGCGGTTGCGGGGCTACTGCGGTACTACTCCAATCGTACGGCCTGGTTATTCGAGCCCCACCGGCCAGACGGACTACAGAAACAACGGCTTGATGTGCCGCTCGAAAAGATTTTCGGTGACGTTGCGGGAGATGCTGGGCTCGCAAGCCTCCAGCATCTTGAGGTATTTGTCGCCCATCTTAGCCGCCACCTTGAACCCTACATGCAACAGTTGGCGCAGGTCCGGATTGAAACCCGGATTCTTCTGGTCGTGACGCAGCGCTGAAGTGAACTGCTCCGAACTCCAGCCGGTCACCACCGCCGGATCGGGCAGCTTCGCGTAATCGATATCGATCACCGTCGCATAGGGCTCGCACAGCGCGTCGCGGTTCTCAAATGCCTTGCCATACACCTGCTTCGCCAGTTCCAGACCGTCGCCGCCGGCTTCGGCCAGGCCGATCAGCTCTTCCAGCCACGTGGTGCCCGCGGTCTTCAGGTGGACTCCCGCGCCGAACCGGTCCAGCGCGCGCCGGATCGAAGTGTATATGGAGAATTTGTCGCTGCCCGAATGTACGCTCAGCTTGAGGTTGGCCGGCAGGCCGTACTCGACCGTGGCGAAGGCAATCACCGCCAAGTCCTCGCTGAACTCCTTCTCGAACTGCGCCACATCGCCCACGTAATCGACGCCCTTGTTGAAGCGCCCGGTGAACTTGGGGGCGATGGTCTGTACCGGAATCTTCTCGTCGGCGATGGCGGCCAGGATGACCAGCAGTTCCGGCGGCGTCTGCGGCGCATCGGTTTCGTCCATCGAGACCTCGGTGATGAACTCGCGGCCGCCGCGCTTCTCGTCCACGTGCCGGTAGATGGCGCCCGCCTGCTGCACGG
>Ga0182021_10004822_pt1 | contig 15903 bp, 7 predicted proteins | sample 612E3MmetaG_FD_120493 | JGI IMG/M metagenome (GOLD analysis project Ga0182021, IMG submission 120493) | Permafrost microbial communities from Stordalen Mire, Sweden - 612E3M metaG (Illumina Assembly) | ecosystem: Environmental > Terrestrial > Soil > Wetlands > Permafrost | place: Sweden... | reverse complement strand
ATTGTGATATAAATTACTGATACTAAAAAGGATTCCTGTAATTACAAGCAAAACCTGTATCCAGGGGATAGCCTCAGGAACTATTTGGTGCCATGGAAGACCTGCAAATCCAAGCCAGTTCCAGCCCCATCCAAAGGGATCCGAAAGCGATTGAAGAATAAAAGTGAAGTTTACCAGCAGCATTGGTATTATGAATGCCATCCAAATTGCGAGGCCAAGAGGAATGATTGCATTGGTTATTTCCCTAAAAAGCTGTAGTGTGCTTATTTTCTGAGAATTAACCATTCTTTTTGAAATCCAGGCCATCCCCAAAAAAAGTGCCGGAAATATTATCAGGGTTAATATCCATAAGAAGATGGAATAAATTAAGAAAAGATCCCAGTTCTTTTTATCTACAATATTGATATATTCTCTTATTTCGGCCCATGGTCCCTGATAGAGAATACTATAAACAATTGCTATTACGAATAAACCAATTCCAAGAAACGATTCGCTCAGGCTCAGATTGGCAATGCTTTTACCGAAAGGCTTAAAGCCAAGACTCGTATTGTTAAAAGTACAGGAATCCAGACACTGCATGCATAATCCGCATTTCGAATTATCCTGAATATATTCGCCATTCAAACCATATGGGCAAGCCCAACCATTGCTGTTCCCCAACTCACAAAACTTCCCTCTGCATCTGTCAGAGCATATTTTTTTCTCCCTGACCCTGAGCGAGAGTCTGCCGATCCGGGCATAATACCCTATGAAGGCATTGATGGGACACACATATCTGCAGAAAGCGCGTAATTCAAAAACAGCTGCCAAAACCGTAGCTAAAATTATAAGAAACAGGATTATCAATCCACTTACCCTTGGTATCGAAACAATAGTTGTTGAAAATGTCCCAAGAAGCAAAAAGGAAAAAAGCATTATCCATGAATTATCAAGCCAGGAGGGCCACTTCAGATTTAATCCTGAAAACCTGTTATGAAAACGGCCGGTTCTTCCCGGGCGAACTGAAGTAATGCTACCTCGCTGTAATAAATCTCCGAAAAACGGAATCGGACATACATAACACCAGATTTTTCCAAAAAAAGGTGTCAAAATCGTAATAAGTAAAAACAACCAGATTATCCAGACCAATATGGTCCCGAGGTTTCTTCCGGCTACATGGATTCCCAGTGTGGAAATAATTATTACGATATAAATAAACACCAGCCCGGAGAGTGAAAATAACAGCCTTACTAATTTTGATTTAAAGAATCTGTTCAAACCACTTTTAAACTTTATTTCTTGGAACAAATCCTCCGGAACTTCATGCTTCCTGCTATAATTGTGTGGAAATAACAACAAAAGAATTATACTTAAGAGACAACCTGTACCAAAACCCATAAGAGTATTTGGCTTAATAATCAGCGAACCCTGTTCAAAAGCATGAAGCGGACCACACCATACATGGCACCGGAACTGGCTTTTCGATATAATATATTTCAACAGACCGGGATGAATGGCAGTAATAATCACTTCTCTCTTTAATTCAGGTTTTTCTTCAGGCCTTTTTGGATCAAATACAATATATTCATCCAATCCAGGGCTTACTTTAGCATCTGTTCCAAACTCTTCCAGAAAAAAGGAATGCCCTGTATCCTTTGTGGAAAAGGTCAGGTGAAGGCGATCGCCACGGTTGCATCTGATAATTTCAGGTTTCTTCCCGTACCGGAAGTTCTCAATATGAATGTACCTGTCGATGGGTTCGGCAGGGAAGAAATTAACCACTATTCCTGCCAATATACCTGTAACCAGGATAAGCAATAAATACTTCAGATTAAATATTTTCATCTCATTAGAAAATACTTTTTAGTTGCCGGCAAATCGTACTATTCTTTGTTCATCTTTGGCATTGCCTTGTGCGAGATTATCTGATTTCAAATGCAACACGATAAACGGCTTCCTGTCCGGGTGCCAGCCAAAGTTCATGCAACTTTTCCCCATCGGCCTCTGTAATTATTGCCTCGCTGCAATAGGCGGCTCCCTCGTATTCTTTCCCGTCCCAATCCCACGAAAAGGTTTTTACATCTTTAGGAAATCTGATATAAAACCGATTGCTCTCAGTCATGCTGTTATTCACAAACATAACATACCTCTGTCCGTGCATATTTACAAATTCCCCTATTAGCAAGGGTTTATCTGACTTCTTGTTGCTGTTTTTATCACGAGTTACGGTTATACTACTGATCAAATCATCAGCAGTAAACCATTCACCATCTCCATAATTCTTACCGGTAAAGCACAATCGTGTAGAAACCAGATTATTAAACAAATCGTGATATCTTCTATGGAAACTATTCTGGACATGCTGTAAATCATAATATAACTGAGTTTTCTTCCAAAACTCATCCACAGGTGATAATCTGTAGTTGCCGTGGGGTTCTCTCATGTAGTAAAAGAACCAGACTATTCCATTTGCCCCGGAAGCAAGCGATGTATTAAATTGCCAGCGAACCTCATCCAGATCCGGAACCCGATACCTGAAATGTCCCACGGACAGAATGGTGTTCCAGAATGGAATTCCATTCCTTAATGAAGCTTCCCGGTACAACTTCAGATTTCTGTAATAGTCATTCCAACCTTCATCACCCGGATTCATCTGAGCATAACAGTCATATCCAACCATGTCGGCATTGGACTTCCTGGCATACTCATCAAGATAATCCGGCCAGTTATTTGTACCTGCGCGCTTTTCTATACCTGGAAAATAAGGAAGCAGGTTTGAAAAGGGATGCAAGAAAGGAGCTACCTCCTTCTGAATTCTGTAACATTCAAAAAAAACATTTTTGTGAGCTGAATCAGGCTCATCACCCACCTGAAAACCAAAAAGAGCCGGATGAGATCCGAAATCTTTTACTGCCGCACGAATACCGTCTGCATAATCTTTATCCGGGTTCCCATCTATTCCCATTTTTGCATCTCCGCGGGGGTCAGATACAATTAACTTCATTCCATACTTTTCAGCCCAGTCGAGTAATTTAATGATATGTCTCTTTTGCTCTTTGCTATTTACATCAAAACCAGGTGATTGAGGTACGGTAAAACCTGCTTCAGCCCATGAAGCCACTTCCGCTTTAGTCATGTATTTACCATGCTCACCGATATTTGTATAATTCCAGAAGCTGATCGGATATTTATGAAGTCCGAAAGACTCTGTTTTGGAAACAATTGAGCGCATAGATGAAGTGATAGTTACCTGCTGGCCAAACGTTAAACCTGCAGTCAAAGCAATTGTCAGGAGAAGAAGAATTTTATGTTTCATGGAATTATAATAATTCGTTGTTTCATCCGCTCAAAATTGATTTTTAATGGCCGGATGGAGCTCGCATGTTGATTTTGATCATACATGTTTGCGTTTTTCGTAAAACATGCTCGGTTCATCATAATATAATTTTGATTCTAATGGTATGATATATAACCGAATTACCCTTCAAGAGTCATACCAGCATCAGCTGTCAAATTAACTATTAAATTAATTTATTTATGTAAATCAGGGGTTAAAAATAAGAAAAATATTTCCCCGGGCATCAGGACTAATATTTAGCAATAGGTTGCCATTCTTACTTACAGAACCACTAAGGGTGATGCAGGTCTCCCATGGCGAAATCAGCCCTTGATAGGAATAGTTCACATAAGATTTTAACAGATTGCAATAACAATTAAGAATAATTAATTAAAAGGAACAGTTATTTAAATAAACATTAATAACTTACGGCCTGAACCTAACAATACTTTGATCATGAAGACGAACAGACGAACTTTCATCAAGACAATTGCTGCACCAGTTGTAGCAGCACCTTTTATTTTACCATCACGCGTATGGACAAACCCACCCAGCAATCGCATCACAATGGGTTTTGTGGGTACGGGTATCCAGTCGCGTTATTTGCTCTCTAAATTCATCCGGACAACTCAGGTTCTGGCAGTTTGCGACGTTGATTCTACCCGCCGCAAGGTATCCCGTGAATCTGTGGATAAATTTTACACGGAAAATAAAGACCTGGGGACTCCCGGATGCAAGGAGTACAACGATTACCGTGAGCTTTTGGGAAGGAAAGACATAGACACGGTTTGCATTGCCACACCTGATCACTGGCACTCTGCAGTTTTCACACTGGCGCTCAAAAATGGAAAAGATGTTTACTGCGAGAAGCCTTTAACTCATAATCTCCAGGAAGCGATAGATGTCATAAGTAATGTTGATAAATATAAACGTGTGCTGCAGACCGGATCAATGCAACGTTCAAGCAAAGAGTTCAGGATTGCCTGCGAACTTGTTCAAAACGGAGTCGTTGGTAAGATCAGCCATGTAGAATGCAGCTTCAGCGGACCTCCGAAACCCTGCGATCTGGGTGAAGAGCCTATGGAACCCGGTCTGGACTGGAATATGTGGCTTGGGCCGGCACCGATGCGTCCATACAATTCAATACTCAGTCCACGTGGAATACATAAACATTTTCCACTATGGCGTGATTATATGGAATACGGAACCGGAGGTGTGGGTGACTGGGGCGCACATCACCTCGACATTGCACAGTGGGGCCTGGGCATGGATAACAGTGGCCCGGTTGAGGTTCGTTTTACAGACGGAGCAGCAACACTGGTTTATGCCAGCGGTATTACCGTGACAAGGGTCGACAACGGATTCGGAGTGCACTTTTTCGGTAGTGACGGAGAAGTCAAGGTCAACCGTGGTATAATTGAAGTTATAATCAAGGGCAAAAAGGTTGTCTCGTATCTCGGAAAGGAAAGTAAAGATACAACTCTTGAGGCAGAGCTTACCAAAGCTGAGCAGACCCTTCTTAAGGGCGCCAAAATCAAGCTCTATAACAGCCCATCCCACTATGATGATTTCCTGAACAGTGTAGTGAAACGCACAAAACCCATTACCAGCGAACAGGTCGGAGCTCGTACGGTAATCTGTTGCCATTTAATGAATCAGCTTTATTTCCATAACTCTACTATTAAATGGGATCCAAAGAAATTAGCTTTTGCTGGTGGCACAGGAAATCCTGCATGGCTAACCACCAATTATCGTGACTGGACTAAGGAGATAAAGGTTAAATAGCGAGAGTACATTGTTTTGTAAGCAAGGTCAGGGCTTGTATGCAGTAGTATTATTTTACCGGTAAAAGCGCTTCGGGTAAGTATCTAATTTACCCTATGTTAAACTATTTTTGCTTCAAAATTAAATAGCTGGCAGAACTCTTTCAATATTCAAGAGGCTTTACATCCGGACCTTCATAATACTTTCGCACTGAAACCGGCACATCATCCTGATGGGAAATTCCGGAACTATCACCGATACTTGCCTGAGACTGGTCAATAACCTCAATTTTGCTAACCCATTTTGCCCATTTATATCCATATTTTCCAAAAGCAATCAATCGAAGCGGAAAGCCATCACCTGGTCTGAGGGGTGAACCATTTACATTATAGGCAAGCATCACCTTATACGTTTTCAGATAGGAGATTGGCAGGTTTATACTGTAACCGTCAACACTGCTGAATAAGATATATCCTCCGGCAGACCTGACACGGGCTTTGCTGAGCAGATCTTCTACCCTGATTCCTTCCCAAACGCCCCAGACTTCAAATCCTTCCACGCAATACATGAGAATAGTATCAGTCGGATATTCCTTTAAACCCCTGATCTCATCCCAGGTCAGGGAAAACGATGAATCAACAAGGCCCGTAATTTCTAATTTAAAAGTGTTCAAATCGATTACCGGTTCTCCAAATGCACTTATGACCGGGCCCTCTTCGGCAGGTAACAACCTCTCACCGGTGGGTGTTGACATATTTTTAATGTTTGTATGTCCATTGTTACCGGTAGCTTGTTCAAGGTTTTTTGATTCCGGGCTACAGCAGGGTAAAAAAACAATTACAAACAATATTAATAACAAATTAAGATTCAATTCCTTCATTTTAAACATATATATAATTCAGTCTGTCAAACGATTGTTATATCTTTTACTAATTTTTAGTCATTTCAGTTAATAAAGACATTGTATCTAACTGTCGCGTATAGTAGAATGTTGTATTCAGCAGTTTATTTTATTAAAATGAACCGAGCATGTTTCTCAAAACACGCAAACTTGCATGAACAAAATCAACATGCGAGCTCCCCCGCCATGGCGGGGCAGGCTATCCGACCATTAAAAAATAATTTTGTACGGATGAAATCTACTATCTTAAAACACGAACAGGATAAGTTTTGCTCTGAATATTGTTGCTTTCAGTTGGAGCAGCATCTGTTTTGTCACTTATGTATATTGCTGAAGTTGCTCCAGGCATCACGCTGCATACCTCAGGGGTGTCGGGCCAGGAAAGGTCAGCATTAAGCCCGCGGTAGAGCTTTCTGACCTTTTGGTATGATTTCATGTTGAATCCGTTATATATTATTCTCCCTAAAGAATTGTTTAAAATAAGGACAATAAGTTTAAAAGCAATTGTTAATTTTTTTTGCACATAAAATTTTTGTTTAACTTAGCTTTGCATAACTAAAACATAATAAAATGAAACCTACATTGAACAGATTTTTAGTTGCTTTAGCATTCCTGTCTTTCATCCTTTATGGATGCAACAAGACTTTTGATTATGATAACCAGGTCAGTCAGCAGAATGGCTCGACAAAATTTACACCACATGTTTACGGTGTCTTACCTACCACGGATGCTATGGTTAAAGGCATTCTGGTATTTTCGAAGGAGTCGATTCCTCTATCGAAGAGACTTGAGATTTTACCAGTGAATTTAAACCTTGCAACGCCTGCAGTAAGGGATCAGGGACAGATTGGCTCCTGTACTGCATTCTGCGGGACAGAGACTGGTGAAATACTTTATTATTATAAGAATAACAATTTCTGGGTGCCAGTTTTAAGCCCTTCGTTTCTCTACTATTGCGAAAGGGTACTGATCCTGAAGCAAAAGATTACAGCAGATAACGGGGCATCCATGGTTAATATTCCTCAGGCCCTTCAGAAATATGGTGATTGCCTGGAGATTTCCTATCCATACCCAAGCAGTAATAAAGCCACAGCCTACAAAACTCCGCCGACATCTGCGGCTATGACAGAGGGTTTGAACTACAAGATCAGTTCTAATTATGGATTGGTTGCTACCGGAGATGTAACTGCCGTAAAGACCCTCTTGTCCGGTAATACACCTGTAATGATGGGCTTTAATGTTTATGATAACTCTGCATATTCATTGTTTGAAAGACTGAATACTGCCAATTGCACCTACAACCCACTGACTACCAGCGGTGCACTTCTTCCAGGCACAAGACTTCTTGGCGGACATGCAACTCCTATAGTAGGATATGATGATAGTCAGGCAGGAGGTGCCGGGGCTTTCTTAGTAATGAATTCATGGGGAACCTCCTGGGGCAACGCAGGTTTTTTCTGGATGCCCTACTCAGTATTCAGTAACACAAAAATTGTTCCCAGAAATAACTGTTATTTTGCCAAGCTGAATTAAGAAATATTTTATATGTGATGGTTCAACATTGATTTAGCCTCAGCGAAGTTTCTGATCAGACTATGAGGAAGTATCATAGCATTGTTTTTAAATGAGGGAATATCATCGTAAAGTGTACCTGCCGTGGTCGGGTCCCTGGGAATACCAGTTATGACGTGCTGGATATCGGCTTTGCTGGTCTAGGCTGGATTGCGATAAGATGAGAGATATGGCATTTGCCGCTAACTGGAAAGAGAGCTTTGACTTCCTTTATATGGGTACCATGGGTCATGGACGATTATTACAGTGATTTAAATCGGTTTATTGTGTGCAACCATCCACCCTAGATGAATGTTATCAGGTCGGACATCTATGTTGCTGTTTTTAACAGGTATAAGTCTATTTAAAATAAACCTTCCAGTCCACATCATTTTCATTATCGGTGGTGAAATTGATCAGAAGAAGATGTGCTTCCATTTTAGTCTCCCCTTTGAGTCCTGCGGGAAGCTCCACCCGGTCAAGGTTATAGCCTTCCGGCACGTAGATACGCAGTTGATAAGGATCCCCGCTAACCGCATGGGATAATCCGATGAGTGTCTTCGATTTTTGGTCATAGATCATATTTTTGATATCAAATGCCATATGGCGGATATGCCTGCTCGTCGAGAGGAGTACCGGATGGTTTTGTTTTTCCACTATACTGTACACATCACAATCAGGTCCTTTGATCGCTCGTGATGTAAAGGTACCCTTGAAAGTGCCTATGAACTTTTTACTAAAGAATTCGTAAACCAGGTACTCTTTTTGAGGATCCAGGCGTAAGTCCTTTTTCGCATCTAGTGTAGCGCTAAAATCAGGACTCCCTTCCTTGTAATTAATGACGCAAAGAATATCCCATTTCCCGAACGGGCGCTCAACAGGCATATTCCAGATGCAGGCCGGTTTGCGCAAGAATACATCTACCGGATAGGCAGGATCGGTGGTAGGTGGCGCTGCCCGTTTGAGCAGCTCGATCCGGTCTTCGGGATAAGGGATATCGAATGATTCTGCAGGATTTAGGCAACTGGTCGCCATAACCTTGAAACAAGTCATTACCTTAGCTCTGGCGTAATCGATCTGGTGTCCAAAAAAGCTATACACATGATGCCCATCAGGATCGTTCCAAAAGACTCTTGTGTTGTAATAAAAACGTGATGTTGCACCGGGCACACATTCACTGAGGAAAGCCCGGCCGCCATTCTTGTTCAACTTTACATTATCACCATAGGCATCGCCTGAAGGCCAGCCATCGGCATCTTCATCAACCCGGCAAAGCTGCATGGAACCGTAATTGAAATCATAGCGGGTCATGCACGATTTGCTTCTCATGCGGGGGGCTATCTTTTGAGCCGGGAAGTCTCTGTAGGGAGCTGATCCTGCGTGCCAGGTTTCCAGAGCACTCATGAAGGGATCATATTGGCCCGGCCAGACGTCCCAAACTTCGGACCAGTCGACCCAACCCCGAAACACTTTGTCTTCTTTGCCTTTGATCAGGCTTAAAACCCGATCCCGCTCAAACTTGATTGCAATTGGATTGGAAAAATCGACCACCTTTCCATTTCCCCACTTAACTTTGACCGGGAGATAGCACTCAGGTGGAAAGTCGATTCCTCCATATTCGCCATTGCCGCCACAATAGTATAAAGCCCACTGGATCCCATTGCTGAAATCAGGGTCAGAACCGCCTCTTCCTACGCCGTAATAAAATTTATCAAGGCCATATTTCTTTATAAATTCTTCAGCTTTGGCAGGATCTCCACGGGGGTTTTTGGTATCAGTGCTGTTGCCGGAAGCCCAGCTCGTCCATGTATTGTGCGTACCGCGAATCAAATCTTTATCCTCGAAGTCAAGCGGGTAGCGTTCCTTAAGGTGCACGTCACTGGCAATGTTAATCAGATCCCCCAGATGCTCAAGTCCCTGAATGCCGTCGTTGCTCATATGACACAGAAGTTTCTCTCCGGCGAAACTTTTGCTATTGGGCATAATTATCTTATAATTACAATACGCCCGCACTCTCATCATATCAACCTTTCCCTGATTCTGTACCTCAAAGCGCGAGTGACCTTTATTGACTGTCAAATGCCCCATAAGAATGACATTGCCTGTCTTTTGATTTCGAATGACATGACTTGACTCGTACATACCAGGTTCTTTCAAGGTATTCACCGGGATCAGATCATAGTAATCGTGGAAAATGGAATGCGCCCCGAAAGTGATCCATTGGTCATTTGTACCTTCAAGTAACACGTTATCTGAAACGAAATAATCCATGTCAGTAATATCAATAGAGTGACCAGTGTTATTCGATCTCCCGAGACTAATAATAATGTCATTGCCGGACTTGCTTACCGAGATTTGATAATTGAAATCGAGTTCTCCGGACTTGGTTCCCTTCAGAGTAACTGTTACAAAATTTCCCAGGTCGTTTTTGTCGTCGCTGTTTATTGAAGAGATCACCTTCCACCCTGAAGGATCATTTCCAGGAAGAAAATAGGCATTATTAATAGAAACCTTAGTCCCTTTAAGGTGTGCCGACCAGCGGCAGTTGATGACGTCTACCACTACCCGCAGTTGCTGCTGATTGATGACGCGAAGGTCAGACCTGTTTTCGTCAGAGCCATCCGAAGCGACAGTGGAGTCTCGTCCTAAAAGAGAGATATTTATCGCAATTAAGAACATTGCCGATATAATTGATGTCGTTCCAACAATCTTTTTCATTTCTCTATAATTGTTTTGTTAACCTGAGTCCGATATAAAGTTAAAAATATAATGTCATCTTTTGATCAATAATATCATTGTAAAGTGATGTTTTTCACTATAATATATTTATATTCAAGTGTGACTATCCACGGTTATTTATAAAATAAAGGATTATGAAAAAACTATTTGTTATTGCAGGATTATTGTTCCTGGAGACATTTGGAGTCAATGCCCAGTCTGTGTTCAGGTATACAATTTCCCAGACACCATGGGCAGAATGGCTGGGCAATCAACGTGCTGTAATAAATGTACCCTCAGGAAATGAAGTAGCTCATCTTAATCTGGCATGGAGAAGACATGATAAAGAAGTTGAGAAACGATGTTTTATAATCATAAATGCAGAAACGAATGATACTGTAAAGAACATTTACCGGCTGAACGTCACTAATGAAAATTGTGAATTATTTTTTGGACCAGTTACCGCAGGCCTTTATTATTTTTATTACCTGCCCTACCAGGTACAAGAAGGCTGGGGAGGATACAGACTTGATTACCTGCATCAAAAACCAGAGTCTAATCTGGAATGGGTAAGTAAAAACAACCTCACCAAACAGGAAGAAGCGAGGTATGTTGATTCAGATTGTAAAGAGATACAAGTGAGGTTACTGCACGACACTTTTTACCCTATGGAAATAGTGGCGACCCAAATAGAAAAAGATGCGCTGATTATGGCAAATGGCAGCAGCAAATTTTTGCTTTTCCCCGAAGATAGAAAATATCCTATCCGTATGCTGGATAATATACCGCAAAAATGGATTCTGGATCCGCCTGGAGGTAAATTTACCGGTTCGGCCGATCTCAATGAATATTTTACTTTCCAAATAGGATTATGGGCTGTTGAAGATGTTGAGAATGTTACGTTGAGATTTTTTCCTTTAAAAAGCAGTTCTAATGAAATACCGGCATCAGCATTAACATGTTTCAATACTGGTGGTATTGATCCCTCAGGTAAACCGTTTACTAAAAATATAAATGTTGCAAAGACAAAATTGCAGCCGTTATGGATAGGAATAGATATAAGTCAAAATGTCCCGAAAGGTAACTACAAAGGCAAATTGACTGTAAAAACCAAAAATGCCGGAGAAAAAGATATTGATATAGAACTTAACATTTCAAATAATTTTCTCGCAAACAGAGGCGATGGAGATGCCTGGAGACAGTCGCGATTACGATGGCTGAACTCAAGAGCCGGAATAGATGATAATAATATTGCCCCGCTTGAGCCAATAAAAATGAATGCCAATGCTATTACATTATCATATAAGGATCTGATCTTTAACAACTATGGGATGCCAGCTTCAATAAAAGTATTTAATGAAGAAGTACTATCTGCGCCAATCAAATATTCAATAACATCAAAAAATAGAGAAATATCTTTTACAATCGGAAAAACAAATATCATTAAACAGGCACCCGGCATCGTTATAAAGGAAAATAAGCAAGCAAGCAATGTAGTTGAGCTGACAACCCACTATGAGATTGAATCTGATGGATGGATGAAATATACCTTTGATATCGAAGCTAAAAAAGATATTAAAATAGACGACATTCAATTAGACATACCATATAAAAAAGAAATAGCTCAATACATTATGGGAATGGGACTGCCTGGTGCAGAAGCTCCTGCAACACACGAAGCAAAATGGCAGGGGCCACACGATGCCTTTTGGATAGGAGACACAAGAGGAGGACTGTATTGTGAGCTTAGAGGAGCATCTTATACCGGGCCATTGTTAAACTTATATCATCCTGCTCCGCCTGTCAGTTGGGACAACCAGGGGAAAGGGGGATTTAGGATCAAAACCGAAGGAAACCGAAGAGATGCCATTGTATACAGCGGTGGCAGAGAGCTCAAAAAAGGTGATAAGTTACAATTTGAATGTGCCTTTTTGATTACCCCTGTAAAAAAGATTGATACCAGACGTCAGTTTACTGACCGTTATTATCAAAGCTTTATTAATGAAGATATTGAACAGTTCATTCCCAAAGGTTTGTCAATCATAAATATACTCCCTCCAAAATATACTTCGACAAAAAGAGAAACTTTGAATAATCCGCCTTATGACATCTCTGAGCTGAAAGAGGTAAATAGTTACTGGCATAGTAAAGGTCTCAGAATAAAAAGTTATTACCAGACTAGGGAAATTTATGATATACCTGAAATATGGGCATTTAGAAGCCTGGGTACTGAAATATTAGCCGGTGGCGAAGGTAAAGGACATCCGTGGCTAAGAGAACATTATGTGGACAACTATACACCTCAATGGTACGATAGAGAAGACAGCGTTTTTACAATGACAGCTATTCTTACATCGGGTATATCTCGTTTGCTTAATTATTACGTTGAAGGTATAAAATGGATGGTCAGAGAAACAGATTGTGATGGCTTTTACATTGATGATTCAGTTTTCGACAGAGAAATTATCAAGCGAATGAAAAGGGTAATGAATGAAATTAAACCTGGTTGTCTGATAGATTTACACTCTAATACGGGCTTTTCAAAAGGCCCGGCCACTCAATATGCTGGATACTTCCCATATCTTGATAAGATTTGGTTTGGGGAGAGTTTCCAGTATAGTAAAATGCCACCTGCAAACTGGCTGGTAGAAGTTTCCGGAATTCCCTTTGGACTAATGGGCGATATGTTGCAATTAGGTGGAAATCAATGGCTGGGGATGGTATATGGAATGACAAATCGCTTAGGGTGGATAACTGACGGAGTATATTGCGATCCTACAAACGTCTGGGAAGTGTGGGATAAATTTGGTATATCAGATTCTAAAATGGTTGGCTATTGGGATGAAAAACCAGTCGTCAGCACCTCAAATAATGATGTTTATGCTACGGCTTATATCAAAAATAACGAAACTCCAATTAGTATTCCACCCGTAAGCGGTGATAAAAAAAATAATAACAAAATGCTGATAAGTTTAGGAAACTGGTCTAATGAAAATGTATCCGTAAAACTTAATATCGATTTTTCCCTGACTGATTTAGACCCGAATAAAGTTGTAATAAAAGCTCCGTACATTAAGAATTTTCAGCCGGAAAGGATCTTCCAGTTACATGAAGAAATTCCGGTTGAACATAAAAAAGGCTGGTTGCTTATTGTTGAGGAGCAATAATTTAATGTGTAAAATCAAATATTATTTCTGGTTAAATACTATATAAGGGCAGGAGACGGTTGTAAGATATATGGAATTTTGTGCAGAGTTTTCATTATAACATTCCCAGGGAGCTCCAAATTCAGGTCCTTTTCTATAATCACCAGCCCGTAAATCGTCAATATATTCTTTTGCAAGTTGTTTCGCAGCCAAAACATCAGTTCTTGCAATTGCATAACAGATCCATCCGGTTGGAGTACCCCAATACGCCCCATTTTGATATGAGTTTTTTAACGCTAAACTCTTCTCCCATGCTGTTGATTCACTAAAATCATCACAGGTCAAAACATGCCGGATATTGCCATGCTTTGTTAATGTTCCATTTTTATATGATTCAGCAAGAAATCGACATGTTTTTTTCAAATTCTCACCTTCTAAAACACCAAAATATACAGCTAATGCAGTACTCCATACATCGGCCTGTTTGCTCTTTCCGGTAGAGGCTAATAGCATTCCCCTGGTATCGGAAAAGACCTTAGGGATCTCATTTTTCAGTCTTTTAGCGATATTTCTGTAAGCATCAGCTTTGTCTTTGAGTTTTATCATATCAAACAGCTCAGCTAATTCCAAGGACGCTCTATACTTAAGCAATGAAGGAAAGCAAAGATTACCAGTAATATAAATGGCATCCCTGAATCCAGAATCAGACCCCCTGAACTCATCCGTTGTATAAACCAAAACACCATCCTGCTGTGTCGGTGGTACTTTATAGGCCATTTCTAAACGATTAATCAGGCTCACTCCATTGATTTCATCTAGTAAAAAATTGGTTGATGATATGCCTTTTACATAATAATAAGCCATGTGAATAAAAAAATATTGATCACAATAGGGAGGAAACATCCCCCAGGTTTTTCCTCCCTGAGTATTATAGTTATATGTTCCCGGAAAAAAAATCGGTTTACTATCATCAATTCTGATATGGTCTGCAATTGCACCCAAAGGAATCATACTCCCAGTTTTCGTAATCCATGTTTGGTCACATTGCTTGGACGCAGTTAATTCCAACATATGTTTTTGTTCGACATTTGTAATAAATCCGCATTCCAAGGACATAGCATAGTCGCGAATCCAGAACGATGGATAACAGTTTCGTCCTCCTGGTCTGATAAGTATTCCTCCTGTATTGTTACCTCCAAAATCAGGAGAAATCTTTTGCTCAGGATAGATACGGGAGCTTTCCAATACATCTTTTGTTAATTCTTTCAGAAATATCAAATCAGTATCAGATAATAAACTGCTTATTTGGGCTTTAGTTGATCTACTCAGAGACATTACCAGAACCAGATTCAGAAGAATTAAAACTTTACCTGTTTTCATGTGTCAGCATAATTGTTATTAAAGAATTTACATTTAAATGGAAATAATCAATATTTAAACCTTTTGACATATGATGCCTGGCTTTTTCATATTTTCGGTTGAAAATACGATATCTTTTACTGTTCTTTAATAAAAGTCTTAAATCAAATCTTCTTGAAGATCAGCGCCTTCAATACAATCTTCCGGTAGTAATTAATCCTCTTTTTTCAAGTTCCTGGTGAATCACTAATCCATTCAGGATATCATAATCCGCTTCAAGGTGATATGCAATTTGTAATGGACCTCCCCGGTTTTCTGACAAGATATTGTCGAGCCAGTTAATGACCGCCGATTGAGGGACACCCTCCAATAGTAGATCTACCGGAGGAAATACATTAATCTCAAATTCTTTTCCCATAATCTCCCGGATTTTACTAATAGATGTTCCTGAACCAGTATCTATGATTTTTAAATTATGAATTCGTGAAGCAGGTTCTATCAGGTGGTTTGAGATACCGCAGGAATGTAACCGGACAGCGCCAAGTTTGTCACCAAATTGACTAATATAGGGAACAACAAAATCTTCATACAATTGAGATGAGATCATAGTTCCGGAACACTCCCCAACATGTACTGAAGTAATTGCAATTTTGCCCACCGTAGCAAAATGACGTATCAAAATAATGTAGGCATCAACAATCCATTGATGAATGGCATGAGCAAGATCAGGATTGGTCATCATGATCGTCATTATATTATCCCCCGTAAGTTTCAGAGAGGTTGTAATAACGCCATGAATTGTAGCACGCCCTGATTCATCCCAGAAAAAAGGAGGGATAATTCTTAATTCCGGACGGGTTTCCCGGATCATATATATCTGTTCATCAAGGTCTTTTATCAGCGGACTTTCAAGAATTGAATTCAATGAAACCAGCTCCTGAATTTTGGATATATGTTCCAATGGCTTGCCAATTACATCCGCATCTTTCTCACTGAAGAATGAAAATCTGGCTCCCAGTATAGCTGCCAGAATCATATTCGGTTGAATAGCCCCGACAAGAACATGATTATCTTTTACATAATCCGCCTGAACAAGATTGTCTTCCATGTTGTAAATGGCAAGTCCGGGGAACCTTTCCCTGACGAAT
>Ga0182021_10004821_pt1 | contig 15903 bp, 12 predicted proteins | sample 612E3MmetaG_FD_120493 | JGI IMG/M metagenome (GOLD analysis project Ga0182021, IMG submission 120493) | Permafrost microbial communities from Stordalen Mire, Sweden - 612E3M metaG (Illumina Assembly) | ecosystem: Environmental > Terrestrial > Soil > Wetlands > Permafrost | place: Sweden... | reverse complement strand
TTCCTTGCTGAAATATATTAGAAACAAGAAGAATAATAAAGAAATGCCCTTATAAATAATTCATAAGGGTATTTTGCTTCAATTAAGTGTCTTTTAGTATATTGTAAATTATTAATAATCGTTCTCATCATTATTTTCGTCTTTTGGTTTTTCTTTCTTTGTTGTTGTCTTATTATTGTGGCTGCCGTCGCTTCCGAACCTGTAAGAGAAAGTAAGGAATGCAACTCTTGAACTTCTCACTCTTGTCATATCCTGAATAAAGCCAGGGCCGCTTGTTTCGCTTGAATATTTAATCTGGTCAAATATATCGCTAACCCTTAAACCAATGCTTCCTTTTTTATTGAATATATCTTTTTTAATTGCAACATCAAACGATTGTACCGGGTCCAATCTGCCCTGTGCAAGTACTGTCGGTCCCTGGTAGTTATAAGAAAGCTGTATGTCAAATAAATCAGTAAATGTAAAATTTGAAATCAGTTTTGCAGTATAGCTGTAATTATCATTATTCAGTGCTGCATTTGCATCGCCTCCGTTAATAGTCATTCTGAAATATGTTGCATTTGCATTAATGTTCCACCATTTAAGAGGATGCCCGTTAAATGTAAATTCCACGCCGTAAGATTTTGCGCTGTTAAGATTATTAAAAGTAGTAAGAGATACACCTGTTGAATCCACAGTAGTTATTCTCGACATCATATCGTTTATTTGTCTGTAAAAAACGGATGTTGTAACAGTTGCGAAGTCAAGATATTTCATGTACCCAAGCTGGAATGAATTTACATATTCGGGTTTCAGATACGGATTTCCCTGATTCAGGTTATACGGGTCAGAATAATCAATAAACGGATTCAACATACGCAGGTTCGGCCTGTTGATTCTTCTGCTGTAATTAAACTGAATTTCGTTTGATGTCGCAAATTTTTGTGAAATATAAAAACTCGGAAAAAAGCTAAGGTAATTATCTTTATATGTCTGATTGGATGTAAGTAAATCCGAAGATGTCAAAGCTTCTTCCATCCTGACGCCAAGCTGATATTTAAAATCTTTATAATTATTTACATACAGTCCGTAAAAAGAATGTATCTGTTCCTTGTATTCAAAGTTATTATTCAATCCGACATCGGGTAAAAATGAATTTTGAATGTTATTAAACGTTTCAGATCTGAAATCTGAACTTGTATTTCTTAAAGTACCTTTATAGCCGAATTCGAACCTCGAATCGCTATTTTTGTCGTTACTAAGAGGTTGATAATAATCAATCTGAACCGCACCCAGAGTATATTTACCGTTTGTATAAGTATTTTGTTTCAGTACATCGTTTAGAGGTAAATAATTCTGCTCGAATATATTAAGAGTTTCATCATCTGTGTTGCTGGAAAAATATAATGACGCAGATAAATCCTGTTTTGGTTTATCGAATTTATGGTCAAAGCTAAAATTAATATCAAGGGCTGTCCCGTTATGTGCTTCGTTATTATTCCTTGTATATTGCTGTGTTATATTTCCAATAGAATTAAGGTTATTAAACAGTAATGTTTGGTTTATTGTTCTGTCCCTGTTATTATATGTACCGCTCAGGCTTAGAGTATTGTTTTTATCCGGTAAATAATCGAATCCGAAATTTGCCATGTTTCCCTCGAAATTAAAATGCTGTGCTGAATTCTGGCTGAAATAAAACGAAGAATCACCGAATATATTTTGTCTTAAGCTTACATTATTTCCAAACATATTAAATAACCTGAAATTGTAGCTGCCGTAAACATTAAACGATTTAGTCTTGTAATTTAAATTGAACGAGGGATTGTATTTATCACCTGTTCCTCCGTTTAACGTGATGCTTCCGTTATATCCTGTTTCATCATTTTTCTTCATTACAATATTTATAATTCCCGACATCCCGTCAGGGTCATATTTTGCAGAGGGATTATCAATTACTTCAATTCTTTCAATCGAATTTGCCGATATCTGCTGCAAAGAATTCGTAGGGTCGCTGCCGATTAATCCCGACTGTTTTCCGTTAACGAGGAACTTTACATTTGTGCTTCCGCGTAAGCTCACATTTCCGTCCGCATCGACTGTTACAGAGGGAATGTTTTTCAGAACATCAGTTGCTGTACCGCCCTGTGAAATTAGGCTCTTTTCAACATTAAAAACTTTTTTATCCAGCTGGGTTTCCATAAAATCCTGCTCAGCTGTAACTTCAATTTCTTCGGTGGTCGTGATATTAGCGCTCAGCATAATTGTACCTGCATCATGACTTGCATTTTGCGAATTTATTTTTATTCCTTTAAGAACTGCCGTACTGTAGCTGACATAAGTGATTTTAACATTATATGTTCCATAGGGTACTTCAATATTGAATTCACCTTTGGAATCTGTTTCTGCACCCGTAATTAGTGTCGAATCTTTTGCTTTAAATAACTGGATTGTTGCGGATTCAAGCGGGGTTGAAGATTCTTTATCTATTACTTTACCTTTTAATGTTCCTTTTGCCGAGCCGTCTCTTTTCTTATTCTGTGAATAAATATCTGTGTTTGAAATTAATGTAAGCAGAAGTAAAACTATTATACTTTTTATTAATAAATTGATTTTTTCCATACCTTATTTTGAAATTTCTGAATTAATATGATTTAGTCTTTTTTCGAACTTGTCTTTTTGCTCCTGTGTCAGAGCGGGTTTTATCTCAATATAAAGAGAATCTATATTATTGTAAATTTTGCTGTTGTTTTCCTTTTCGAGAAGATACATCTTTTCTGAAAATTTATTGACAGAGCTTTCAATTTGCATAAGTTGTTTATCATCAGGTTTTATTAAATGAACTGCTTTCTGCTTAAAAAAATCTTTAGTTGGTGCTACTATTAAGCGGTTACTTTTCTTATTAAAAAACAAACCCGATGATAATATTCCAATAACAATTCCAATTATCAATGTGCAAACCAGCATTACGATATATTTCTTTTTCATTTTGTTTTATTTAAAAATTATCGAAAAATACAGAAGAAACGTTATCAGTCGAAAAATCATCATCCTCAGCTAAATTATTGAATAAAAATAAATTGTCGGTTGTATATAAAAGAATAAACAGGGCTATTATGAAAGCTATTCCAGTGTATGCGAACTTTCTGAAGAATTTTGATATAGCAATATCGAATGTAATATCAAAAATACTGTCTTTCACCTTTTCACTTTCAGCTTCAATTCTATTCATTACACTTTCTGTAAAAAAAGCTTTAGGTTCAATTTCAATCTCAATGTTTAATGTCATATAAGATTCTTTAATATCAGAAAATAATCTTGCACACTCCTTACATTCAGAAATGTGTTCCTTAAATTCCGTTTCTTTTTCCTGTGGAAGTTCTTTTTCAAGGTAACTGAAAATTGATTTATGAAATTCTTTACAATTCATCTTATTATTTATTTTATATATTAGACACGAAGAATTTGAAAAACCTTCGATTTCAAAAAAATCCTTTAATTTTATTGTTTGTAGTAGTTTATAAGCAGCTTTTGCAGGTTTTTTTTGGCTCTTATAATTAAAGATTCGACAGCTTTTACGGATAATCCGAGAATTTGGCTGATTTCAGACGAAGATAAATCTTCTTTCTTATTTAATATAAAGGTCACTTTTTGTTTTTCCGGAAGTGAATTAATGGCTTTTTCCAATATATCTGCTTTCTCTTTGTTCAAGGAGTTTTGTTCAGGATTGGAGTCTGAGTCTGACATGATATTTTCAATATATCCGGGTTCATTTGAATAACTCTCGGATGATGAATATTTTCTGTTATTCCTTAAAAAATTCAATGACCTGTTTGTGGAAATTCTGTAAAGCCATGTCGATATTTTCGAATCACCGCGGAATTTTCCGAATGTCCTGTATACTTCCAAGAAGACTTCCTGGGCAATGTCATTTGCATCGTCTATATTTCCGACAAATTTATAGCATATATTCAGTACAAATTTTTTATGCGCATCGACAAAATCTCTAAATGCATTTTTGTTACCGTTCTTTATTTCATGTATAAGTTCAAGTTCATCCATCAACTATATTAATACTAATTCTATATTTAAATTAATAATTTATAACATAAATCTTATTTATTACATATTCAATCAATTAATTTTAATAAATGAAATTATTTTAGCATTAATAAGGTTTTATTAATAATAAAAAGAGAACTTATAGACATTTTATACATAAAAGGTTTTAAAGGGATAATTATTAAAAGTGTTTTAAGAAATATGAAATAATAATCCAAACAATATGAAACAAAGTATAAAACAATCATATGGTTCTCTGTTTGCAAGCGAAACTCACTTTAAGTTCTATCTAATATTATTTTTAGTGAGTTTTTATTACCTGCCGGATTCAGCATATCCACAGTTTAGCAAGTTTTTCAAAAATGACAGTACTAAATTTCATAAAAAAGATTATACATATCTGGACACTTTAAAACTTATTGTATCGGATGTAGTCATTTTGGGCAACAATATTACAAGTGACGATATTATATTAAGGGAAATGCAGCTATCAAAAGGCAAGATATTTACATCGGTACAATGCAGTGAAGACAGGGATAGAATAAACAATCTCGGGATATTTGAAAGAACCGAAATTGAACCTCTGCTAAAAACTGAAAATCAGGTTCAATTGAAGGTAAATGTAAAAGAGAAATGGTATATTTATCCCATGCCCTCTGCCGGGGTAGTTGACGGGGATTTGAGAAAAATATGGGTAGGAGCAAGTGTCAGGTGGCAGAACTTCAGGGGACGGAATGAAAATGTCATGCTGAATTTTGGTGTCGGATATAACCCTTTTATACACGCTTCATATACAATTCCCTGGATTGGAGAAAATTTACATCTGTTTTCCACTTTGGGCGGCGGATACTCGAAAGACAGAAACAGGAGCCAGCTTGCACTCGGAAGGGTTAACGGCACAACGACATACAATAACAGAAGTTTTAATGACAGTAATTTTGACTACTATGATTATTCTCTTAAATGGACACTTGGAAAATATTTCACGAGAAATTTTTCCGCTTATACCAATATCGGTTATGTATTTACGCAGGTAACAAGTTATGCACCGGGAAGAACGATTTCACCGGATGGAACTGACAGATACATGCTGACAGAGTTTGGAATAAACTATGATTCTAGAAATAACAGGGAATTTACCACGAAAGGATATCAGGCACACCTTGATTATCAGCATTTCGGACTTATAAACAGTATCGTGGATTTTGGCAGAATGAATATTTTGCAGGGCATCTATATTCCCGCAGAAATAAAAAAGGATTATTCCGTAATTCTTAATACCAAATTAAATACAAGCATTGCGTTCGGACCGAACATACCATATTACAATCATAAATTCATTGGGTATGGCGGAGATATTATAAGAGGGTGGTACTGGTTCGGGTTTGAAGGAGACAATTCTTTTGTGATTAATAATGAAATAAAATTTTCCATTATATCACCGAATTTTTTAGAAGGAAGTCAGATTCCTCTTATAAAGAAAATAAAGTATCTGAAGAACTATTCTTATAAATACGGATTATATTTAACAACATTTTATGATATAGGAACTGTATGGAATAACGGAGACGGATTTCAGAATATGAAATTTTTAAACGGCACAGGAATAGGATTAAATGCAATTCTTCCATTTGGAATGAATGCAAAAGTAGAGTGGGGAGTAAGACTAGGAGGTTCAACGGTCGGGCAGCTAATATTCAGTTTCGGCGGCAGGTTATAAATTAAATTTTTATATTAGAGAATAATATTTATCAATAAAAATTAAATCGCAAAATCTTCAGTACAAAGATATAAATCGTTTTTACTTAAATATTAAGTGATTTAGTTTTTCAATTTGAAATAAAAACCTGAATCGATTTTTTCTAAAGTATAATATAGTGACCTGTACCCGCGTGAAGGATGATTATAAAAATCCCCCGCATCATAAACGGGGAAAGTCCTTTTGATTGAGTTGTTTTCCAGAGTGTATACATCCTGTCCCTGATATCCGTTAAAAACAGCTCCATCAGTCACGTCAGCAGGTTTCAAATCGTAAAAATTAATTTCCCTATATGATTTATCTTCATCCGAGGTTACACCGAAGACGTGGTCATAAGCTCCCGGGAAAAAACCTCTTGTGAAGATATACAATTCCTCGAAACCGTCGTTATTAATATCTGCTATTAATACCGTATCTATAATCTCGATTTCATCAAAAAAAATCGAATCCTTCGAATTCGGAAAACCTTTTCCAAAAACATGTACGTCAACCAGATATTCGCTTTCGGGAGACTGCAGTATTACAAATGACTTTCCGTTTTTCAGGAAATATTCAACCGGGGGAATTGCATTTTGTTCGTCTTTTATTGTATCTATACCTGAATAACCGGAAACTAAACCAGTTATAACGGATTTGTCCTGTTGAGTTTTAAATCCTGTTGAAATGCATATGATTGATAGAGCAAGATAGAAAAAATATTTTGTCATATTAATATAGGCTAAAAAAGGTAAAACCGGGAACCGGCTTTACCATAAAGAAAAATTTTATTTAACCAGCATCAGCTTTTTTACATCAGTAAAGTTGTTAGTCTGAAGCTTATAAAAATAAATCCCGCTGGATAATTTGCTTCCGTCAAAAGTAACTTCATACGTTCCGCTATTCAGTCTTTCATTTACAAGCGTAGCAATTGTTTTTCCCGAAATATCCGAAACAACGAGTGTAACATTTGTATTGTTTCCGCTCGGAACATCAAATTTGATTTTGGTCAGGGGGTTGAACGGATTAGGATAATTCTGATGCAACTTAAAAGAGTTAACGGTTGATTCGTTATTGGAAGTCACACCCAGAGGAGATTTAAAAAAAGATATAGTATCTAATAATGCGTTTGTATTACTGAAAACGGAAAGTTTAAGAGAATTTGGTGTTTCATCTAAAACTCCGTAGCAATATGATTGCGCAAATTTCACATTATATGTCCCTGTCGTAGGCACATATAGCGGAGCACCGCCTCCGCCGATAACAAAATTGTGAAGCCCGTTTGCAAGGCAATGCTGATAGAAATGGTTATGGCCGTTAAATACCATATCAACACCTTTCTGAATAAATATATTTGTACCCCAGGTCTGCATAGTTGTGTTAGAGCCGTGACCACCGTAAGAATAAGCCGGTTCGTGAAAGACGACTATCTTCCAGCGTCTGGTTGTGTTAGTAAGGTCATTCATTACAAAATTATATTGTGCACCGCCAACAGAGTAATCTACATAATTATTTATCATTACAAAATGGATGTCGCCGTAATCAAAGGAATAATAATCCTGCGTTCCTGAATTAGTTTGTGGATTATAGACCCAAGCTTTATTATTCGCTCCCCAGGCTTCGTGGTTACCGGGAACAGACATAAACGGAACCTTTGCATCCAAAGCGAGTTCATCGGGAATAAAAAATTCGCTTTTCCAGCTCGAATAATTGTCATCAATGCAATAGTCACCGTAATATACCGAGAAAAGCCCGTTTGCCGCAAGCATATTTGCGGAAATTTGTCCGTGAGGAGTTGTATTGGTTCTGCAATCTCCGAATGCAAGAAACCTGAAACTAGTTCCCGGCAGAACAGCCGAACGAAAATTGCCCGTTGCCGAGGATGAGGCACCCTGCACAGCCTGATAATAATATAAAGTATTGGCAGTAAGATTTATCAGTTTTATTTTATGCACGTAAGTGCTGCCACCGGTCGGGTTTATAATTGTGGTTTTGGCGCTCAGGCCGAAACCGGTTGTTGTTCCGTAGTTAACCGTAACTGTATCTGCAGTACTGCATTCCACGCATACGTATATGGAATTGGTTGTAACCGCCTGCAAATAGGGTGACATAGAAATTGCAGAGAAGGACAACGGGCTGCAAATAATTATTAAAACTATTGTAAAAATTAATTTCTTCATTTCCCTGTATTTTATTTTAAATTTTGTTTTAAGTTTAATATTGACTGCCTATGGTTAAATTATTAGTGTAAAATATAAGTTATTTTATTGAAATTAAAAATAGATTTTGTGATTTGTTAAAAAATGTATAATTTTTATACACCTGGAAAGTAGGGTTTTTCAGGATTATTGATAATATTTCTGGCAGAAGTGATAATTTACAAATAAAGTCTCTCGGAAATAAGAGACTCAATGTGACAATAAACTCTGATAAAAATTCTTATTTTTAATAAATAACTCTTCTGACCACTTTTCTGTGATGCCTGTGGTATATATTTGGTCTTTTTACAACATAATATTTCTTAACAATCCTATGGTGTACAGGTCTGACTATAATGCTTGTATAAACAGGTCTGTGCCTGTAATATCTGTGAATTCTGTGCCTTGGATAAGCAAAGCTCTCAGCACTTGCAAAAAAGATTACGGCTATAGTAATCAGTAATAACATTTTTAGATTCTTCATAATATTTTTATTAAATTTCTTCATTTATTATTAGACAACAATAATATAAATTTTGTTTAATTAAAAAATAATATAAATAAAATATTTTAAATATGGAAAAAAGAAAAATAGGAAAATCGGGGCCGGAAGTTTCGGCAATAGGACTAGGATGCATGGGAATGTCTGAATTTTACGGGGTGTCCGATGAAAAAGAAAACCTTGCTACATTGCAGAGAGCACTGGAGCTCGGAATAAATTTTCTCGACACAGCCGATATGTACGGTCCGTTTAAGAATGAAGAGCTTGTCGGAAAATTTCTGAAAGGAAAAAGAGATAAAGTAATTTTAGCTACGAAATTCGGAATACAGAGAACCGATGACCCGATGAAAAGGAATATCAACGGAAGGCCTGAGTATGTAAAATCCGCCTGCGACGCATCTCTGAAAAGACTCGGTATTGACCATATAGATTTATATTATCAGCACAGGGTGGATGTAAATGTTCCAATTGAAGATACGGTAGGTGCAATGTCGGATTTAGTTAAAACCGGGAAGGTTCGTTTTATCGGATTATCCGAAGCGGGCGCTAATACAATTAAGCGGGCAAATAAAATTCATCAAATCACCGCTTTGCAATCTGAATATTCGTTATGGACAAGGGACCCTGAAGATGAAATTTTAAAAACAGTAAGGGAACTCGGGATAGGATTTGTTGCTTATAGTCCACTCGGCAGGGGATTTCTAACGGGTCAAATAAAAAAATTCGAGGACTTTGAAATGAATGATTTCAGGAGATATTCACCGAGGTTTCAGGGAGAGAATTTTGTAAAGAATTTGGAGCTGGTAAAAAAGATTGAAGAAATTGCCGGGAAAAAATCCTGCACAGCAGGCCAGATAGCACTTGCATGGGTTCTGGTTCAGGGCAGTGATATAATCCCGATTCCCGGCACTAAGAGAATAAAATATCTTGAAGAAAATGCAGCAGCATTAAAAATAAAATTAAACGATTCGGAATTAAAAGAAATCGATGAAGCATTTCCTAAGGGAGCTTTCTCGGGAACAAGGTATCCTGTTGAAGCGATGAAATTAGTAAATGTATAATAAAATAATTTAATTTATAATTCCAGATTTTTATTAATAGTTTTTATTATAGTTGCTTTATCGAAGGGTTTTTTGATATAGTCGCTGCATCCCGAATTAAGTATTCTTTCTTTATCGCCGTTTAACGCATAACCTGTTACTGCGACGATGGGAATTTTATCGTATCCGGGAATTTTTCTGATTTTTTTGGTAACCTTTAAACCGTCAATTTCATTACCCAGATTGATGTCCATTAAAATTAAATCATATTTGATTTTCTGAGTCATGTTTATAGCTTCTTCGGGGTCTTTTGTATAGTCGAGTTTGCACATTTTTGAAAGAAATTGCTGGGTCAGTTTTATACTAATATCATTATCTTCGATTAAAAGAATTTTCGGGAGGCTTAATCTTATTTTTTTTCCGGAATCCTTTACCACCAGAGTATCTTTTTCGTATTTATGATTTAACTCTTTATTATCCGGATTGGGATTTTTTATTGCCGGGAGAACCACATTAAAAATTGTACCTTTGCCGGGAATGCTTTCGAATACTATATTTCCGTTGAGTAATTTAACCATTTTTTTTGTCAGCGATAATCCAAGTCCGCTGCCTTCGTAGTTTCTTTTCAGTCCTTCACTTACCTGGCGGAATTCTTTGAATATAAATTCTTTATGTTCTTTTGCAATACCAATACCCGAATCAATTACTTTAATATCAACAATATTATTATCCGATATATTTAATAAATTAGCTTCTACGGTAACACCGCCTACGGGTGTGAATTTTAATGCATTATCTATTAAATTTGTAAGTACCTGCTGAATAAGGTTCTTATCACTATACATTGAAATCACAGGATGCGGGTGAACAAAATTCAGATAAAGATTTTTCTGGTTTGCAATAGGAATAAAAGAATTAATTATCGTTTGTATTTCCTGAATCAAATCAAAGTCATCATAATGAAGAATATCTCCTCCCGCTTCGAGCTGGGAAAGGTCCATGATAGAGTTCAGGGTTTTCATTAATCTTTTTCCTGAAGTCTGAATATAGTGTGCCAGTTCTTTAATAAAGGATTCCGTAGATTCCTCCAGAATAATTTCTGCGAATCCGAGAATCCCGTTCATAGGTGTCCTCAGTTCATGGCTCATATTTGAAAGCAGGGAAGATTTTAAATTACTTGCTTCTTCCGCGGAAGTTTTTGCTTTTATCAGTTCTGCTTCGGATTTTTTTGCAGAGATGGACATAGCAATCTGCTCGGATATAAATGTGAGTATATTCAGTTCTTGTTCTTTATACCTGATTCCTTTGCTGTAAGACTGTACAACCAGTACACCAATTACTTTATCTTTGATTTTAAGCGGAACGCCAAGCCAGTCAATGGATTCGGCGCCGATAGATTCAACTTCACCCATTGCAATTAGTTTATCGAAGACCTTTGGGTCAGCAAGCAAAGGTTTTCCGGACCTTAAAACATATTCTGTCAAACCCTTTCCGAATTTTTTGGGTTCCGGGGTTTCATCCAGTTCATCCACGAAATATGGAAAGCTTATTATATTTGTGTGTTCATTATAAAGGGCAATATAAAAATTCTTTGCCGGCATTAATCCTGCAACGATTGTATGCACCGATGCATAAAGTGCATCCAGTGTTTCCATTGAATGTGCAAGTTCTGAAATCTTATAAATTGCAGATTTTATCTTTTCATCTTTCTTTTTCGAAGTTATATCTCTTACAACAACTTGTGACGAATTTGAGCCATTATAGAGGAACGGGATAGCAGTTACTTCGACATCTATAATCTCCCCGTTGATTGCAATAAATTTTTCTTCGAGTATATCCGAATGTCTTTTTTCTATCTGGCTGCGTCTGATTCTTTCAATTACAATCTGATGATAATCGGGGTGAACGAAATTGAAAACCGGTTTGCCGATCATATCATCCGGCTTTTTTGCATTCATTAATTTAAACATTGCTTCATTTGCATAAACAATCATTCCGTTGCTATGGACAGCTATAGCTTCCGAGGAATATTCAACAAGAAGCCTGTATCTTTCTTCGGAATCCCTTAAAGCTATTTCTGTTTTTTTTCTGTCTGTTATATCAAGCTGCGTTCCCCAGATTCTAACGAGACAGTCATTTTCCACTATTCCAACCGCATTATACAAAAAATATTTTGTAATTCCGTTCGAATTAGTTTCTGCTGTTTCTATATTATAAAGTTTATATTCCGAATCGATAAAAGCCCTTCGCGTATCCTCATTTATAAGTAATTCAGGGTGTTTGTAAAATTCCACCAATTTTTTTCCGATAAGCTCAGAGCCTTTTTTGTATCCGTAAAATTGTGCAAGAGCATCGTTGCATTCTTCTATATAACAATATTTAGCAAAGAGCTTAAGCTGTTTTTCCATATTATCTGATAATGGTATAGGTTTTTCGAATTCAAGCCTGTAGATACCTTCTTTTGCATATTTATAAAACGTCTGATGCATCTCGTATCTTTTGGAAATATCATTTTTAAGCTCATCAGATTCCGGAAAGTCAATATTGATTTCGATAGCTCCGAATATTTCATCTTTATCTTTTAGAGGAACAATAATTTGTTTTCCTGAAACATTATTACCTTTATAGGGGAATATGATGTTCTCTTTTATAATATTCCCTTTAAATGATTTTTTAAGATTTTCTTTAAAATGAGGAGTAATGTTTCGAATTTTATTAAGATCCGCATTTCTTGAGTGGAATACGAATGGTGTATCTCTAAGCCAAAAATTCAAAAATTTCTCTTTGTCCGAGAGCAGGTCCGGTGATTTTTTTTCGCTTTCCATAATTAGTCTTTATCGTTTTAATTCGATAATCAGCATAAAATGTTTTTTATAGAATAAACGGTCCGACGAGCTAAATGTAATAAAAATAACTTCATATCACAATTTAATTAAAATTACTTATGAAGACAGGGAGCTAAATATTTAAGATAACAATAAATAATATTACTGTATATATATTCGTATCTTTTAAACAAACTATAAATTATATAAATTTATAATATAAAGCAGCAAAATTTGAATACCATGAAGGCATTATTATTAAATCGCATTTCCAATCTGAGTGAAAATAATTCGCCCCTTTTAATGAAGGATATATATGTTCCCGTACCCGGAGAAAGTGAATTATTGATTAAGGTAAGTGTTTGCGGAGTATGCCACACTGAGCTGGATGAAATTGAGGGTCGGACGCCTCCACAGATATTTCCGGTAGTTTTGGGGCATCAGGTTGTAGGCAGAGTTACGGAAAAAGGAAAAAGTGTTACCGGATTCAACATCAATGACAGGGTAGGAGTCGGGTGGATATATTCCTCCTGCGGAAAATGCAGATACTGCCTTGAGGGAAATGACAATTTATGCGAAGAATACAGAGCAACAGGCAGGGATGTAAACGGCGGGTACGAAGAATACATGACGGTTCCCTTTAAATCCGCTTTTTTAATACCTGAAAATTTTTCGGATTCCGAAGCTGCGCCTCTTTTATGCGCAGGTGCTATCGGGTACCGTTCGGTAAAACTGACAGGGCTGAAAGACGGTCAGAGTCTGGGTCTGACAGGCTTCGGAGCGTCTGCACATATAGTTTTAAAAATGGTAAAGTACAAATACCCTGCGACTAAAATATATGTTTTTGCAAGAAGTGAGAAAGAAAGGGAATTTGCAAAATATCTCGGGGCCGAATGGGCCGGGAATACTGCAGATAAATGTCCCGAAAAATTAAATTGCATAATAGATACAACTCCTGCATGGATGCCTGTTGTGCAAGCATTGAAAAACCTGAAGCCTGAAGGACGTCTAGTGATAAATGCAATCAGGAAAGAAGACACGGATAAATCCTATCTGGTTAATATAAGCTATCAGGAACATCTCTGGATGGAAAAGGAAATAAAAAGTGTTGCAAATGTAGCCGTATCGGATATTAAGGAATTTTTAAAAATAGCAGAAGAAATAAATCTTAAACCCGAATATCAGGAATACCCGCTTGAAGATGCTAATAAAGCCCTGCTCGAACTCAAGCAGGGGAATGTAAGGGGAGCGAAAGTTCTTAGGGTCTAGATTATTTTTTATTTATGATGCTTTATTTTAATAATAACATTTTCCTAGTTTCGATATATCCGGATGATTGCAACCTGTAAAAATAAATCCCTGAATTTAATCCGGAGCCGTTAAATGTTGTTTCATAGTCTCCAGGCAGTTGTACTTTATTTATCAGCGTAGATATTAATCTTCCAAGAATATCGAATACTTGAATAGTAACCAGAGTATTTTTCGGAACGGAATATTTTATTATTGTCACCGGGTTAAACGGATTCGGGATATTCTGGGATAAAAAGTATTTTTTAGGAATTTCGGACTGAATATTAACATTAGTAATTCCGCCTGTAACAGTTTTAAGAATTACACCTCCGCTGCCAACGCAGTATCCCGTGTATGCATCGGTAAATTTTATAGCTTTTAAATCGGTTGTTACGTGTGAATTTTGCGTACTCCAGGAATTTCCGCCATCAGGTGTAAAATAAATATTTCCGTTAGTTCCGCAAAGCCATCCTTTCTGAGCAGTTACAAAATACAAAGAAAAAAAGAAATTCGACGGAGTTAATTTATTAAGTACTTTTAATTCGGATTTTTTCCCCCAGGAATAACCTCCACTGGTTGTTTCCAACAAATAATTAAAATTATATGGGGGAGTCATAAAACTGTTTGCGATGCAAAATCCATTCAGACTATCGATAAACTGGATTCCAAAGAAATAAGTGCTATCGACAAAGTATGTCTGATTCCAGTTCGCTCCATAGTTTTCAGTATAGCTTAAAGCAGCACTCAGGTAGCCTATCTGAAATATTCCGCCGCGCCAGCCGTTACCGGGACTTGCAAAAGCGCAGCAAAGTACCTTTTCGTAATGGCTCGATTTAGTCCAGTTTACACCTCCGTTTATAGTGCTCATATCGAATCCCTGCGGAACTAATGCGGTCTTTCTTCCGCCCCCGATATATCCTGTGTTTGCATTAATAAACGAGCAGCAGGTTGGTGCGTTTAAGATATCATATTCATTATATTGCCGTGTCCAGTTCGCACCTGAATTAGTGGTCTTATATACGAGTACATAATTATTTCCCCATCCTGTTACCCAGCCTGTAGAAAGGTCAAGAAAAAAGAGAGCTTTGAAATCAGCTACTGCATTCGGCGAAACTGAAATCCAGTTGACACCGCCTGTTGTTGTTTTCAAAACGACACCACTATCGCCGACAGCGAATCCAAAGCTACCAGCTGCAGAGGGAGGAAAAAATACAGAGTTTAAATTTTTACTTACACCGCTGTTTAACTGAATCCAGCCTGATTGAGAAAAAACAAATAAAGGGAATAGGATAACAAAAAGAAATGATGTTAAAAACAGCTCTTTTTTCATAGTATTATTAATAATTTAAAATTAATTACATAAATACCGTAAAAAATTTACATAGAAAAAAGTTTTGAGGTTATTCAAAGTTAGAAATATTTTAATTAAATAGCAATTCAGGATAAAATTATTTCTTTGATTGAAAACCCTGTAAAAATATAAAAATTATTCTTTTATCTCAGAACAATCAGAACAATATATACGTTTTTACGTATGCAACTTAGTAGCTGTTTTTTACGTCATATAATAATGTAAGTCTCATAAAAATATATTTTTTATAATTAAATAATACGCGAGGGTATTATGAAAAAATTCTTTTCGACAATTTTTATACTTTTCCTTTTTGTTTTCTCATCCTATGCACAGGAAGGGATGTGGCTGCTTAACCAGATAGGCAAACTTGATTTAAACAGTCAGGGTTTGCAGATAGATGTAAGTGATGTTTACAGCCAGGATAAAATTGCATTAAACAGTGCTATCATTCAGCTTGACGGAGGCACAGGTTCATTCGTTTCGCAGGACGGGCTCATTTTGACCAATCATCACGTCGGATATGCGGGATTGCAGCGTGCTGCGACTAAAGATAATGATTACATTACAAACGGTTTTCTTGCAAGGAACCGCAGCGATGAAATACCCGCTCAGGGTTACTTTGCAAGTCTTATGATTGAAATGAGAGATGTTACAGCTCAAATTACGGATGCATTGAAAGGAGTTACTGATGCCAACAAAAGGAGTGAAATAATATTTAATAAAAGTGCCGAAATAACGGAAGCAGCAACAAAAAATGATGAGGATTTAAGGGCAAATGTATCTGTGTTGTACGAAGGCGGACAGTATATTTTATATGTTTATAAAATTATTAAGGATATCAGGATTGTATATGCTCCGCCGCTTTCTATCGGCAACTTCGGAGGAGAAACCGATAACTGGATGTGGCCGAGGCATACAGGT